>Ga0187856_1000245_pt1 | contig 50710 bp, 57 predicted proteins | sample June2016WEW_8_40_FD_132443 | JGI IMG/M metagenome (GOLD analysis project Ga0187856, IMG submission 132443) | Peatland microbial communities from SPRUCE experiment site at the Marcell Experimental Forest, Minnesota, USA - June2016WEW_8_40 | ecosystem: Environmental > Terrestrial > Soil > Wetlands... | reverse complement strand
TGGGCAAAGGGAACTACCTGGGCCCTCCTCGTATGGGTGTATCCCGGCATAATGGCCGTTTTTTCCGCTTCCGCCTTCCTTACTATGGCCTCCATGAGGCCTTTCAGGTCATCGTCCAGCCGGGCCAGCTCTTCTTTCACATACATCCGCGTATCAAGGGAGACCTGTTCGTTCCTGCTCCTGCCGGTGTGAAGCTTCTTGCCCGACTCGCCCACTTTTTCGATCAGCCTCTGCTCGACGTGCATATGGATATCTTCCAGCTCGTCCCTGAAGGTGAGGCTGCCGCTCTCTATCTCGCCGGCTATCTCGGATAAGGCCGCAACAATCCCGGATGTCTCGCTCCCGCTCAGGATGCCGATTTTTTCGAGCATCTCCGCGTAGGCGACGCTCCCTTCTATATCGTAGCGGAAGAGGCGCCAATCGATCGCAATCGATGAGCTGAAGCGCTCCATGAGCACATCCGTCGCCCCGCTGAACCTTCCTTCCCATGGTTTCATACGCGCTCTCCGAATATGGCCGTACCGATGCGGACCATCGTCGCCCCTTCCTCGATGGCGACCGCGAAATCGGCGGACATCCCCATGGAAAGCTCCGGCATCCCCATGGCGAATTCCCTGTTCACGTCCCGGAGCAGCCCGGCTAAGCGCCGGAAATAAGGGCGTGCTTTTTCAGGGTCCGCGCCGAAGGGGGGCACGGTCATCAGGCCCACGGGCTTGATATGGCGCAAAGCCTGCGTCTTTTCCAGCATGGACCGCAGGGCGTCCGTGGTGGCGCCGTGTTTCTGCGGCTCTCCGGAAAGATTGACCTCAAAGAGGATGGAGATCTCTTTTGCGTCACGGTCGAGGTCTTCGAGCAGCTCCCATCGGTCGACGGAATGGACGTAGCTGAAAAGCCCCGGGATGTACTTTGCCTTATTTGACTGTACATGGCCTATCATATGCCACGTGAGTCCGGGCTCGATTGCCCCTATCTTGCTCCGCGCCTCCTGCAGATAGTTTTCTCCGAAATCCTTTACTCCCAGCGCCGCCGCCGCCCGTATCCTTTCCGCATCGACCCTTTTCGTGACGGCAATGAGCCGCACCTCTTCCGGCCGACGCCCTGCTTTCTGACAGGCAGTCAGTATTCTTTCACGCACGGCGGCGAGGGTTTCCCGGATATCGCTCACGAGAGGATGCCCAAAGAAAGAAGGGCCTCGGTGATCTCGCAGATGGGAAGACCGACCACATTGGAATAGGAGCCCTTTATCTCCTTTACCATATAACCGCCTCTCCCCTGTACCGCATAAGAGCCGGCCTTGTCAAAGGGCTCCGACGTACCGACGTATTTGGCTATCTCGTCATCCGTCAGATCCTTGATGAACACCTTTGTCTCCGCCACGTCCTGGTAGACGATCTGTTTTGACGCATTGAGGATGCAATAACCCGTAAAGACCTTGTGCCAGTTCGCCCGAAGCCTCTTGAGCATGGCAACGGCGTCTTCGTCCGCTTTCGGTTTGCCCAGCACCTTCCCCTTGTGGACAACGACCGTATCCGCGCCGATGATCCACTTGTCCGGAAAAAGGTCCCCGACCTTCCGGGCCTTTTCGTAAGCGATCCTCAGCACGTAGTCCTTCGGCGACTCGTAAGGCTTCCTGTGCTCGTCGATTCCGGGTGGCATGATGGAGAACGATATGCCGAGGGTTCTCAGGATATCGACCCTTCGCGTTGACTCGCTTGCGAGCACTATGGCATTTTCATCGTTGATATGGAACATTTCCAAAAGAAAATAATATGAATTTCTCTCTAATTCAAGTTAAATATATGGCGAGTGTGGATTCATGCGGCACATCTCCGTATGAGTTATACTAGGGTGATGATGTATGATGATCAACGTGATTACCACCATTGACAGCAGGGAGACCCTTGAGAAGATGGGACGCCTCCTTCTCGAAAAAAGGCTGGTGGCTTGCCTCCAGATAATCGGGCCGGTCAGGAGCGTTTACTGGTGGAAGGGAGAGCGTGAAGAGGCGGAGGAATGGATCGGGATAATGAAGACAAGGCGCGAGTTGTACGTCGATGTCGAAAAGGAGATAAGGGCGCTTCATCCCTACGAAGTGCCGCAGATAGAAGCAATAGAGGCGGTGTCCGTGCTGCCGGCTTACGAGCGCTGGCTCATTGACGAGACATCTTCAGGCTGACGTCCGGTTCCCTAAAGCGGCCTATCGCGTATCCCCGGTGAAAACCGAAAACATGGAGAAAGGGTGCGAGCAGATGAAAGCGATTGAGGTGAGGAACAAGATTTACTGGGTAGGGGCGGTCGACTGGGCTATCCGGGACTTCCACGGCTATGAGACGCCCCGGGGGACGAGCTATAACAACTATCTGGTCCTCGATGAGGAGCCCACCCTGGTCGATACGGTGAAACATGATTTTGCAGATGTCACGCTCAAGAACATCAGGGAGATCATAGACCCGGGGGCCATCAGGCACGTCATTATCAACCACATCGAGAACGACCATGCGACGAGCGTCGACCGGGTGATGGCCGTATGCCCCGGGGCCACCCTCTATATGACGGAAAGGGGGAGAAAGGGGCTCGCGAGGTTCTTCGACCTCTCCGGCTGGCGCATCAGGACGGTCAAGACGGGCGACACGCTGAAAACCGGGGAGAAGACGCTCCTTTTTCTCGAGACACCCATGCTCCACTGGCCCGATTCGATGGTCTCCTACGTGCAGGAGGACAAGGTGCTCTTCAGCCAGGACGCGTTCGGCCAGCATATCGCTTCGTCGGCCCGCTTCGATGATGAGTTTATCGCCTGCGCGTCGCTTGCAGAGCTGGAGGACGCGGTCATCGATTACTACGCCAATATACTCATGCCCTTCGGCCCGCTTATCAAGGCGAAGATCGCGGAGGTGGCGAAGCTGGGCCTGGACCTTCAGGTCATCGTGCCGGACCATGGCATAATCTGGCGTCAGGACCCGGGAAAGATAGTACGCATGTACCTCGATATGGCGGAGGGGAAGGCAACGCAGAGCGTTGCCATAATCTATGACACGATGTGGCGCAGCACCGAGCATATGACCCAGCCTATCGTCAGGGGCATCAAGGACGCAGGGCTGGAGTGCAAGGTGATCAAGCTCAGGGCTACGCCCATAAACGTTGCGATAAAGGAATTCTGGAAGGCGAGGGGCACCCTCATCGGCTCGCCGACCCTCAACAACATCCCTTTTCCCACCATCGTCCAGTTCCTCACCTATCTGAGGGGACTCAGGGCCAGGAACCGGATCGTCGGGGCCTATGGCAGCTTCGGGTGGAGCGGGGGGGCGATCAGAGAAGTGTACGAGACCATCAGGCAGATCGGCCTCGAGGCCTATGAGCCGGGCGTCGAGGTGATGTACAGGCCGGCTCCTGAGGACGAGCAGAAGTGCTATGACTTCGGGGCCGCGTTTGCGGAAAAAGTGAAAGAATACCACGCGCGATTCTGAGGGTTTGTGCCCCTTCATTTTTATGATGGGGTCTTCACCCGCGAACGAAGGTGTGCGGCCTGTCAGTTCACGAGATGGCGGCGAATTGCTTCAAAGGTTTGGCAGCCGTCGTCGATGAAAGATGCCCCCACATGCACCTGTGTGCCTTGGCGGACGTGCCTGGGTATGCACTGTACGGCCACAGGCATTGCGCTTTTCGGCAGGGCAAAGACAACGGATATCCTGAAGTCCTCCCTTGCCTCGCACAGAAAGTCCCGAGGCGCCGCGACGCAAATCCCTCCGAGTGAGATATCACGTACCGTTCCTGCATGTACGGCGCCGTCGGGGCCGCTCACCAGCGCCGGGGCAGAGATCTTTTTCCGGAGGCAATGCCGTTTCTCTTCCGTCAGGTCCTTCAGGCGCCGCTCTTCTATATGGCTGTAGAGGATATGCTGGATCGTCGAAGAGAGGGACTTTCTGTCCGTCTTCGATATACGCTCAAGGGCCCTGCGCAGGTTCTTGTTTATGCGGAAGCATAGCATGGCATCCTTCACAGGAACCACCTACCACCTCTCACGTCGCAGCGAATGCGCCCTGTATCCCGATCAGCCATAGACAACTGGTTTTCCGTCCCACCCTCGCGGATGGTTTGGCTCAATCAGTATTACAATAGTATAGTTTGTCTAACTTCATGTCAAGAGTTTTTTCAAGAGGGACAATTTTTGAAGCCCCCTCCGGCGCTGTTCTTTCCGTTGCGCTTCTTTGGCCCGGCGGCGACCAAGTTATTTCTTGACTTTTCAGCCCTTTTCGACTATTATTATGGTTTCGAATTTACGAGGAAAGACGAGGAGATGGGTATGTATGCCATTATAAAGAGCGGCGGCAAGCAATACCGGATAATGGAAGGATCGAGGGTAAGGATCGAGAAGGTGCCGGGGAACGCCGACGAGCACATATCATTGGGTGACGTACTGGCAGTCAACGACGGCGAGCGCATGCTGGTGGGCAACCCTTATGTCACGGGCGCTTCGGCGACGGGGAAGATAGTGGCTCAGGGCAGGGCGAGGAAAGTGACTGTTTTCAAGTACAAACGGAGAAAAGACACCAAAAAGAAAAAGGGGCACCGGCAGGCGTACACGGAGCTGGTCATAGAAAAGATAGAGGTGGAGGCGACACATGGCGCATAAAAAGGCCGGAGGAAGCTCGAGGAACGGCAGGGACTCAAGCGGCCAGAGGCTCGGTGTGAAACGTTTCGGAGGACAGCACGTGTTGGCGGGAAGCATTATCGTGAGACAGCACGGGACGAAAATATATCCGGGAACGAACGTCGGAATAGGGCGGGATAACACGCTTTTTGCGCTCATTGAAGGGCATGTCGCATTTGAGGCCAAGGGAGAGAAAAAAAAGGTGAGCGTTTATCCTGTGGAATGAAATTTGTTGATGAAGCTACTCTTTATGTAAAAGCGGGGGATGGCGGTCGAGGGTGTGTCAGCTTTAGAAGAGAACCATTTGTGCCTAGAGGCGGACCCAGCGGAGGCGATGGAGGGAAAGGGGGCGACGTCGCCATAGTCGGCAAGAAAAATCTTATCAGTCTTCTCGATTTCACCTACAAACGGGTTTATAGAGCAGAAAGCGGAAAAAACGGCGGCGGCCGGAATAAGACCGGGAGGAACGGGGTCGGTCTCTTGATCTATGTCCCCGCGGGGACAGAGGTGCGCGATGAAAACGGTCTCCTCCTTGCGGATATCGTCGAAGAGGGACAGACTTATCTGGCCGCGCGCGGCGGGCGCGGCGGCAGAGGGAACGCCCGTTTCGTGAGCCCCGTCCATCGGGCGCCTACCGAATTTGAGGAAGGCGAAAAAGGGCAAGAGCGGCCGGCGCTTAAGCTCGAATTGAAGCTGCTGGCGGGCATAGGCATCATCGGATTGCCCAATGCGGGTAAATCGACGCTCCTTTCCCGCCTCACGAGCGCAAACCCTGAAGTGGGCGATTACCCTTTCACCACGCTGACCCCCTCCCTCGGTGTGCTCATCGAAGACGACAGGCGTCTCGTGCTTGCCGACATTCCGGGTATTATCGAGGGGGCGTCCAAAGGAAAGGGTTTGGGGCTTACGTTCCTCCGCCACATCGAGAGGACGCGCATGCTCCTCTGGGTTATTGACATCTCATCCCCTGACGTGCCCCGCGACTATACGACCCTGTCCACGGAGCTGCGCCTTTACAAAGAGGAACTCGCCGCGAGGGATCGGATCATTCTCCTCAATAAGATCGATCTCGTCAGCCCGGAGACACTCGCCGGGAAGGAGGCTTTTTTCCGCACGCAAGGCGAGACGGTGCGCTCCGTGAGCGCAGCCGCAGGCTACGGAATCGACGGATTGAAGGAACTGCTGGCGGAAAAGGGCGGAGGCCGCGTACATGGCTGATATTCATAGGGTGGTACTCAAGATAGGCACATCGGTCCTGCTGGGCGAGGACGGCAGGATTTGCAGGGCCAAGGCTCACGACTTCGCCCGCCAGATAAAGGCTGTAAGGGACCGGTCCGTGGACGTGATCGTTGTCTCCAGCGGCGCCATAGCGTGCGGCATGGAAACGGTGGGCCTGAAGAGGAAGCCAAGGGAAATGGCGAGGAAACAGGCCCTTGCGTCGGTAGGGCAGATCGTGCTCATGGCTATGTACATGGACGCCTTCGCCGGTGTCGGGCTGACGGCAAGCCAGATACTTCTGACCCATGAGGATACGAGGTCGAGGAGCAGGTGCCTCAATCTCATGAATACGATCGACACCCTCCTCGCAATGGGTGTCGTACCTATTGTCAACGAGAACGACACGCTCTCGTTCAAGGAGATTATGTTCGGGGATAACGACAACCTTTCGGCTCTCATCGCGCAGATCGGCAACGCCGATCTTTTGGTGCTCCTCTCCGACGTCGAGGGCCTCTATGAAAAGGATCCGAAGCAGTGTCCCGGCGCCGCCATGATCACGGCGGTCAAAAAAATCGACGAACACATCGAGGCCCTTGCCCACGGGACGACGAGCGAAAAGAGCGTCGGCGGCATGACGAGCAAGCTAGAGGCGGCGAAGAAGGCGGGGAATTACGGCATACCCACCAGGGTAGTGGGGGGCGACGTGAAGGATGTCGTGCAAAGGGTGATCGCCGGCGAAGAGATAGGCACCCTTTTTGCAGCTACGAAGCGCCTGACAAGGAAGAAATGCTGGATCGCGTTCGCTTTCAAGCCGAAGGGGAGAATCGGGATAGACCCCGGCGCGCAGGACGCGCTCCTTCACCACGGGAAAAGTCTCCTGCCTTCCGGCATTGTCGGGGTGGAGGGTGACTTTTCGAGGGGGGAATGCGTCGAAGTGACCGCCGGGACGGACAGGGTGATCGCCCGCGGCATTGTCAACTACTCGTCCTCGGATATCGGCAAGATAAAGGGCACGAAAAGTGTTGAGATAGAAAAGAAGCTCGGCTATAAATATACGGAGGAAGTGATCCACAGGGACAACATGGTGGTCTTATGAACGCTAGTGAGGCAGCAAAGAGAGCCCATGGGGCCGCAGATGCGGCGGCCCATCTCACCACCGAAGAAAAGAACCGGATCCTCGGAACCCTCGAAGAGCTGCTCCGTGAGCGGCAGGAGTTCCTTTTTGAGGAGAACAGGAAAGATATCGAAAAGGCAAGAAGCGAGTTGCTGCCGGCAAGTCTTATCGAACGGCTTACAATGGACGCGAAAGTGGTCGATGAAATGGCGGCGGGATTGAGGGATGTGATAGAGCTGCCCGATCCCGTCGGGGAGATCGTGAAGATGTGGCAGCGGCCCTCCGGCCTGCGCGTCGGCAGGATGCGCATCCCCATCGGCGTGATCGCCATAATTTATGAATCCCGGCCGAATGTGACGGTCGATGCCTTTGCGCTCTGCCTGAAGAGCGGGAATGTGGTGATCCTCAAAGGGGGAAAAGAGGCGCTTTACTCGAACCGGGCGCTCTTCGGCCTGATTCGTGATGCCCTCACGCGGTGCAGCGTGCCGGCGGAAGTGGCGCAGCTTATAGAGACGAGCGACCGGGCGTACCTTTATGAACTTTTAGGGTCGAGTGATTATATTGATCTGGTTATCCCACGGGGGGGAGAGGCGCTGATCCGCAGTATTGCGGAACATTCCAGGGTGCCCGTCCTCAAGCATTACAAGGGCGTCTGCGCCGTTTTTGTGGACGAATGGGCGGACGAGGAGATGGCACTGAAGGTGTGTCTTAATGCAAAGGTCCAGAAACCGGCCACCTGCAACGCTATGGAGACCCTTCTCGTGCATGAGGCGATTGCGCCGCGCTTTTTGCCGGAGATGGTCCGTGAGCTCCGGGGGGCGGGCGTGACAATAAAAGGGTGCGAAAAGACCCGGGAGATCGTCGCCGGCCTCGATGCGGCAACCGAGCGGGACTGGCACGAGGAGTACCTTGACCTGACCCTGTCGGTGAAGGTCGTGCATGACATGGACGAGGCGATAGCCCATATACGGACTTACGGCTCCCAGCATACGGACGCCATTGTGACCCGCGATTACAACCGTGCGTGGCGGTTCCTGAAAGAAGTCAATTCCTCCCTTGTCCTGGTCAACGCGTCTACCAGGCTGAACGACGGGTTCCAACTGGGGCTCGGTGCGGAGATGGGCATCAGCACCACCAGGCTGCACGCCTTTGGCCCCATGGGGCTGGAGGAGCTTACAGTGACGAAGTTTATCGCCTTCGGCGACGGGCAGCAGAGGAGCTGATGGCCATAGGGGTGTTCGGGGGGACTTTCGACCCGGTGCACACGGGCCATTTGAGGGTCGCCGAGGAAGTGCGCGAGGCGTTTTCCATGGAGAGGGTCTATTTTGTTCCTGCGCGGATCCAGCCCTTCAAGCAGCCGGGGAGGGGGGCTACTGCCGATGAGAGGGTTCGCATGCTTGAGATGGCGATGCGGGGCAACAGTTTTTTTCGGACGTCCCCAGTTGAGATCAGGAGGGGGGGCGTTTCCTATTCAATCGACACGGTGAAGCATTTTGCCCGCAGGTTCGGAGAGATCTTTTTCCTTATGGGCATGGATGCCTTCTCGGACATAGGTTTGTGGAAAGCCCACCGGGAGCTGTTCTCATATGCCGACTTCGTCGTCATGGTAAGGCCGGGAATGAAGCTCTCGGGACTTCCGATAAGCTTGTTGGGGGAGACGCGGCAGCTTGACGACTCGACGTTCGAGCATGCGTCGGGCAAAAAGATCTATTTTCACCACATTACGCAGCTCGATATCTCGTCAACGCGGATAAGGGGGCTGGCGAGAATGGGGAAATCGATAAGGTATCTGGTCCCCTATCCGGTTGAGCGGTATATTATCAAGAAAGGATTGTACAGGAATTAAGTGGAAACGAAAGACCTGGCGGATGCGGCTGGACGGTTGGCGGTACAAAAGAAGGCCTGGGACGTGGTGGTGCTCGATCTCTCCGGGCTTACGGACATCGCGGATTATTTCGTGCTTGCGAGCGGCACGAGCGAGCGGCATGTGTTGACCATATCCGAGGTCATAGAGCACGATATGAAGGAAAAAGGGATAACGCCCTTCTCGACTGAAGGCTACGAAGAAGGGCGGTGGGTCATCATAGATTACGGAGACGTGGTCGTCCATGTGTTTCTCGAATCGCTCAGGGAGCTGTACGATCTTGAGAACCTTTGGATAGAAGCCAAGAGATACGTCATGGACTGAAAACAGAAATCAAGAGGGCGGGGTGTCACATGGAGAAGGGAACGGGTGAACATTTCAGGAAACAACTGCTGAAGCAGCGCGAGGCGATCCTGAACAAATCGAAAAGATTGAAAGAGGATTCGTATACGCTTGGCACTGACGGCATCCAGGATATGGCGGACGCCGCGAGCAACGCGTATAACGCCGACATCCTGATGAGCCTGAGTGATAATGACAGAAACATGGTAAAAGAGATTGACTCCGCCCTCGATAAGATCGCGAACGGGACTTATGGCATATGCGAGGAATGTGATGAGCCGATCAGTGAGAAGCGGCTTGAAGCAAACCCGGTGGCGCGCTACTGCATCACCTGTAAGAGAATGATTGAGGAAAAGGGCGTATAAACCGATGAAGTATAAGATCTCACTGCTTTTCTTTCTCCTCCTTTTCGTTGCTTACGTGCTGCTTTCTTTCCTGAATTCCGACAAGGTGCCCTTCGACGTCGGCTTCGGAAGGCTTGAGACGACGGTCACCAACTATGTCGCCGCCGCTTTTGTGCTGGGCGTAATCTTTTCCATCATTGCAAGTTTTTTCACCGATGCGCGAAGGGGCCTTGCAAAGTGGCGCAGCGAAAGGAAGGAGAGGCGGAGGAAGGAGGCCAACGATCTTTTCGAGAAGGCGAAACTCTATGAAATGAAGGGCGAGCCGGAAAAAGCGGAGGAGTATTTCAACCGCGTCATAAGGTCGGTGCCCGATATGGAAGAGCCGTATCTGCTCCTCGCCGACATGCATGCGGCGAGGGGGGAGCCGGGTAAAGCGATTGAGGCCCTGGACCTTGGCGAAAGGCGTCTCGGCAAAAAGGAAGCGATACTGCTGAAAAAGGCGAAAATCCACCGTGCCCAAAAGGATCTCGACGCTGTGGAGCGGGATCTGCTGGACGTAGTGCGGATCAAGGGGTCGAGCCTTGAGGCCCTGGGGGCCTTAAGGGACCTCTCCATCGGCCGGAAAGCATGGGCCCAGGCACTGGAGATGGAAGAGCGGGTGAGAAAGCAGATAAAGACGCCGGAAGAGGACCAGCGGTTCCTCGGGCTCCGGTACGAGAGCGCAAAGGAGCGCTTCCTCAGGCGGGACCCCAAGCTCTACGAGCAGATACTTAAGGACCTGCGGGAGATCATCAGCGACAATAAGCGTTTCATCCCCGCCTATACGCTTTCAGCCGAAGTCTACAAGAGCACGGGCAAGCTAAACGACGCGGGCAGGGTGTACGGCCGCGGCTTTACGAAGACGGGTCATATCGTCTTCCTCCGGCAGCTGGAAGACCTCTATATCGATAGGGGGGAGCCGGGCGTCATATTAAAAATTTACCGCCGGCTTCTTGAAGTGGCGCCCAGGAACCAGCTTCTGATGTTCTTCTACGCGCGGCTCTGCCTGAAGCTGGAAATGATCGATGAAGCAATCGACGTCCTGAAGACGCTCGCGGAAGAGAAGGAATTCAGAGGGCTTCACCGGGCCATGGCGGAGGCGTACATCCACCGGGGTAAGTTCGAGGATGCGGTCAAGGAATTTTTGCAGGCTTTTCCCATGAGCCAGGTGTATCTGCCTTTTTATTGCGTGAAGTGCCAGGCCGTTAAAGAGGAATGGACCGATTTTTGCGAGACCTGTTATAGCTGGAACACGGTAAATATCAGGCAGGATGGTCTCTTTTTTCAGGAGGCCGAAAACTTGCGCGTGGTCTACGAGGAAAACTGGGAGGCGACATGACGGACGATCTTATTCTGGCCAACGACAACAAGATTATCTTCCTTGTCCTTGACGGGCTTGGCGATATCCCCGACCCGGCGCACTCTTTCATGACCCCCCTTGAGGCAGCAAAGAAGCCTAATATGGATCGTCTTGCAGTCGAGAAAGGTGTCCTCGGCCGCACTATCCCGGTGGGCGTCGGCATCACGCCGGGCAGTGGTCCCGGCCATTTGAGCCTTTTCGGCTATGACCCTGCGCGTTATGAGATAGGCAGAGGCATCCTGGAAGCGCTCGGGCTCAATATGGACCTTGAGCCGAACGATGTCGCCGCGAGGGGAAATTTCTGCACGGTGAAGGACGGCATCGTGACCGACCGGAGGGCAGGCAGAATAGAAACCTCGGTCGGGGAGCGGCTGTGTGAGAGGATATCGAGGGCCGTCCCGTCGATAGACGGGGTAAAGGTGCTCATCAAGCCGGGCTTCTCGCACAGGTTCGGGGTCATCTTCAGGGGAGAGGGCCTGTCCGACGAGTTGGAGGACGCGGACCCGCACAAGGAGGGGAAGCCCCTCGCGTTGGCGGCTCCGAAAACACCCGCGGCAGAGCGGACCGCTGCGGTCGTCAACACATTCATCAAAAAGGCGATGGACGTGCTCGGGGAGGAGCCGGTGGCGAACGGGGTCCTGCTCAGGGGCTTCTCGAAGAATCCCGACATACCGCAGTTCCCCGAGAAATACCGGATGGATTCCCTGGCGATCACCACCTATCCCATGTACCGGGGAATCGCCAGGGTGTTGGGCATGAAGGTGGAGAAGGAGCCGGCGGACTATAAAGAGATGGTCTCCATTCTCAAAGAGCATTACGACCGGTACCAGTTTTTCTTCTTACACGTGAAAGAGACGGATGTCGCGGGAGAAGACGGCAATTTCAGAGAGAAGACAAGGGCGATAGAGTTCGTCGACACGATAGTGCCCGATATCGCCAGCCTGAAGCCGAGAGTGCTCGTCGTGACCGGCGACCATTCGACCCCGTGCCCCCTGAAAGGCCACAGTTGGCACCCCGTGCCGCTTTTGATTGTCGCGGATACGGGTGAAAGGGACGGCATCTCCTTCCACGAAAAGAATTGTCTGAAGGGCAGCATAGGGACGATATACGCGAAAGAGCTCATGACCCTTGCCCTGGCCTACGGCGCGAAGCTTGATAAGTACGGCGCATGAGATCCTGAAAGCCGTCCTCGAGCTTGTGTATCCGGTCTATTGCGGAGGATGCGGCGAAGAGGGAGAAGTGCTCTGTCATGCGTGCAGGCAGTCTTTCATCACCCTTGAGAGTCCCTTCGTCTGCCCATCCTGCGGCAGATGGACGGGCAGCGACGCCTTGTGCGGCGGATGTATCACCCATCCCCCGTATTTCACGCGGGGGTTTTACGTTTTTTCTTTTGAAGGCCCGCTGAGGGAGGCCGTTCATGCCTTCAAATTCGGGGGCAGGATTGACGTGGGAAGGGCCCTGATGCATATGGGACGGGAAAAAATCGCTTCTTTCGCTTCCGCCTTCGACCTGGTCATTCCCGTTCCGGTCACTTCGACGCGGCTGAAAAAACGCGGCTTCAACCAGTCTTTTGTCATCGCCGGGGAGATATCACGCATAACGGGTGCGCCCGTCGACTCCCGGACTCTCGTGAAGGTGAAAGAGACCGCAGACCAGTACATGCTGTCGAAAGACGAGAGAAGGCGGAACATACGGGGAGCCTTCTCTCTGAAGGACGCACGTCCTCTCGCGGGCAAGCGCCTGCTCCTTGTGGATGACCTTTATACTACGGGCAATACCGCACGGGAGGCGTGCCGGACACTTTTGCGGACAAAAGCGAAGGAGGTCCTCTTCTTCGCCCTTGCAAGAACGCCCTGATGAAAAAAGCCTTGCTCATAGTTGTCGCGGTGCTTTCCGTCCTGGCCGGAATGATGCTCGCAGCCTGGTTTTATCTGCCAACGCTTGCATTCCACATGCTGGGCAAGGCAATAGACGGAACAGTGGAGGCGTCGCGATCGAGCGTCTCCTTCCGTGGCGGGCTCCTCGTGCTGAAGCTTAATGGGGTGCGGATGAAGGGCAAGGTGGAAGGCGTTGTCGGGACGTGCGAGCTCCGGGTGCAGCCCTCAAAGGGGCTCTACGTCAAGTATTTCACCATTTCGGATTTCGATATCAAGATCGGGAAGGAAAGGGGCCATATAGGTTTTTATCCGGTGCCCGTGGAGCTGGCGGAGATCCGGAAAGGCACGGTCGATTATGAGGGGCACACGTACATCCTCCGTGAGATGAGGGTCTCCAATTTCAACACGGGCGGTCGGCTGGAATTCAGCATAGACGGCGGGGTCGAGGGACTGGGCAACCTCAAGACCAGGGGCGAAGGAACTTTCGGGGAAAAGCGGTCGGACCTCAGAGGCGCGTACTCCCTGTCGGCAGTGAACATGGCCCGGGTCTTCAAGAACTACGAGGGTCTGGCCGACTCCCGCGGCGCCTTCAGCTACCGGGACGGGGTCTTCGTGATGGACGGCGACGTGCAGGCGCCCCACTTTTCGCTCATGGAAGACTTCCTGAAGCAGAGGCTCGCGTCAGAGGGGAATGCCTGCCGCATCCATCTGAAGAGGGTCGGCGACACGACGGATGTCACCCTGACCGGCCTCTCCTTCAAAGGCACGCCGATCTTTCTGAAATTCTCCGGTACCCCGAAGAGGCTCACGTACCTCGAGTTGAAGACCGGCTTCCTCGCCATTCCCGACCTGATGGACTATATAAACCCCGCTGTTTTGTCGGAAGGAGATTGGGGCCCTCTCTCTTTTGTCAAAGACGGCACCGTGCGCATCGGCCGTTTCGTTTTTCAGAGGGGAAGGCCGATTACCGCGGAGATAGAGGTGGCTCACGTCGAGGTGGGGGCCGGAAAGGTCGCGTTCCACGGGGTGAGAGGCATCTTGCGCCTGGATGGCAGCGCGCTGGCGTTAACGGGTTTCGAGGGAAAGCTGGGAGAAGGGCAGGTCTCCGGGGTCACAGGTCTCGTCCCCCTGAGGCTGGACCGGGACGTAGCCTTGAAGGGGCGATATTCCCTGGATCTTAAGGACCTCTCGCAGCTTGCCGGGACGGACAATGTGGAGATTCTCGCAGGGACTACCGAAGGGGGCATCGCGCTGCACGGGAGGCAGGGCCGGGGCTTCAGGGTCGAAGGCGCAGGGATCATTCGGGCCGGCCGGTTCGCCTGGAAGCGTGTCGCCCTTGGGGCGTCAGGGAGCTACGCCTTCAAGGACGGTCGCGTGACTTTCGCTCCCCTCGTGATACACGAGGCCGGGACGAGGCTCGACATGAGGGGCAGCGCGGATTCGGCGCGGGCCGACCTGCAGGTGAAAGGAGTAATCGACGGGCGTCAGATAGCCCTCATTCTCGACCGCCCATATGCGCTTGAGGGGCTCGTGAGCGTCGACGGCGAGGTGGGGTTGAAGGACGACACCTTCGGGCTTACGGGGCGTCTCTCGATGACGGACCTTTCCTTCGAGATCCCCCGCCTGATGAAAAAGGGACGCGGGGTAGAGAGTTCAGCCGTCGTGTCGCTGCACGGAGAAAGGGGCGGCGACCTGTGCGTGGATAGCCTTCTTTATACGCTTGGCCCTCTGGAGGCCGCACTTAGCGCAAGGATCGGGAAGGGAAGGATCTCCCACATGCATGTGGTCCTGGACGTTCCCAAAGTCGAGCGGCTGTCGCGGCTCTTTTTTTTTGACGAGAGCGAGGCCCATGGAGACCTGAAGGTCGACGTGCGCGTGGAGAATTTGCCGTACCCCGTGACAAAACTCCCCGTGATGCAGGGACACCTTACGTTTCGCGGAGACATCCTGCACCCTCCCACGTTTGCGAAGCCTCTCACCGGCATCGACCTTGTCTGCGCGTTCGAGGGGGAGCGGTCTACCATCGCCCTGTCGGGGCTGCGTGTGGGTGAAAGCGTGCTCAGGAACGCGCGTCTCGTTATCACGGGCCTCGATGCACCTCAATTCACCCTTGGGGTCGATATGGACTCTTTCGACCCCGGCGATTTTGACGGGATATATGGGCGGCGGTTCAGGGTGCCGGTAATTGCCGCAGAGAGTCTCATGGCCAGGACGACAGGGGAGTTTCTGCTGAAATCGCGGACGGCGCATCTTCGCGGCACGGCATACCGCGACCTGGTGATGAGGGGCACCTTCGGACACCGGATGCTCGCGGTGACGGAAGGTAGGGTCGAGCCGGCCAAGGGCGAGATCGTGTTTCAAGGAGATGCATATCTCGGATCCGTTCCCCGGTTCACTGTGAAGGGGCATTTGTCGGACGTGACCGCTCGGGAGGTCCTGGCGCTTTTCGGGGGAAAGCAGAATATCTTTGAAGGCACGGGATCGATATCGGCCGACCTCGGCTTTGCCGGGAGAGACGGCGATGCCCTCGCGAAGAGCGCGAGCGGTACGGTGAGCCTCGCGAGCCGGGACGGGGTGATCAGGAGATGGAACGTCCTGTCCAAGATCCTGGCCCTCACCAACGTATACGACCTTTTTCGGGGACGGGTCGACCTGACGCGGAATGGTCTTGTGTATAAAAGGCTCAGCGCCTCCTTTGACGGGAATAACGGCGTGTTTCGCACGAATGATTTCCTTATAGACAGCCCCTCCATGCTTATCACCGGCATGGGGGACCTCGACGCGGCGACGAAGGAGATCGACGGCAGGATGACGGTATCGCCGCTTGTGGCAACGGACAGGATCATAAACCTGATCCCCCTGGTGCGCAGCATTATCCGTGAGAGGAAGAGCGGTTTTCTGTTCTTTGTTTACAGCATCAAAGGGCCGGCGCAGGACCCGGAGGTAAAATCGGCCTATGTCCGGAGCGTGGGGGCGAGGATTGTCTATCTGCTGCGCAATACACTCGAGCTCCCGAAAGATGTCTGGGACGAGCTTCACAAGGAGCTGCAGAGATGAGGATCGCCATTATCGGGGCAGGGAAAGTCGGCATTGCCCTCGGCTATGTCTTGAGGAAGAAAGGGTTTGACGTGGCGGCCGTCGCATCGAGGCGGCAGTCCTCACTCGATACGGCAAAGACGTACATCGGGGCTGACTGTTTCACCACCCTCGATAACAGGCAGGCTGTGGAGATGGCTGACGTGGTGGCGGTCACGACGCAGGACAGGGAGATAAAGAACGTGGCTGCTCAGATCGCCGCCATTGACGGGCGACTCGACGGAAAGTTGTTTTTTCACACGAGCGGGGCCCACGCCTCGTCCGAGCTCTCTCCCCTGGAGCAAAGAGGCGCCCTCCTCGGCTCTCTGCATCCCCTTCAGACTTTTCCCGATATCGACGCCGGCATCAGGGGCCTCCCTGATACCTATATTTTTATCGAAGGCGACGGCAAGGCGCTTCGCGTGCTCGGGGACCTCGCATCGTGTATAGGCGCAGAGGCCGTCGTGATAGAGAGCGCGAACAAGGTGCTCTATCACCTTTCGGCGGTCTTTGTGTGCAATCTGCTCGCCGGCCTCCTCTATGCGGGGGAGGGCATCATGAAGCGCATCGGCATCGATCTCAAACCCTTCTATCCGATCATCAGGGCGACGCTTGCGAATATCGAGACCAGGGGGCCGCTTCTCTCGCTCACTGGACCGGTGGTGAGGGGGGACGCGGGGACCATCTCGTCCCACCTGGCCGCCATGGGGGAGATGCCCCTCCATGAAAAAGTCTATAGGGACCTCTCCCTGGTAGCCCTGGAAATGGCGCGGCAGAGAGGGACCCTGACAGGGGAGCAGATAGCGGCGCTCAGCGGCCTCCTGGAGGGGGACTAGGTCGTCTCTTCTTCTTTCCTTTTTTGTCTTCTTCTTGGCGGGTGGCCGCCCTCATGTTCAGAATCGCGATCTGCGGCGCCCTGCTGCGCTCGTGAGGCTACGCCGTACGTTCAGTACGGCTCCGCTCAACGATGCTCGCAGGGCATCCACATCTCATCGATTCCGACCATGAGGCCGTCCACCCGATCCGGCATCGAGTACAACCATGATCGATGCCGGAATTGACGGAGCGTAAGATGCCCCGGCCCCGGCCTTCGCCCCCGGATACAGACATTCCGGGGCAGGCTTGGTGACGACAATAGCCAGACTATTCGCTTCGCGCTTGTGTGACATAACCTAAAGATTTCACACTGGGGGGCTACAATGGCCTATATCGGTTGATTTGGCGCTTTTACCGGCGTATACTTGATTCATACAGTGTAACAGTAAAACAGAGGTGCTCTGATGCTGGTGGATTTGAAGCAAAAATCGCAGGTCACCATACCGAAGCGTCTGGTGAAAAAACTGAACCTGAAGGCGGGGGACAAGCTTGAGATCGAGGAAGAGGCGGGCAGGCTGGTGATTACGCCTGTCATTATCATTCCCAGAGATCAGGCCTGGTTTCACAGCGGGGAATGGCAGAAAAAAGAGGAAGAGACAGACAGACAAAAAAAGGAAGGCAGTATACACAAGGCCACAAGCAAGGAAGAGCTTTTCGAAAAACTTGGCCTGGATAAAGTTTGACTATCTACTTTTCCGACCTTTTTCTTCAAAGCGTCAAAGAGCTCCCCGAAGACGTGAAGAGAACGCTCAAAAAGAAACTCGATATTATCGCGGATAATCCGTCCCACCCATCCTTGAGAACCAAGAAGATCAAGGGTCGCGAAAATCTATTCGAAGCAACCATCACCATGAGCATCAGGATGACCTGGGAATATTTTGAGGACGGAATCCTCTTGAGGAATATCGGCGAGCACGACCGGACGTTGAAGAGACCTTGAATAGGAGACCAACCAGCGGCAGGAAGGGGACCCAGGCGGCCCGATCAATCCTCGAAATTCCCGGCGCCCCCCTTGTCGCTCTTGAGCCCCTTCGCCCGCTCGATGATCTGCTCCCTGGTCCAGTGGGCCGGGTCTTCGATGACGCTCCCCTTGGGACCGACATCGTAAGAGCCGGCCTTGAGAAGCGCCTCGATGGCTAACCGGTCCGTGTCTCCGGCGTTCAGGACCTCGGTCATCATCTTGAAGGCGAACTCTTCGACCCCTTTCGCCATCCGCTCGCGCACCGTGGACGGCTGCGCCAGGAGCTTATTTTCGAACGGCAGGTTCAGGTTTTTGTAATCCCCTTTCTTCCACCCCTTGCTTTCGGCATAGGCAACCATTTCAGCCCAGAGATCCTCGGTCACCCCTTCGCCCCGGCGCTTGATGAAATTGCCGCCGGCGTCCAGTTGGGCGTTGCCATAGTCGTTTACCTCCAGCCCCCAGGAGATCATCTGCAGGGCAGTCGCGACGTTTGCCTTGGTGGTTGCGGTCTTGGCGGCGATTTCCCGCAGCCGGTCGGAGCTGTTGCCCGAGGTGCCGTGCTGGGCGCCGCTCACTTTATAGGGGACGAGGGCGCGGTGGATCTCGGCGGTGAGTTCCACCTGGATACCCGCGTCAGAAGCCTCGATGCCATGGGTGGTGCCGTTGTTGAGGGCAATCCAGTCGGGGAAGATCTTGTAGGCGTTCAATCCCTGGATCAGGAATTTCGCTTCGGGAACGGTAGAAAGTCCCTCTTTCCCCTTGATTTCGCCCACCTCGGTTTCAAGCCCTGCCCATTTCGGAATGAATGGGTTCAGCTCGATATTAGCGAGGAGGTTCTGGTCGTCGGGCAGGTGGGAAGCATCAACGGCGACGGAGGTCATGCCCGCATCGAACATGGTCGGCACCTCGACCTTTGCAGCGGCAAGGTCCTTGTCGCTCTTGATCCCGTAATGGTCCGCGTGGACGGCGACCGGCACGGTGACGGCGAGCTCGTTGCAAATACTGTCGACGATGCGGGCTATGTTCCAGAGATTGACGGGGCAGTATGCCTTCTGGCCCCCCTCCGACTTGGCGATCTCGATGATGAGAGCGGCTCTGGCCCTTTGGGCGGCCTTGAGGGCGCCGCGGATGACAAAATAGTTCCTCCCGTTGCAGGCCATGGCAATCGCGTGCCCCTTGGCGAGCATAGCACGGTCTATCACCTTGCCGCTGACGAGAAGCGCCTTGGAATTGGGGAAAAGCTCCCGGATGTTGGGGGGACGAAACTGAAGGGCCTTTTCAAAATCTGCCGAATAGGACATATGTCACTCTCCTTATAGAAGAAAAGATCAACAGCTCCTGCTATTCCATTGTAGATCAAAGTACCCGAGGATTCAAGGACGGAGTCACGGGAGCGGCTTCATTATTTTGCGATAAAGTCCCGGTCGGGCCTGCTTCGCTCTTGCCATTGCGCGGTGAATAGACGATACTATGGCTAGAAGGTATCGCGAAATGCCGGCAACAGCGCGTCCGAAGAACCAGAAAGCAAAGAGACACACCGGCGGTCGTTTCCATGACATCCTTGAAGCCGCCCATCTGCTCAGCTCAAGTACCGTTCCTGAAAAGGTCGTCGAAAACGTCCTTGCCCACCTGTGCGAGCGGCTCGGCAAGAGGGCCCGTTGCGTGTTGCTCGAAGGGGATGACTTGAGGCTCAGTTTCTGGGCAGGCGAGCACAGTTGTCCCTTAGAGGGCCTCAACGTCGTAAGGGGCAGCGTTGTCTGGGACGCCGTGAAGAAGGGTGTGGCCCTCAACCTGACGGACCCCCGGCAAACAAACGGGTACGCCCACAGCTTGCCTCAACCGATCAAGATCAAATCTGTGATACCTTTGATGCATACAGATCCGATAACCGGGCAGCCAAAGAAACTGGGCGCCTTGATCGTCGATTCGGGGCAGGCGGGCGAGCCGATCTCGGAGGAGGACTTTGAATACCTGCAGGTAATAGGCGAGCTTATCAGCGCCATTTTTGGGAGGGCCGAGCTTACCCGGCAGCTCATGACATCCTGCCGCCGGCAGGAGGCTATACTGATGGAGACCGTCCATAATTTTCGGAACAGTATCGCGGTTATCGGGGGTTTCGCCCTGCGCGTCGCGCAACTGGCCGAAAATACGGAGCTCGCTGAAAAGGCCAAGCACCTCCATGAGGAAGTGAAAACGCTGGAAGGCCACGTTGCAGTGTTCGAGAAATATATGAGCCTGAAACCGTGAAGGGCTCTCCGCCCTCATGTTCGGAATCTGCATCTGCGGCGCTTTCTTCGCCCCGTGACCTCCGACGCAATAATTGCTCCCTCACCCCCACCCTGCCCTTCCCCTCTCGTGCTTGCCCGGAATGGCGACCCAAAGGCCCAATTCTCACAACCCCATCGATCTCTTAAGTCCGTCAATGCCAGCGGGCCTTTGGCGACGGAGTCCTGCCGGCGAATATACTCAGGAAACTCCAGTTATATTTTTTCTTGACAATGTGGTTTACTAATAGTAAACAGTAGTAACGAACAGAACGAGGGTGGCCTCGGCCACATGAACGAAATAGTTATCATCAAGAAGATCAGGGAACTGAGGAAATCCCGAAACCTGAGTCTCGAGAAGCTTGCGGAACTGACCGGCCTGACCAAGGGTTATCTTTCCCGCATCGAGCATTCCGACAAGGCGCCCCCCATCTACACCCTCTCCCGTATCTCACAGGCGCTCGGCGTCGACATCGCGCAATTCTTTTCCGATGACGGGCGCGAGCCGCGTTCGAGCGATTATTCGGTCAGCAGATGGGACGAGCGGACAAGGGTGGGCGGCAGGGGCACGCCCTACGGCTATGATTATGAGGCAGTGGCGCCTGACAAGGCGGGCAAGAACATGGAGCCCTACGTCATCACCCTTAATTTCGAAGAGAAGGCGGAGTTTCGGCACGAGGGGGAAGAGTTGGTCTTCGTCCTGGAAGGAGAGTTGGAATTTTTTCTAAACAAGGAGAGGTTTGTGCTGAAACAAGGAGACAGCATATATTTCGATGCCCATCTCCCCCATTCGGGGAGGAGCCTGGGAGAGAAAAACGCGAAGATGTTGATAGTGGTTTACTCATATAAAAGGATGCTTCCCTGAAAAGGAGCGTTTACAAAATGTAAACTACGCGTTTTAGCATAGACCGGCAAAAAAAGGGGGGGATATGGAGAAATTGATTATCACTGCTGCGATTACCGGGGGTGCGTCTCCGGAGGGCAACCCGTACCTGCCGAAAACACCCAAGGAACAGATACAGGCGGCCGTCGACGCATACAACGCGGGTGCGTCGATCGTCCATATCCACGCCCGCAACCCGGAAACGTGCAAGGCGGAGCACCGGGCAGAGTTTTTTGCCGAAGCCGTTGCCGGGATAAAAGAGCGCTGCCCGATCATTATCAACTGTACCACCGGCGGGTCGGGGAAGAGATGTGATGGGGACTGGCTTTTCAATGAAGTGCCGACTGAGAGCGTCGAGGGACGTGTCTCCATCATCCCTGTCCTTAGCGCGGACCCGAAGACCAAGCCGGACCTCGCCTCCTTCAATGCGGGCTCCCCGGTAATCGACATATATCAGGCGAGCAAGAAGGACTTCGCGCTCAAATTCGTCATGGTCCACACGTTCCCCGACATGGTCCACATCGCAAATGTGATGAAGGAATGGGGGGTCAAGCCGGAGCTCGAGTGCTACGACATCGGGATGATCAACAATTGCATTTTTCTCCGTGATATCGGGGCCCTCGAAGACCCGCTTTATTTCCAGTGCGTCCTTGGGGTGCTCGGCCAGATACCGGCGAGCCTCGACAACCTCATCCATATGCACCGCACCATTCCTCAGGGCTCGCCGTGGTCCGTTTGCGCGGTCGGTTTAAGTGAGTGGCCGATGATCACGACCGCAATGATGCTGGGAGGCCACGTGAGGGTGGGCTTCGAGGACAACATCTACCTTTCGAAAGGCGTGCAGGCGAAGAGCAACGCGGAGATGGTAGAAAAGGCGGTGCGCATCGCGCGCGAGCTGGACAGGGAGATAGCGTCCGTCGACGACGCCCGCAGGATCCTCCACCTTCCCCCGAAGGCATAGAGCCATGCCCTGTCTCCTCGAAACGGTCCGTCTCTCGAAAAGCTTCGGCGCCCTCCAGGCGGTATCGAATGTGAACCTGGAGGTGATGGAGGGGAGTATCCATTCGGTTATCGGCCCGAACGGGGCGGGGAAGACGACACTTTTTAATTTACTGACCGGTTTTTTAAAGCCGAGTGCGGGCGTCATCATCTTCAATGGGAAGGAAATCACGGGGCTTCCCCCGGAGAAAATATCGAAGCTCGGCGTGAGCCGCTCCTTTCAGATCACTAGTATATTTCCCGATCTCACGGTCAGCGAGAACGTCAGGATAGCGCTCCAGTCGCGGACCTCCATGAGCTACAGGTTCTTGAAAAAGCTCAGTATAGGCGACGGGCTCGAGGAAAGAAGCCGCGAGGTTCTTCAGCAGCTTGGACTCCGGGAGAAGGCTGATCTCCCGGCCAAGCATCTATCGCACGGAGAGAAGCGGATTCTTGACATCGGCATCGGCGTTGCCACAACGCCGCAGCTTTTGCTCCTCGATGAGCCGGCTTCGGGACTGGTGGGCGACGAGATCGCGCGCGTGACGGACCTCGTCAAGGAGATATCGAGCCGCGTGACGGTGGTGCTCGTGGAGCACAATATCGACGTGGTTCTTTCGATTTCCGACCGCATAACGGTTCTCTATTACGGGGGCATCATTGCGGAAGGGAGTCCCGACGAGATCCAGTCGAACGCAGAAGTGCAGGAAGTCTACCTGGGGGCTGCGTGCTGACAATCGACAACATCCATACCTATTACGGGAACAGTCATATACTTCAGGGCGTCTCTCTCAAAGTAAAAAAGGGTGAGGTGGTCACGCTCCTCGGCAGGAACGGCATGGGTAAGAGCACGACGATCAAGACTGTGATGGGCCTTGTTGTACCGCGCGAGGGGCGAGTGCTGCTCAATGGCGTCAACATTGCCGGCCGTAAGCCATATGACATTGCGCGGGCAGGGGTGGGCTTTGTGCCGGAAGACAGGCGCACCTTTCCTTCCCTGAGTGTGCTCGAGAACCTGAACCTCCCGGTCAGGCGCGGGTCCGGAGAAGGATGGAGCCTCGAGAAGGTTTTTCAATTTTTCCCGAGACTGAAGGAGCGGGAAAGCCACAAAGGGTTCGAGCTGAGCGGCGGCGAACAGCAGATGCTCGCGATTGCGCGCATCTTGCGCATGAAGGTTGAGCTGATCCTCCTTGACGAACCGACAGAGGGACTTGGGCCGCTGCTCGTTAAGGCGATCGGCGACATCATCGCGCAGATAAAGCGCGAAGGCATCACGACCCTGCTGGTCGAGCAGAATTCGCGTTTCGTGGCGACAGTGGCCGACAGGCACTACGTGATATGCCACGGGAAGCTCGTCTATGAAGGAAGCAACGAGGACTTTGCGCATCAGGATGAGGTGAAGAAGGAGTATCTCGGGATATAAAAGAGACGAAGGCAGCGGCTGCTGCCTGGACCACAAAAAAAGGGGGATGTTATGAGAAAAATATTTGTTGCTTTGGGTGTGTTCTTTTTGATGACCGCGGCCGCGTCCGGCGCGGACCCGGTGAGGGTAGGATTCATTTCCGTATTGTCCGGCCCTCTGGCCCCTATCGGCCAGAGTGAGCTCAACGCGACCAAGATGGCCGTGGAGGACGTGGGCGCTGTTCTGGGACAAAAGGTCGAGCTTTACTCCAAGGACCACCAGTACAACCCTGGGCTCGCGAACGAGCGGGCAAAAGAGCTCTATGAAAAGGACAAGACGGACGTGATCGTCGGGTGTTCGAACAGCGCTGCAGCGCTGGCGGTCTCAGACCAGGCAGCGCGCCACCAGCGCATCTTCATGTCGACGTCTGCGGGCACGACGGACCTCATCGGCAAGAACAAGTACACCTTCAAACTCAACTACAATGACTACATGCTCGCCGCAACGCTGGGCGCATGGGGGGCCAAGAACCTGGGCAAGAGATGGTATACGATTACGAGCGACTATGCGTGGGGACACGACCTTCTCAAACATTTTACAAGCGCGCTGAAGGCCGAGGGCGGCCAGCACGTGGGGAACGATATGGTCCCCGTCAACACGTCGGATTACAGCCCCTACATTCTGAAGGCGGCTCAGGCAAAACCGGACGTCCTGGTGCTCCTCAACGTAGGCAAGGACGCCGCCAATTCCACAAAGGCCGCAGTCGAATACGGTCTCAAGAAGAATGTAAAAATAATGCACGCCCTGCTCTTTGAGCTCGATATAAAGGGAACAGGCCTCCAGACGTTTGCAGGCGACTACACGGCCGCACCCTGGAACTGGGTCGTCAACCAGCCGGGGACGAAAGAGTGGGCCGACAGGTACTACAAGGCATATGGAGACAGACCCACCTTTATGGCCGCCGCTGCCTACAGTGCAACCCGCCAGTATCTCGAAGCGGTGACGAGGGCGGGGAGCAAGGAGGCGGACAAGGTAATCAAGGCACTGGAGGACAGCACGTACAAAGATTTCTTTGTCAGCCCCGGCTACATCAGACCGGAAGACCATCTGGAAGTTGCCAAGGCATATCTGCTGCGGGTGAAGCAGCCCGCTCAACTGAAGGAAAAGGAAGATTATTTCGAGGTCGTCGGCGAGCTGCCCGCAGACAAAGCTCAGCCGCCTGTCGGGCTTTTCAAGACACTCAAGTAGCAACCCGTAAAAAAAGATGAGGCCTGGCTCGGCAACGACCCGGCCCGAGTGAGTCATCTATGGGAGTTCAATTCATCGGCGCGCAGCTATTCAACGGTCTGATGCTCGGCTCATTCTACGTGCTCTTGTCCCTCGGGCTTTCCATCATCTTCGGGATGCTCGGCGTGGTCAACTTTGCCCATGGGGCACTCTACATGCTCGGAGCGTATGCCGCGTACACAATCTGTTACGTCTGCTCGCAAAATTTCTGGTTTGCCCTCATTGTCGCGCCCCTGGCCGTGGGCGTCATCGGTATGATTGCGGAGTGGACCTTGATCAAAAGGCTTTATTCGGTCCCCCATTTCTACAACCTGCTCCTGACATTCGGCCTCATGCTCTTTGTTGAAGAGGGGATAAGGGCAATCTTTACGCCCATCGGCAAGCCCTTCGATACGCCACCGGCACTGGTCGGCTCCGTTGACCTGGGCTTCATGTTTTTTCCTAAATACCGGATCTTTATCATCCTGGTGACTGCCGTGTCCGTGGTGGGCATCTGGCTTTTTCTTTCCAAGACGAAGATAGGCGCAATAATAAGGGCAGGGACCGATGACAACGAGATGGTCTCGGCACTGGGAATCGACATATCGAAGGTATTTACCCTTGTCTTCGGGATAGGGGCTGCACTGGCCGGACTTGCGGGTGTGCTCGCAGCGCCCGTACAGAACGTGACTCCTGAAATGGGGAACAGCATCCTCAACGAGACATTTGTCGTGGTCATTATCGGCGGCATGGGTTCGATTCCCGGGTCAATCCTCGGCGGATTGATCATCGGCGAGCTCATCACCCTAGGGGTCGTCTTCTGGCCGCCCGTTGCCAATACCCTTATTTTCGTGTTCATGGCTGTTATCCTGCTCGTGAGGCCGAGAGGCTTCTTCGGCAGGGCGCGGTTCTTCGAGTAACGGGGAGGGGAGTGTGCAAAAGAACCTCTACAAGCGGCTATTCTTCTGTTGCGCAGCGGTCTTCTTTATCGTCCTGCCCTTCCTCACGCCGACGCGCTCCCTCGCGACGGAGATGCTTATATTTGCCATCTTCGCATTGGGGTACGATATTGTTTTCGGATACACGGGCCTTCTTTCGTTCGGCCACGCAATCTTCTTCGGCATCGGTGCTTACGCGACCGGCATCGTACTCGTCCGTCTGGTCCCCTCTCTTTTTCTGGCCCTCGTCATCGGCATGGCCCTCAACCTGCTCGTCTCGTATGTCGTTGCCTTCTTGAGCATCCGAAAAAAAGGCATCTACTTTGTCATGATCACGCTTGCTTTCTGCCAGATGTTCTATTTTATCGGCTTCAAATGGACGGACCTGACCGGCGGCGATAGCGGTTTTCACGGCGTCCCGAGAACGTCCCTCGGCCCGATAGATCTCAACTCGGAGATCACCCTCTACTTCTTTATACTTGCCATCTTCCTTGCCTCGGTACTTGTTGCCTTCAGGATTGTCAACTCGCCGTTCGGTCGGGTGCTCAAAGCGCTGAAAGAGAACGAGGACAGGGCGAGGAGCATCGGCTACAACACAGCGGCGTTCAAGACGGTCGCGTTCATGATCTCCGCCTTTTTCGCGAGCCTCGCCGGGGGGCTCTACGCGGTCCATTCCAATTTCGTTCCCATGGATACGCTGTCCATCAGCACCTCGGCCGACGTCGTCATCATGGCGCTGCTCGGGGGCATCGGTACGCTCTACGGCCCTATAATGGGCGCAATGCTTATCGTCTTTTTGAAGAACGTTCTGAGCGACTGGATAGGTAACTGGCACCTGATTTTAGGTGCGATCTTCATCGTGTCCGTCCTTAGCGTAAGGCAGGGTATCTTCCCCGTTATCTTCGGAAAATTGAAGGAGAAACTATGCGTACAGAGGTAGCGTTGAAGCACGGGAGCGATATAACGAAGACCGCCGTCATCGGCGCAGGGGTGATGGGACATTCGATTGCCCAGGTGTTCGCGCACCGCGGCTGTTCCGTAATGCTCTATGACATCAACGAAGAGCTGCTCGCCGCCGCGATGGAGAAGATTCATAGCAACCTGACACTCTACGTTGAAATGGGACTCGAAAAGGAAACCTTTGTGGAGACCGTCCTTTCAAGGATCGCCACAACCACGGACCTCGGCGCGGCTGTCAGCAAGGCGGAGTTTGTGACGGAAGCCGTCATCGAGGACGTGAATCTTAAGAAGCAGCTCTTCAGAGAGATAGGCAGAGCAACATCGGACCACGTCATAATGGCAAGCAATACCTCAACGCTGCCGCTTACGCAGATCGGAGAAGCAACGGAGAAGAAGGAACGGTTGATTATCACACACTGGTTCAACCCACCTCACCTCATCCCTGTTGTCGAGATCATAAAAGGGGAATCGACGGCAGAGGAAACCTTCCGTGTGACGGTCCGGTTCCTGGAGGAGATGGGCAAGGAGCCGGTGCACGTGTTAAAGCAACTGCCCGGGTTCCTCGTCAACCGGATACAGACGGCGATGTTCAGGGAAGTGATGGCCCTGCTGGAAGAGGGTGTGGCGAGTGCCGAGGATATCGACAAGGCAGTACGCGGAAGTTTTGGGCTCCGGCTGGCGGTGATGGGACCTCTTGCTGTTGTCGACCTTGCGGGCGTGCACCTGTGGTATAAGGGCGCGCAATCGCTTTACCCTCTCCTCGATGCGTCGAAAGAGCCCCAGAGGACATGGGCGGAGATGGTTGAAAAAGGGTTCCTCGGTGAGCGAACAGGAAAGGGATTTTTTGAGTATGAGCCGGGAAGCGTACCGGACATCATAAAGGCCAGAGATAAAAAATTGCTTGAGCTTCTCAGAATCCTTTATCACCACAAACAGGGGGTTTGATTATGGCGATTCTTATCACAGGGGGGGCAGGATTCATCGGGACTGCGCTGGCGGATGCGTTCCTCCGGAGAGGGGAAGAGATAGTCATCTTTGACAAGGTCATCGATGATTCACTATTCGCGGGAGAAAAGAAGGTCGCCAGGATACAAGGCGACATCACGAACTGGCCTGAAGTGTTGAATGTCGTCAGCCGCCATAACGTGGAAACCATCTTCCACCTCGCCGCGATCCTCTCTGCGATATGCGAAGCCAATCCCTGGGCCGCGGTCAGCATCAACGCGCTCGGGACGCAGTATGTTCTGGAGGCTGCCCGATTATTCGGCGTGAAGAAGGTGATGTTCACGAGCTCGATGGGCTCCTATGCCGTGACCCAGGATACCGTCGTCACGGAAGAGACGAAACAGAGGCCGACGCTGATTTACGGCGTGACCAAGGTTTTCGGAGAGCTTCTGGGCCTCTACTATCAGCGAAAATTCGGCATCGATTTCAGGGGCATCCGGTTCCCACAATTGATAGGACCGAACGTGAAAACCTTCGGGTTCGGTCAGTATAATCCCTGGCTCATCGAAGCGGCAGTCAGGGGAGAACCCTTCGACGTATGGGCGCCTGAGGAGACGGTCCTCCCGTTGCTCTACATCAAGGATGCGGTGAAAAGTCTTCTCATGCTCCATGACGCTGACGAGGGCCGGCTCGCGACACGGGTCTACAATATAGGACAGATAATGCCGCCGCCGACGGCGAGAGAGATCGTCGATATCGTCAAGAGGCACTACCCGGACGCGCGAATCAACTTCAAGGCGGACCCCAACACGGCCGTCGGTCTCAAGACGATCCCGAGGATCATAAAGGGGGACGCCGCGGAGAAGGAATGGGGATGGCGTCCGACATACTCCATTGAAGATACGGTGAAGGATTTTATTGAAGAGTATAAAAAAGGCCGAAAGAGTATAGCCGGGCAGTGAGCGGGTATTCGCGCAACGCAGGTTGTCGACAGCGGGCCCCCGGGGACCGCTGCCTTTTTGCAAAAAAATGCTTTTTAGACAAAACCATAATCAACAAACGGGGGAAGACATGAAGCAACCATTATGGATGCCGTCCGATCTGCGCATAAAAAATGCGAACATGACCGGATTCATGGAATTCGTCAACAAGCGGTGCAACAAGAAGTTCGACACGTACTTCGCCCTCTATGACTGGTCCGTCGCCAGCATCCCCGACTTCTGGGCAGCCGTCTGGGACTTCCTCGACATCAAAGCCTCCAGGAAGTACGAGAAGGTGGCGGACGATCTCACGCAGTTCCCCGGAACGGACTGGTTCCCCGGGGCGAAGCTCAACTTTGCGGAGAACCTCTTGCGGTATCGCGATACGGAAACCGCCATCGTCTTCAAGGCAGAAATGAGACCGGCAGTGCGCATCACCTATGAGGAGCTCTCGTTGACGGTGGCCCGTCTCGCGAATGGACTGAGGTCCTTGGGGGTGGATAGGCGCGACCGGGTGGTGGGATACATGCCCAACATCCCGGAGACGCCCATCGCCATGCTCGCTGCGACCAGCCTCGGCGCCACCTGGGCGTCGTGCGGTTCGGAACTCGGGGTTCAGGCGGTCATCGACCGGTTCAGCCAGGTCTCTCCGAAAGTCCTCTTCACCGTGGACGGCTATCTCTACAAGAACAAGCCCTTCACCATGCTTCCCGACGTCAGGGCGGTGGTTGCGGCCGTGCCGTCCATAGAGAAGGTGGTTGTCGTTCCTTACGCAAGCGAGACGCCCGACATCAGCGCCATCCGCAGCGCGGTCCTCTACACGGACTTCCTCTCTTCCAACGAGGATCTCACCTTCGAGCAGGTCCCCGCGAGCCACCCCCTCTACATCATGTTCTCTTCAGGCACGACGGGCAAACCCAAGTGCATGGTCCAGGGTGTGGGAGGCATTCTGGTTAACCAGTTGAAGGAGCTTATCATCCACGCCGACCTGAAGAGGGCGGACAAGGTCATCTACATGACCGCCCCCTCGTGGATGATGTGGAATTGGCTTGTGGCCGTCCTCGGAGTAGGGGCCGCAGTGGTCCTCTTCGACGGCAACCCTGGCTATCCCGACATGGGGACCATGTGGAAGCTCGTGGACGAGGAGCGGATCACCTTCTTCGGGACAAGCGCCACCTACATCAACCTTCTGAAGGCACAGAACTACAGACCCAAAGATCGTTTCAGTCTCTCCTCCCTCAAGTCCATCGGGCAGACCGGCTCCCCTTTATCCGCAGAGGGGTTCGAGTACGTCTACAGCGCTATCAAGGCGGACGTCCATTTCAACTCCCTGGCCGGGGGCACGGACATCAACGGCTGCTTCTGCATGGGTACGCCCATACTCCCCGTCTATGCAGGAGAGCTTCAGGGCCCTGCCCTCGGCATGAAGGTGAAGGCATACGATGAGAAAGGAAACCCTGTGTACGATCGGCAGGGTGAGCTCGTCTGTGAAGCCCCTGCCCCTTCCATGCCCCTTTTCTTTCTCAATGATGAGGGTTTCTCCCGCTACAAGGATGCCTACTTCACCGTCTACCCCAATATATGGCGCCACGGGGACTATGTGACCTTCTACAGCGACACCGGAGGCGTCACCTTCTTCGGCCGCTCGGACGCCATCCTCAAACCCTCGGGTGTCCGCATCGGCACGGCAGAGATCTACAACATCGTAGAGAAGTTCGACGAGATCGCCGACAGCGCCGCCATAGGACAGAACTGGGAAGGGGATCAGAGGGTGCTCCTCTTCGTCAAGCTTGCGCCCGGCGCTGCGCTCAATGACGAGCTGAAGCAGCGGATAAAGAATATGCTCCGGGACAAGGCCTCGCCCCGTCACGTCCCTGCCCTCATCATCAAAGTGCCCGACATCCCTTACACCTTCAGTGCGAAGAAGGTGGAGAGCGCCATCACGAACATAGTCAACGGCAGGCCGGTGACGAACAGGGATGCTTTGGTCAATCCGGCGTCGCTCGATTATTTTGAAGAGATTCTGCCTCTTGTGCAGGCGAGGGCATAAGGGAGAAAATATGTGTGTAGCCGACTGGATGACATCGTCTGCTTTTCAAAGGTCTTCTTCGCCGCAAAGGGCCACTTCCTCGCGAGACCCGCTGTCGTCAACCGCCACCACGAGGACAGGCTCTGTCCAACCTTGACAACCCAGACTGTAAGCTCTTTGTCCTGGATGCAATAAACAATCCTGTACCGACCCTGACGAACACGGTACCTTTCCTGTCCAGTCAGTTTTTCATGGCCCTGGGGTCTCGGATCCTTAGCGAGATTCTCTATGCGACGGAGAATGCTTTGGAGATCTTTCTTCGGTATTCCGCTAAAGTCTTTCTCGACGGATTCTTTGAAATAGACCTTATATTCGGCCATCTCTTTTCAGCCTCTTGACCATTTCGTCATATCCGATCAGCCGCTCCCCAGCTCTTTCCTCGAACGCGCCGATATCTTCGGCGTCCTCAGCAAGGGCTTGTCTGACGGCATCATTGACAAGGTCCGATACCGACCGGGAAGTCTCGACTGCCTTCAGGAGGAGTGCCTTATGCAGATCGGGGTCCGGGTAAACGGTAGCCCGCTTCGTTGCTGTTGCCATAATTCACCTCCTGTACAGCTAAGTAACTATAACATCAAGACGTCATTACGGCAATGGCGTCATGTCTCCCATCCCCGCTCGGCGCGGGCTAGATTATGGCTTCTTTCGCGGCCGGAGGGATTTTTGATGGATAACGCGAAATCGCATTTGGCCCGCACCGGAGTGTACATTTTGCGTACATGAGCATGCGGGCCGAACGCGATGACAAAGTTTGCCGCGAAAAGACCCCGGCCGCCCCCTCACACTACTCTGACAGGGCCGCATAGTACGCCCTCTCCGTCTCCTCCACGTTCCGCATGGGCGGATACTGTTCCATCCATGCCCTTGCGACGATGCGCGCGGCCGCGCGTTTTTCGGGGTCCGCGTAGAGGGCGACGGCGGCCGCCAGCTCGGCTGCATCCGCGGGGTCATTGATCACCATTCCCCCTTCCTGCGATGCGATCACCTGGGCCGCGCCGTTGAATCTCGTCGTCACCGCTGGCAGCCCGGCCGCGAGGGCTTCGAGGACGGTGAGGGAACAGGAGTCGTAAAACGTCGGATGGACGTAGATATCGGCAGCCGCATAGTAGTGCTCCATGGGGGAGAGGGGGCCGGTGAAGATCACCCTGGCCGATATGCCGAGCTTCTTCATGAGACTCCGGTAGCGCCGGGGTCGGCCCCTGCCTGCGACGAGCAGGCGGAAATCGCGGTTGGGGAATTGTGCGGTGAGCAGGGGCAACGCTCTCAGGAGCGTCTCAAGGCCTTTCAGGCGGAAATTGTTTCCCGCGAAGAGGAGCAGTATCGAGTCCGCCCCGACGCCAAGCTCCGCCCGTTTTTGTGCCCTGTAGACCTCGCGCATCCGTGGATGGAAGCGGTCGAGATCGACAGTGTTGAAGACCACGCTGATGCGGTCCGCAGGGTACGCGTAATAGCTGATGATATCGGCCTTGACCATTTCCGAGATGGCGATCACGCGCCGGACGCCGCCGGGCGATTTTCGCGCATAGCTTTGTCGCCGGGGCGTGTCCGGGTCCTCACGTACGCACGAAGTACGCTCCGGCCCGGACGCCGCCCCGGGTTCGCGCTCTGCATCAAAAATCGCCTCGGCGGTATAGAGGCGTTTTTGCAAGCCGATTTCCAGATAGTGGCGGACCGAGAGATAGCGCAACAGGCGCTTGTAGGCGTAGTACGCGGGATTGGTGATCGACGCAAATTCCTGCCTGAGATATGCCTGCTCCACACCGCCGTGGGGGTTGAGCACGGTGGCGGCGCGGCATTGCGCGACGGCGTGGACGATATCGAAGCCTTGCCGGGTGAGGGTCCCGGACCCATAGCGCCAGAGCGAGAGGGCGCGCAGCCAGCGCGGGTATTTCCAGACAGGTATCTTGTGGATCCGGTATGGCAGCCCGGTGACTGCTTCCGCCTCCGTCGCGAAGAGATGGACCTCGTGCCCCCTTTTGGTGAGCTCCACGCAAAGGAAGGAGAAATACCGCTCGCCGCCCCGTGAAGGAAGGAACTTGTCGAGGAGGATCGCAATCTTTAACGGACGGTTCTCCCTCTCTCCACCCATGGCCTACCCGGCCCGCCTGCCCAGGGTCTTGATCCTCTCGTAGAACCCCAGCAGTCTTTTTGCCTGGAGACTATAGTCCCACTCTTCGAGGGCAGTCCGCCGGGCTTGCGCCCCGAGGCGTCCTTTCAGCCGGTCGTCGGTGAGCACCTCTTCCATCCGTGCCGCCAGCAGTCGTTCATCGGCGGCCACGTACCCGTTGTACCCGTCCCGCACCAGCTCGGGCAGCATACCGCGATCGGAGACGATGGCAGGCTTCCCCATGCCCATGACTTCCCGGAGGGCCCTTGCGGCGCCGTCGCTCCCCGCCCTCATCATCACAAAGAGATCGAAGGTCGCGATCATGGAGAAATAGTCGTCGAGCCGATAACCCGCGAGGATGACGTCTTCTTCCAGCCCGAGGGCAGTGATGGGCTTCCTGACGCTTTCCTCTATCTGCGAGCTTCGGCCCACGATGACGAGCTTGACCTTGTCCATCCGCGTCCGGAGCGTCTTGAAGGCTCTCAGGATCACGTCATAGCCCCGGTCGGGCTTGAGGCGGCCGATCACGCCCACCACCAATTCATCCGGACCAAGGCCCAGGGAGGCTTTCAGGTCACCCACCGGACCGTCATAGACGTGCACGCCGGGCGGCAGCACGACGCACCTCTCGTCAGGATAGGCGAAGCGCTCGATATCGCGCTCCTTTATTGTGCGCCCGTAGAGGACAAGGCCGTCGGTCCTCCCGAGGAGCGCGGACATGGTGGGCCCCGGGTCCAGCCCGTCTCTCTTGTGGTCGGTCCTCACGAGGAGCGGGGGGCGCGGCTTCCCGAAAAGAGACGCCGCAGCCAGTGCATGGTCGTGGGTGAGATGGGCGTGCAGTATATCGATCTTCAGGTCGGCCGCATAACGGTAAAGGGCGCGGAAATCGAAAAGCCAGTCGCGGGGTGAGAAGTACCTGTTCAGCCTGAAAGCCTCGCAGCAGGAGAGGCCTCGTTTCCGGGCCTCCTTCTCCACGGTCCGCTCCCGGAAGTCGACGGGGGCCTTCCGAAAGGCGAGGGAGACATCGACCCCCAGCGTTTTGAGGCTCTCGCACAACGAGACAACCGGCTCTGCCGGGCCGGTCCATTTCCAGTCGCTGAAGAGGTGGAGGCACCTCATCGCGCGTAAAACGCCTTTATGGCCGCGGAGACGGAGACGGCTTCCTCCTCGGAAAGGGTGGGGTAGAGGGGAAGGGATAGTATCTCCGATGCGGCCTTCTCCGCCACGGGAAAGTCGCCCTTTTTGTAGCCCAGATGCCGGTACGCCTGCTGGAGGTGGATCGGCGTGGGATAGTGGACAAGGGTGCTGATGCCGCGGCTTTTGAGGAATTGGGAGAGGGCTTCCCGGTCCGGCGTCCTTATCACGTAGAGATGGTAGACGTGACGCGCCCACGGTTTTTCCACGGGGAGCGCGACCGGTGTATGCTCCTCTTCCAGGTCCCACCGGTAGATATCGGCCAGGTGGCGCCGTTTTTCGTTTCCGGCATCGAGCCTCGCGAGCTTGACGGAGAGGATGGCTGCCTGCAACTCATCGAGGCGCGAATTGAACCCCTCGATAACGTGGAGATGCTTCTCTTCCTGGCCGTAGCTGCGCAAGCGTCGGATTGCGTCGTAGACGCCGCGGTCGGCCGTCACCAGAGCCCCCCCGTCGCCGTAAGCCCCTAGGTTCTTCGTGGGATAGAAGCTGAAGGCGGCGGCGCGCCCGAAGGTGCCGACCTTTCGCCCTTTATAGAGGGCGCCGTGCGCCTGGCATGCGTCCTCGAATATCGTCACGCCGAAGCGGTCGGCCACGTCGATGATGTCGTCCATCCGGCAGGGGTGGCCGTAAAGGTGGACGGGGATGCACGCCTTCACGCCGCTATCGGCCTTGAGCACGTTTTCGAGGGCATGGGGGTCCATGGTGTAGGTTTCCGGGTCTATATCGCAGAACACCGGGACGATGCCGTGAACGGAGAGGGCCATGACCGTGGCGATATACGTGTTCGGGGTGGTGACGACCTTGTCGCCCGCTTTGAGCCCCAGGGCCAGCCCGCCGATGCGGAGCGCGTCTGTCCCGGACCCCATGCCTGCCGCGAAATGGACTCCTGTATAGCGGGCAAAGGCATCCTCGAAGGCGGCGAGCTCCCTGCCCGTAATAAACTCGCCCCTCCGGCAGACCCTGTCGAAAACCTCTGCCAGCGGTCCTTTCAGCTCATCGTATTCCCTTTGCAGATCGAAGATCTTTACCATCAGTCCCAGTACTCCCTCTGGTAAATGCGATAGAAATCGGCCGTCCTGCGTATGCCCTCTTCCAGGCTTGTCCGCGGTCTCCAGCCGGTAGTCCGTGTTATCTTGGATATGTCGGCATAGTAGTCGCCCGGCTCGACCTCTTTGCGCTCCCTGGTAAAGTCGGTGAAGCTCACCTTGCCCGAGCCGACCACCTCCGAGATCCTTCGCGCAAGGTCGTGGAACGAGACCGGCACACCGGTCCCGACGTTGAAGACCTCCCCATATGCGTCATCCGTCAAAGCCACGGTGAGCAGACATTCCACGAGGTCTTCGACGTAGAGGAAATCACGGAGTATCGTGCCGTCGCCGAAGACCGGTATCATTTCGTCGTCGAGGGCCTTGCGGATGAACCAGTTGAACACGCCGTACTCGTCATGCGCCATCTGATGGCGGGGGCCGAAGGTGTTCGTGATCCGCAACGAAGTCCCCCTGATCCCGAAGATGTCATCGTACACCAGTACCATCTTCTCGGCGGTGAGGTTCGTGACCGCGTAAATGCCCTTGGGGTTTGTCGGATGGTCTTCGCCGACCGGCAGCTTGACGCTCGCGCCGTACTCGCCCCTCGTGCCCGCGAATATCACTCGGCCGGCCCGGTTGCCCGATTTCAGGGCTTCGAGGAGGACGAGGGTGCCCCTGCAGTTTATGTCCAGGTCCTGGATGGGGTTCCTCATACTGTCCACGTGGTTCACCTGTCCGGCCAGGTGGAAGATATACTCCTTCCCCTTGACCAGGTGGTTCATGGAGAGCTGGTTTCGCACGTCCGAGAAGTTGATCCTCACCCGGTTCTCGATCTCCTTCACGTTGAAGAGATTGCCGCCCTGCCGGGGAAGCATGTTGTCGACGATGGTCACGTGAGCGCCGAGACGCACCAGTTCTATGGCGAGGTTGCTGCCGATGAAACCCAGGCCGCCCGTAATGAGGACCTCCTTATCCTTGAATCCTTTCATTCCTTCTCTCCAGTTCCCAGAGTTTTGCGTGCTTCATGAACACGTAGTACATGGTGGAGGCGACGATGATGAGGCCCGGTATCCCGTCGCGGAAGCCTCCCTTGAACAGGTAGTCTCTCAAAAAACGGTAGAGGGGCCTGCCGAGCATGTTGCAGAGATGAAAGGGACGGTGTGACGCAGCCATGTCTTCGGCAAACGCCCCCGAATACCGGTCAACCGTGCGGATCTGGTGCGATATGTCGTTATAGGGCGCGTGGAGGTAGTAGTTTTTCAGACGTCCCACCCTGCCCTCGACGTGCACCTTCGCATGAATGCCACCGAGCCAGCGGCCTTTTTCCTTCCGGTACAGGCGTATTTCGTGGTCGGGATACCACCCGCCGTGCTCGATGACCCTGCCCAGGTAAAAATTCTTTCGCCGCACCATGAACCCGTCGTAGTCGGTCCCCACCCGGAGTACCTCCTCGATCTCTCCCTTGATCGCAGGCGTCAGCCATTCATCGGCGTCGACAAAGAGCACCCAGGGGTGGGTGCAGAGGCTCTGGGCATATCCGTACTTCTCCGCCATATCGGTGGTGCAGAGCTGGTAGAGCCGGTCCGTGTACCGTCCTATGCGCTCGCGGGCGCCGTCCGTGCTCTCCGAATCGACCACCACAACCTCCGGCGCCCAGCCCGCAAGGGATGCCAGGGCCTTTTCAATGGTCGGTCCGTTGTTGTAGGTGATCATGTAGACGGACAAAGGGATGGTCACCGCCCCTCCAACTGCCGCACCAGCTCGATTATGTCCCTGGTCGAGTGGTTCTTCGGGTCCCCGACGATGGCGACCTCTCCGCCGTATGCGCGGACGACTTCCCTTTCCGGGACCGTTTCCACGGTGTAGTCTGTTCCCTTCGCCTGGATATCGGGCCTCAGCTCGCGAATGAGCCGCTCGACCGTGGGTTCCCGGAAGGCGACGACGTAATCGACGCACCCGAGGGCGGCGACGATTTCTATCCGCTCTTCGAGGGGTGTGATCACGCTGTTTCTCTTGCCCAGGCTCACCAGAGACGCATCGTCGTTGACGCCGACAATGAGGATGTCCCCCAGGGCCTTGGCCGCCTGCAGATAGCGCACGTGGCCCACATGGAGGAGGTCGAAGCATCCGTTGCCGAAGACGATCTTCCTCCCCTTGCGTCTTTCTTTCTCGACAATGCCGCGCAATTTGTCGAGGTCACGAATCCATTGTCCCATAGTCCTCGATAGCCCTCTTCAGCTCGTCGGCCGTTACCACCGCCGTGCCCGTCTTCATGACGACGATGCCGGCCGCGCAATTCGCAATGTGTGACGCCGCGTAGAAACCGGCGCCCGAGGCAAGGGCCAGCGTTGCCACTGCCGCCACCGTATCCACCGCGCCCGTTACATCGGCGATCTACTCGCTTCCATAGATCGGTATATGGTGTATCCGCCCATCCTTGAGGAAGAGGGCCATGCCCTTGTTCCCTCTCGTGATAAGGAGCGCTTCCACGTCCATAAAGCCCATGATGCGCCTGCCCACCTCTTCCACGTCCGTCTCCCCGGTGAGACCCGCAAGGGCATACGCCTCCGACTCGTTGGGCGTGATCAGGGTAAGCCCTTTGAATTCCCGCAGGTGATGCCTCGAATCGCCGACGACGATTTTCCCTCGGGCAGCCTCCGCCGCGTCGGCCCTCATCTCCCCGTCGATGAGCCCGTACTCGTAATCGGAGAGTATGATGGCGTCCACGTGAGGGGCAACTCGCGCGAGTTTCCGCCGCAAATCCTTCCTCAGCGCCGCGGGGGGAGGTGCCTCCATCTCCCGGTCGACCCTTATCACCTGCTGCTTCGAGGTGTGGGTGTCCCCGGCGAGGATCCTCGTCTTCGTCACGGTCCTGCCGTCATACCTGACGAGCCCGTCCAGGTCGATCTTCTCATGGGCGGAAAAATGCGCGTAGAGCTTGTCGCCCGCCTCGTCGCGCCCCAGGCAGCTGACGGGATGTACGTGGGCGCCGAGGGCCAGCAGGTTGTTTATCGTATTGCCCGCGCTGCCCGGGCAGATGCTCTCGCCCTCGTACCTGATCACCACCACCGGCGCTTCCCTCGACAGCTTATGCGGTTTTCCGTAAATGTATATGTCGGCTATCACGTCGCCGACCACGCAGATATGCTTATCGTTGAACCGGTCTATCAATTCCGGCCGGATGTCCACCTAGAGCACCTCCTCGACCTTGTGGAGCACCTCTTCCGGGCTTATGCCCTTCACACATGCGTGATCACGGTCGCAGCGCTTCATGTTGCAGGGCCTGCAAGGGATATCCTTGCAAAGGGTATGGGTGAAGCTGCCCGCATACGTCGTATACCGCTCATCCATGGGGCCGAGGATGACCACGGTCGGCACATGCAGGGCGGCGGAGACGTGGCGGGGGCCTGTGTCATTGCTGACAACCACCGAGGCCCGGGCAAGGCATACCTTCAGCTCCCTCACGCCCATGCTCCTTACCTCGACCGCCTCCTTGTGCGTCACGCCGTCGCAGATGCGGCCGGCGATCTTTTCCTCGCCCTTGCCGGGGAGCAGGTATACCCGAAAGGAAAACCTTTCCGTCAGCATGTCGGCAAGGCGCGAGAAATACGTGTCGGGCCACCGCTTCGACGGGCCGTACTGGGCGCCGGCGATGAAGACGGCGTAGTCGCCCGTCACATCCGTGAACGTTTCGTCGAACCTGCGCTCCTCGTCATCGGTCACCCGCAAAAAGGGCGTCTCCGTGGCCCTCATCGCGGGGAGCGCATCGAGGACCCTCAGGTAGTGCTCTACCGTGGGCTCGGGTCCGGAAGGGGCGTCTTCTATAATCGAGTGAAGCATAAGGCCCCTGTTGTTCCGGCCGTAACCTATTCTCGTTCGCACCGCGCCGAGAGAGAAGAGCAGGGCCGACCGGAAGGAATGGGGCAGGACGATGCCCCTTTCAAAGCGGCCGCTCCTGATGGTGCTCACCAGATCGAGGAAGGCGACCAGGTCCTTGCCGTCGTAAAGGATGAAGCGGTCGAAGAGTTCGAGGCCGTTGTACAGGTGCATGGCGGAAGGTTTTCCCAGGCCCCATAACTCTCCATCGAGGGCCTGCCTCAGGGAATGGAGGAAAGGCGTTGCCATCACCATGTCGCCAAGCCAGTTAGGCAGGTATATGATCGTCTTCCCAGTCACTCCTCACGCCCATAAAACGGTTGTACCTTACCTCGTAATGCTGCTGCCCGCTTATCCGCATGCCCTCGTCGGTTCCCTCGATCTCACCGGCGATCAGGGCCTTTTCCGCCTGCCACTCGCCGGTGCCCATTGCTTCGACGCGCGAGACGATCCGGGCGTACTCGGGGATGTGTGCGTATCCGTTCACAAAGGCGCAGAAACAGTCCTTCACCTTTTTCACGTAGAGGTTCACATCCTCGCCAAGGTCCATGCAGGTTTCATCGGTGAAATTGTCAAGGTCCGCCATCCGCCCGAAATCGATGGCGCCCGCACGTTGCGCGATCTCAAAAGCCCTCGTGCCCACAAAGGGGAAAAAGAGGGTCCACCGGAAGCGCCCCGGCTGCAGCTTCGACAGCAGCCGCAGCGTCTCCTGCACGTCCGCTTTCTCCTCACCCGGTAAACCTATCATAACAAAGGCCGACGTGTGAAGTCCACATTTATGGGCCGCCGTGAAAGCCGCCTCGATATCGCTGTTGGTCATGTACCGGGAAAGCACGGTCCGGCGCATCCTCTCGCTTCCGCTCTCGACGCCGAACTTCACTATCCTGCACCCCGCCTGCTTCAGGCAGGCGGCCGTCTCCTCGTCGAACATCCTCACGTGGGCGTTGCAGACAAAGCCGATCCGGGTCACACTCCGGTATTTTTCCGCGAATTCCCGGAGCCAGTTTTTGTCGAAGGTGAAGAGGTCGTCGTCGAAGATGAACATGCTGATCCTGTGGTAGCGGGACAGCAGGGAGTTGATCTCGCCTACGACCTGGTCGACCGTGTGGCGCCTTATGTAGTCCTTGGGCAGGTGCCCCGAGTCTTTGTAGAGCGTGATGATTCTGTGGTTCAGACAATAGGTGCACCTGAAGGGACAGCCCCGCGAGGCGAGCAGGCCGACCCATCCGTCCTTTGCGTCGATCATCCGCTGGAAGTCAAAGATCTCGTAATCTTTGGGCGGGAGGCGCGCTAAATCCGTATACGGCCTCAGAGGCTCCAGGACCGCCCGGCCGCCGTCCCTGTAGCCCATATTCCGCACCCCCCTGGGGCCCCCGGCCCTGATCGATTCGAGAAAGGCCTCTTCTCCCTCGCCCACGCAGATGGAGTCGAAAACGGGCTCTTTGAGGGTCCCGTGAGGGTCCATGGTGGGATGGATGCCGCCGAAGACTATGGGCCGGTCGTAGTACGTCCGCAGATGGGTTGCGATCTCCAGGGCGTACTTGTACTGGTTGGTCAGGACGGAGAAGCCGATCAGGTCGGGAGCGATCCTCACGACGTCCCGCTTGATGCGGTCGAGATCGAGGGGGTAGCCGAGGTCCGCATTTATATTGAGCAGGGACGTCTCGATGCCTTCGGACCTCAAGAGACCCGACATATAAGATATGCCGTAGTTGAAGCCGATCTGGGCATTCAGGTTCGGGTAGATGAAGAGGACGCGCATCACCGGCCTCCCGCGGCTGCCCAGGCAGTCAACACCGCGCCGTGGACTTCATCTACGGTGATCGAACGGAGGCATTCGCGACTCTTGCACGTCTTCTCCCTGCACGGGCTGCACGGCAGGTCTTTCCTCACCACTGTGTGGCCGTTGCCGTAAGGGCCGTTGACGAGATGGTCGGTGGGGCCGAATATGGCGACGACAGGAACCCGCGCCAGGGCGGCCAGATGCATCACGCCCGTATCGCCCCCTATATAGAGGTCCGTCCTCTTGAGGAGGGCAAGGAGCTGCGACACCGTCGTGGCACAGGCAAGCACGGCATGGCTGCCCCCAATTGCCGCGAGGCGGCGCGCCTCTTCCTCTTCCCCGGGTCCCCATACTACCATCATGGTCGCGCCCGTGGCGTCGCCCACACGCCTGATAAGCTCGGCGTAGCGACTGATGTCCCATCTCTTGAACTCGCTCCCCTTGCTGCAAAAGGGGTTTACGGCAAAAATAGGGGAGGCGGCCTTGCGGCCGGCAAGGAAGGCGTCGATGTAGGACGCGGCGGCCGGGGGTGTTTTAAGGTCCATTTCCGGCATGCCGCGGCTGCCGAGCCGGGAGGCGAGGAGCATGTTCCGGTCGGCCTTGTGCATGCGTGGGTCCGGTAGCGCTGTTTTTTCGTTATAGAAGAGCCAACTCCCCTCCTTGGCCGGTCTCCTGTCGAAGCCGATCCTTCGGCCGCTGCGGCTGGTCCTCGCGAGGAGTGCGCTTTTGATGATGCCGTGGAAGTCGACGACGGTATCGTATGCGTCCCGGCGGAGGCTCGACAGGAAGGCCGCGAGGGCGGCGAAGGCGGCATCGAGGCGCCCCCGCAGCAGGGACCCTGCGATTGTGCGCCGTGGGAACTCTATGACCCGGTCGACAAATGCCTGATGGGCGAGCAGCTCCGACGGGGAGCCTTCGACGAGCCATGTGACGGCTGTCGCGGGCGCCGCCGATTTGATCGCCTGTACCGCGGGCATGGTCAGGAGCACGTCCCCCAGTGAGCTCAGCCTGATCACCAGGATGCGATGTTGGGGCTCAGCGCCCCCTCCGCCGGCGAAGCCACGACCCGCTTCGCGGGTGCCCCGGCCTCCCCCCCCAGAACTGCTAAGATGCACCGTCATTCTTGAAAATATCGACGAGAAGCGGCGGGAGTCTGGTCGGTTTTCTCTCGGTGTTCAGGCAGATATGCCTCGTTTTCCCCCGGACTACGGTTACCTTTTCCTTCAGGATCTCATAGGTGAAGGTGACGCCCCTCGACTGGATATCGGAGACGCTCGTCCGGATTGTGAGAAGATCGTCGTAGACCGCGGGATTATAGTACTTTATCTCGACCTCGGAGACGACGAGGCGATAGCCCATTTCTTCGAGCTCCCGGTAAGGAAGGCCCTTTTCCCGCATATACTCGTTCCTTGCCACTTCGAGGTAGACGGGGTAGGCGCCGTAATAGACGATGCCCATCATATCGGTCTCGGCGTACCGCACCCGCAAAGGCACGTCCACGTACTCCATTACAATGCCCTCGAATACTCGGGCCTCAGCATGGATGGGTCCTTCTGGTTCAGCACGTGCATGATCGCCCTTACCGCCCTGTCCTTATCTTCAGGCAGCCAGACCTTTATGGGGAGATAGTTCGAGGCGTGGTTGGAGGCAAAAAAGGTGTGGGTAACATTGGTGTTTTTGATCATGACGGCCAGCTCTTTCAACATCTGGTAGGGGTCCGGCACGACGAACGTGCCTTTCTCCACCTCTTCGGCCAGCGGTGTCCCGGGAACCACGATGACGCTCAGGGCGCCCACGTATTCGGGGTCTATCCTGCTCAGGAACTTGCCCGTTTCCTCCGCGTGTATCTCGCTCCTCTCCACCCCGCCGAGGCCGAGGAGGACGGTGACGGAAAGGATGATCCCCGCCTCTTTCACCCGGGCAGCCGCCTCCGCAGTCTTGTCGAGGGTCGTGCCCTTGTGCACCCTGTCCAGGGTCACCTGGTCGCCCGATTCCACGCCGAGGTAGAGAATGCCCAGACCCATCTCTTTCAGGGCCCTCAGCTCATCCACGGACTTCTTGAGGATCGCTTTCGTGTTGGCGTAGGTCCCGATGCGCTCGAGCCTCGGGAAGCTCTTTTTTATCAACTCCATAATGGGCATGAGCCGCTTCTGGGGGAGGATCAGCGCGTCGCCGTCGGCCAGAAAGACCTTTTTTACGTGGCGCTCATATGCCTTAGCCTCTTCCACGTCCTGCCGGATCTCCTCGAAGCTCTTGACCCAGAATTTCTTATCTTTGAAGGAGCCGCAGAACGTGCACTTATTGTGGGAGCAGCCGACCGTGACCTGGAGAATAAGACTATAGGCCTCGCTCGGAGGCCGGTAAATCATGCCTTCGTACTTCATTTTTCAATCCTGTATACCTTCTCGCCTTCTCTTATGAAGCCGTTTTTGCGTGCAACGTCTTCGAGATAGCGGTCATCGTGCTGGAGACGGTCTATTTCGCCCTTCAGCACAACGTTTTCTTTCTGGAGCGTTTTTATGGAAGCATCCACAGCCCCTATGCGCTGTTTGAGCTTCAGGTAATCGATAAGGCCGTTTTCGGACACGCAGATGATAAATAACAGGGCAATGAGCAGGGCCAGCAACCCGTACTTCCTCGCCGCATCCTCCAACATGTAACAATAGTAGCGGGAAAGAGAGCAAATGTCAAGAAAAGACGCAGGGGTAGGGGTGGGCGGCCGGGTTAATTTCGCGCCTGGCTTTGTCGCCGGGGCGTGTCCGGGTCCTCACATACAACGCAGTGTCTATGCTCCGGCCCGGACGCCGCCCCGGCTTCGCGCCATGCATCAAAATTTCCTCCGGCCGAGGAAAGCTTGTCGGGGTGCATTTCGCCTACTACCCAGCTTGACAGGTAGAAAGCACGTGTTCGTGAGCTTTTCATTCAAAATTCACCATTCAAAATTGCCTTTATGACTCCCCGGCAGGTGAAAAAGTATGCCTGCGGCCATCAGGTGCAGCCGATGGTTAGGTTAAAACTTGGTCCGATCCAATCTTAGAAACATCTTGCTGGTTTGCTGCCATCAAACGAAAATGTTGCTTAGCCACTGAGTTTTCGACTTGAAAGACTTGTGATACCTTCTCGCCGGCTGACAAAACCGTAACCTTGACGATGTATCTTCCTTTCGGGAGCCTCCAATCGCCATTTCGCCACCCCTTTCCTGGTAAGTAATTCTCGTTACACCATCCATAGCATTCCTCGTCGTTGTGGAAGCGTGCTGCCACGTCAATAGTCTCCTTGCCACCGGGGGAACAGTTGCGGCGAGAAATGGAATTGTACTTAAAAGGGTCAAATATCAAAGCGACCTGACCATCCGGCAGCACCTGCAAAGACAAGGGTTCGTCTGAACCCGCCCAGCGAATCGGCATAGGCTTTGAGAAAACAGGTGCCCCATTGTCCATGTGGTAGAATTCAACGTTTCCCTCGCATTGCATGGCAGCATTGCGTCCCAACCACTGCAGCCACCTAGGCATCGCGCGATTGCAAAGGTTGACACGCAAGAAACGGGCGTCTCGGACTGGGCCAGACGGATATGTACTCTCGTGAGGCGGATCTTCAATTTCAAAATAGAGCTTCGGCTTCCTTTGATACTCGATACACATGCTGATTACAAGAGACAATAGGGCACCAGCAAATGCACCAATCGCGGTAGCGAACATACTCTATCCTCCATGAAGAATTTCGCAGCTAGCACAGAAATGATCCGCCGAGGTGGCGAGCCGGCTGTATTGCTTGGTTGGGCTACTTGAGCCCAGACAGGTAAATCAACTCCTGGACTACAACTCTTATCTCAGGAAGAAGCTTGTCAATCTCTGGACTGGACGTCTGGGACGTAGGTGACTATCGCGATTTATCCTCTCTCCCCTGCATGATCCTTGATGCGTAGCAGTTTTTCTCCATGGGAAACCGTAGCAAAGCCCACCGCGCCTGTCAACGGAATTAACGGAACTATCGTCCCCCTCACCCCATTATTTTGCCTTCAGCGGGAACCTTTCCGGGTGTTCTATAATCTCTGAGGTGAGGTCTACATCAAGATCGGGCCAATAAAAATGCTCCGGATAAGGCTCTTCGACGTGAAGGATTTTCCCCACCGGGGCATCTTTGAACCAGGGAAAGTCTTCATAAGCCATGAACAATTCTCTATCTCCAGCTAAAAGCCAAACTCCGCTACCGGAGATATGAGTAATCTCAACCGAGACGTTCTTCCCACGCGCCTCTGAGTTCTTCATAATGCACCTCGATAATTCCTTCCATCTCTTTCAGTTGTGAACGGGAGAGGCCGTGATTTTTGGCCAACTCTATCTCCGGCTTCAGCCAGTACTTTGCCTCTCCGTCTGAGCACACGACGTGGATATGAGGGCGAGACTCCTCCCGGCTGAAGAAAAAGAATCGGTAGCCCTTTTCTACAAGTATTGTAGGACTCATCTTGCCTCAAACTCATTATATTCTCTTCATATCACGTTGTCTACCGCAAGAAAGGGGCGGAGGGGGTCGGCATACCCCTATCAGAGGCCAATTTGCAAAAACAGCGAAAGGGGTGAGGTCCAGGGCGCATCATCTCAATTACCCCAGGGAGCACCACACGCTTCAATGCCAACCAAAAAGTTGCCAACCATTTTGTTGGAAATAATCCTGACGGGCGGTCGGGACATTGTTTTATCCTGTACATTCTCATTCACCGGACCAGCCTGTCAGCCTTTCCGAGTGCCATCTGCCTGTCCTCCATTTATCAGAGAAATGGCGCAAGATTACAACAACTATTTCAGGCTTGCCGTGAGAAAGACGGTACTCATGGACACCGGGAGAGAAACTCTATTTTCAGAAGCTGACCAAGAAGCCACCGGGGTATGCCCGTGGAACATCACGTTTTGTTATATGCAGGACAAAATGGCCATTGAAACAATTGCGTGAATGTGTATAATAGGAAGTATTGATACACCTGGGAGGTGACAAGTGAGAACAAACGTAGTGATAGACGATGACCTGATGGAGTCCGCCCTCAGGGCTTCGGGAAAGAAGACAAAGAAAGAAGCTATAGAAGAGGGCTTAAGACTGCTGGTAAGAATGAAGGACCAGGAAAGAATAAAGGGGTTTCGGGGAGAACTTAAGTGGACCGGCAACCTTGACGAGATGCGGTTAGACAAATGACTTTTGTTGATTCTTCCGTCTGGATCGACTACTTCAACGGCAAGAAAACGCCTCAGACGGATTGGCTTGATTCTTCACTCGGAAATTCCCTTCTCATCATGGGCGATTTGGTGCTGACCGAAGTGCTCCAGGGTTTTCAGAGCGACAAGGACTTCAGGATCGCAAAAAACTCCTCTTGGGAATGCCGTTCATGACGATGGGAGGACGCGCCTTGGCTCCACAGAGCGCCTTTAATTACAGGACTCTTAGGAGAAAGGGCGTTACCCTTCGAAAGACGATAGACGTCATGATCGGGACCTTCTGTATTCATTACGGGTTGCGTTTATTGCACGACGACAGAGATTTCGATCCAATGGCCAAATTCTTGGGACTGAAAACAATCGACACATAACAGTGGGTGCACCCGACATATGGGGATGGGGACGTCTGGGACGTAGGTGACTATCGCGACTTATCCTCCCTCCTCCGCATGATCCTTGATGCGTAGCAGTTTTTCTCCATAGGAAACCGCAGCAGAGCCCCCGCACCTGTCAACGGAATTAACGGAACTGCCGTCCCCGTCACCCCATTATTTTGCCTTCAGCGGGAAGCTTTTCGGGTGTTCTATAATCTCTGCAGTGAGGTCTACATCAAGATCGGGCCAATAAAAATGCCCTGGATAGGGTTCTTCGACGTGAAGGATTTTCCCCACCGGGGCATCTTTGAACCAGGGAAACGCTTCATACGCCATGAACAATTCTCTATCTCCCGCCAAGAGCCAAATTCCGCTCACGGAGATATGAGTAATCTCAACGGAGACGTTCTTCCCTGGCGCCTGTGAGCTCTTCATAATGCACCTCGATAATGCCCTTTCGATTCTCTTTTAGTCGTGAACGCGAGAGACCGTTAATTGTCCCTTGTCGATGGCAGACCCCGTTGCTTTCATATTAACGGGCGGCCGGTTTGGGTTGGAATGCGCACATATATCACCAAATGTCTATATATTTAAGCTAGTTAGCTAGTGCTTGCCTTGACTCCTTCCACGCATCGCACTACAGTCCTTTTAAAAGGTAAAAGCTAAACCGCCGGCGAGGGTGGGGCGGAAAGCCAATGGGTTTCTATGTAGACAGCCGGGCCGCCAGTTGAAACGGCGAATAAGACAGGCATGCCGACGGAAGGGGCCGGTAGTGGTTCTCGGGAAGCGTAAGACAGGGGTTGAACGGATTCTTATTTCAATGCAACGAAGAAAAGGAGGCTAGTGATGAGAAAGGCTTGTGGGTGGAAATCCGCATTCTTGTTCGCAACGGTACTGGCATTCGCAGCATTGGTAATCTGGTCGGCTCCGGCGCAGGCAGTCGTTGTCACTGTTACCAACACGTTCAACGGTATTATTGTCGCAGGGCCCGCTCCCTTTGGGAGCGTGACGACACCCGACACCGGCAACTACTTCGGCGGAGGGGACCTTACCGGTCAGCCGTTTAGCCTCGCGTTCACCACGACCGCCCCGGTAGGTTTGGACTACGTCACTGGCGCCACCCAAGACGGGGATCCGGCCTATTCCTCCCCCAACCCAATAACGGCGATATTGACTATCAATGGCCACAGCACGGGGAGCTTCGGGAATTCGAGCGTTGGCTACTACTTCGGCGACTTGGGCGAATCGGAGTACTACCTGAAAGCGTACACCTGGAGCCCTCTCAATCAAGGGACTCAAGTCGAAGGGGTTGCAGTCGCTATTGTTCCCACTAACCCGGCCCTTGCCGATAGCCTCACGATGCTGCTGCCGGCTATGCTGTTCAGCAAAGGCGGTTTCGTCAACTACGACCCAGCCCTTAGCAGCAGTGACAGCGTATTCTACGATAGTAACGGTGAGGAGCTCGTGCTGAACGTGCTGGCGGTGAATACCCCAGTTCCCATTCCCCTGCCTCCCGGCTTGCTTCTGTTAGGTTCTTCCATGGTTGGCCTTATGGTATTCAGGAAGAGAATCAAGAAAGCTTAACACAGCGCGCGTAGAGAGTTGTTATCTCAGTGGAAGCGCCGGCAATGGCTCTGCCCCTTTAGGAGGTAGCATCATGAGCGCATACCGATCAAGAAGCGTAAAGCTAGATTTTACCCGTCCTTTCAAGCGGCCGGTTTTACTCTTTCTCGTGCTCTTCCTTTCGGTGCCCGTGCTGCTCTTTACCGGCATTAATGCCCGTGCCGCCCAAGTCACTCTATCCTGGACGGACGCCGACCCGGATGTGACGGGTTACAAGCTCTATTACGGCACGGTAAGCGGGAGCTACACATATTGCGTAAACGTAGGCGACACGAAAAGCTATGCCTTGTCAGGCCTTTCAACCGGCGCCACTTACTATTTTGCGGCTACCGCCTATGACAGTGCGGGCTACGAAAGCGGTTACTCCAACCAGGTCGGCTATACCGTTCCATCCGCCTGTGCCTATTCGATTTCCCCCAGGGTTGAATACCTCAGCGCCAGTGGAGTAACGGGAAGCATAAGCGTGACGACACCGAGCGGATGCGCGTGGACGGCGAGTAGCGCGGCATCCTGGGTGTCGATCACCTCAGGCAGCAGCGGCACCGGAAGCGGCATCGTAAAGTATTCGGTAGCTGCGAACACGGGTGCATCCTCAAGGATGGAGGCTTCAACTATCGCCGGCCTCTCATTCACCGTATTTCAGGCGGCGGCTGCCGCGAACTATCATTAGAGACGGACGTGATGCGTAGGCAGTTCTTATCCATAGGTATAGGGGGGGCGGTCGGGACATCGTCCCCCTTCCGCTACCGTGCCCTGTGCGGTAATTATCGCTACAAACATGAACCTGAAAGTGGTACAATAGCTGTAGTAGTAATCGTAATCCAGGGGGATATCGTATGGCCCGGACCGCGGATGATCTTCTTGCAACAATAAAATCACTGCCCGACACAGAGAAACTGAAGCTTGTTGATGAGATTCTCACTCAACTTGACAAGCCAGATCCTGAAATAGACAGGATATGGGCCGATGAAGCACGGAAGAGATGGGAAGCCTATAAGGGGCGCTAGGGACGTTATTTCTCAGTGTGATTTGATTGACATCCGTCCCCATCCAACATAGACTTGTTTCATGCCTCGACATGCCCGCCTGGATGCAACCGGCGCCTTGCATCACGTGATGATTCGAGGGATTGACAGAAGCGGTCTCTTTGCCGGTGATACGGATCGACAGCGGTTTGTTGACAAACTCGGTGAATATATTTCCGCCACCGGGCGTTTCCTCTATGCGCAGGTGCTGATGAGCAACATGTGCATCTTTTGCTGAAGAGCCGGAATATCGGTATGTCCGGGACCATGAGAAAACGTCTTGCCCGGTACGCCATTTACTTCAATACACGACACGGAAGGACGGGACACCTTTTTCAGAATCGCGGCTATTACCAGGGCGATAGAAAGGGCCGAAAGGAGGCTGAGACAGGAAGCAACCAGTAATGAACGTGAGGCAACAATGTCCCCATAGGGAAGCTTATGTCTAAATCCGATCCCGTGGCACCCGCCGGATTCCGTTTTGCCCTTGCCGATTCCATCGCTTTTCTGAACCCCGATCACTGGGACCGCGTGGCGGCCCATTCCGGGCTGTTCCTCTCGCGTCCCTTCCTTCGGCTTCTGGAACATCACCTCCCCGGCAACCTATCCACACACTATGCCATCGTTTATGCAGATGATCGGCCTGTTGCTACAGTGGTTGCGCAGAGCCTTGAGATTCGGGTTGCCGACCTATCCCGTGGGAGCTTTGCCGAAATGACGCCCGGTTTTTGGCATTCCCTGGGAGAGGCTTCGCAGCGCTCCATCAGTCGGGTTCGCAAGCGGGTCCTGCTATACGATAACCTCTTACTGTGGCCTTTGCGCGAGGAAGCTGTGCCGGCGGTCGCCCCGGGGGAGTTGTGGCCCGACGTGGCCTTGAACCTCTGGCACCGCTTCCGGTACCTGCTGAAGGTCGCAGAGCGTGCTGCGGAGCTCCCGGTTGCGTGGGTCCACTTGCGTTTCCTAGTCTGCGGAAACCTGCTCTCTACGGGTCCGCACGGCGTTGCCTTCGGTGAGGATGAAGACCGGGTGAGGCTCTGGCCGGCGGTGGTAGAAGCGCTTAACCGCATAAGGAGGTCCAGCACAATCTTCGGCGAGTCGGACATGGTGATGATAAAGGACCTGACGGACGAGCAGGCCGGGGCGGGGGCAGCCCTGCGGAAATCCAATTTCCGCCGCTTCGAAACGGAGCCGAACATGGTGCTCCAGTTGAAGCCATCCTGGGCCAGCTTCGACGATTGCCTCAATGACATGAAGTCCGCCTACCGGAGCAGGATAAGGAAGACCTTACAGAGCCTGGATGAATCTGGAATCGTGCTCGAGCGCATCACTCCGGAGCAGGTGGAGGACGCTGCCGTTGAAATCTACGGGCTCTACCACCAGGTGCACGATCGCAAGAAGCTGCGCCTGGCGACTATCGGGGAAAAGTGGATCCCTGCCCTCGCACGGCATTATCAGAACGATTTTCGCACCGTGGTGGCCCGCGCCAAGGAGGGCGGCAAGATCCTCGGCTTCGTCACGCTCATCCGGGACGGGGACAGCGTCTTGGGCTATTACGTCGGCTTCGATAAGGCCGGGGCGGATAAAGGCCTTCCGCTCTACGTGTCCCTGGTCTATGCGGCCGTGGCGCAGGCAATCGAGATGCGAGCGTCGCGTCTCGTCCTGGGCCGCACTGCCCTGGGACCGAAAGCCCAGATCGGCGCCAAGCCCCAAGCGATGTATTGCCACCTGCGACACCGGAGTTCCGTCCTTAACCTCGCGGTCCCGAGCATCCTGGCAGTGCTTCCCGCGCCAAAACAGCCTCCCGATCGCCATCCCTTCAAGAAATAGTCCGCGGGAATGACCTTCGAGCCTTTTTGTCTATACCTGTCCGGTGATTGCAAAAAAAGCGGCCTCAAACATTTCACAAGACCCTGAGATGAAGGAGTTGAAAGAAGTCTTCAACCGGATGACGGATGCCGAGAAGGCGAGAACGATAAACCGTATGAAACCTTCCTCGTATTTCATAGCAGAAAACCGCGGGAAGGGCGGCACCATGTTGCCTGCTTTCACACCATGACAAACGCCGTT
>Ga0187856_1000231_pt1 | contig 53239 bp, 47 predicted proteins | sample June2016WEW_8_40_FD_132443 | JGI IMG/M metagenome (GOLD analysis project Ga0187856, IMG submission 132443) | Peatland microbial communities from SPRUCE experiment site at the Marcell Experimental Forest, Minnesota, USA - June2016WEW_8_40 | ecosystem: Environmental > Terrestrial > Soil > Wetlands... | reverse complement strand
GGCATGGCACGAAGAGCCGATCAACAAGAAACATGATCGGGAAGCGTTCGACTGCGGCGAAGAAGCGCTGAATGAATTCTTGCACCGTTACGCCCGCAAGAGCCACAAGCTGGGCGGTGCGAAAACGTTCCTTGCGATTGACGATGCCGACAACAAAACCATTCTCGGCTTTTACAGTCTGAGCCCCGCTTCGGTTGACTATGCCCGGACGCCGGAGATCATACGGCGCGGGCTGGCGCACCATGACGTACCGGGCTTCCGCTTGGCGCGCCTGGCCGTGGATCGCAGGCTGCAAGGGCAGGGAATTGGAGGACAACTTCTGCTCGCGGCGGGCAGGCGCTGCCTGTTGGCCTCGGCGGAGGTTGGCGGCGTGGTGCTTGTCATCGATGCCAAGAATGAAAGGGCGGCAGGATGGTATGCCGGCTATGGCGCTATGCCGCTGCTGGATGCGCCGTTATCTCTGCTGCTGCCGCTCGCAACAATCGAGGCCGCGCTTAAAAAGGCGGGGAAATACTAAAGCACCTTCAGATTAGCGGGAACACGTCAGAAGGAATTAGAACGATAGGCAAGAAGCATATGGGTTCGTGCTTTGGTGAAATCCTGAAGCGCAAGCGCACGACGGTAGGGCGGGGAAGTGACGACCGTCTGAAGTGTACCGAAGAGGGCGCTCGGTCGTTTGCGGCGAGCAAGTTTCTGCGATAATCCGTTTCGGCGGGCTTCTTCGGCTGCAGCGGGCGCTTCACGGCGATGTCGTGGTCGAGGCCGGTGTGATACTGACGTAGTTGCTCGGCCTCATGGCTCTGCCAAAGCCCTGAAATATTCGAGAAGCTCCTTAAACGAAAAACAAAATCGAAGCAAGCCGTTCGGTAGTCGTCACAAGTCTTCCGTGGCGAGGCCCTTATGTTTGGCTATCCTGGCCAAACATCTTCGGGCGGATCTCTTCTCCCTCATGAAATGCAAACACGTAATCAGGCCAACCGGGACGGGCCAGGACACGATGAAAAGTGCCGTGCTGTGACTTGACTGTCCAGCCGATGCGGAGCGGGGCCGCGAGGACATGCTGTGCTCGTGTTGACGCCCATCGGCTCATGCTGAGATCGCGAAGACTTCCTTAAGCTCCGGGATTTCTTCCTCATGCTCAAGCCTGTCCGCCATGACCCGCAAGGCTAAAGCTTCGGCCTTTGCAATAGCCTGGTTCCGCGTAGCTCCGTAAACCATCACGCCGGGAAGCTCCGGGATTTCCGCTATCCAACGGCCGTCTTCTTCTCTCTCGATTTCAATCTTCATGCATCACTCTTTGTATATCATAGTCCACGCAAGGAGATTTTCGCAAGTTCTTTTCTCTTTTAGCATCACCCCCCATTTACATTACAAACCTTGCTTGCCCGCTTTCACGAGTCTTCACATTCGGCCTTTCGGGCTGAGCAAGGAATACCACTTCAAAGTTGCAGGAAACATTTTTTTAGATGCTATGATTTACCTTGACAATGTGTTCTACAATGTTTTAGAATGCAGAAAATCTGAAAAAACCAAACCGCCCGCGAGGGCGGGACGGAAAGCAGCGGGTCTCTGATCCCCATCATCGGTCATCACCAGCCAGGCAGCCGCGCTACCAGAAGAAGCCACGCATCTTATGGGTGAGATCATAAGGGGAGAAATTTATCATGTCGAGCCGCACTACCTTTTTGTCAGCCGCCATGCTTTTCGTCTGCTGCCTGTTTTTTCTCACGGCATGTGGCCAGCAAATACCGACCTTCAGCACCGAGTATCAGGCGGTCTTCATGGACAACGGCCAAGTCTTCTTCGGGAAGATGAAGAATACCGGAAGCAACTATACCCTGCTCAGGGACGTCTACTACATAGGGAGACAGACATCCCCGGACGGCAAAGAGGTTAAGAACATACTCATAAAGCGCGGCAACGAGTGGCACGCGCCCGACTATATGTACATCAACAAGCTGCACATCGTGATAATCGAGCCGGTCGCTGCAAATTCCCGGGTCGAGCAACTCATCAAGGAAGCGAAGAACCAGAAGCCCCAGCCTTCGCAACAACAGTGAGGCATCGGAAGGGCCGGCCGCTTGCAAGCCGCGGACGGCGAGGAGAACGCGTCGGGAATGGACATCGGAAAATTGCACAGGGGGATAGACAGATGAGAGGACGGGATAGAAAAGTTGGGTGGCCGGTGAGTTTTGTCGCAATCATCTTCTTTTTAACGACTTTCTTGCCGATCGCCGCGCGGGCGGGCACCTCCTGGAAGGGGGGGGATGGGCTGTGGAGCACGGACGCCAACTGGACCAACGGAGCGCCCATGGCCGGAGACGCCGCGTCCATCCAGACATACAATGCCTCCGTCACCTTTGACGGCAACTACGGAACCGTGACCGATTGGGCCGGCCCCTTGTCTCTCAGCATCGATTTCTACTCGACGCTGAACATCGGCACCGGGGGAAGCCTGGTGCTGGGCTCTCTTTCCAGCCCCGGCGATCTGAAGATCGGGACCGGGGGGTGGTGGTCCACCGCTACGGTCAACCTCTACAACGGCAGCCTCGCCGTCGCCGGCAACACCTTCGTCGGCTACAATGCCACGGGTATCTTCAACCAATCGGGCGGGGCCAACATGGTGGTCGTGACCTTAGACAACAACGGTGCGCCCATGCCGGGCACGGGCAACCTCTACCTCGGCGGAGGGTCCGATCCATACGGCAATTACCCTTTCTCAGGCTCCGGAACCGGCACTTACAACCTCAACACCGGAACTCTGACCGTCGGGGGCAACACCTACGTCGGTTACAACGACGCCTCACAGCAGGGCAGTACCTTCAACCAGGGCGCGCCCGTCTACGACCCGAGCAGCCTGGTGTGGGCGACGCCCGACGGAGGCACCCACACAATCGGGACCTTCGACACCAGCAATGTACTCGTACCGGGCACAGGCAATCTCTACATCGGCGGCGGGTCCGACACGACGGGCTTCGGCACCTCGGCCACGGGTACTGGTACGTACAACCTTTACACGGGAAATCTGAAGGTTAACGGCACCACCTACGTCGGCTACAACGGCACGGGCGCCTTCAACCAGGGGCAGCCCGTATTCGGACCGTACGGCGAAGGACCGGCAATGCCCGACGGCGGCACTCACACGACGGGCAACCTCTACATCGGCGGAAGCCCCGACGGCGCCATTGGCACGGGCACCTACAACCTGTATGCGGGAAATCTGAAAGTAGGCGGCAACACCTACGTCGGTTACAACGACGCCTCACAGCAGGGCAGTACCTTCAACCAGGGCAAGCCCATGCTGGACCCTGGCAGCCAGTACTTTGTGTCATCCAAGGGCGGAACCCACACGACCGGCAATCTCTACATCGGCGGCGGGCCGGACACGACGGGCTCGGGCAGCCTCGGCTCAGGCACGGGCACCTACAACCTCTATGCGGGAACTTTGACCGTCAACGGCACCACTTACGTCGGCTACAACGGCACGGGCACGTTCAACCAGGGCGGCTCTATCTTCGACCCCTACAGCCAGGTGTGGTCAACCCCCGACGGCGGCACCCACACGACGGGCAACCTCTACATCGGCGGAAGCCCCGACGGCGTTGCCGGCACTACCGGCACGGGCACCTACAACCTGTATGCGGGAAATCTGAAGGTTAACGGCACCACCTACGTCGGCTACAACGGCACGGGCGCCTTCAACCTGACGGGCGGAACGATAACCACAGGGAGTCTCGTCGTGGGAAATGGCGGCTACCTCACCGCGGCGAGCGGCACGACATACGAAGTGGTAACGAACTTCGAGAACGACAGCACCCAAAAGGGCCTGTGGAACACTTGGGGCGGCAACCTCTACTTCTCGGGAGCACAAGCCACCTACACGTCCAACGGGAGCTTCGGCTGGGGGAGCCTCCAGCTTGGGGACACCACTAAGCTTGCCTTCGGCGGAAGCGGTTCCCTCTACCTCCTCAATATCTCCGGCCTCTCCAACGGCAATTTCAACAACATCACCGTCAATCCGGGCTTCCATGTCTACTACGACCCTTTAACGAGCGGCAACGGGAGCTCGATTGGTACCAGTAACGGGACGATCGATCCGGCCTTTCCTCTCTGTGTCGGCCCTGCAACCTCCACAACGTACACCATCAACGGCGACTACATAAACTTCCACGCCTACGTGGGCTCGAACGGCCCCGGCACCCTCAATCAAACCGACGGCTCCGTCGCCCTCTACGACCTCTACCTGGGGTTGGGGGGGAGCCCCTACGACTACTATAATTCCGGCAGCGGCACATACAACCTCTACAAAGGCAGCCTCGCCGTGCAGAACGCCTACGTCGGCTACAACGACAACTCCGCGTCCGGCAGCGTCTTCAACCAGGGCGCGCCCGTCTACGACACGAACCATGTTCTTACGAACCCTGATGGGGCATCCGTTACAATCGGTGGGGACCTGTACATAGGAGGGAGCAATTTCGGTACTCTCGGAACCGGCACCTACAACCTCTACCAGGGCTCACTCACGATTGCAGGGACCCTTAACGTCGGCTACAACGGCTCGGGCACCTTCGTCCAGAAGGGCGGGACGGTGACGGTCGGTTCCTACAATCCCCTCACTCTGACTTTGACCGGCGCTCTTTACCTCGGCAGCTCGTTCAACGCAGGTACCACAGGCGCCTACGTCCTTTCCGCCGGCACCTTGAACACGGTGACCGAGATCATCGGCTCTGGCTCGCCGGGCACTTTCACCCAGTACGGGGGTACCCACAACGTCAACTTCCCCACTGCTTTGGCCTTTGATTGGGGAGGGATGATACTTGGAGAAAATAATGGCGCTCCGGGCACGTACAATCTGGTCTCGGGCACGCTCACGAACACCGGTGCCCTGAGTGTAGGTTGGGGCGGCACGGCGCCAAGCACCTTCAACCAGGGATACAGGCCCGACACCGGGGAGATCAGGGACGGCGGGACGAACCATGTCTACGGGAACGTGGCGGTCGGCGTGTCCGACCGGGGTACGGGCTACTACAACCTCGTCAACGGCAGCCTGACCGTCGATCAGGGGCTCAACATCGGGTGGCAGGGCGTCGGCGTCTTCACCCAGGGGTATCACCCTGACGGAACGATGGGGACCCTCGGTACTTCGGTCACGGCCCAATGGCTCACCGTGGGGGCGATCGGGCCGACGACCTGGGACCCCGCGTCGCAAGGGTTAGGGACGTATAACCTGATCTCCGGCAGCCTCACCGTGGCATCGGCCGTGATCGGCTCGAACGGCGACGGGACCTTTAACCAGGGGGCCTTCTATGACCCGGCTGTCCCCGGCTCGTTCAAGCCCGTTGGAGACGGCGGCACGGTCGACATACAGTCCGACCTCAACGTCGGCGGCACTTATGAGGTTTATTCGCAATACTCCCTCGGCACGGGTGCCTACAACCTCTATAACGGCACGCTGACCGTGGGCGGCACCACCTACGTGGGCCAGACCGGCACGGGCACCTTCCTGCAGAAGGGCGGCAGCAACACGACCAATAACCTCTCCATAGGCGGCAGCGGGTTACTCATCGGCGCCACCTACACCCCCATCCAGGGCACGGGCACCTACACCCTCGATGCGACCGTCCCGGCCGGCAGCTCTTCCAACCTCCACGTCCAGGGCGACATGGTTGTCGGCGAGTCAGGCATTGGCACCTTTACTCACAGGAACGGCGTTGTCCAGGTCGACGGTAATCTGATCCTCGGCTCCGTCGCACAACTGTGGAGTTCTGCGAACGGCGGGTCCTACGTGAACGAATTCGGCAACGGGACCTATAACCTGACCTCGGGCAGCCTGACTGTGGGGAATCATGCCTTCGTAGGGTACTACGGTACGGGTATGTTCAACCAAGGCGCTTCTTACGATCCGGCCTCGGGAAAGCTCGCGCCGGCGGGTGACGGAGGTTCCGTCAAAGTCGGCGGCAACCTCTACGTCGGCGGCGGACCCCTTCTGTCCGGTCAAAGCAGCCCTGGCTGGGGCACAGGCACCTACACCCTGTATAACGGCACTCTCAACGTGGCGGGCACCACCTATGTCGGCTACGCGGGCGCCACGGGCACTTTCAACCAGTCGGGCGGCACCCATACGGCCGGCATCATCAATGTGGGAGCCGCCGGCACGTACAACTACTCGGGCGGCACGATCACGGGCGCTTTCCAGAACAGCGGGACAACCACGGTGACCGGGGGCACGTCCACCACGCCCAATAGGTTCGACGCCTCGGTGGTGAACAACTCCGGTGGGAATTTCATTGTAGGTGATACGGTGAATTCTGCGTACATCACCTTCATGAACGCGGTGACGAACAACGCAGGGGCGACCTTCACCATCAACAAGTCGTACGCCACCTTCCAAGGCCCGGTTGTCAACAACGGCACCTGGATCACCGACCCGTCCGGCCTGACCTTCGACAAGTCTTTCACGATCGGCAGCGGGGGTTCTGTCACGGCTAAAGGCGATACGTATACGATACTCGGCACCTTCACGGACTCCGGAACGCTCATTGTCGAAGGCAGCGTCACGATCAATCTAAGCAGCGGAACCAATAACGTGGGCACATTGTTGATCGAGCCCGGCGGCAGCCTAACGCTCGTCGGCGGCAGCCTGAGCATCGCCAGTCTCGTCGACCCGGGCGCCTCGGGTAATAGTCCCGACAACGTTACGGGGAGCTTCACTTATCAATCGTTCACCAAGAACGCTACCGTTCCCATCCCCGCAGCAATTTGGCTCCTCTTCCCCGGTCTTGCCGCACTTGCAGGAATAAGGAGGAGGATCGGGAAGTAGGCGTTGTTCAACCAACATCAAAGGCAGGGCCGGCAAATGACCCTGCCTTTTTGTTCCCCCCCGCCTTCGCCATTACCATTTGAACTGTGATATCAAAAGAAGAAACCGGAGAGTAACGAGTTCAGGAAGCAGGTCAGAACCGTTTCACTCCTGCCGCTCCACTTTCTGAGGCCTCTTCCGTAGATCGTAATGCCTGTACGTCACCGGCCCCATAAGCGGGTTATTGATATACGTGATCTCATAGGTCTTGCACTCCTCCGGGATATTCAAACTCTTCAGAATCTCGCCGACGCTTCCCGCTCTGATCTCTTCCGGGCGGTATAGGCCCTGAGAAGTAAAGAACCGCCTGTGGCCCGATAGCTCTTCTCCTGAGAAGTCCTTGACCATGTACCGGGCCATATAGCTGCCGGGGTTCTCATAGGACTCCATGGCCTCGATAGACACGGTCCCATGGCCCCATGTCTCGACCAACTCGTTTTGGCGCACGTAGGGCAGGCCGAAGACGGCAACATGGTAATGCCATACCTTCACGCCGTACTTCTCGTATCGCTCCCACTGGATTTGGGGAACACCCAGGTATTCAAAGGCCCCGTGGTAATAGCGCAGCTTTTTGACAAAGTTATGGAAGTGGCGGTTCGCCTGTTGTATGTCCGTCATATTCTCGGCAAACGTCAGGGTTAAGAACTTATCCCTGTTTCTCTCCGCAGAATGACGGCCTGCATTTGCGTTGATGATCCTTCTCACCTGTCTCATTGCCCTGAAGACGTTATCCAATCTGGCCTCCCTTTTCCTTGGCTCTTTGGCCTCTGTCCGCTTGCCCGGCTTTGTCCCTGTCCGTGATTGATGGTATTCGTAGGTTTCCGCGTGGTCTCCCGAGATGACGCACTTGGCTGAGTACTTCTTGAGAACGGCTTTCGTCAGTTGTGAGGTATTAATTAATCAAGTTAAGTACGCCCCCGTCACGCCGCCAAGCACCGGGGGCATTTTTTTGGTGTCCCTATAGGTGGCTTTCGCCCGCCTACACGGACCCTTCCTCCCGAACGCAGCTATACGCTGCCGAACGACATTCCCTTGCCATTCAAGAGGTTAGAACGATATGATTTGTGAGGATATTCAGTGATTACGCCTGGTTGAAATTCGTAATCCCTAGGTCCGGGGGTTCAAATCCCCGCGTCGGCTTCTGTTTTTCGTTACTTCTCCGTCTTCTGATCGCGAAGTAAATATGAAGTGGGGTTCGAAAGACTGCGGGCCCTTCCGGTCCTGAAAGCCAATGTCATCCACAGAAGCGCGGCGACGAGCAAGACCGCGGGGAGGATGAGGACGGCCTTCTGCAGGTCCCTGTCCAGATGATCCGCGAGGCGGCCCACGATCTCCGGCGACCACATGTCTCCGAACAGATGGATCATGAAAATGGAAACAGCCATCGCACTGGAGCGGACGTTGACCGGGACGGCTTCAAGGATCACCGTATTGACGGGCCCCGTGCAAAAGAACAGGAAGAAAATCGCCGCTGCGAGAAGGCCCATGGCAACCGGCGTGTTTGCAGTAATTATCCCGAAGAGCGACAGGGGGACAGAAAGCAAGACAGAGCCGCCGAGCATGAGGGCATATCCTGCGGGGGTGCGTCTTTGCCACCAGGTTGCCCCGAAACCGCCGAGCAATGTACCCGCGAGCCCTGCGACGACTATCGTGCCGCCGAAAAACATATCCGCCCCGGCAAGTGAGAGGCCGTGGGCTCGCTCGAGAAACGTGGGCCCCCAAAAAGCAAAGGCGCCCAGTGCAAAGGTGTAGGCGACATAGCCCCAGACGACGAGGCTGTACTCAACGTTGCGGAAGAGCCGGAGCACGTCGCCCGGCCCCGGTGGCGGAAGTCGATTGTCGTCGCCCGGGGCATCCGATTCTCCACGGTCCGGCTCTCGGACGAGGAGCAGCATGAAGGCCAGCAGGAGCCCTGGCGCCCCAGCCCAGAAAAAGGCGTGACGCCAGCCCGCGTATGCCGCGACCTCGCCTCCGAGGATATAACCCATTGCCGAGCCTACGGGAATTGCCACGTAGAAGACCGTCAGCGCGTTGTTCCGTGCCGCACGCGGCCAGGTGTCCGAGATGAGACCCGGGCTCAGGGTCGCGTAGCTCGCCTCTCCCACACCCACCATAGCCCTGTAGAAGAGGAGCATGCCGAAACCGTGGGCTGCGCCGGTCAGCACCGTTCCTCCGCTCCAGACCAGAATCCCCAGAATGATGAGGAGTCTCCGGGAGACACGATCACCCAGGTAGCCGAAGAAGGGAGAGGTGAGAAAGTAACCGACCATAAACGCGGTGAAGAGCCTCCCCGAGTCCCCATAGCTCACGCCGAACTCGGCCGCCATGGGGGTGCGCACGGCGTTCAGCACATACCGGTCCAGGTAGTTGAAGAGGTTAAGCCCTGTAAGGACGCACAAGAGCCGGACGGGCGACGTCTTTTTCACAAGACCCCGTCCGAAGAGCAAAAACCGGCTCACTTCATCCGGCGGACACGGACCTCTATCTCGGGGGTGTCCTTCAGCAGCGCGACAAGCCGGGAAGTATCCGAATCGCCGTAATGATAAGGGTAGAGCACCTTCGGCTTGAATGCCCTCGCCCCATCGGCAACCATTTCCGGCGTCATGGTATACGGCAAGTTCATGGGCAGGAACGCATAGTCGATGCCCTTCAATGCCTTCATCTCCGGGGTATTCTCGGTATCGCCCGCGATGTAGACGCGCGTCTCCCCGAAGGTCAGGACGTAGCCGTTTCCGTCCCCCCTCGGGTGATAGAAGGCGCCGTCAGGCCGCTTGTGGACGAGATTGTAAGCGGGCACCGCCTCGATCCGTATCCCCATAATCGTGAGGACGTCACCGTTTTTCATCACCGTACCGCCCCCTGCCTGCCCGGCGCATAGCCTGGTGAGCACCACGACGGTCTTCTCGGTGCGCACCTTTTTCAGCGCACCGGGGCTCAGGTGATCGCGGTGCTCGTGGGTAAGGATGACCATGTCGGCCTTTGGGAGCTGCCCGTAATCAGCTAACTGATCAAAGGGGTCGACATGGATGATCTTGCCGCCGAACCGCAGCATGAGCGATGCATGGCCGATAAACGTGATCTCCAGGTTACCGGCAGACGTGGTGATGGTATCTGTTTCAAACGGCTCACCGGCAAGGACCGAGCCCGCGCAGAAGACTACTAACCCCAGGGCCGCCAGCACCGCTGCTCCTGTCATCACATCCCTCCTTTTCGTCTCTTTCGGTAGCTTCTTTACATTGTAGAGGGCAAGGAGGATGGTGTCAAGAAATTGCTCTTCCGCTCTGCCGCCAGCTTTGCACCTGGTTTCTGCCGTTCTGCTTTGCCGAGTAGAGAAAATCGTCGGCGAGCTGAAGCAAATCTGAGGGAACTTGGTCCTTTTGAGGGATCAGGGCAGCCACTCCGAAACTCAGGGTCACGTGATCCGCCGCCGTTGAAAAACGGTGGGGTATCCCGATCTCATCCATTTTTTCTCTCACTTTGTACGCAACCGTCTCGGCGCCCTTCGCGTCGGTATTGGGCAGGACGCACGTAAACTCCTCGCCGCCGTAGCGGGCTACCAGGTCTCCCGACCGCCTGACCACGGAAACCAGGGCATCCGCGACCCGCCGCAGGCAGTCATCTCCCTCCAGATGCCCGTAGTGATCATTGAACTCCTTGAAAAAATCTATATCCATGAGAACAAGCGACAAGGGGTGCTGCTCCCGCATGCAGCGGCGCCTCGGCTTGCGTGCGCTCGGTGATATCGTAGGCAAAGGCCATGACGCCGGCAACTTCCCCTTTCTTGTCATAATAGGGAATCTTGTCGTACTGGGCCCACCCCTTTGCCCCGGAAGAGAGCGTGTATTCCTCTATAACCCCCAACTTCTGCTCCCCGGAGGCGATGATCTCTTTATTGTTGGCTTCCATCTTCTTTGCCTGATCGAAGGGAAACACCTCATACAAAGTTTTGCCGACAACGGCTTCGGCGGGCAAGCCCAAATCACGGACGGCCATACTGCTGACGCGGCGGATACGCCCCTCCGCGTCAAAGTACCAGACTCTCGCCCTTATCGAATCAAATACGGCGCTGTATTTCTCCCTTTGTATCTTGAGCCCTTCCTCCAGTTGTGTGTGCTCGATGTCCGCTGATCTGAGCGCGGCGACCTGCCGCCGCAGTTCTCCCAACTCTTCGAGGAGCTCCTTTTTCGTCATAGTTTCGTTTTTAATCAAGACACCTTGACTTCGCACTGATTAGTTATCGGCGGAGATGCATAGTATCTTAAACGTCGCCCACCGCCCGGGTTGATCAGGCTTTTGACGTGATGTGTCCACTATTTCTTATTGAATTATTGAAGGACGCCCCGGCTCACGCCTATGGCCGAGATGTGTGGAGAAAAAAGTCGCAGTGCCGAGCAGTATAAATGCAGTACTTGCAGAGGCGCACATCATCAAGGCCATCGGAAAGGCTGTTCCATCGTGCAAATAGCTGACCAATGCCGAAGCGAGGGCTCCAACGATCATCTGCATGCCTCCGATCAATGCCGACGCACTGCCCGCATTTCGAGAAAACCGTTGCAGCGCCAATCCCATCGCGTTCGGCATGATAGAAGCGAAACAGAAGAGAAAGCAGAATATGAGGCCGAGCGTTGCCATTTTAGGAAGAAATCCCCTATAGCTTCCGGCCAGCAGGAGCAGGCCTATTGAGGATTGCACAACGGTGCAGACGAGCAGCACGCGTCTGATGTCGTACTTTTTGAGCAGCACCCTGTTGACCTGGTTGGCGGCGATCAACGAGCACGCATTGACCCCGTATATCCAGCCGAACTCCGTTGGAGTAAAACCAAATAGATCGATGAATACAAAAGGAGAGCCGGTGATGTAGGAAAAGAGGCACGCTGTCGCTGCTGAGGCCGCCCCGGCGTACACGATGAATTCTCGCTCTTTAAAGACGTTGAGATACTCCCTAACTATATTCCCCGGTCGAAGAGAGACGGACAGGTCCGCCTGCCTGGTCTCATGAAGCAGCCGCTCCACGGCAAAAAGCACGACTACGGCAATTGCGGCGAGGACGCCGAAGATGAATCTCCAGCCGAGCAGCGTGACTACCATGCCGCCTATGGTCGGAGCGATAATAGGGGCGATACCGAATATCATCATGAGCATGGACAATGCCCGGGCTATCTCGCTTCCGGAAAATAGATCACGGACAATAGCCCTGCTGCCCACCATCCCCACGCAGGCGCCTACGGCCAGAAAGAACCTTAGGGCGATCAGATAATCGATGGACGGCGACAATGCGCAGCCAAGGGCGGCACATATATACAGGAGGAGCCCAAGGACTATGGGTTTTTTCCTCCCATAGCGGTCGAGCATCGGCCCGTACGCCAACTGCCCTATCGAGATGCCGATAAAATAGCTGGTGAGGCTAAGATCGACGTGGGCCATATCGGTTCTCAGGCTGCGGGCTATTGCCTGAAAACCGGGCAGATACATGTCCGTGGAGAAGGGACCTATGGCTGCCAGGGCGCCAAGGACGAGCATGATCAGGTTGTGTTGTTTCCGGGCGGTCACCCACTCATCCTGCTCGTGTCATGTCACTCATGATCCGCTCCGTTCATGGAGGACGATCTTTTCCCAGTCTGCCATCGCTCTTTCCCCCTCGCTGAAAACCTGCGAAAGCATCTTCTCTCGCAATCTTGCGCGCATCTCATGACGCGCGAGTATCCCGGCCCGGCCCGCGGCGCGGTTTTCCAGCCCTCCGGCCCTCCAAAAATAAGATCGAGGATGTGGACCGCCTTTCCGCCCGCGAGGGCGAGCGAATCACGACACATGGCGCAGTAGGTCACCCAGTCGTGCCGAGCCAGGCCGGCCCTTCTCTTTGCCACGTCTCCAGCCCGAGGGCCGGGTTGGCCGAGGACATGAGCCCGCCGTAGCCGCAGAGGCTGCACTCTTATGGGTACAACATATTCGCGCTAAAACGTAAGCGTGGAGTCTATCTCCTCCTCCGGCACGTCAAAGATGAGGCCGGACGGCACCAGGGGCTCTTTTGTGAAAAAATCGGGCAAACGGTCGTCTTTGCTGGTAAATCCAGCCGCCTCGTTGAATTTCCTTTCTGCCTTCAGTACCGATGTTCCCAGGTTCATCAGGTAGTTCTCATCCGGCGCCTGGCCTGTGACCGCCGTGGCACAATCAATAAGATGCTTTTGCAGTTCAGGCATATCGAGCAGTGGCAGGGAAGCAAAAAGACACATGCCGAGACTGTCGATGGCTGCGAAGTACCGTTGCAGGAAGCCCGAGACCATGCCCTGTCCGGTCGATGCGGCCGGATTGTAGTCCGGGTTTGCCGGACTGGGGAGCGCATTGCCGCACGTGTGGTCGGCTCCCATGGGTGAAGTCGCGTAGGTTACCCCCGTGCCTTTCAGGACACGAGGATCGTAGGCGGCGAGGGATTGTCCCTTCACCTGCGGGATCCTCTTCACCCCGAGCTTCAGCCCGGTATTCAGGCAGCCATTGCCTATCATCATCCCTCTGTCTGTTCCTTTGCCCACTTCCTCGATCAGGGCATAGGCAGCCTTTCCATCCCCCCACGGCAAGAGACCTGCTTCCATAGCAATGGCCACTGACGCTCCCACATCCATGGTATCAAGGCCGAGGTCGTTGCAGAGACGGTTGATGCGGGCTATATCGTCGAGGTTGCTGATACAGCAGTTGGAGCCGACGAGACCCAGGGTCTCGTACTCGAGGCCTGACACGATCTCGTTGCCCTGCTCATCGGTATAGACGTTCGAACAGTTGATAATGCAGCCGTTCATGCAGCGGTGAACCGACTTGCTGTTTGGTCTTTTCGCCATGGTCTGGGCCATGAACTCGCCTGAAATCTTCTCGGCGCCTTCGAACTGGCCGATAGAGTAATTCTTTGTGGGGAGACAGCCGGCGCTGTTGATCATCATGACAAGGAGCGGAGTCCCGAGCTGTTTCAGACCTTCCATGAGCGGATGGGAGAGTATGCCCTTCGAAAGAGCGGCTGCAGCCTCTTTGAGCGTCGCCGCGTCACTCACCTCTACGCCGTCAGCCCCCGTGTCATCGATGATTACGGCCTTCAGGTTCTTCGATCCCATCACGGCCCCTAATCCGCCCCGGGCAGCTATCCTGATCCGAAAATCGGGTGAGGTGACCGATACGGAAGCCGCCTTCAAGAGGGCTTCACCGGCCTGACCAATGGTGATAAGGGCGCAGTCGCTTCCATGGTCGGAGCGAAGCCTGCTGGTCGTCTCATAATTGCCCAGGCCCCTGAACCCGCCCGCCTCGATAAAGTTTACCCCGTCCTTGGTTACCTTTACGGCCACCATGCCTTTCGAGACCCCCTCGACGACGATACCCTGTACGCCGAGGCGTGCCATTTTCTGTGCCGCCGCCCCTCCCGCGTTGGCCTCTTTTATGGTGTTCGTGAGCGGGCTCTTCGCACCTACGGAGAGGCGACCGTTATTGGGTGCGGCTGTCCCGGCAAGGATGCCGGCGGCGAAGACGAGCTTGTTCTCTTTTCCGAGGGCATCTGTCTTGGCCGGGATTTCTTCGCTCACGATCTTCGACGTCAGTCCCCTTCCTCCGAGATTGGCGTACACAGGAGGTACGTCTTCATACCGGTACCGATTGGCTTCAAGGTCGATCCGCAGTAGTTTTTTCATTTTCGTCTCCTTTTTTTATTTGGCCCGGCTCTTTCGCAGCCAAGGTCTTTCGAACTCTCGATTCACCCGATCACTTCCCACACACAAGAGCCTTTCTTACCAGCCCCGGTCTGTAAGACCTGAAGGTTCCCGCCCTTACGCATCCTAATAAAACTCCCACCTGATAGGAGAGATGATCAAGGAAATAATAGAAGAAAAATACCGGAAAAACGAGCCGGGGCCGCTTTGCCGTATAATCGACAAGAGCGGAGAGGATCAGCATGAAAAGGCATAACGGCCACAACGGGGGAAATAAGATCCCAAGAGGAAGAAGGAATATCACATAGTAGCGGACCACGTGGAATGAGACGAAGTAGAAAAGAGAGAAATAAGTCCGGACTGTTGAGAAAACTATCTTCCGACGGGTCACATGGACACCGCTTCTCATTATTCTCAGCGTTTTCGTGGCAGCTTCAAAGAGAAAACAGCCTGCAGCCGCCAGGAGAGGAAATAGCGAGAACGAGAGAATAGCAATGCATAGAGAGAGAAAAGCAATGGCCGCCAGGGACGGCAGTTGAAACATTTTCCGCTTCTCTCGATGAAGCGTGTAGAGCGGCGCCTCTGAAGTCCCGTAATCGGCCCGCCTCTTCATCATGCGTCCAAGATCGTTTCTATGCTTATGTTTTACCATACCGGACGGGGAATAGAGCAGATAATAACCCCGGCGCCTCATTCTCCAGCAAAAATCCACATCTTCCCCCACGGACATCCGCTCGTCAATCCCCCCCGTCTCCATATACACACGCCTGCGCACCAGGAGATTGCAGGTAGGGGTGTAGAACGTCGAAGGGCTGCCGTTATCGTAAAGCACGTGTTTTCCCATGTGCAGCGGTGAGAAGGCCTTTTCGTAGCGATCGAGGGCCGATGTGTGAAAGTAGCCGTCCACATATCCTCCCACTGCCCCGACCTTATCCCATCGAAAATAAGGGACGATCTCCCGGAGCCAGGCGCTCCCCGCCACACAATCGCTGTCGATAAACGCGAGAATCTCTCCATTGGCTTCCCCGGCGGCCAGGTTCCGGCAATACGATTGCCCGCGGCCTTCCGTATTTACAAGAAGCCTGCACGGGAAGGTACGGACAAGATCGGCCGTTCCGTCCCGTGATCCGTCGTCGACGACAATCAATTCGATCTTCTCTTTCGGGTAATCCTGCCGCGTGATCGACTCAAGACATTCGGCAAGCTCATCCCTGCGATCTTTCGTCGGGATGATAACCGTGACTGTGGGAGAGTAGCCGTCATTGCACTCTGCCGGCCCTATGTGCAGGACCCCTTTCTTATTGAAATACTCACAGATGCCGAATACCTGCTCTTCCGTCGCGCCACAGGCGTCCGCAATCTGTTGCGGCGTTCTGCGCCCATCACAGAGCCGAAGGATTTTTACGGCCCTTTGCCGCACCCGAACAAGATTGAGCGGCATATCCGAACGCACGATATATGAGTCTCCGTGCTTTTCAACGCGGATCTCTTTTCTTAGGCTATAGGCGAAAGGTATCATAAGAAAAATCCAGCTTCCTTCACCATGTCAGCCGCTCTTCCTCAGGTGGCTCAACCATCCGCCTTTGAGCAAAGTCTGGAAAAGCGCTTCCACCACCCGGTTTTCTTCATCCCTTACCACTTTTCCCGCCCTCATTTTTATTGTTCCTGCAACCAGGCTCCTGATACGTTCAAAGGCCGGAAGCGATGAATCGGGTGCCGCGATGCATCTGAGCCTCGACTTCGGGAACCGCAAGGGGCCAAAGACGAGCCGGGAGTCTGCCTGCCGGACCATCTCCCCGGAAATACCCATTTCGGCGAGATCGAGGCATGGTATCGCCTTTTCCGTCGCGTCAAGAAGGGTCTGGAGAGAGGCGTAACCACCTGTCCCGGGAAGGGCTTCCATGGCAGCCAACAGGGGGAGGGGAGATTCGACGTACTCACGGTAACCCTGGGAAAGCCTTTTGGTTGCGACGATAGTCCTCTCCTTCACCCTCACATCCAGCTCCGTGACGGAGCCGATGCAGGGGATCTGCAGACGAGATGCAATGAGCGCACCGAGTTGTCCGCCACCCGTATCCTGGCTTCTAGTCCCCGTGAGTATGAGATCGAAGTCCAGAATTTTTGCCACACGGGCAAAGATAAGGGCTTTTGCGGCCGTATGAATTCCCTCGAGACCTTCCTCCCAGATGCGCAGCCCCTCATCGCATCCGAGGGCAAGGCCTTCCCGGATGAAGCGCTCACCCGCTGCCTCTCCTGAAACAGTGCTATGCGGGGGCGGCCCGAGGTGAACGAGGGTTATCCGGGCGCTCTCGATATCGGCCTTGATCTTGAGTGCCGCTTCCACGGCTGTTCTGTCGGATGGATTGAGTATGGTTATCCCCCACTCTCGTCTGAGCCTGCCTGTAGCCTCATTGCATTCGACAGGGACCCTGACGTCAGGAACATCTTTGATAAAGACAAGTATCTTCATCCCCTTTCTCCCTACGTCAGCCGATAGCGTACCCCGAAACCCCCTTTCGGATAATTCCATTCGAGGGCGCCCGCATCACAGACGATAAGGCAGGTGCCGCATTCCAGGCACGGCTCGTAGGCAAAGTCGATCCTGCCCCTTTCTTCATTCCACTCATAGCAGGAGACGGGGCACGCGAAGGTACAGGCCCTGTGCGCGCATTTTTGGCAGGCATCGCGGTTCACCCTGATGTGCGCTTCCTCGTGTACGTTGTAGCTCACAAGCTCGAAGATTTCATCGATAATCATATGAGTGACTTACCTCCTGCCAGCGCGTCGGAGATTGCCTGCCTTATGGGCACGGCTTCTTTGAGAGCGGACCACCCTACGCGGCCGATCCGCCTGCGCGGCTTACCATCCGACCGGAACATTTCCTCCATGATGGTCCCGACCAGGTTGGGGTACACGGAAAACAGGCGGTCATTGTGCATAAGTCCGACAGCCCTTTCGAAGGTCTTCATGTCCCTTAACACGAAACTTTCTTTGAGGCGGGCTTCGTAGAGGGATAATTGTTTTGAGGAGAAGTCGCCTTTCTGAAAGGCGTCGGCGATTGTCTCGGCAGCGAGGAAGCCGGAAGTGATAGCGAGATTCATCCCTTCCTGGTTCAGCCCGTTAGTATAACAGAGGGCTGCGGCGTCGCCTGTCAGGAGCAGGCCGTTGGTGAAGAGCCTGGGCACCATCCTGTAACCGCCTTCGGGGAGGAGATGGGCTGAATATTCCACAAGCCGGGCGCCCCTGACCATTTGTTTTACTTCATCGAGAGACAGGAACCGGGCAAACAGGTCATAAGGAGCAATGCCGCTTCTTTTCAAAGAGTCCAGGTGAACAACAAGCCCTACAGAAAGTGTTTCGGTCTGGGTGTAAATAAAACCCCCACCGCGGATGCCTTCGGTGCAGCCCAGAAATTCCTGGGAAGCGCCTTGACGGCGGACCAGATTGAAGCGCTCATTGATGTCCTCTTCCTTGAGGCGAAACAGCGCTTTGACTCCCAGGGCTACGTCGGAGGGTTTGGGCGCATTGCACAACCCTGCCTTTTGGGCAAGAAGGGAGAGCACCCCGTCAGATGCGACGGTAACATGGGCTTTCACCTCGCCATTGTCTCTTCCGATCCTGATGCCTGAGACCCAATTCCCTTCCTGAAGGAGGTTCTCCACGAGGCAGCCGGTCAAAAGCGTTGCCCCTGCCTCCCGGGCTTTTCCGGCGTACCATTTGTCAAAGATCGGCCTGAAGAGGGTGTAGCCGTTATAAGGGGGTTTGTCAAACGTCTTTCCCTCGAAAGCGATGGAAGTTGCCGACGACTCTGCGATGATCGTCAATACTCTTTTCACCACGTGTCGTTCCCAGGGCGCCTGTTCCCAGAAATCGGGCAGCAGCTCATCAACGACAGGGCAGTTCGGAAGCATACCGCCAAACATGTTTTTAGCGCCTGGCGCCTCGCCCCGCTCGACAAGGAGCACGTTCAGTCCCTTCTGCGCCAACCTCAGAGCAGCCGTTGTCCCCGCAGGACCTGCGCCTGCGACGGCAACATCATACCTTTTCATATACGGCCTTCATCTCTGTATCGCTTTACGCGGTCAATCAGCTTGGGCAGGATGGTCTTGAGGTCACCCACATAGCCCGCGTCGGAGACGCCAAAGATAGGTGCTCTCGGATCGGAATTGAGCGATAGTATCTCTCTCGACCCCTGAATACCCGCGACATGGTGGGGAGACCCGGAAATCCCCAGAGCGATGTAGAGCTCAGGTGCGACGGTTTTTCCCGTCTGTCCTATCATCCGTTCTCTCGACAGATAACCGTCATCAACCATAGGACGGGTTGTCCCCACAGCGCCCTCGAGGAGATCGGAAAGCTCATCCACGAGCTCCAGAAGCGCCGGCTCATCGCACCCCGAACCTGCGCCTATAATCCGTTTTGCATAGAGGATGTCCACGGTCTTATGATCAGGCGGCACAAGTTCCAGGGTTCTGGGACGGACGGAACCGGGGTGTGCCTCCGCGCCGATCTTGATGACTTCAAGATCGAGATGCCCTGAAGGCTCAATCTTTTCTGCGTCAAGCACCTCGTGTCGTATGCTTGCCACTTCCCGCACGGGTTCTGCGAAAGATACCTCTTGCTCCAACTGGCCCCCGTAAAGCAGTCTCACATAGACAAGCATCTCGTTTTTGATCCGTATGTCGACACAATCGGTAACCGCCAAAGAATCGAGATAGGAGGCTATGCGGGGAGCAAGCTCGCTCCCCCTGTCGGTATGGGCCAACAGGAGAAGCCTGAAGGGAATATCCTTCAGGGCCGATTGTGCTGCCCGGGCAAAGGCCTCGGCGCTGTAATCGGCAAGGCCGCTGCCTTCCACGAGGTACAAGGCAGAAACCCCGTGCCCTTGAAGGAGAAGCCGGTCTTCGGCATCGCTCCCCAGCGCCATTGCGTGGAGTCCGCCTCCGAGACGGGCCGCTATCCTGCTGCCTTCCGTAAGAAGCCGTCTGTTGATATCCTGCCTGTTATCCCCGAAGGACTCCAGGATAACAATCACATTCTTTTCCGGTTTCATACCTTGCTTCCAACCATATATCCTTCATAAATTGCCATATCGGCTTTTCTGGGCGCCACGCAGTCACCGGCCCGGTAAAGTTCCTTTATCAACCCTTTCAGGCTATAGTAGAGCGCGTCGTCCACTTCATTCCCCATAGCGGTGACGACCGTATCGAAATCAGAGAAGGTCTTCATCTCGTTGGTGTAAACATTCAGGCCGTGGACCTCGGTACCGCGTATCTCTAAGACAGCGAAATCCGGGGTAAAAGTGGCGCCTTTCTGTAAAAGCCTCTGCCTTGCCAGATACAGGTCCTGGCTGGGACCTAAATCGGAGCCTACAAAGAGAGATGAGGTGACGATATGAACCGTCTTGCCCAACTCTGCCAGATATTCCGCCGTGCTTGTAGCTTGGTGGTGGCCGTCATAATCGATAAACAATATCTTTTCGCCGATATCGGCCTCCCCTCTAAGTACCTGCCACACGTTGAAGACCCTCGGTCCGTCGCAGCCCGCAACAGGGCACCCTTTGGGCCTCGATCCCGTTGCGATAACCACTGCGTCGGGGTGCTGTGCGAGCACAAATTCAGAGGTCGCGGCGTGTCCCAGCACGATCGGCACGTGAAGTTTCTGAAGCTGGTTGCGCTCATTTCTGATGATAACCCCGAACTCCTCGCGGCCTGCGCCCTTCATGGCAATGGCAACCTGTCCTCCCAGGGCGCTTTCCTTTTCGTAGAGGGTGACGTTGTGGCCGCGCAAGGTGGCGATCTTTGCTGCCCACATGCCGGCCGGGCCGCCGCCGATCACCATAATGCGCTTCTTCCATTTGGTCGGGCGGAGATGCAGCTCATCCTCATACTTTTCATTACCCACAAAAGGGTTCTGGATACAGCCGATAGGTCTGTTCAGTCCGACCCGGCCGTAACAACCCTGATTGTCGGCAATACAGTAGCGGATTTCATCCAATCTCCCTTCTTTGGCTTTGTTCGCCAAATTCGGGTCGCAAAGCTGAGACCTCACCATACCGATCATATCGGCCTGTCCGTTCGCCAACACCTTTTCGGCGAGGACAGGGTCGTTGATGCGGCCTGTCGCAAACACCGGCAGGCGTATGGCTTCTTTGATGCCTGCAGCCAATGGAACTGCGTACCCCAGAGGCATATGCATGGTACCGCCCACGAGGTACAGGTTGTAAAAGGTGGAAAGGGAGAGGTCCATGAAGTCTATGGCGGCCGACGCTTCGAGGATCTTGGCTATCTCTTTGGCATCATTGAGGGTGATGCCGCCCCAGGGGAGCATCTCATCCGCGCAGAGACGTACGCCGAGCGTAAAGTCGTTGCCGACAGTCTTTCTCACTGCACCGAGCACCTCAAGAGGAAAGCGCATGCGGTTCTCCAGGCTCCCCCCGTAGTCGTCGGTACGGAAGTTCGTGAGGGGGGACATGAACTGTCGTACAAGCGAGCTGTGTCCATACTGCAGCTCGATGCCGTCGAACCCTCCCTCACGTGCATGAACGGCGGATTTGCAGAAGTAGTCAATCACCTCTTTTATGTCCTCGATCTCCATCTGTTTCGGGACTTCCCTGAACAAGACATCGGGGACCGGGGAAGGCGCCCACACCGGCAGCCTTGATAATGCCCCGCTGCACTGCTGGCCGTTATGATTAAGCTGGGCAAAAATCCGCGTCTCATATTCATGGACGGCGCGGGTAATTTTCTTATAGCCCGGTATTACCTCGGGCCTGAAGGCTTCTATAAGCTTTTCATAGGCGCGGTCTGTGGGGTGAACCGATTGTTCTTCCGTGATGATGAGTCCGGTACCTCCCCTGGCCCTTGTTGCGAGATAGTGAACGTGCCGCTCCGAGGGAAGACAATTCTCGGCGAAATTCGTGAGGTGTGCGGAAAACGATATGCGGTTCGGGACAGTTACCCTGCCGATGGCCAATGGTGAAAACAGGTAGGTGAATCGTGATGCCATATGTCTTTCCCTACGGTGATTGATATGCCTGATCGGCGGCGGGCGCCGACTGCAGTGCCCTTCGGAAACTTGCCACGCACTCGGGATCGGGCCGGTCGAGGGCGTCGGTCAGGAAATAGGCCACCGCAGGACAGCCCCCGTGGCAGATGGAGAACCGCCAGCACGAGCCACACGCGTCGACCCTGATGTTTCTCAGTAGCTCGAAAACAGGGGCGTTGTCCCAGATCGACTGTAGGGACTCGGTCAGCACCTTCCCGGCCAGAAACCGCCTGTCGTGGAGGAACGCACACGGATAGACACCCCCGTCGGGGAGCACGCTGCAGGTCATCCTGGCGGCGCCGCACATATTGAGGCCGAGCTCCCGCCTGTCGAATGCCGTTATGGAAAAGAAGGAGTCACCCGTGACGATATCCGGGTGGGCACTCAGGAACCGCGAGAGTTCCGCAAGCTGGAGACCGTCGAGACGAAGTTCGTCCCAGGTCTTTTTTCCGTTGCCGGACGGCCGAAAGCGGGAAAACCTGGTCTTTGCGCCCAGGCGCGTGCTCAGGACATGGAGGTCGCCTATCTCCCGGAAATTAGCCCTCGTCACCACCGTGTTGATGCTCACGTGCGGCACGCAGTGCCTATGGAGCAGCGTGACGGCCTCAATGATCCTGCCGTGCGTGCCGGGTCCCCTCATCACGTCGTTTGTGCTCGCCGTCGCCCCGTCAAGGCTTACCTGAAGATACAGGAGATCCATTTCCCTGAGTTTGCTGACGATGGCATCAGTGAGGAGCGTGCCGTTGGTGCTTACACAGGTGGTGATGCCTTGTTCATGGGCGTACCGGAGGAGGTCGAGGAAGTCACCCCTCATGAAAGGTTCACCTCCGCCGAAGTTGACCTGGAACACCTCCATTTGTTTCAGCGTGTCTAGCAGTGCCCTGCATTCCTCGAAGCCGAGTTCTGCTTCGGAAAACTCGCCGATGTCCGCCGACAGGCAGTGACGGCAGTGGAGGTTGCACCGCGCGGTCACCTCCCAGGTGACGTTTACCGGCGCTTTGAGTTTCGTTCTATGGAGAAACTCCTGTCTCAACGATCAATCCTTTTTGTGTGAGTCCCTGGAGCACGCGCCGTACCATGCCTCTCTCGGCTTCTCTTCCGCAATGAAATTCCAGCATAGAAATGCCTCCGGCAGCCGGGCCGATGCGCAGCAAGTTCCCGCACCTGACGAAGGTGAGCTTGGTATCCCGGGTGTTGTAAAAGAGGAGTCCGAAGCTCTCGTTTCTCCCCCTTACCAGAGGGTGCAGATGGTAGCTCAGATTGTCCATATAGTCCAGCCGGTCTCGAGGGTCGATCAATAAACGCCACAGATGCCGTCGACCGTGAGGTCCTCTATCTCGATCTCCTCGATTACGTCGGGCTTTTCCGCGGTAGATTCCGCTGTCGGCACTGCCCAATTCTCACTCTCTTTCATTGACTGCTTTTCCATCCATCTTTCTCCTTTTTCTTGCAGTTCACGCCCGTCACGCCGGCCATCGGGGGACCTTATCCGGTCCCCCGATGGCCAAGTAAGCAACGTGGTTCTCAGTCCCACACACAGACCCAGCGTCCCTGGATCTGTCTCTTGACCATCGCGTCGGCAACGTCGTTTATTTGCTCCACCTTGAACTTTTTGGTAACGAGCTTGTCCAGCTTGAAATCGAACTTCATGGCAAGATCGGCAAGTCGCGGAATATCAATGTGCGTGGAGATGGAGCCGTATAGGGTCCCCATGATGGCTTTCTGGTGGAGCGGTAGGAGCATGAGCGGGAGGTTTGTGGTCTGGTCGAAGGGCGTAATGCCCGGGATGATCACCCTTCCCCCGATACCGGTCGACCAATAGGCCTGGATGATCGCGCCGGGATCTCCGATGGCCTCAAAGGCATACTGGACGCCGCCGCCGGTAAGCTCCTGTATCTTGGGGACAGGATCTTCATTGGCGTTGCAGATGAAGTGGGTGGCACCAAATTCAAAGGCGAGCTGCTCTTTGCTTGCCTCGAGATCGACCGCGATCACCGGGTTTGCCTGGCGCAGAACCGCGGCGCGCAGGATGTTGAGCCCGACCCCGCCCAGGCCGTAAATAGCGACGGAATCTCCGGGCTGGATATTGGCGGTATTGGTGACCGTGCCCCAGCCGGTAGGGACACAACAGCCCATGAGGCAGGCCCACTCCAGGGGAAAATCCTTCCTGAGGGGAATCACACCGCCTTCAGGGACAACGCTGTAGTTTGATAAGCCCGAGACGAAATTTCCATGCAAGACCTCCTTCCCGGCCTTATCTTTCAGCCGAGACGTCCCATCAAGCATCGTCCCCGCGAGAAAATGCTTGAATGAGCCGCTGCAGATATTGCCCATCCCTCTTCGGCACGCCGGGCACTCTCCGCACGGCACCATCCAGGTGCCGACCACGTGATCACCCTTTTTGACCTTCGTCACGCCGGGACCCACGTCCTCGACGATGCCCGAGCACTCATGGCCCGCCACCAGGGGCATGGCAATGGGAATCTCACCCAAAAGCAAGTGGAGATCCGAATGGCAGTATCCGGTATACGCGTACTTAATCAGGACCTCACCCTGTCTCGGCGGTTCCAGCTCGAGTTCCTCAATGGTGTACGGTTTCTTCGGTTCTCTTAAGACTGCTGCTTTGATTTTCATAATCATTTCCCCCTTTCTCTTCAACCTGGCTCTGTTGTCGGGGTTTACGCCGAAAGAGACCATGTCACTACTCAGATCTCTTTCGGCATCACTCCCGGTCAGCTCATTAGTGCCGCATCTTCATCCCTATCGCTTGTCCCACGGGGGGGCCACTTTGACCTTCCATCCCCCGCTCCTCTCAAAGGGGTAGACCGTCTTGAGCTCTCCTTCCCACCACTGAAACCCCGGAAGGGGGAATATGGCGGTCCCGTCGGGGTTGTATTTCACGTCACCCATGGTTGTGCCCTTGAAAGTGTTCGTCATAACAGCCTGTTTAACCTTGGCGCTGTCAACTGAGCCGGCCTTCTGGATGGCCTCCCAGAGTATCTGGCAACTCGCGTAATAGAGCCCTATGCTGACCGACCGCTTGTGGAATTTCTTGAAGTATCTTTCTCCGAGTTCTTTTCCCCCGGGAAACCCCCAGTTTTCCGACCAGAAACCGTCGGCGAGGATATAGTTCGCATCCTTGCCGAGGGCATTCCAGAAGTCGGTGTTCCACGTCCCCTTATATCCGTGGAGGTACTTCAGGTTAAGGCCCGCCTCCTTCATTTGGCGCACGAAGGTCACACAGTCTCCACCCGCGGCGAAAAGGATGGCCCCATCAACCCCCTTCGATTTCAGTTTGAGGATCTGGGACGAGTAGTCCTTGGCCGCCACCCCGAGGGGCTCGTTCAAGACGATCTCCCAGTTGTACTTCTTCGCAGCTTCTGCCAGGCCACCGCCGAAGGCCCTGCCGTCAGCGGTGTCTTCCATCAAGAGGGCGAACTTCGTCGGTCTTTGAGCGGCCGGTATCGTATCGAGGACCTTGTATGGTACCTCCGCCCCCTTATCCAATTCGAAGAAAAACATTGTGGACCAGTTGAGCTTCGCTCCACGCCATACCACGGGGAAGCAGGTGTTGCCATGGTAATAGATCTTGAATTTCTCCGCGGCAATAGCGGTGGGCATCACGAAGTTCGCGGCGAATGAGGAGAGCAGCAAGTCGACATGATCGATTTTCACGAGTCTCTCCACGGCGCCGGCCCCTTTGCCCGGGTCACTCTCAATATCGGCGACAATGAGCTTCACGGGGAGCTTTTTGTTATACTGTTTCACGAAAATGCCGCCCTTCGCGTTGATATCCGCTACCGCCTGTTCATAGGCCCACCTTTCCTCATTGCCCTCCTGTGACGCTACGCCCGTCACCGGCAGCGGCGTGCCGATGACGATCTCCTTCTTGCCCGCGGCCTGAAGACCGGCGGGCGAGAAAAAGAATGCCAGTGCGACGAGAACTAACAACCCCACAAGCCAAGTGCTCCGCAACTTCACCATTTTGAACCCTCCTTTTTTGTTTTAGGAACCTGACAAACCCTTTACCCCCCTTTACCCGCTCTTTTGAAGCCCCCGTCCAAAAGGAAGGGCGCTCCCCGTCGAAGGGCGCTCACCTAGCGCCCCCTTTGCCTTTCGCTATACCCGTTACCCGGAGCCCCATCAATCCACGGGGCAGGAAAATAATGGTGAGGATGATAAAAAGCCCCGAGAAAATTGGATGGATCTCCGGCAGGAAATATCTCGCAACCTCAAAAACAGCGGTGAGAAGCAGACCGCCTATGATCGGGCCCGTTATCGTGCCCGCACCCCCCAGCACGCAGATGAGAACGGGGTAGAGTGTCCAGTTCAAGCCGTAGAAACCCTGGGGATCGACAGTAAAGACGTAGTTGGCCAGAAGGGCCCCGCTCATCCCCGCAAGAAAGGCGGCAACGGCAAAGGAGAGGACTTTGAACTTCAAGACGTTGATGCCGTTTGCCTCGGCGGCCGCCTCGTCTTCTCTGATGGAGACCAGGGCAAGTCCTATGTGAGATTTTACCATGTAGAGCGAGACCGCGATGCTGAGCAGTGCGAGAAAGAGGGCGATGAAGTAGTGGGGTCTGATAGTGCCGAAGGAAGAAGCGGGAAGGAGAAGGCCCATGGGCCCTCCGGTAAGGGCGCCTCCTTGAATGGTGACGAGCCTCAGTATCTCCCCGAGACCAAGCGTCCCCAGAGCGAAATAGTCTCCCCTCAGCTTGGAGAGCAGGGGTATGCCGATAAGGATGGCGAGAATAGAAGCCGCCACCCCCGCCATAATTATGCCGATAGGACTAAGATAGCCGATCAATCCCCGGGACCAGGCGATGGCGACCACGTAACCACCGAGACCGAAGAACGCATGCTGGCCGAGGGATACCTGGCCGGTATAGCCGGCCACGAGGTTCCAGGACTGCGCCAGGGTCACATAGATCGAGGCCATGAATAGAAAATAGATCAGGTAGGATTTCTCCGGATCGAAGACGAAGGGAACGGCGCAACAAGCTGCAATGACGATAATCGGGGGGAAGAGTCTTCTTTTGGTCATAGCTTCGTACTCATATCGCGAGAAAATAGGCCCTCCGGCCTGAACATCAACACGAGGAGGAAAACTGCGTAGGAGACCACGTCAGCCCATCCGCCGGTGAGAAAGAAGGCTGCGTAGCTTTCGACGACGCCTAATAATATTCCCCCGAAAAGCCCTCCCGCCACGCTTGCCATGCCGCCGATGGCGAGGGCAATCATGGCCTTGAGACTGAAGACAAATCCGGAGAACGGGTCAAAGCCATAGGTTGTGGCCGTCGCGACCCCGGCCAAACCGGCCAGACCCATACCCAGAGCGAAGGTAATCGTGTTTACCGTGTGGGGGGTGATACCGACCATCATGGCATACCGAAGATTCTCCGATGCCGCCCTCACCGCCTTGCCCAGCATGGTCTTTTTTAGGAAGAAGGTCACTCCCGCCGTCCCCAAAACGGCCATCACAAATGCCATGAGCCGCACGAAGGAGATCTTTATCCCAAGAACGGTCAATGCGTAGGAGGCGTAGCTTGTCTGAACGGCCCTCGAATTGCCTGTAAACATCACGAACATAAGGTTTTCCAGGAGGGCCATGAGGCCGAAGGCGATCAGCAAAGTGGGGAATTGCCCTGCCTGAGCCACTTTTCTGAAAAGGCCCTGATACAAGCCGATCCCGAGGATGAGGGACGCGGGCACGATGAAGATGATCGACACGTACGGATCGATGCCCGTGAAACTGAAAAGCCAGTAGCTGCCGTACGCAGCCAGGATGATTATTGTCCCCTGGGCTATGAAGACTATCCGCATGGTTCCGAAGATCAGGCTCAATCCGATGGCCGCAATGCCGTACATTGTCCCCGAGAGAATGCCGTTGATCAGAACCTGCACAAGGATGCTCGTAAGCATGGTCGATTCTTACCTCAGAGTGCCCATATACGCCCGGTGGATATCCGGATCGGCCAGGAGTTCCTTCCCCGTTCCCACCATAGTGATCCTCCCGGTCTTAATAACGCAGGCGCGGTCGGCGATCCTCAAGGCCTGATGGATATTCTGCTCAACGAGCAGAATGGTCATCCCCTGGGCCTTCAACGTCACAATTGTCTCAAACACGGTCTTGACCACTATAGGAGCCAAGCCGAGAGAAGGTTCATCGAGCATGAGGAGCCTTGGTCTCGACATCAGTGCCCGGCCGATGGCGAGCATCTGCTGTTCACCGCCGCTCATTTTCCCCGCCGGCTGGCTTTGCCGCCTTGCGAGTACGGGGAAAAGGCTCAACACCGATGCCAGGCTCTCCTGTTTGAGCGGCCGCGAACGTTTCGGAAAGGCGCCCAGTTCCAGGTTTTCCAGAACGGTCAAGTTGGAAAAAAGACCTCTTCCCTCGGGGACAAGAGAAATGCCGAGGTTGACTATGGCCATGGGGCTCGTCCCGTCAACGCGGGATCCGAGGAGCTCTATTTTTCCGGAACAGGGACAGAGGAAACCGGAGAGTGTCTGGAGAATAGTCGATTTCCCTGCACCGTTCGATCCGATTATGGAGAAGATCTCACCCTCCCTCACATCGAAGCTCACATCCCACAAGGCCTGGGCATCGCCGTAGCGCACATTGATATCGGTGACGCTAAGCAACGGGTTCGCCAAGGTATGCCTCCATCACCCTCTTGTCGTGAGCTATTTCCTTGGGATGACCTTCAGCGATCTTCTGGCCGTAATCAAGAACGACAATGCGATCGCACAGGTTGAAGACCGCATCCATCTTATGTTCGATCCATATCATGGACAGGCCGCGGCTGCTCCTGATCGTGCGGAGTACCTCCATGATCTTTTCGGTCTCCGTCGGATTGAGACCGGCCAGTGGCTCGTCGAGGAGAGCAAGGGCCGGACGGGTTGCGATGGCGCGCGCGATTTCGACAAGCCTGCGGTCCGAATAGGTGAGATAAGCCGAAACCGTGTCTCTCACTTCTATCAGATCGAGCAGCTCAAGACACTCGACGGCTTCATCCAACGCCTTCCTTCTCTGGCCGGTCCTTCCATATACGGCTCCCACGAGAACGTTTTGCAGTACGGTCATGGAGGGACATATTCTCACAAGCTGGAAGGTCCTCGCAATCCCTCTTCTGCACACGGCGTGCGGCTTAAGGCCGACGAGGCTCTCTCCCATGAACCGGACCAGTCCGGCGTTGGGACGATAGACACCGGCTACGACGTTAAAAAGGGTGCTTTTCCCCGCCCCGTTAGGCCCGATGAGCCCCAGGATCTCCCCTCGGCTCAATTCGAAGCTCACGTCGATGAGAACCTGGAGCCCTCCGAAATACTTACTTACATGCGACACGTCGAGAAGCATGTCGGTCATGAACCTTCCCGCCTACAAGCCTTACTCTCCCGCGACTTTCGCGCAGCGGATATGCACTCCGCGCCGCTACGGGTCACCGCAGCCGTCTTTAGTCCCTTTGCTATTTCAGAAACCGCCGCCGGCCGGCCTATGTCAGCCGGAGGCTGCCGCGTCGCCCCCTCATCCCCCCATCATGGGTAGGAAGAAGCTTATTTCCTCGTGATCACCGACCGTGTCGCGTGCTTTCCTGGAGACCCCCTGGGCGATGATTATCCTCGCCTCCTCGGGGGGAAGGCGGAGGATCCCGATAAGGTCCTCATACGTGGTCCCTTCCTCGACGTGCACCGTGATCCCTGCCTGGGAGTCGTACCCGGCGACATGACGCGGCAGGGTACCATAAAGCTTCACTGTAACCGTGATCACACCACTACCCTTTAAAACCCCCGGAGGCGGTCCGACTCCTCCTCCGGTACGGTAAACGAAACGTCTGATTGATTTCGATGGATAATGATATCTGCCGGGGGGCGTTGTGGCTATACGTAGGGTTACGTATCCGTAGCTGAAAATGCCCCTAATTTGAATCACGGCAGATTTTGGCGGCCGGTTTTTTTTCGGTCTTCCTTCAATAGAGATCCCCCACTTGCAGGGCAAACGCATTTGGAAACTGGTCTACCCGGCCGCGCCGCATCCCAGGAAGGGTGCCATACGGCCTCACTCAAATTGAGCTTTCCAAATACGTTTGCCCTGAAGGCCCCGGGAAAGGCAGTTGTGAAGAGGTATGTTTTGGTCTATAATGGGAGAATCCGATGAAAACGCGCGAACGCGAAGTATGCGAAAAGCATGGAAAGAAAAGAAGCTTGGCGGTGACCGGAGCGGATAAGAAACCGGACCGTCACGAAGTCATGCCGGGGATTAAGGTTATGCCGGAAAGGGAACGGGTGGAACTGGAACTCCACGCGACCAAGGATTATCTGAGGACCGTCCTTAACAACGTGCATGATGCGATTTTCATCCACGACGTTCAGGGAAAGGTCATAGACGTCAACCGCAAGACGCTGGAGATGTACAGGGTAAGCCGCGAAGAAGCGATAGAGCTTTCTATCGCCGATGGCTATTCAGCACCCGGAAATCCTGTTGACCGGCTGCCCATGCTCTGGAAGCAGGTTATGTCCGGCCGGGACCATTTTTTCGAATGGAAGGCCAGGCGGCCAAAAGATGGTTCCGAATTCGACGTGGAGGTTTTTCTCACCAGGCTGCCTCTTCCCAGTGGGGTGTTTATCCTCGCGAATGTGCGCGATATCACGGAACGTAAACAGGTGGAAGGGGAGCTTCAGGCCACCAGAGACTACCTGAGAACAGTCTTCAATAATGTGTATGATGCGATCTTTATCCATGATCTTAACGGAAAAGTCATAGACGTGAACCACAAGATGCTCGAACTGTATAAGGTAAGCCGCGAAGAAGCGATAGAACTCTGCATTATTCCGGACTTCTCGACCCCGGATTACACCACGGACAAGAGGTTGTCTCGCTGGGCGTTATCTAGCTGGGAAAAGGTTATATCCGGCGAGGATCAGTTCTTTGAGTGGAAGGCCAGGCGGCCCAAGGACGGTTCCGTCTTCGACGTGGAGGTCTTCCTCACCAGGCTGTCCCTCCCCAGCGGGGTATTTGTCCTCGCGAATGTGCGCGATATCACGGAACGCAAGCGGATGGAAAAACTGTTGATCAAGGAAAGGGAAACCTTCTTTTCCGTAATGAAGAACAATCCCCATGGCATCGCCCTGTTCAACAACGATGGAACATTTGTTTACGTCAACCCCGAGTTTACCAACATCACCGGCTACACCCTCGAAGACGTCCCGAACGGCCGGGAGTGGAGCCGAAGGGCCTACCCGGACCCTGAATACAGGGCAAGGGCTGCAAGGTTCTGGAAGGCCGACACACTCTCGGAGGGCCGGGGAAGAGACGTAGAATGGAGGGTAGCATGCAAGAACGGGCTGTATAAAGATGTGGAGTTCCGGGTAACCTATTTAGGGGATAAGAGCCTCGTTGTACTTACCGATACGACGGCCAGAAAGCGGGCGGAAGAAGAATTGCGTGCGGAGAAGCAAAAGTTCCAGACCCTGGCCGAAAGCTCCCCTATCGGTATGCTCATGGTAGACGCGGATGACCGCATCAAGTATATAAACCCGAAATTCCGGGAGTTGTTCGGGTATGATCTCGTCGATATACCGAGCATGAAGGAATGGGCTGCAAGGGCATATCCCGAGCCTCTCTACCGGCGTCAGGCAACGTCGGAATGGGCCGGCGTTCGGACCTCCATGAAGGTGGGTGAGGGGAGGCCATACACAAGGAAGGTGAATTGCAAGGATACTACACAGAAGTATGTCAACCTTATCCCGGTTCAACTCGAAACGGGTGAGATCATCATGACATGCGAGGACATAACAGAGAGCAAGGAGGCCGGTGACAGGCTGAGAGAGCGGAATCTGGAGCTGGAAATTCTCAACGATATAATCGGAACAGTCAACAGCTCTCTTCATCTTCCTGAAATCTCACAGATGCTGAAAAACATCTTTATAGAAAAACTGGGCGCTTCGGCAGGCGGTATCTTCTTCTACGATGAATTGAGTAGTAAGCTGACCATGGAAACTTGCTGGGGCATTCCGGAGGGCATGCACAACGCGTTCGAGACCTTTGTGCTCAGGAGTTACACCGCCGGGGCCATCATCCGTGAAAATGAAGTAACCCTGACTAAGAACCACATGAACAGCTTGGGGCCGGACGATTTTCTCCTGAGCAACGTTCTTAGCCAATGGCCTGCCACTCTTTGCATCCCGCTCCTCGCAAAGAACGAGATTCTGGGCATGATATGTCTGATGGACGAGGATCATGATCGTGTCCGCGATAAGATTGCTTTTTTCAAGACCCTCGGGCAGCAGATCGGCGTCGTGGCGCAGAACGCCCGCCTCTTCAACGAGGTGCGCCAATCGCATACACAGATGAAGGCGCTTTCCCTCCAGCTTGTAGAGGTCCAGGAAGCTGAGCGCAGATATATCGCCCGCGAGCTTCATGATGAAATCGGCCAGGAATTGACCGGGCTCAAACTCGCCATCGAGATGTGTATCACCCAGTCTCAGGGGAAAACAAAAGCAAGTTTGACGGAAGCCAAGTCGGTCGCGAACAAACTACTGGTCCTTGTTCGTGAATTGTCGCTTAATTTGAGGCCGTCCATGCTCGACGACCTTGGTCTTTTCCCCACATTGGCCTGGCACTTCGGCAGGTTTACCAACCAGACGAATATCCGGGTAGCCTTCAAGCATGCAGGAGTCAACGGCAAACGTTTTTCCCTGGAAGTGGAAACGGCCATTTACAGAATCGTCCAGGAAGCGCTCACCAACATTGCGCGCCATGCCGGGGTAAATGAGGCGATAGTGCGGCTGCGGTCTGACGAAAAAACGATTGGCGTACAGATCGAGGATAGAGGCGTTGGCTTCGACGCCGACATTCTGTCAAAAGGTACTACAAGCGGCTTATACGGCATGCGCGAGCGGGCCATTCTGTCGGGTGGGCGATTTACAATCGAAACTCGTCCGGGATCCGGTACCTGTCTCACGGCAGAGTTGCCCATTACGCCCGACAGTCAAAAGGTCAGCGGTTATTATGAGCACCATTGAGATAGTTCTTGCGGATGATCACCGGATTGTCAGGCAGGGTGTAAAGGCATTACTCGAGAATGAGCCGGATTTTTCTATTGTCGGTGAGGCCGGCGACGGTTTGAGGGCGGTGGAGATTACGGCCCAGCTCAGGCCGCACATACTGGTAGTCGACCTGATGATGCCAAGCCTCAATGGGCTGGAAGTGATCCGTCAGGTTGCAAAACTTTCAGCGAAAACCAGGGCGATAATGCTCTCCATGTATATGAATGAGCCGTATGTGTTGGAGGCGTTGCGGAATGGGGCATATGGATACGTGTTGAAGGAATCGGATATGTCCGACTTAATCCACGCAATCCGTGAGGCGAGTGCGGGCCGTCGCTACCTGGGCCATCCCCTCTCCGAGCGAGCTATGGAGGCATATCTGGAAAAGACGGCAGATACGTACCTCGACTTATACGACATGCTAACGACCCGGGAAAGAGAAGTTTTCCAGCTCGCCGTCGATGGCCATACCAACTCTGAGATCGCCGCAAGCCTTTTTATCAGCCCCCGCACGGTGGAAATACACAAGGCGAACATGATGCGAAAGCTGTGCCTTCGGACCCACACGGACCTCATCAAGTACGCCCTGAAAAGGGGCCTTATACCCATGGAAGAGTAGCAGGGCCACCTCCCGCGGCAATGCGTTGCGGCAGCATAATCAACTGCTATGCGATCAGGAAAGAAACCATGAGCATCATGGACGACAAGGGAAAACAATTCCGCCTTTATTTCATGCTGCTCCTCATCGCAGCACTACCGCTTTTTTCTCTGGGCCTCGCCAATCATGCCCTCTGGACCCCCGACGAGCCCCGCGTCGCGGAGATCGGCAGAGAAATGGCCCTGAATAACAATTGGGCCGTCCCGACACTCGATCAAAAACCCTTCCTCGAAGAACCGCCCCTTTATTATGCGGCGATAGCGGCGGTGTTTAAGGCGCTCGGCACTTCTTCGGATAAGGTCGTCAGGATCCCTTCGGCCATATTCGCTTTCGGCGGCGTCCTTGCCCTCTTCTTCCTCGGCAACATGCTCTCAGGGCCGAGAACCGGACTTCTCGCAGCCGGGGTCATGGCCGCCTCCGGCGAATATTTTCGCGTGGCCCATTGGGTAATTGTGGATAGCGCACTGACCTGTTTCATTATCTGCGCCCTCACGTTTTTCCTCGCGGCATATCTCGCACCCGACAAGGGCAAGCGGTTTCTTTTCTATATCCTGTGTTATATCTCGTGCACCCTCGCCTTTTATGCAAAAGGCTTTATCGGGGTTGCTATTCCGGGTCTCGCGGTTCTGGCTTTCCTGATCTTCGACAGAAATATCAAGGAGATCCTCAAAATGCATCTGTGGCTGGGAATCGCCGTTTTTCTCGCCATGACCCTGCCGTGGTTCCTGTCCCTCTACCATCAGGGGGGCAGCGAGTACCTGACGGTTTTCCTCATCCATAACCATCTTGAGCGCTTTGCGGGCGGCTCCACGGGTCACCATCAGCCTTTCTACTACTACCTCGCACAGTTTCCCGGAGCGTTCCTGCCATGGAGCCCTTTACTCGTGCCCGTCTTCCTCCGGAGTTTTCGCAAGCCCCGGCCGCTTCCGGGCAACACGAAACAAGGCCTCCTCTTTGCGCAATGCTGGTTTATTGCCGGTTTTCTGCTTTTGAGCGCGGCATCGACGAAGCGGGTCCTCTACCTCATGCCCATTTTTGCCCCTATCTCGCTGCTGACGGCCTGGTACATGGAAGCTGCCTTACTGCGAGCCGGGTTCAGCAAGCTCGAAGACTTCTTCATCCGCGCCTTCGGCTACATTATCCTTATGGTCAGCCTTGTCATCATACCTCTCTTTTTCTACGCCTCCGGGAAATACGGGTTCGGCGTGCCTCCAAAAGAAACGACCTGGACGGTGTTCTTGACTCTGGCCGCAATCGTCCTCTCGCTCATGGCGCTACGGGGCCGCGCAAAGGATATGGGGCGATTTTGGGCATGTTCGAGCGCCTCGGTCTTTTCACTCCTCCTCCTCGGTCTGGTGGCTGCAATGCCCCTCCTCGACCGGTACAAGAGCTTTGTGCCGTTCTGCAACGCAGTCATTGCCGCGGTCCCTGCCTCGGCCCCTCTTTACGGGTACCAGCCTGATGAAACTCTGAGAGGAGTGGTGCCTTTCTATACCGGACGGTTCTTGAGTGAAATGGAAACCCTGCCCGCATTGGAGGAAGCCATCGGAAAAACGCACACTGCTTTTGTGGTGATAAGGGATAAAAACGGAAAGGTCGAAGAGGAGCTGCTTTCTACGGGAAAGTTCTCGGCCCTCGCCAGGCAAGGAATGGACGCTACCCGCTCCGTCGTGCTTTTCACGACCGGTCGCGTCCCCTGAAACGCAACACCCCGGCGCCGTCGCATGATAATCTCCTGCCTGCAATTGTCGCGACCACGATGCACCGCTCCTTTTTACCTTTACAATTTCCCATTAATCTGTTAGTTTTCCTATCTGAATGAGAAAACTGGCTTTTCTTCTTATTTTTTTCTGCTTCTCCTGCAGCCTTCTCTACGCCGCGGAAAATAACAGGGTCGCGAAGGTCGAGATCATCGGCAACGAGAGGATCGATAGGGGTGTCGTCTACAACGCCGTAAAGACCAAAGAGGGTGATCTTTACGATCCCGCAAAGGTCGGGGAAGACCTCAAAAACATTTACAAAACCGGGTTTTTCAGCGACGTGATGGTCGACGTGAAAGATACGGACAAAGGCAAGGCGGTCACCTTTATCGTGGTCGAGAGACCCCCCATAAGCACCATTTATATCGCGGGGAACAAAAAGGTAAAGACCGCCGACATACGCGACAAGCTCAAAATAAAATCGGGAAGCGTCGTCAACATCGAGAAGGTGAAGGAAAGCATCGAGGAGATCAAGAAGCTCTACGCCGGCAAAGGCTACTATGCGGCAAAGGTAAACTTCGAAATTGATACCAAAGAGGGCTACAAGGCCGAACTGAGATTTGTCATAGAGGAGCCCCAGAAGGCGTTCGTGCGCAAAATCACTTTTACCGGCAACAAACACCTCAAGGCAAGCCAGATCAAACACGCGATGAGGACCAGGGAAAAAGGCTGGTTCTCCTGGGTTACCGGCTCAGGCGTGCTGGACGAGGAGGAGCTTGAGGAGGACAGAAAGAATATCGAGGCCCTTTACCACGACAACGGCTATGTGAAGGTCAAGGCAGGTCTTCCCGACGTGCGGATTTCCGCCGATGGAAAAACCATCTCCATCGCCATGGACATACAGGAAGGAGAACTGCACAAGGTCAGCCAGATCGAATTCAAGGGCGACATCATCTTCGACGAGCAGGAGATCAGAAAAAAGCTGAAAAGCAAGCCGGGCAGTACTTTCAAGAGTTCCCAGTTCCAGGCAGACGTGGCGACGCTCACCGACCTCTATCAGGACAAAGGATATGCCTTTGTTGACGTTGCCCCTTTTACGGCCATCAATGACGCGGACAAGACAGTGCACGTGACCTTCGATATCGCGAAGGGATCGGAGGTCTACTTCAACCGCATCAATATCGTGGGCAATATAAAAACGAAAGACAAGGTCATCCGGCGGGAGCTGAGATTTGCCGAAGGTGACCTCTATTCGTCGAAAAACTTGAAACTGACCAAGAGAAGGCTCAGGAATACCACGTTCTTCAAGTCGGAAGAGCTGAAAACAATCAAGACGGACGAGCCGGACAAGGTAAACCTCGACGTGATCGTCGAGGAAAAGCCGACGGGCACCCTTTCCCTCGGCGTAGGTTACAGCACCTATGAAAAAATGATTTTATCGGGCTCGATCAGTCAGCAGAATATATTCGGGACCGGCGACATGGCAAGCCTGACCGCGTCTCTCAGCACCATCGCAAAGATTTACAGCCTGACCTTTATGGATCCCTACACGTTTGACAAGAACTTCAGCACCACGTATAACATCTTCAACACGGAAAGAATTTTCGATACGTATGATTACAAGGGATCGGGCGGCAGCGTCACGGTCTCCCGCCCCCTCACCGAGTTCATAAGGGCTTCTCTCGGGTACAGGCTCCAGAAGATCACGGTATATAACATCGAGTCCGATGCCGGGGCCTTCATCACGGATCAGGCCGGGACGAGCACCACGAGCGCCGTCTCCACCTCTCTCGTGAGGAACACGATCGACGATATCCTGAACCCGAGCAGGGGATCAATCGCAAGTGTCATGGTTGAAGTCGCGGGCGGCCCCTTCGGAGGAGACAACAAGTTCGTCAAATCGGTTGCTTCCTATGGCAAATACATCCCCTTCTACTGGGACACCACATTCTTTCTGAAGGGCACCGCGGGGAATATCACGCCTTACGGGGGAACGACCGTCCCGGTCTTCGAGCGGTTCTTCGTCGGCGGCATCCAGACAATGAGGGGATTCAAATTCGGCGCGGCAGGCCCGCTCGACCCTTCGACGGGCGACGTGATAGGGGCGACTGACGAACTCTACTTCAATATGGAATGGATTTTCAATCTGTACAAGCCGGCAGGGCTGAAAGGCTTCCTCTTCTTTGATTATGGCAAAGGGTTCAACGGCACGGGCGGGTTCTCCGAAGCCTTGAAGCCGGCGGTAGGATTCGGTATACGGTGGTTCTCGCCCATGGGCCCCATTACCCTTGTGCTGGGCATTAACCTTCACAAGCAGGCGGGTGAGCAAGCAGAGGTGTTCGATTTTTCAATGGGGAGACCATTTTAACAGGAGGGCTTATGAAGAGATGTGCGGTTTTCGGGGCGTTGCTGATGATGATTCTCACGCCGTTATTCGCAAGGGCTCAGTCACCTTCGATCAAGATCGCCTACATCGACCTGCAGAAGGTGATGATCGAGTCGGAGAAAGGGAAAGAGGCGAGGAAGTCGTTAAGCGACGAGCTCGAGAAACGGAAGAAAGAGCTGAGCCAGAAACAGGATGACCTGCAAAAAATGAAGGACTCCCTGGAGAAGCAGTCCGCGCTGATCACGCCGGAGGCGCGCGCCGAGAAGGAGAAGCAATACCAAACCCGTCTGAAGGACTATCAGAGGATTTCAAACGATTACCAGACCGAGCTGCAGCAAAAGGACCAGGAGTTCACGCAAAAAATCTTGAAAGACCTTGAAGAGCTGATAAAGACATTGGGCGAGAACGAAAAGTATACACTTATTCTCGAGAAGACCCAGGGGGGCATCCTCTTCGCATCGCCGTCGGTGGACGTGACCGATAAAGTGATCGCCGCGTATAACAATTGGTCAAAACGGAAGCCTGCTGCGCCGAAGAAATAAGGAAGGGCCCGTCAGTTATGGGACGGGTCCCATAACTGACGGGCAACAATTAAAAGTGATGAAACTAAAAGAGATCGCATCAAGCATAGGGGGCAGCGTCGAAGGCGACGGCGAGGCTGATATAGAGCGCATTGCCGGCATCAAAGAGGCGCGGGAGGGAGATGTCACATTTCTCCTCAACCGGGGCTTCGAGAAATACCTGTCCGCATCTCACGCAACAGCGGTTATCGCGGGACCGGGTACGGACAAAACGCTCCTCGCGGGCAGAAACCACGTCATTGTCGAGAACCCCGCCCTTGCTTACGTGGAGGTCGCCGGACTCTTTGAGGCGGCCCGGGGCTTTGCAACAGGCGTGAGCGACTCATCCTGCGTCTCGGCCGGCGCCGTGGTCTCCCCGGAAGCCGCAATTTTTCCCTATGTCTATGTGGAGGCGGGGGCCGTCATCGCGAAGAACGCCGTGGTCCATCCCTTCTGTTTTATCGGGCGGGATGTGAGCATCGGTGAAGATACGGTAATCTATCCGAATGTGTCCATCTATGCCGGGACGATAATCGGGAAAAGGGTCATCATCCACGCGGGAGTGGTGCTCGGGGCGGATGGATTCGGCTATATATGGGACGGCCAAAAGCATAGGAAGATACCCCAGCTAGGCGTGCTTGAGATTGAGGATGACGTTGAAATAGGGGCGAATACGTGCATCGACCGCGCTTCCCTCGACAAAACGGTGATCAGGCAGGGGACCAAGATAGACAACCTTGTCCAGATCGGTCACAATGTCGTAATCGGCGAGCATTCAATCATCGTTTCCCAGGTGGGCATAGCAGGGAGCGTGACCGTGGGGAAAAATGTCATTCTGGGCGGCAAAGCAGGGGTAAGGGATCATGTCGTCATCGGTGACAACGTCAAGGCCGCGGGAGGCACGGGGATTACAAAGGACGTCAAGGAGCAAGCGGTTATCTCCGGCACACCTCATATGCCGCACCGTGACTGGCTCAGACTCCAGGGCTATTTGAAGAAACTGCCGGAGCTATTTGAACGGATCGGCAAAATCGAAGAGACTCTGCACAGGGGCTAACGCATGATCGAGATTCACGAGATCCTGGCGATGCTGCCACACGATTTCCCTTTTCTCCTCGTCGATCGGATTCTCGAATTCGAGCCGGAGAAGAGGATAGTAGGCATAAAGAACGTCACCTTCAACGAACCTTTCTTCCCCGGTCATTTCCCCGGGAAGCCAATAATGCCGGCTGTGTTGATTATCGAGGCCCTCGCGCAGACAGGGGGAATCCTTGCCTTTAAGTCGCTTCCCCATTTAAAGGGGGATGTACGGTTTATCGGTATCGACAAGGCCAGGTTCCGACGGCCCGTGACGCCGGGCGACCAGTTGAAGCTGGTACTCGAAGTCGTCAAGCACAGAAGAGAAATATGGGTTTTCCACGCAGAGGCATTTGTCGACGGCAAGAAGGTGGCGGAAGCGCAGCTTATGGCAACGCTTCAGGAGAATCAGGAGAACATATGATACACCCGACGGCCATTATCGAAAAGGGCGCCGAAATAGCGGACGACGCAGCCATAGGACCTTACTGCGTTATCGGCGGAAATGTGGTCATCGGCGCAGGCACCAGGCTCATGAGCCATGTCGCCGTAGACGGCCACACCACTATAGGAAGCTCCTGCACTATCCACCCCTTCGTTTCACTCGGCGGCCCGCCCCAGGATATCACGTACCATGGCGAAGAGACGACCTGTCTCGTGGGGGACAATAACGTGATCAGGGAATATGTCACCGTCCACAGGGGCACAAAATCGAGCGGGACCACAAGGATCGGAAACAACAACTTCATCATGGCGTACAGCCATATTGCCCATGACTGCGTGGTGGGCAGCAACGTCATCATGCCCAATTGCGCGACCCTCGCCGGCCACGTCCATGTGGACGATTTTGCCACCCTCGGCGGCCTTTGCGCCATCCATCAGTTCTGCAGGGTGGGGAAGTACGCGTTTGTCAGCGGCCTTACCGGAGTTCCCAAGGATGTTCCTCCTTTTGTCATGGCCGCGGGCAGCAGGGCCACTCTTTACGGCCTCAATGTGGTGGGGCTCGAAAGGCGCGGCTTTTCCAGGGAAGAGATCGCGACGCTCAAGAAGGCTTACCGGATCCTCTTCAGATCATCCCTCTCCCTCCAGGCATCTCTGGAGCAGATTGAGGAGGAATTGGAAGGCGAGCACGTCAGAGAGCTTGTCACCTTTATCCGCGCGTCCGAGAGGGGCATATGCCGTTGAGACTCTGTCTCATCGGCGCAGGCCACATGGGAAGGATCCATGCGCAGAAGCTTGCGGGGATGAATGACGTGACCCTCACCTCCATCATAGACACGGACCCCGCGCAAGCGACTGAGACGGCCCGCTCGGCCGGGACGGTCGGCGCCACAGATTACACACGGGCCCTTAAGGACGGGAGCCAGGCGGCAGTTATCGCGTCGCCGACGGAGACCCACTATCCCATTGCCCGGCTGCTGCTCGAAAACGGCATCCACGTATTCGTCGAAAAGCCTATTGCGGCCCATCCTGCCGAGGCACGGGAGTTGATAGTCCTCGCAAAAAAAAAGGGCCTTGTCCTGCAGGTAGGGCATCTCGAGCGCTTCAGCCCGCCCTTTCGCAAGGCAGAAACAACCATTCGCGACCCGCTCCTTATAGAAGCCCGCAGGATCGGCCCCTTTACCGGCAGATCGACCGATATCGACGTGGTCCACGACCTCATGATCCATGATATCAACCTCGTCCTGTCCCTCGTCAAAAGCGATATCACCCGCATAGATGCCCGGGGCACACCCGTTCTCACGGAAAAGATCGATGTGGCTCATGCGCGCATCGAGTTTTCCGGCGGCTGCATTGCAACCCTTACGGCAAGCAGGGTATCCCGAATGAGGGAGAGGGTATTCTCGGTATTTGAGGAAGACAGGTATTTCTCGCTCAACCTCGCCGCAGGACAGATGTTTTCAGCGAAAAAGGGCGCGAACGGCAGGATGAAGCTCCACACCTACCAGGCCCTTCGTCCGGACCCCGTGCACGATGAGCTGAAGGCATTTGTCAGCGCGGTAAGGTACGGGACGGACGTCCTCGTCAACGGCGAAGACGGGTTGGCTGCCCTCGTCCTGGCAAACACCATACAAGAGACGATCGCCCGCCATTTCGCCACAGAAGGCGTGAGCGCAAGTTCTTGAGCAGGAAGGCGGTGATTGTCACGGGCGAGCTGTCGGGCGAGTTGCACGCCGTCCATCTGGTTCGGGCCATCGCGGCCAGCCTCGAGATGGAGTTCAGCGGCATGGGCAGCACAAGACTCTCGGATGCGGGCGTCAAGCTCGTCCACGATTACCGGGACATCTCCCTTACCGGCCTGAGCGAAGTCTTTTTCAAGGCAGGCCATATATGGAAGGCATACTTCAGCCTCACACGGCACCTCCGTGAAACTACACCCGACCTTCTGATACTCGTCGATTTTCCCGGCTTCAACGTAAGGATTGCAAGGGTAGCAAAACGCCTCGGCATCCCTACGGTCTATTTTATCCCCCCTCAGGTGTGGGCGTGGAGGAAGAACCGGATGAAGCAGATAAAGTCGTGGATCGACCTGGTCCTCTGCATCCTCCCTTTCGAAGAGGCGCTCTACCGGGAACACCACGTGCTTGCTAAGTATATAGGCCACCCCTTCCTGCACACCGTGAGGCCCCGCCACACGAAGGAAGCGTTCCGTTCCATGTTTGCCATCCGGGAAGGCGCGCCCGTCATTACGATAATGCCGGGGAGCCGGCAAAACGAGGCGAGCAGACACATACCCGTCCTCACGAACATAGTCCGCCGTCTGCAAGGGAAGCTGGGCCGGCTGACGGTCCTTCTTCCTGTTGCCGATACCATGGATGAAGCGTTCTTCGTCCCCTTCATCAGGGAATTGGATGGCGTGATTCCCGTAAAGGGTCTGCCGTATGATTGTCTGGCCCACTCCGATGCGGCCGTGATCGCGTCCGGCAGCGCGACCCTGGAGGCCGCTATTCTCGGCGTCCCTTCCGTTGTCCTTTACAAGATCTCCAACCTGTCCTATCTGATCGCACGGATGGTAGTCCACGTGAGCCATATAAGCCTGCCCAATATTATCGCGGGCCGCGAGATCTTTCCCGAGTTCGTCCAGTTCCTGGACGCCGAACGTATTGCCAACACGGTAGTTTCTATGGTAAATAGTGACAAGTCTGCAATACAGAAAGAGATGGAAGAGGTGCGGAAAAGACTTGCCACACCCGACCACGATCCGTACCGCATTGCGGCCGCAGAAATTATTCAGTTGTTAGAGCGAAGATATGGCCCTCTACCTGAGACTCCTTAGATTTCTCCGGCCTTACTGGGTGAAGCTCGCCTTCGCCATGGCCTTCATGTCCCTTGTCGCCGCGACAAGCGGCCTCACGGCCTATCTTGTCCAGCCCGTGATGGACAAGATCTTCTTTGAAAAGAACGGCAGGCTCCTCGTCCTCATCCCCTTCGGCGTCGTGCTTCTCTACCTGGCAAGGGGCGTCTTCGATTACCTCCAGGCATATCTCATGGGCTTTGTAGGGCAAAAGATCATCACCGACATCAGGAACCTCGTGTTCAAGCGCCTCCAGCTCCAGCCGCTTGCCTTTTTCGACAAGACACCCACGGGCCTCATCATCTCCCGCATCACCAACGATATCAGCCTGATCCAGGGCGCTGTCGCCGACTCTTTCACCGCAATCCTGAAAGACGCATTCACGATAATCGGCCTTGTCTTCGTGGTGTTCTACCGTGACTGGAAGCTCGCGATCATCGCCTTTATCGTCCTTCCCTTCGCCACGTACCCTATCATCGCCTTCGGAAGAAGGCTCAGGAAGATCAGCGTGCAGAACCAGAAGGCGATGGCGAAGCTGACGAGTTTTCTCCACGAGACGATCACCGCCCAGAGGATAGTGAAGGCCTTTACCATGGAGTCTTACGAAGGCGGGAAGTTCAATGACGAAAATGAGAACCTTTTCCGCATCGTGGTGAGACGCTATAAGGTGAAGGCCCTTTCTTCGCCCGTCATGGAGGTGCTCGGCGGCATTGCGGTGGCCTTCATCATCTGGTACGGCGGAAGCGCCGTTATTTCCGGAAGGTCGACGCCGGGCAATTTCTTCTCTTTTACCACCGCCCTCCTGCTGCTCTATGAGCCGATCAAGCGGCTCAACAAAGAAAACCACAATATCCAGCAGGGGCTCGCGGCTGCGCAAAGGGTGTTCGAAGTAGTCGACCGCGTGCCCGAGGTGGCCGATAAGCCCGGTGCGATCGAAATTGCGGCCGTGAAAGGGATGATCGACTTCATCGATGTATCGTTCAAGTATGAAGACAAAATGGTCCTGAAGCATATAAACCTCCGCATAGCCAGAAATGAGACCGTGGCGCTGGTAGGCGAAAGCGGGGTGGGAAAAACCACGCTGGTCAACCTGATCCTCAGGTTCTACGACGTGACCGACGGGTCTCTCATGCTCGATGGGATTGATATAAGGGACGTGACCACAACATCGCTCCGGGAAAATATCGCCCTGGTCACGCAGGATGTAATCCTTTTCAACGATACCATCCTCAATAACATTACCCACGGCAAACCGCAGGACATACAGAAAGTCGAGGCGGCCATTCGTTCTGCCTATGCCCATGAGTTCATTGCGAAGCTGCCTAAAAAGCTCGACACCGTCGCGGGGGAAAGAGGCGTCAGGCTGTCCGGCGGGCAAAAGCAGAGGATCGCCATCGCAAGGGCGCTTTACAAAGATGCGCCGATCCTCATTCTGGATGAAGCCACAAGCTCCCTCGACAGCGCATCCGAGGTAGAGGTACAGAGGGCGCTCGAAAACCTGATGAAAGGCAGGACGACTATTATCATCGCCCACAGGCTTTCGACGATAATGAACGCCGACAGGATAGTGGTGCTCGACGGCGGCAGTATCGTCCAGGAGGGGACGCACCGTGAGCTTATCGGGGTAGAGGGCCGGTACAAGAGCCTCTACCAGCTACAGTTCAGGGACGAGCCCCGGAAGAAGATCATACGGATCAGCAAGAGACTGAAGAATGCTTAAAGGCCTCAAGTATGCCCTGTTGCTTTATCTGCTGCCTCCGGTCGCCTACTTTTTCCTCGTCATCTTGCGCGCCACCCTCACGATAACACAGGTGAACAGAGGGCCGGTCGACCGATTATGGCAGCAGGGGGAGAATATCATCGCCTGCTTCTGGCATGGGAGATTGCTCGCCATGCCTTTTGCGTATAAAGGGAGCGGGGCGAAAGTACTGATTTCGCGCCATAGGGACGGTGAGTTCATCGCCAGGGTGATACGATATTTCGGCCTCGGAACGATTAGGGGGTCCTACGGAAAGAGATCGGTATCCCCGGTAAGGGAGATGCTTGCGGAACTGAAGGAAGGCACAGACATAGCTATAACGCCCGACGGGCCGAAAGGACCCCGATATCGGATGAAACAGGGGATAGTGGAGCTCGCCAGGCTCACCCAGAGGCCCATCGTGCCCGTTACTTACAGCGCCAGTAAAAAAAAACTTTTTAACTCATGGGATCGTTTTCTGCTGCCCTATCCTTTCTCCAGGATTTTTTTCCTGTGGGGTGACCCCATTTACGTGTCCCGGGATTTGCGGGGCGATGACATCGAGCGCAAGCGGCAGGAGATAGAGGGCGCACTCATATCGCTTACGCAAACAGCGGACCGCATGGCATGTGGCGACTGATCTATAACCTGCTCATCCATGCTTGTCTCCCCTTCTTTTTCCTTTTCTCCCTCACGCAAAAAAAGATCAGGAGAACATTCCGTGAGCGTCTGCTCCCGGCCCCTGGGCGCAGCAGGCTGAAGGATGCCATATGGATACACGCCGCTTCGGTAGGAGAAGCGATCATCGCGGAAACGTTCATCAATTATGCGCGGCCAAGGGTGAAGAACGCGTTCATCGTGACGACAAACACTTACTATACCAGGGACCTGCTGCGGAAGAAGTTCGCAGGATCGTTAGACGTCTTCTCCCTGCCCTTTGACCTCCCCTACTCTCTCAAGCGCTTTATCGGCACGTCTACCTTCGCCGCCCTCCTTCTGGTAGAAACCGAGATCTGGCCGAATCTCATATGGACCGCGAGGGACAGGCACATACCTGTCTTCATCATCAACGGCCGCATCTCCGATGCCAGCGTAAGCCGTTATCAACACCTCTCTTTCTTTCTGCGGAGTCTGTTCTCTTCGGTGGAGCTTGTCCTCGCCCAATCGGAGGCGCAGGCTCAAAGGTTCGTATCCCTGGGCATGCCCTCCGCCAAGGTGGTCAATACGGGAAATCTCAAATACTACCGCGAGGCAAAGGACCTTCCGGCGGCACACCTTAAAGAGGATATCGTCGTCTTTGGCAGTATACGGGAAAAAGAGCTTCCAATCCTTATTCCCGTCATGGAGGCGCTCAGAGAGGAGTTTCCCCACGTCGCCATCTTCGTGGCGCCAAGGGAATTGACGTTGATTGCCGCCATTGAAAGACAGCTTCCGGACACCTTCGCAGTCGTCCGCTATTCCACGGTTAAAGAGGAAGGAGTAAAGGGCGGGCGGGCGGTGGTGCTCGTCGACACCGTGGGTGATCTGGTCGCTCTTTATGCCAGGAGCCTCGTCGCCTTCGTGGGAGGAAGCCTGGCCCCATACGGCGGGCAAAACCTTCTTGAGCCCCTCTTCGTCGGGACCCCGGTGATTTTCGGCCCCCATGTGGAAAATTTCAGGGAGATCGCGGGCGAGGTGATGGCGCAGGGCGCCGGCTTCATGGTTGAAGACGGACCCGGGCTCCTGGGGAAGATCAGACTTGTGCTGAGCGACGCAGGCCTAAGGAAGGCGCTTGTTGACGCCGGCAGGCACGTGCTGGAAAGGCAAAGAGACGTCATGGAAAAGGCTGCCGGCCTTGTACTGGAGACAATATGGAAGAGTTCACCACCCTCGTCAGCCTGATGGAGACCCTTCGGGGTGAGCACGGCTGCCCCTGGGACAAGAAACAGACCGAGCAGGCCTTCAAGACGTTCCTCCTGGAAGAGGTGTACGAGCTGATCGAGGCGATTCAACACGAGGATTATGACGCAATGAAGGAGGAACTGGGGGACCTCCTCTTCCATATCGTCTTCATATGCCAGATCTGCAAGGAAAAGCAGCAGTTCGACATCAGGGAGGTGCTCCGTACAACCTTTGAGAAAATGTACGGGAGACATCCTCATGTGTTCTCACCGGACGGCGATGAAATGCCGGTAGAGAAGCGGTGGGAAGAGATAAAAAAGACGGAGAAGGCAGGCTATTCCCCGGTCTCCCACGTGCCGAAGATACTCCCCGCCCTGCTGCGCGCCTACGTGATATCGAAAAGAGCGGCAAAGGTGGGATTTGACTGGGAGAAACTGGAGGATATCCATGAGAAGATGCGCGAAGAAATCGGGGAGCTGAAAAAGGCCGAGGCTTCATCTGTCCATGAAGAGATCGAAGAAGAGATCGGGGACCTCCTCTTCACGGTCGTCAACATCTCACGCAGGCATGGGATCGATCCGGAGAACGCGCTGCGGCTCACTATTGACAAGTTTCTCCGAAGGTTCGGTCACATAGAAAAGCACCTCGATGCGACAAAAGGCGATCTAAAAACCATGGACGCCCTTTGGAACGAGATAAAGGAGCAGGAAAAAAAGGGGAAATGAATCCCTTTTTATTCGACCTTCACGACGTTTGATGCCTGCGGACCCTTCGGCCCGCTCACAATTTCGAACTCCACCGCCTCTCCCGTCTTCAGAGTTTTAAATCCGTTCTGGTTGATTGCGGAATAGTGCACAAATACGTCCCCCCCCTCTTCCTGCTCGATAAACCCGTACCCCTTCGAATCGTTGAACCACTTCACCTTACCTACTGGCATACCGCTAAACTCCTTTCTGAAAAAGTCACTTATTAGTGCTGAATCTAATGATAAGGAATCCACAAACTCTCTGTCAAGAAAAATGTTAAAAAACTTTAATGTTTTTTATTCCGGGCAGACTTTGCAGGAATTATCCATACCCCAGCTCGGCGAGCCTCTCCTCGTCCATACCGATATAGTGCGCCACCTCGTGGACTACCGTTATCTCTATCTGCTCCTCCAGCTCCTCCACGGTCTCAGCCATCTCTTCCAAAGGTCCCTGGAACAGGAATATCGTGTCGGGGTAGAGGGGGGGCGCGGTAATGGAACGCTCTATCAATGCGACGCCCCGAAAGAGGCCCAGCAGCTCGTCGCCCGGCCTTAGCCCCATCTCCTTTCGCATTTCACGGGAGGGTCTCGGCAGAACGGATATGACGAGATTATCCAGGTGCTTCCGTATCTCCTCGGGGATGCGCGCCACCGCTCTCTTTACGATCCCGTCAAATCTCTTTTCAGGTACTTTCATCTGTGCCCGCACCCCGCGTCACATCACCATTTCTTTCTATCTATGGTGCTTTTTGTTCGGTCGGCTCAGTTCCGTGCACGCAGCACCAGCCGGAATACTATAAAAATAGTATACTATATGCTTAAACGACGTGCGCAAACGCGCTTTTAGGATGGCGGAGATGATAAAGGGGATCTTTCGCGTGGCAGGCGCGGACATCACGGACCAAAGGGACTGCAACGTCTACCTGCTCGATCTGGACCGGGAAGCAGTGCTCATCGACACCGGGTTCGGCGCGGCATTCGACAGGATGGTTGCCAACATCGAGGACAAAGGCATCTCACCCTCGCGGATATCAACCGCGATCCTCACCCATTGCCACGTCGACCATATTGGTGCTGCTGCCCGGGTGCGGGAGCAATTCGGCAGCCGTCTTGTCATGCACGAGCTGGACGCTGAAATTGTCGAGCGTGGGGACAACAGGTTGACCGCCGCATTCTGCTTTGAGATCGTCTTCCGCCCACTGGCCATTGACACGAGATTAACGGGCTCCGGAGGCATGATCCCCTTCACCGGCCAGGACCTCTCTTTCTTGCACATACCCGGCCATACCCCCGGCTCCATCTCCCTGTACGCCGATAGCGGCGGCACGAGGATTCTCTTCGGCCAGGACATCAGCGCCCCCCTCCGCGAGGAATTTGACTGCGACATGGTTGCATGGCACCGCTCCATGGAAGAGCTCCTGGCGTTGAAGGCCGATGTGCTCTGTGACGGTCATTCAGGCATCTATCAACCCGCCCGCGCCGTCGCCGCGTATATTCGGCACTTTATCACGCTGTATGGGGAAAAAGGGGCAGGGGAGGACCGATAATCCTCCCCCTCTCTTAAGAATAGGTCCTATAGGACTTATAAGACCTATTCTTCTCATCAATATATATCCTTCACGTCGCTTATGTTCATCTCGAGCATTGCCGTGCTTGCGAGGAGTCGCACCAGGTTCTTCTTAACCGCTTCGATCTCCCCTCCCATGACCATCAGCTCCTCTGCCGTCTTGCGCAGAAGCTGTATCTTTTCGTCCATCTCTTTTACCTTGTATTGAGCATTCACTGTAACGACCTCCTGATTAGTGTTGTCTCATGTCTTTGAATCTCTTCGCTTTCACTTGATACCGGGGAAGGCTTTCATAGGGATGGACCTCGATCTTGTAACCCAGGTTCGTCCTCACCCTCAGCTCGTCCTTGAGCCGTGCCAGTATGGATTCCTTTTGGCTTTCATGGCCCGGCCTGATCTCTATCTTCAGCGCGATGTCATCGATGTCGCCTTTCTTGGTGACGATGACTTCGTACTCATCACTCAGCTCGCTGAAGCTTCTCACTACCTCTTCTATGGCGGTGGGCGCCAGAAGCACGCCTTTCACCTTGGTAATGTCATCGGACCTGCCCACAACGCCGCCATCGATCATCCGGAAGGTGCGGCCGCATGCGCACGTATAATCGGCCCAGCGAATCACGTCCTTCGAGTCGAAGCGGATGCAAGGTTTTGCCCTCCGGTCAAAAGCGGTAATGATCATCTTGCCGGTCTTCATCGGCTCATCGATCAGCTCACCGGTATCGACATCCTCTATCTCTACGAGGAACATGGCCTCGTTGATGTGGAGGCCTTTCTGTTCCGTGCACATGTAGCTCCACGCGCCGATTTCCGTGGCGCCGATGTGGTCGTATACCTTTGCTCCCCATGCGTCCTCGATGCGCTGCCTGGTCGTCAGGATGCTTGCGCCCGGCTCGCCGGCGCAGGTGATTCTCTGAATCCCTATGCTTCTCGGGTCTATGCCTATCTTCCGGCTGGTGTCTGCCATGCCGAGGACATACGTCGGGGTAGCTCCAAAGGAGGTGCACCTCAGCTCCTTCATCTTCATGATGCGCGCCTCCGTGTCGAGGACGCCGCCGGGCACCACCTCGCACCCTAACTTTTCAGCCCCATAGTGGGCGGCCCAGAAGGCAACGAAGATGTTGTAGCCGAAGGGGACGAAAAAACGGTCCGTATCCCTGTAACCCTGGGCGTAGAGGATATACGCCCAGCACTCGGCCCACCATTCCCAGTCCTGCCACGTATCCGCCTGGTATACCGGCGTGCCCGTGGTCCCGCTCGTCTGGCGGAACTCCGTAACCTGCGAAAGGGGTACGGCGAGTATGTCGCCATAAGGGAAAGGCTCCCTGCTCTGTACATCCCTGAGCATGCCCTTGTCGATCTTCGGGACTTTTCTGATATCGGCCGGCGTCTTGATATCGCCCGGCTCGATTCCCGCATTCTTATAGAGCGCGCGGTAAAAGGGTGAGTTGTTGTAGGCCCACTCGAAAATACGCCGGAACTTTTTTAGCTGCAGCTCCTTCAGTTTTTCCGGGGGCAGCGTCTCCAGCACCGGATTCCAGTAACTACTCATATCCTTACCCATGAAACAGTCCTCCTCCTTGCGATGATTTTTTCAATCCGCGGTTCCCATGATCCCCACGGCCGACGTCTCTGTCTTACGACGACGGTACTAGATGCTTCCGTTTCATCCCCCGGGCGGTCTTCTCCTCAACCATAGCGCCATATGCGTCAGGACCACAATTCATAATTCACGCTGCGGTCACCCCTTCTCTTCGTGGCGCTTCCTTTCTTCCCGCCTCATCTCTCTCCTCAGCAGTTTACCCACCTTGGACTTCGGCAGCATATCCCTGAACTCTATGTAGCCCGGTATCTTATACGAGGCAAGACGCTCCCGGCACCAATGGATCAGGTCGTAACCCGTCACTCCCTTCACATCCTGCTTGAGGACGACGAAGCACTTTATTCTCTCCCCTACCCTTTCATCCGGGACGCCTACGGCGCATGCGGCGAGCACTGCGGGATGCTCCTGCAGGGCAGCTTCAATCTCGGAGGAAGAGACGCGGTACCCCTTATGTTTTATGGTATCCGCCGTCCGGTCGACGAAGTAGAGGAAGCCATCCTCATCTACGCTCACGACGTCGCCTGTCCTGTACCATTGTGACCCATCGATCCTGAGAAATGCCTCGGCCGTTTCCTCCGCCTTATTCCAGTATGCATCTACCATATGGGCCGAGGAGACAATAAGCTCGCCTGCCTCTCCCGGCGGTACCGGCGCCAATGACGCCTCATCGATGATTTTCACTTTCTTTGTCCTGACCACCCTGCCGATCGTGCCCGCGGGCCTCGGCTCGTCCACGGGGCACATGGTGACGCCGCCGCACGTCTCGGTGGCCCCGTAGCCTTCGTATATCTCACGACCGAACTTCTCCTTCCATCGGCGGGCTATCTCATGGGGAAGGACATCCCCGCCGCACATGCAGTAGACAAGGGAAGAGAGATCGTAGAAATCGACTCTATCGTGATCGAGGATCATCCGGTAGAGTGCGGGGACACCGAAGAAGGTCTTCGCTTTATAGAGCTGCACGGAAAACAGCAGTGCGTCGACATTGACCTTGGGCATCAGGATCACGCAGTCTCCCGTCGTGATCAGAGGCCCGAGTCCGAAGACCTGGCCCAGGATATGGAAGAGCGGCCCTCCCTGGAGGATCACGTTTTCCGAAGGTGGAACGATGGGGTAGGCGATCTCGAGCTGCGCTTTGACCGACTCCAGAAACAGGGCGTGGTTGATGGGTACCCCCTTCGGGTTCTTCGTCGTCCCCCCTGTGTAGAGCATCTGCAGCATTGCATGCGCGTCTACACGGGCGCCCTCCATGGTAACCCGCTTCTTCATGATGTCCGTCAACATGCTGATGCCCCGGCCCTTTTCGATCCTCCCCTCCGGTATCCGGTCGAAGGCCTTTCCTATGAGCCGCTTATAGCGCGGCAGAAGGTCGGCCATCCTGCTCACGATGATGTTGTCCAGGCCGCCTTCCGTCTTCAGCTCCTTGGCATAGCCGAAGTTCGTATCCGCGCAGATAACGGTGCGGGCGCCGGAGTCGCCTGCGATGTATCTCAGGTCGCGGGACGTGTAGATGGGGGCAATCGGAATTGCGACAGCGCCGATTTTTTGGATCGAGAGCCAGCTTATCACCCACTGGGGCGTATTGGGCAGGTAAATGATTATCTTGTCCCCTTCTTTTATGCCCAGTGATTTGAATCCCACCGAGAGGGACTCGACGGCTTCGAAAAGATCACCGTACGTGAGCACCTCACCGAGGTAGATGACGGCCGGCTTCCCCCTATGCTGTTCTACCGCCTGCCGGAAAGATTCGTAGACGTTCATTTCGACTCACACTCCAAAATAGGCTGCCTTGATCTCGGGGTTGTTATAGAGCTCGTCCCCGGTCCCCTCGAGGCTAAGCATGCCGTTTTCGAGGACATATCCCCTGTCGATGATGGGCAGCACGGGCCTCGCGAATTGTTCGCAGAGCAGGATAGTCACCCCTGCTTCCTTTCTGATCGTCACGATGGATTCTATGAGCTTCACCTGTATTGCGGGGGCGAGGCCCAGAAGCGGCTCATCGAGGAGCATCAACCTGGGCTTCGGCATGAGGGACATGCCGATAGCGAGCATCTGCTGCTCACCGCCGCTCAGAAATCCCGCTTTCCTTTTTCGGATGGGGTGAAGGGCAGGGAACATCTGATAGACATAGGCTATACGCCCTTTCACCTCTCCCCCCGGCAAAAGGTACGCAGCTATCCTGAGATTCTCTTCCACATCGCTTTCAACAAAAACCGGATGTCTTTCGCGGGAGAGCACCATGCCCATCTTCACGCGCTCATCGGCCCATACGTGCGTGATATCTTTACCCAGGAACGATATGGTCCCGACTATCGTGATCCTCTCGCCGCCCCTGCGCTGCTCCTTCAGCTTCGTATCGAGAATGAGCCCGGAGACGGTATTCAACAGGGTGGTTTTCCCGGCGCTGTTCGAGCCTATGAGCCCCACTATCTCGCCCTCGTCCACATGGATTGACAGCTCGTTGACGGCGAGGGCATTCTCGTAAAAGACCATCAATTTATCGATCTTCAGCATAGCCGCGACCCCGCGCAAGCCACCCACCCTACACCTCCACGCCGAGATAGGCCCGCTTCACCTCTTCATCTTCCAGTATCTCTTTCGGAGGCCCCTCTTTTATTTTCTTGCCGTAGCTGAGGACGATCACCTTATCGGCGATACGGAAAAGCTCCTTCAGCCTGTGCTCCACCATAATGACGGTCTTTCCCTCGATGAGGAGCTTTTCGATAATGGGGACGATGCTCATGACCTCCGCTATTGAAAGACCGGAGAATAGCTCGTCGAGGATAAAAACCTCGCTCTGGAGGGCTATCAACCGCGCCAGCTCCAGCCTTTTGAGATAACCGTGGGGTAAGGCGCTGGCGGGCTTGTAGGGTACCGAAGAGTCCCTTTCGAAACCGACCTCTTCCAGTAAATCCAGGGCCGTTGCGTCCTTGTCGCCGTAAGCGCCCACCGACGAGGCCCTGACCCTCGGTGAAGAAAGGGGCACGATCAAGTTCTTATACGCGGGGAGATGGAAGAAAGGCTTCACCATCTGGAAGGCCCTTCCGATCCCCATGTTGCTCACCTTGTAAGGGGGCCGCCCCGTCAGTTCCCTGCCCTTGAAAAGGACGCTGCCCTTGTCCGGTTTGACGAAACCGGTGACGATATTGACCAGCGTCGTTTTCCCTGACCCGTTAGGCCCGATAATCCCGAGGAGCGTGTGTTCCTCCACATTGACGCTCACCCCTTCTATCGCGGTGACGCCTCCGAAGGTTTTCGTCACGTTTTTGATCTCAAGCAGGCTCATGTGTCTATTACCGGGGCTCAGCGCCCCCTCCAGCGGCAAAGCCGTTGGAGCCTCCCCCCTCATCTAAGACATTTCACCGGGGCTCAGCGCCCCCTCCAGCGGCAAAGCCGTT
>Ga0187856_1000219_pt1 | contig 54663 bp, 46 predicted proteins | sample June2016WEW_8_40_FD_132443 | JGI IMG/M metagenome (GOLD analysis project Ga0187856, IMG submission 132443) | Peatland microbial communities from SPRUCE experiment site at the Marcell Experimental Forest, Minnesota, USA - June2016WEW_8_40 | ecosystem: Environmental > Terrestrial > Soil > Wetlands... | reverse complement strand
GGTGGAGGTAAGGGGCTCGGGAGGGCATTCTGCGAGGGATTTGCGCGGGAAGGGGCAAGAGTGCTCGCGGTGACCCGGAAAGATATACAGGGCCTTGAGGAGACGGTACGAAGGGTCAGGGCACTGGGCGGCGAGGCGGAACACCTGCAGATTGATGTAACATCGAAGGCCGGTACGGACAAGATGGCCAAATATGCCATCGACCGCTTCGGCAGGATAGATATCCTGGTCAACAATGCGGCCTTTTACTACGGAGTGGAGCGCAAGGGCTTCGACGAGATCAGCGAAGAAGAATGGGACATGATGATGGCGGTCAATGTGAAGGGCACGTGGCTCTCCATAAAGGCGGTCTTCCCGTACATGAAACAGGCGGGCAAGGGAAAGATCGTCAACCTGACGTCGGAAGTCTTTTTTACCGGGTCCCACGGCTTCGCTCACTATGTCGCCACGAAGGGCGCGGTTGTAGGCCTCACACGGGCCCTTGCGGCAGAACTGGGGCCGGACAATATCACCGTCAATGCGGTGGCTCCCGGTTTTACCGATACAGAGGCGAGCAGAACGATCGCCGACGTGACGATATACGACACGTCGAAAACCCCCCTCAAGCGACTTGGGGTGCCGGAGGATATCGTGGGGGCCACGATATTCCTGTCGTCGGATGCGGCAGATTTCATCACGGGCCAGACCATCCTCGTCGATGGCGGGAGGGCGATGCATTAAATATAGTTTTTACGTACAAACCAAATAAAGAGGGGAACGATTATGAAGATGGACGATTGGGTTCCGGGTTTGGAGTTCGATGATGCTACATCACGGACGAGAAGGGATGCGCCTTTGTGCTCACGAGGAATAACCAGCCCCTCACCCTGGAAGAGCTGAACAAATTTTTGCGCGAGGAAAGGAATATAGCAACCTTCAAGCTTCCTGAACGGCTGGAGCTGGTGACGTCTTTTCCGATGACGAACGTGGGCAAAATCGACAAGAAAGATCTCAGGCGCGTAATTTCAGAGAAACTATCCCAAGAGGAAACAACATGAGGACTCACACAACTATCGCCATCCTGGCGAGCCTCGATACAAAAAAGGCGGAGGCCAGTTTGTTGAAAGACCTTATAGCGGGCAGAGGCCACCGTGTTCTCCTGATCGACGTCAATATGGGGGGCGAGCCCGCGATCACCGCTGATTACACCGCCAGGGCGGTTGCTGAAGCCGGGGCGGCAATATAGACGAGATCCGGAAAATGAAGGAAACGGGCAAGGCCTCGGCATTTATGATTGCCGGCGCCACGAAGATACTCCAAGGTCTCGTCGAGAAGGGCGAGGTTCATGGGATGGTGGGGTTCGGAGGCACAAGTAATACGACGATGGCAACGAGTGTCATGAAGGCCTTTCCCTTTGGGATACCGAAGCTTGTGCTCACCAGCATGGTGGCCATCCCTGCTTACGCTGCCCAATGTTTCAGCACCAGGGACATCGCCGCGCTCCATTCCGTCGTCGATATTGCCGGGCTCAATTCGCTTGTGGAGGATCTGCTGAGGAGGACCGCAGGGGCAATCTGCGGCATGGTCGAGATGCAGAAAGACCGGTCGGTCTCCCTGCAAGGGTCGAGGGGTAAGGGCCTGGTTGCCCTCACAGAGTTCAAGTTCTCCGAGCATTGCACGTCGCCCCTCCGGCAGATGCTGGAAGATAAAGGATATGTCGTCATTCCGTTCCATGCGCAGGGCACCGGCGACCGGGCTATGGAAGAGCTTGTGGCAGACGGCGTTTTTGACGCAGTGATCGACATCGTTCCTGCCGGGGTGGGAGAGGAGCTGCTGGGAGGAAACCGGGCGGCTGGAGAGTGCGGGAAGAGCAGGCATCCCCTAGATTATTGCGCCGTGCGGGTTCGATGCCCTTAGCTGCGGTCCTCTTGACCGTCGCGAGAAAGGGGACGATCCGTTATGGGTCTCGAGGCAATTAAAGAAGAGGAAACTTTTCATTCCCGATGCCTTCAGGGTTCAGGCGCGGATCAATGCAGAGGAGCTCACCTTGATAGCGGCCGAGGTGGCGCGTAAGCTTAACATGGCCAGGGGACCCGTGGTCTTTATGATCCCGAAAAAAGGCTGGTCTTCTCTGGACAAGGAGGGTATGCCGTTGTGGGACCCCGACGCCGACGCGGCTTTCATCGACGAGCTTCGGAGACTCCTTGATCGAAAGATCAGGGTCGTGGAGTTGGATTGTAACCTGGACACAAGGGAGTTTGCGGAGGAGGCGCTCAAGCTTTTCCTGGAGATCGGGGTTGGATCCGGAATTGCAAAGTAACAGGCGACGCACCGCGAGGCTTCACAGGCGAAGAGATTGCCTGATTAGTTAAGTACACTCGATGGAAGGTAAGGGGGCGTGATGCAAATACGAATAGAATCGAACTTCGTGATCACGGGTCTAGAGGGCGGGGACGGCCTTGCGCTTGAGGAAGAAAGCACGCTCAGACAACTGCTCGCCAGGGTTGAAGGCCTTTCCGGCCTTGATTTTTTTCCCCGGGGATCGGAAGTCCTCGACCCCGATGACTGGGAAGTGGACATCAACAATGTGCCTCATTATTCTTATGAGAGACGGCTGGAGACAGTGCTGAAGGACGCCGATTTGGTGGTGATCCGGGTTGTCGCAACCGGAGGCGGATAAAAGGAGGATGGATGACTATGAAAAAGGAGTACAAGGTAGTAGGTAAGTCGGTTGAACGTACTGATGCGCGCCCCAAGGTAACGGGAAAAGCGCGGTACGCGGGGGACCTCGTCGCCCCGGGCATGCTCCATGGCAAGATACTGAGGAGTCCGGTGGCTCACGCGAACATCCCCAATATCGATACAAGCAGGGCAATCGCGCTTCCCGGTGTGCTGGGAGTTATCACCGGCAGGGATTTTCCCGGTATCCCTTTCGGGACGCGGCCTGATATTCGCGACCAGATCCCCATGCCCATAACGAAGGTTCACCATTTCGGCGAAGGGGTTGCAGCGGTTGCCGCGATTGACGAGGATACGGCGGAAGAGGCCCTCGACCTCATCAGGGTAGACTACGAGGAGCTTCCCGTGGTGCTTACCGCGCAGGATGCGCTGGCGGCCGGGGCGCCCCTCGTCAACGAGTTCAAGAAGAGCAATATATGCTACCAATCAGACTTTCTTTTTGGAGACGTGGAGAAGGGCTTCGCGGAGGCCGACCACATTCAGGAACAGGCCTTTAGCTCGCAGCGTGTCACGGTCGGTTTCATCGAGCCCCACGCATGTCTCGCAGAGGTCGACAATTCGGGGCGCATCTTGCTCCAGGGCTCGAAACAAAGTCCGTACATCACGTGGCGTCACATGTGCCGCGCCCTTGATGTACCTCTCAGCAGTATGAGAATCATCAACCCCTTCGTCGGCGGCGGCTTCTCGGGGAAGCATGACCCCATGGACGTTGACTTCGCCGCGGTCAAGCTGGCGCAGGTAACGGGCCGGCCCGTCAAAATCGTGCTTAATAATGGCGAGGTCCTCGCGGCATACCGGCAGCGCAACGCAATGAACGCGCGCCTCAGGCTCGGCGTCAAGAAGAACGGTCAGATCACCGCGCTCCACGCGGAGAATATCCTCGAAGGCGGCCCCATTAGCGGGATCGGTCCGTTCAATATTTACTACTACGGCGCCTTCCTCAACATCCCCTATAAAATCCCGGCCATCGAGTACCATGGAAAACTTGTTTATTCAAACAGGGCCCCCTGCGGGACGGTGCGCGGCCAGGAAATCGTCCTTGCCCAGTTCTGTCTCGATTCGCTCCTCCACATGGCAGGTGAGGAGCTCGGCCTCGATCCGGTGGAAATGCGTCAAATCAACGCGGTCACGGACAACTGGACCTGTGCGAACGGCATCAAGTGCGACGTGTCGGGGCTACCGGAGTGCATCACGAAGAGCGCCGAAAAGGTCGCATGGAAGGAATCTCGCAAAGCGAGGCCGGCAGACAGGGGGATCGGTTTTTCCTGCGCGTCGCACCCGTCCGGTCCCAGGCTCGGCGGCCATTTCGGGTCGGCCGTCGTACTGAAGCTCATGGAAGACGGGAAGGTGATCGTGACGCACGGCGGCACCGAGATCGGGCAGGGCGCGAACACCGTCTTCTGTCAGATGGCAGCAGAGGAGCTTGGCCTCCCTTACGAGGACATTATCCAGGGCGTGAGCGATTCTGATACCACGATCTTCGACTCGGGCATGTTCGGTGATCGATGCACATACTGGGACGGCAATGCGACGATCGCCGCCGCCCAGGACTTGAAGAAGCAATTGGCTGAGATCGTCGCGGCGGAGCTCGGCGCGCGCCCGGAGGATCTGGAGTTCGCCGACGCGTGTGTGTTCGTCAGAGATAACCCTGAAAAAGGGATGGATTTCCAGCGCGCCGTCAGGCGGGCGTACTACGAGAAGGGGGCGCCGCTTTACGGGCGAGGCCATTGGTCGGCAACGGACATAGACGTTGTTGACTGGAAGACGGGCAAGGGCAACCTGGCCCACGGCCTTGATTTTATAGCGACCGCCATCGAACTCGACGTGGACCGGGAGACGGGCAAGGTCAGACTCCTGCGCGGCATCCACGGCGACGACGCCGGCCAGCCCATCAATCCGGCCATGCTCGAAGGCCAGGTAAACGGCGGCAGCGCTCACCTGACAGGGCAGGCCTTATGGGAAGATTCGCTGTACGATGAAAAGGGACGCGCGATCAACTACTCCTGGCGGGACTACAAGCAGCCGACGGCAATGGATGTGCCGGAGTATGTGGTCGAACACGTTCATACACACGATCCCTACGGTCCATTTGGCGCAAAAGGCGCGGGCGAGGCGAGCTCCTGCTCCTCCATGGCTGCGATCGCAAACGGCATCTACGACGCAGTCGGGGTGAGAATCACGGATCTTCCCATTACCGCTGAAAAGATCCTCGCGGCGCTCAACGCAAAGGAGGGAAAGTAATGTTTCTCAAAAGATTGCCCAAATTCGCCTACCATACTCCGTCCTCCCTGGCGGAGGCGATCGACCTCGCAAGCCGGTACGGAAGCAACGCCCGCTTCATCGCAGGGGGCACCGACTTGTTGGTAGCCATGAAAGAACGGGAAACCACACCTGAACACCTCGTGAGTCTCAACGGCATAGACGGCCTGAAGGGTATAACCGCCGATGGGGCCGGAGGGATAAAGATCGGTGCGCTGACGACGCTCGCCGACGTCCAGCGCTCGGCCATGGTGAAGAAGCAGTTTCTTCCCTTGTGGGAGGCAGTGGAGGTGATGTCATCGCCTCAAATACGGAGCCTGGCCACGGTAGGGGGGAACCTGTGCAGCGCCGTGCCTTCGGCGGATACTGCGCCCCCGCTCATGGCCCTCAACGCCTCTCTCAAGATTGTGGGTCCGAAAGGGGAGCGGACCGTTCCGGTTGAAGGCTTCTTCACCGGCCCCAAACAGACGGTCTGCAAAACGGACGAGATACTGGCTGAAATCCTCATCCCGAAGCCTAAGCCGTCGTCCGCGGGATGCTACCTCAAACTGATGCGGAGACGCGCCATGGACCTTGCTCTCGTCGGCGTTGCCGTATATCTCGAGCTCGAGGGCAAAACGAAGGTCTGCAAAGGCGTACGGATTGCGTTGGGCGCCGTCGCGCCGACGCCGATCACGGTTCCCGAGGGAGAAGCGGTTCTCATGAACAAGCCGGTTGACGAGGCACTGATAGCCCAGGCAGCAAAGGCCGCAGGCATGCAGTGCCGGCCGATTACGGACATCCGGGCCTCGCTTGAGTATCGGTGCAGCATGGTGGAGGTACTTACCAGACGGGCGCTCACGGAGGCCCACAAGAGAATCTCCGGCTGAAACAAGATTCGAGAGGAGAACTATCTATGAAACAGGATATCACGTTGAAAGTCAATGGCTACACCTACAATTTGACTATCGAGACGCACCGGACTCTTGTGGAGGTATTGCGCGAGACTCTCGGTCTCACCGGCACAAAGAAGTCTTGTGCCGAAGGGGAGTGCGGCGCATGCACGGTTCTCATGGACGGCAGGCCTGCGGCGTCCTGCCTGGTCCTCGCCGTAGCCGCTCAGGGAAAGGAGATCACAACCATCGAAGGGCTGGCGCAGGGCACGAACCTTCATCCTCTGCAGGAAGCCTTCGTGAAGTATACGGCGATCCAGTGCGGCTACTGTACGCCGGGGATGGTCATGGCCGCAAAGGCGTTTCTCGACGAAAACGCTGATCCGACAGCCGACGAGGTGAGAAAGGCCATTTCGGGCAATCTCTGTCGCTGCACGGGCTACCAGCAGATTGTGGATGCAGTGATGGCCGCCGCTTCGGCGATGAAGGGAAAATGAAAGAAGGTGCCCGTCCGGGAACACAGGGTCCGGGTTCTCTGGTCCAGACCCCTTCCCCCCTCTGGTTCCCGGATCGGGCTTTTCACCTTGACCGGGCCGCACCGCCGGCGAAAGAGGGCGAAGCCGGCCCTTTGGAAACCAGACAGGATGGGGAGATGAGCCGTCCGGGTAAACAGGGTCTTGAAGAACCTCTTCTCTCGATCAGCAGGACAGGGTGATAGGCTACAAGGAACTACTCGAACAGGCGCGCTCCGAGATTGAGGAGATCAGCGTCGAACGCGCGTATGAGATGCTCCGCAAGGGTGGCGAAGAGGTGCGGCTTGTCGATATCAGGAGCCGCAAACAGATGGCCCTCGGCTATATCAAGGGCGCCGCGCTTATCCCCGCTGACGAGCTTGAAATGACGGTGCACCACCTGCTTCCGGACAAGAACAAGCCCCTTCTCCTCTATTGCGAGTCCGGTCGTCGCTCCCTCTTCACCGCCCTTACCCTCAAAGAGATGGGCTACAAGAACGCATCCACCATGGCCGGCGGCATACAGGCGTGGATGGAGGCAGGCTACGAGATTGAAAACGAGACGCTCCTTACCCAGGATCAGCTCACCCACTACAGCAGGCAGATGCTCCTGCCCGAGGTGAGCGTGGACGGTCAAGCACGGCTCCTGAAGGCGAAGGTGCTTCTGGTCGGGGCGGGCGGCCTCGGCAGCGCTGCGTCACTCTATCTTGCGGCCTCCGGTGTGGGTACCATCGGGCTGGTCGATTTCGATCGGGTGGATGCGAGCAATCTCAGTCGTCAGATCGTGCACGCCTATGGCAACGTGGGAAAGGCAAAAACCGAATCGGCAAGGGAGGGCATCGCACGCATCAATCCCGAGGTACAGGTCATTACGTTCAATGACCGCCTCACCCCCGCCAACGCGTTAGACATCATCAAAGATTTTGATGTCGTCCTGGACGGTTCCGACAACTTTCAGACAAAATATCTGCTTAACGATGCCGCGTTCTTTGCCGGCAAACCCTACATCTTTGGCGCTGCCATCAGGATGAAAGGTCAGGCGAGTCTGTTTTTTCCCAAAGAAGGAGGCCCGTGCCTGCGCTGCATCTTCCCCCGGCCTCCCCGGCAGGACCCGTGCCGACCTGAAGCGAGGTCGGCGTCCTGGGTGTTGTCCCCGGACAGATCGGCCTGGTGCAGGCCGCCGAAGCCCTCAAGCTGATTTTGAAAATAGGACGACCTCTTCTAGGCCGCTTCCTCATTTATCGCGCCCTGGAGACGGACTTCAGGACGCTCTCCCTCACGAAGGACCCCTCCTGTCCCCTCTGCGGGACCAAGCCCACGATCACCGGATTGAGGGACTGCTATGATGCGGGGCCGAAGGTGTGAAATAAAGGTTGAATAGGCAGGCTCAGGAAGGGCGCCATACGGTCTGACTCAAATTGGGATTTCCACATGCTTTGCCTTGGGAAACGGCAGCGATGAAAAGCTCCGTCACCGGTTATCGACGATAAGCGTACCGGGAGAAACATTGCGAGGCGCGCAGAAGGGATGGCACTTCCCATGGAAGAGAAAAGAGATCCGTCCCTCGAGCTCGGAATCCTCCGTCAGGCTGTCCAGATTACCGCCGCCTTTCGCGACTACAAGGTCGGCGTCCATAAGGAGACGCCGAACGTCGGCCGAAACAAGGTGCAGCCTTGTTCCGGCAAAGGGTCCGGGAATGCCGTTCTCGACGACCTGCGCCACCGCAGGCAGTCCGACCGACGTCGCTTCCACGATCGTTGCATCGTTCAGGATTGGCCGGCTTCGTACTACTACCGAGACCTCTCGCGTATACGTCTCCTTGAGAACCTCGAGAAAAAGCCTGTCAAAAACGATTTCCCCGCAATTATCGAGGAGATACACGATCCTCCTCGCCTCCAGCAGCCGGTTCCTCAGGCCCTCGGCGCCCTCATCCGTCAGGACCCAATCCCCGATAAGGTCGCCCTGGAACGCGCCGGCAGATCGATCACGGTGAATATCGACCATGGCATCGATGGAATTGGCTGCGATGGCAAGCTTAAGGGCCGCCAGAAAAGGGTCTGCGCTTTTCCTCACCCGGTCGCTCGCAGCACCGTAAAGATCGAGGGCTTTTCGGTTCTGCCCGGCCTTTATCTCCCTCAGAGGGTCCTCGTCCTTCGTGATACGCGCCATCTTCTCCCAGATCCACTGAATGATCTCGGGGGACGTGATGTCCCATTCCTCACCCCTGAGCGGGGGTAGACCAACGATCTCGCCCATGAAAGCCTTAACCGTGCGCTCTTCCTTCATGGAGAAGCGCGCGATCTCCAGAGACATCTTGAGGATACAGGGGATGCAGTCAGGCCAGATAAACATGATTCTCCTCTTCGATCACGGTCTTCACTTCACATAAGGGATACGCAGCGAAACCAACCGGGAGCCTCAAAAAGGGACACGAATCGAGTCACCGTCGTCTATGCCTTTCTGATCGCGGCCAGGAGCGATTTCACCTCAGGGTACCCCATGATCGGCTCCCGGCAACGGGTATCGGTGAGCAGGTTGGCGTTTGCATCCCCCGGCCACCCGTGCGGCACCAGCAGGACCCCTTCCGCGACCCGCTCGTCTATCCGGGCTTTCATCAGGACCCGGCCCCGGTTCGTTTCGATGATGACCTTATCCCCATTTCCTATGCCGTACCGGGCCGCCGTCTCCGGCCCCAGCTCCGCGTGCGGCTCGGGGTTTTTCTCCCGGAGCGCCTCTATGTCGCGAAATTGTCCATGCGTGTAATACATGTTCCGGTTTCCCGTTGAAAGGATGAGCGGGTACCGGCCAAGCAACTCGGGAGATGAGACCGGACTTCGCTCCGGCTCGAGGTACGTGGGGAGAGGATCGAAACCGATGTGCTCCAGGGCGTCGCTGTAGATCTCGATTTTCTTCGTCGGCGTCGAAAAGCGGGCCCCCTCCATGCCGTAGTGCTTCTGCTGATAATAGGCACCCTCCGGTTTGTCTTCCAGGAGTTCTCTAAAGGTCAGACCGGTCGGCTCCAGCTCGTACTCAATCAACTCCTCCTCCGTTTTCCAGGGGAACTTGTCGCCCATACCGAGCCTGCCCGCCAATTCCGTGAAGAATTTCCACTCGGACCAGCATTCGCCCAAAGGCTCTACCGCCTTCTTTCTCAGCATCAGATAGGGAAGACAATGGCACACGTTGTAGGTATACGCAACACCCCATTTCTCCAGGTGCGAGCAGGCCGGAAGCACGTAATGGGCCGCTTCCCCCGTCTCGGTCATGAAAAGGTCGTGGACGACAAGCAGGTCCAGCTTATTGAAAGCCTCCCGGAAGGCGTTGGAGTCGGCCATGGAAACGAGAGGGTTGCCGCCGCTGACGAGGAATGCCTTGATCCGCTCCGGTATGCTCTCCGGTACGCATGTCACCACGCCGTAGGGGCTCTTCCTGCCCCACACCTCGTAGAAAAGCGGATATTGATCGGCGCCGAGAGGCTCTCCCTCCACACTCATCCCCACGTTCCCAAGGGGCAGCCTCGGGCTGATCACCCAGCCGCCCGGATTATTAATGTTGCCCGTAATGATCTGAAGGATCGAGAAGGCGCGGCTGTTCTGGGTCCCGTTGGCTGTCTGGTCCTGCGTGCAGGTGCCCTGGTAGATGCCTGCCCCTTTCGTCTGAGAGAAGAGGCGTGCCAGCTTCCGGATTGCCTCCGCCCTCACCCACGTGATTTTTTCCGCCCATTCGGGGGTGAACCGCCGGATGTGCGTCGTCAGCTTGTCGAAGCCCGTCGTATACGCGGCGATAAACTCTTCATCGTAGAGCCTTTCGTCGACTATCACATTGATCATGGCAAGGGCCATGGCGCCGTCGGTGCCGGGCCGTATCCGCAGATACATGTCCGCGCGGTCCGCCAGGGGAATCCGCTTCGGGTCGATCACCACCAGCTTCGCCCCTTTCTTCAGGTTCTCCTCGAGGGCGAGCCGGAGCGGGAAGTCGGATTCATCCGGGTTGTGCCCCCAGAGGATATAAAGGTTCGAGTCGAGTTCCTCCGTGGGATATTTGCCGAAGGTGATCTGCCGGGTGCGGATGCGCATGCGGTAGCAGATGCTTTCGACGGAGAAGAAGTTGGGTGATCCGAAGGCCGCCTTGAATCGCTGGGTTAATCCCGCCATCTCCAGATTCTCGACGCCGATGGACCCGCTAAAGACACCCAACACCGCGGGACCGAACTCGTCCTTGAGGCGCAGCAGTTTTTCGGCGATCTCCGTAAGGGCCTGATCCCAGGTGACCTGCTCCCGGCGTCCACCGGCCTTTTTCAATGGGTGCATCAATCGGGCCGGGTGATAGACGTTGTCCAGGGCTGCCTCGCCCTTCGGACAGAGCTTCCCCTTATTGAGGGGATGGGCGTCCAGACCTTCGACTTTGACCGCCCTCCCATCCTGTACGGTCACTCGTGTGCCGCAGGAGTGATAACAAAGGGTGCAGTCCGTCAGTACCACCTTTGCGTTCCCTCCCATTCTGCTTCCTCCCCAAAAAGGGCTGTCCCCGCCTATTCTACCCCAAATCTCTGCCAATTCCAATTGACAAGGCAAAGAAAAAAACAGTAGAATACCTCAGTTGTATGCCGATACGAAGAGGAAGTGCCTGGCCTGCGGACGGAATAAACAATCGGGACCGCGGCGCTCTAGGCCGCATTTTTTCAACAGGGGCATCATGTGATGCCTTTTGATTTCTTGGATGCCTTGCACGGGAGTGAGTCTTGATCGTACGATTCAGGGATAAGGAGTACGCCGCTCCGGACGGAAGCGTCAGTTTTTTCGATTTCCTCAAAGGTCTCGGCGCCTTTGACAAAGAGATCATTGCGGTGAAAACAGGGGGTGAGCTGCTCGACCTCTCCTCGCCACTGAGGGAAGGCAGCCTCGAGCCCGTGTATATAAACTCCGCCGAAGGCACGCATATCCTGCGCCACAGCGCCGCCCACGTCATGGCGGAGGCGGTAAAGGAGCTCTTCCCGGAGGCAAAGGTGACAATCGGCCCGGCCATAGAGACGGGCTTCTACTACGACTTCGATTACGAGCCCGGCTTTACGGAGGAAGACCTGCCCCGGATAGAAGAGAGGATGCAGGCGATCATCGACAAGGACATCCCCATCACGCGTCGGGTCGTCCCGAAGAAGGAGGCAGTCGAGCTGTTCCATGGCATGGGGGAGCCCTTCAAGGTGGAGCTGATCAGCGCCATTCCGGACGAGCAGGTGAGCCTCTACACACAGGACGGCTTCACCGACTTCTGCCGCGGCCCCCACCTCCCCTCGACCGGAAGGATACCGGCTTTCAAGCTCCTCAGCCTTGCCGGCGCGTATTGGAGGGGCGATGAAAAGAACAAGATGCTGACGAGGATTTACGGGACGGCTTTCCCGAGCGCGGAGGCCCTCCAGGAGCATCTGAAGTTCCTTGAAGAGGTCAGGAAGAGGGACCACAGGCGGCTCGGCAGGGAGCTCGATCTTTTCAGCATCTCCGACGAGGTCGGCGCGGGTCTCGTGATCTACCACCCGAGCGGCGCCCTGCTCCGCTACATCCTCGAAGACTTCGAGAAGAAAGAACACCTGAAGCGGGGTTATCAGTTCGTCATCGGTCCGCAGATCCTCAAGGTAGATTTGTGGAAGAAGTCCGGCCACTACGAGAACTACCGGGAAAACATGTACTTCACGAAGGTGGATGACGTCGAGTACGGGCTGAAGCCCATGAATTGCGTCGCCCATATCATGGTCTATAAATCGCAGATCAGGAGCTACAGGGACCTGCCCCTGCGCTACTTCGAGCTGGGCACCGTCAACCGGCACGAGCTGTCGGGGGTGCTCCACGGCCTCATGCGGGTCAGGGAATTCACCCAGGATGACGCCCATATCTTTTGCAGGCAGGACCAGCTCCACGACGAGATAAACAGTATCGCATCGTTCGTCGCGGATGTCATGGGCATCTTCGGGTTCGACTACGAGCTGGAGATCAGCACCAGGCCGAAGGAGCACTTCATAGGCCGCATCGAGGACTGGGACAAGGCGGAACGCATCTTGAAGAGCGTCCTCGACGACAGGTCTATCCCCTATGATATCAATGAGGGAGACGGCGCATTCTACGGTCCGAAGATCGATGTGAAGCTGAAGGACGCCCTGGGCAGAAAGTGGCAGTGTGCAACCATCCAGCTGGACTTTGCCCTGCCCGAGCGCTTTGACCTCCACTACACCGACAAGGACAGCCGGCGAAAAAGGCCGGTCATGCTCCACCGGGTAATCCTCGGGGCCATGGAGCGGTTTATCGGCATACTCATCGAGCACTATGCGGGCCGCTTCCCTCTGTGGCTCTCCCCGCTGCAGGTCCTCATCCTCACCATCACGGACGAGCAGGCCGCCTATGCGGAAGAGCTGAGGCAGATGCTCGCGGATGCGGACATCAGGGTGGAAGTGGATGGGCGGAACGAGAAATTGGGCTTTAAAATACGTGAAGGGACCATGAGAAAAGTCCCTTACATGCTTATATTGGGAAGGAAGGAGGCAGAAACGCGCACCATTTCGGTCAGGGGCCGCGACGGCGCCGAGATGAAAGGCGTAAGTGCCGCTGAGTTCATAGAGAGAGCAAAGGAAGAGAATACGTCCAGGAGGTGAATTTATAGGATCCGCAAGAGAAGTGAAGGATGTCACGAATATCAACGAGAAGATAAGGGCGAAAGAGGTGAGACTGATCGACGAGGACGGCACCATGATAGGCATTACGTCCACGTATGAGGCCATTAAAATGGCGCGTGAGAAGGAGCTTGATCTGGTCGAAGTCTCGCCGAAAGCCGTGCCGCCCGTAGCCAGGATCATGGATTACGGCAAGTTCAAGTACCAGGCTGCGAAGAGGGCGGCCGAGGCCAAGAAAAAGCAGACGATCATCCAGGTGAAGGAGATGAAGCTGGGGCTGAAGATCGAGGAGCACGACCTTGAGTTCAAGCTGAAACACCTGCGGGACTTTCTGACTGAGGGCGATAAGGTGAAGATCACCATCATGTTCAGAGGCAGAGAGGTGCTCCATAGGGACAAGGGGGAACAACTCGCCGTAAAGGTGATAGACGCCCTGAAAGACGTGAGTGACGTGGAACAGAAACCAAAGTTTGACGGCAGAAACATAATCATAGTTTTTGCACCCAAGTGAGCGAAGCGAGCTTAAGGGGGGACGACCCGCGCGCGGGTGCCCAATAGATGAGGAGGAATAATGCCGAAGTTAAAATCGCACAGGGGTCTGGCGAAGAGGGTGAAAAAGACCGCAAGCGGCAAGATCAAGCGGTCAAGGGCCTTTCACAGCCATCTCCTTTCGTCGAAATCACCCAAAAGGAAGAGGAACCTTTCACAGACGGTAATGGTACACCCCACGAATGAAAAGAACTTGAAGAGGCTAGTCCCCTATCTGTAAGGTTCTGGAGGAGGAGTCAAAGAAATGCCAAGGGCTAAAAGAGGAACAAAAGCAAGGGCCAGACGTAAAAAGATCATGAAGGCCGCCAGAGGCATGGTCGGCGCGAGGCGCACCGTCTACAAGGTGGCGCAGCAGTCCGTGTTCAGGGCCATGCAGCACGCGTTTGCGGGCAGAAAACAGAGGAAGCGGGACTTCAGGTCTTTATGGATAACGAGAATAAATGCGGCATGCAGGACCTACGGCATCCCCTATGGTCTGTTTGTCCACGGATTGAAGGTGCAAAACATCGGGTTGGACCGTAAATCGCTCGCCGACATGGCGGTAAACGATCCGGCGGGGTTCGGGACACTTATCGCGAAGGTCAAAGCGCCGCACGTACAATAACCTCACGCGAACGGGCGGCAAGCGCGCCGCCGGGTAGTGCGCTTGCGGGCGATGACGCGGGCGCGCATAAGGCGAAAGACGAGTGGATCTTACGGCGCTCAAAGACAAAATCGCTCAGGAGCTTGCATCGATACACTCGATGGAAGACCTGATGCGGGTGAAGGTCAGTCTTCTCGGCAGGAAGGGTCTCTTCCCGGACTACTACGAGCAGTTGAAAACCAGGTCGCTGGAGGAAAGGCGTCTTGCCGGCCGGGAGATCAACAGTCTCAAGAGCTGGACCGAGACAAGACTGGGCGAGGCTGAGGCGGCCTACGCCGCACAGGAGAAGCAAAAAAGGGCGCAAGAGGCGTCCATCGACATCACGCTCCCCGGAAAGAAACCCGTCCTCGGCAGGCTCCACCCCATCACCCTTGTCTTCGACGAGATCATCAGGATCTTTTCCTCCCTCGGTTTTTCGGTTGCCGAGGGGCCGGACATCGAGCTCGAGTATTACAATTTCGAGGCCCTCAACATCCCCAGGGATCATCCCGCCCGGGACATGCAGGATACCTTCTACGTAAAACCCGATATAGTGCTCCGGACCCACACCTCCCCCGTCCAGATACGGACCATGGAGCACACGTCGCCCCCCATACGGATCATCGCCCCCGGCGCGGTCTACCGCCACGACCAGGACATCTCCCACACCCCGATGTTCCACCAGGTCGAAGGTCTGATGGTTGACAGGAACGTGAGGTTTTCCGACCTCAAAGGCGTGCTGACCATGTTTATCCATGAGATGTTCGGAGAAAACGTGCCGGTAAGGTTCAGGCCGAGCTATTTCCCCTTCACCGAGCCCTCGGCCGAGGTGGATATCGGCTGCGTCATCTGCAAGGGCGCGGGCTGCGGGGTATGCAAGAAGACAGGATGGCTCGAAATCCTCGGCTCCGGCGCCGTCCATCCCCAGCTCTTCAGGAACGTGGGCTATGACCCGGAAGAGGTATCCGGGTTCGCCTTCGGCATGGGAGTCGAAAGGATCGCCATGATAAAGTTCGGCATCGACGACATCAAGCAGTTCTACAATAACGACATCCGTTTCCTGTCACAGTTCTGAGGTCGCAATGAGAATACCCTTTAACTGGCTGAAAGAATTCACCCCTGTCTCTGCGGCCGCCTCCGACGTGGCGGACTCACTTACCATGAGGGGGCTTGAAGTTGAGGCGGTGGAGCAGATTATCCCCCGGTTCAGCGAGGTCTACGTCGGCAGGGTCCTTGAGGTCGAGACAATCCGCCTCGCGGAAAAGCTCTCCCTGTGCCGGGTCGACGTGGGGACCGACATCCTCCCCATCGTATGCGGCGCGCCCAATGTCGCCAGGGGCCGCACAGTGGCGGTCGCCGTGCCCGGTGGACGCCTCGCCGACAACAGCGTGATCGAGAAAAAACGGCTCGTGGGTGTTGACTCTTACGGCATGCTCTGCTCGGAAAAGGAGCTTGGGCTGTCGGACGACCATAGCGGCATCTTCGTGCTCCCCGACGACTTGAAAACGGGCGAGCCCCTCGACCGCGCCCTCGGGATCGCCGATTACGTGCTCGATGTCAACGTACCCCCCAACAGGGGCGACTGCCAGTCCATCCTGGGCATCGCGAGGGAAGTGGCGGGCATATACGGCCTTGACGTCACCCTCCCCTCCTTCACCCTGAACGAGACGGACGCCATAGACGGCCTCATCCGGCTCTCGGTTGCCGACACGGAGGCGTGCCCCAGGTACGTGCTGCGCATGGTGCGGGGGATCTCGATCGTCCCCGCCCCTTTCTGGATGAGAAACAGGATCACGAAAGCCGGCATGAGGCCCATAAACGCCATTGTCGACGTGACGAACTACGTGATGCTGGAGCTTGGCCAGCCGCTCCATGCCTTTGACTATGCACGCATCGGGGGCACGCGCATCGAGGTAAGGGTGGCCGACGAGAAGTCCGTGTTCCGCACTCTCGACGGCCAAGACAGGGCCCTTGTGAAGGGGGACATACTCATCTGCGACGGGTCCGGTCCCGTGGCCCTCGCCGGCGTCATGGGAGGAGAAAACTCCGAGATAAGCGCGGCAACGAAAGACGTAGCCCTGGAGAGCGCCTTCTTCAACCCGCTGCTCATCAGACAGACGGCGAGGCGGCTCGATTTGCGGTCCGAGGCCTCGGCGCGCTTTGAGAAGGGCATCGATATCGAAAATGTCGACTACGCGGCCCGGAGGGCCGTTGAGCTGATGCAGCGCACCTCGGGGGGAGTCGTGCTCGCGGGCAGCCTGGAGGTGTACGAAAAGCAAAAGCCGGCCACGATACGCTTAAGCCTGCAGCGCACCAGGGACCTCATCGGCACGCCCCTCTCCCGCGAGGAAGTTGTCGACGGCCTTGCGTCAATCGGCATAAAATTGGAGGGGGGACACCCCTCCGAAAGACAAGAGGCGAGAGGAGTGTCCCCCCAACCGCTTTCGAGCGACGCGGAGACGCTCTGCTTCTCCGTACCGTCGTTCCGCCACGATTTGAAGGAGTACGTCGACCTTATCGAGGAGGTGGCCCGCATAGCCGGCTACGACGCAGTGCCCGCCTCGGCCCCGGTCAGCCCCCTTCTCCCCGTGTCGCGGGGGAAGAGAGACACGGACATCGATGCGGCCAAGACGTACCTGGCGGCGGCCGGGTTCTTCGAGGTCATCAACTACGGGTTTTTCGGCGTCAAGGATATCGAGAACTTTCGCCTCCAGGCCCCCGACGAGCGCACATCCTTTGTGCCCATACTCAACCCCATATCAAAAGAGCTGGGCGTCATGCGCACTTTCCTTGCCGCGCGCCTGCTCGAAAACATCGCTTACAACGGCAACAGAGGCACAAAAAACCTGAGGATATTCGAGGTCGGCAAGGTATTCTTCAGATCGGACGGCGCCGTGCTGCCCCGTGAATCGATGCACCTGGCTTGCGCGATTTCGGGCAAGGAAAGGGAGTACTTCTGGAGAGATACGGTGAAGGAATTCGATTTCTTCGACCTGAAGGGTGTGCTGGAGGGGCTTTTCGAGCGGTTCAACCTCCAGCTCCGCGTGGAGAAGGCGGAAAGTCCTTTCCTGGAAAGCACGGAAGGTGCCGACCTCTTCGCCAACGACAGAAAAGTCGGCTGGATCGGGGCGCTCCGGGAAAGCGTGAGGGCCGCCTACAACACGGACGAGAAGGTCTGGTGCAGCGAGCTGGACCTTGACGTGCTCGGCCGGTCCGGGACCCGGGAAAGGGCCTACCGACCCATACCCCGTTACCCGGCCGTTGTGCGCGATTTTTCTTTTTATGTGCCCGATCAGGTCCCTGTTGCCGACCTGGTTGAGGGGATAGCGGAAGTGTCTCCCCTGATAGTCTCGGTCGGGGTCTTCGATACTTTTAAAAAGGAGGTGAGAAGCATATCTTTCCGCGTTGTGTTTCAATCCTACGAGGATACCCTCACGGACGGGAACGTGAACGGTCTGCAGCAGATTATCATCGACAGGCTTACCATGAAAGAAGGGATAAAATTGAGAACGTAGGGAGGGTGTATGACGAAGCAGGAAATAGTAACGACAGTGTATGAAAAGCTCGGTTTTTCAAAGAGAGAGTCGTCAGACTTCGTCGAGCAATTCTTTAAGATCGTGAAACAGAGTCTGGCCCAGGGTGAAAATGTCAAGATATCCGGGCTGGGGAATTTTGTGGTAAAAGAGAAGCAGGCAAGAAGGGGAAGAAACCCTCAGACAGGCGAAGTGATCGAGATTGCCAAGCGCAGAGTGCTGAATTTCAAGTTGAGCCAGGTTTTGAAGGACGAAATAAACTGCAACGACAACGGCGCATGATCCCGAATATCCCCGAAAGGGTATTCTACAGGATAAAGGAGGTGTGCACTCTTACCGGCCTAAAGCCTCACATACTGCGGTACTGGGAACAGGAATTCAGGGAGATAAGGCCCACGAAAAGCTTACGGGGGCAGAGACTATACACAAAGAAGGATTTGGATGCAATTTCCACTATCAAAAAACTCCTTTACGAAAAACGGTTTACTATCGACGGCGCCAAGAAATACCTGAACACGCAAAGAACGCTCTTTGTGGAGATCAAGGAAGAATTAAGGGAGATCGTCAAAATACTCAACAAGGGAGACCGAACATGAAAGCAGTGGTGATTGTCCTGTTGTTTCTGTGTGTTCTCGTCTCTTGCAGCATCGGACCTGTCTTCATCGCAAAGAATGAAGATGAAGCGATAATAACCTCGTATCAGGACCCCGCCCTTTCCGAATTGTCCAGCCGGCACCGGCCGCTCCTGAACGACATATACCGGCGGTACAAGTCGGCCGGCATCGACTTCTATCCGAACGGCCTCGGTTTTATGGACTTCACCGACGATCAAGGCAAGACGCTTCACTACCTCCTCGTCGAGGTAAGGCCGGATAAGATCTCCACGATCGGCGAGGTGCAGTCAAAACCCGCTGGAAGGTTCTCCGAGGTATTCGAACACCATTTCGAGAAGAACCTCCGTCACCTCAAAGCCGAGGACGTCCGGATGGACGGGGTTGACGGCCTTGCCTTCGGCGTCTACTGGCCTGTCCGCGACCTGTCGAAATGCGGCGACTACGGCGGGTTCATCGAGTATATGACCATCTACTTCCACAAAGACGACTTCGTCAGTCTCATCGAGAAACGCACGACGTTGTCGGAAGCTGTAGAAAATGCGGAGGTTGTCACGAGTCTCGACCGGAAACCGGCGAAGTCGGTAAGGGTGACGGAGGTGGAGTAGCGGCCGGGTATAGGGTATAGGCGGCCGGGTTAATTTCGCGCCATGCACCTGTATCTCGGGGTCGCGCGTCCTCGACGTACGAAAGAGTACGCCTCCGGGCGGCGACCCCTCGATTTCGGCGCCTATCATCGAAATTTCCTCCGGCCGGGGAAAAGACATTGCCGGGACATCACCCGTGAGATGTTTCCGGTCGGTTTCGGCAGCGAGGGGTCTAATCAGCTCCTTTACGTGTAGCACCTGCAAAGCTTTGATACCCTATTTGTAACTAACGGTGAAGATTACCGTTGAAATGCGTGGCAACATCGGAATCAGCGTCCAAGGGAGTCATCGGGGATTCTTCTAAGAGTTCCTTTGGCGTGTACATCCATTATCACTGGTGGGAGAACGACAGTGTTATCAATCCTCCAGAAGTACCTGGGCGGCTTTGCTGCGGCGACCCAGACGTACATAGGCCGGGTGCTCACCCTCCGAAGCAAAGGGCTGGACGGCAAACGTCGGGGAGAGCTTTGATGCGCCAACGAATATGGGGCGAAGGAGGCGACTGGTATTAGAAGATGATCTTCATAAATGGCGTAGACAGCAACGATCAAGGAGTGAAAAACGGTCTTGACGTCCCCTACTCGCCTGAACCCGTCCGCGGGCGCTTGAAGCCCCCGTCATTGGGTAGCGGTGAAGTGTCGGTCTTGCCATTCATGGAGCAAGGCGGAAATATCTGGTAGGCTTGATTCTCCTGGCTTCGCGATCTTGGTTTGAGACCTATAAACCTTGCTCGTGCCCCTTTGAGATACTCCTCAGACAACTCGCAACATACCCACGTGCGATCTAAAGCCTCTGCAACTTCGCCAGTGTGGGCGGTAGAGACGTTGCTTCCTTCTGTACATTACTTATTCACCGGACCAGTGTGTAAGCCTTTCCGACTGCCATCTCCCTATCCTCCGTTATCAGAGAAATGCCGCAAAATTACAACAATTATATTCAGAGCTAGTGGCGCAGGCATGCGCATGGGACATTATCGTGAGATTACTATTCACCGCTCGTTTCGGCCCTCATCCTGACCGCTCAGCACGATCAGCGCATCGACGGCGACGGGCTTGCTGCCTGCGAGTATCACAGGGTTGATGTCTATCTCTTTCACGTAGGGGTGGTCCACTCCGATGGCACCGACCTTGATGAGGATATCGGCGAGCTGGTCAACGTCAGCCGCCGGCATACCGCGAGATGCTCCCATGATATTTCGGGCTTTGATGTCGCCCGTCATGTCGAGCGCCTCCTGTCTATCTATCGGAGCTACCCGAAACGTGTTGTCCTTTAAGATTTCAGTGAAGATGCCTCCGAGACCAAACATCACGCAAGGGCCAAACTGTTCGTCCCTGTAAAGACCCACCATCAGCTCCCTGCTCCCCCTGATCATCTCCTGAACCAAGATGGCGGGTTTCTCCCCTTTGAACTTGGCCATTATTTGCGTGAACGCAGCCACGGCCTCCTGCTCGTTGCGGATATCCGGATAGACCAGGCCCTGTTCTGTCTTATGGGCCAGAGCCGGCGCACTCGCCTTGATGACGAGAGGAAACTCGATCTCTTCAAGAGCCTCACGGAACTCCCGCTCATCCCGAGTCTCCCTTTCCTTCGTGACCGGGATGCCGTAGGCCCTCAGAACCTCCTTTGACTCATGTTCCGAGAGGACCGTTCGCCTTTCCCGTAAGGCCTTCTCCGTGACCTGCGCGTCGCGGCCGGATGTTGCCGGTGTTTTCCTCGTTGAGCCGGATCTTTCTTGCGCCGCCGCCGGCAGGCGCATCCGAAAGCGGGCGTATTCCCACAGCCTGGACAGGGCTTTAGCCGCCCTCGCCCCATCCGAATAGACGGAAATACCGCTCGAAAGAAGCACGGGAAAATCACGGCCGATCGACTCCTCGGTTCCCACCATCTCCGTGACGGCGAGAGGTTTTTTTGTTTTGATGTCAGCCGTCGCCTGCAGAACAATGTCGCGGAGAAGCTCGCCTCCCACAATGGCGATGAGCAGTATCATGTCGACGTCCGCAACTTCTGCCAGTATCCTGATCGCGTCGCCGTGCAACCGTGGGTTTACGGCCGACGCGAGACTCAGATCGATCGGGTTGTTGATGCTGCCTCCGACCGGTGGCATCGCTTTGCGTAGCCGCTCCGTCGTGCGGGTGGAGAATTTCGGCACTTCCAAACCAAGGTCCAGGCATACGTCGGTCGCAGCCACCGCGGTACTGCCCGGCGCACTGACGATGCCGACCCGTCTGCCGGATGGAAGCGGTTGAAGGCGAAATGCGTGGAGACAGTCGAAAACCTCTTCGAAGCTTTTGACGCTCACGATCCCCGCCTGCCGCATAACCCCTTCCCAGGTTGCACCGGAACCCGCCATAGCTCCCGTGTGGGAAACGGCAGCTCGCGCCCCGCCCTCGGTCATTCCACCTTTCCACAGGATGATCGGTTTCTTCTTCGAAACCTTTTTACAGACATTGTAGAACCGCCTGCCATCCTTCAGGCCTTCAATGTACGCGATAATCATTTCGGTCTCGGGGTCTTCTCCAAGGTACTCCAGAAAGTCTGTTGCGGTAAGGTCAGACTCGTTGCCGCAGCTTGCCGCCTTGCTGAAGTAGATACCATTGGCTGTAGTCCTGTGCGTGACGTAATCGGCAAAAAAGCCGCTCTGGGAAACGAGACCCACAGAACCGGATTTCATACCCTGTCCAAGGGAATAAGGCAATCGTGATGAAGGGCAGTAGATGCCGATGCAGTTGGGTCCTATGATGCGGCAGCCACCGGACCGGGCAACACGAACCATCTCCCTTTGCAGCTCTTCCCCCTTTCTTCCTGCCTCCGCAAAGCCTGAAGTGGTGATCACGATGGTCTTTACGCCCTTTGCCGCGCACTCCCTCACCGCCTGCAGGGCCGAATCTGTCGGGGTTAGTATCATGGCAAAGTCGACCGGATGCGGGATGTCCGGCACCGTAGGGTACGACTTTATCCCCATGATCTCGCGCTCACCCGGATTGACGGCATAGAGCTCTCGAAATCCGGCTTCTACAAAGCGGGCCATGAACAGCCGTCCTACCTTCCCGAGCTTGCCCGTCGCACCGATAATCGCTACCGATCCGGGATGAAAGATGGGGTCCATCTCCGCAAAAATGTTTCTCTCAGCCATTGTGTCACGATATACGCGATAAGGGGCCGGATGTCAATTATTATGTGGACGGATGTTGTTGAGTTATGTAGACGGGCGAGGGGTCTGCCACGCCGCCCCAGAACTTATGCCTTGACGGGGTTCAATATCACTACTACTTTAAGGAGAAAGACTATGCCTCGCGCCTGAACCGCGAGGCAGCGGCCAAAAGGTTTCCTGATAAAGGGGGCAAAACAGATGAAGGCGTTGAGATTCAATAGATTTGGGGACGTGGAGGCAGTGCTTCACGTCGAAGAAGTACCGGAACCGGTTCCCGGGCCCGACGAGGTTGTGGTCAAGGTTCGCGCAGCTTCGATCAATCCCTCCGATGTCAAGAACGTGCAGGGAAGATTCGCACAAACCACCCTGCCGCGCACTCCCGGCCGAGATCTGGCAGGAGTTATCATTGCCGGCGACAAGGAGATGATCGGACAGGAAGTCTGGGCATCGGGAGGTGACATCGGCTTCACGCGGGACGGAAGCCACGCTGAGTATATAGCCCTGCCCAGGAGGGGCGCGCGGCTTAAGCCAAAATCTCTGTCCATGGTGGAGGCGGCAAGTCTCGGTGTCAATTACCTTGCCGCATTTATCGGGCTGATCGAGAAGGCCCGGCTAAAAGATGGCGAAGTGGTTTTGGTGACAGGCGCAAGCGGCGGCGTAGGCAGCTCTGTCATCAAGATAGCGAAAACTAAGGCTGCCCGGGTGATCGGGGTAGACCGGCAGGCTCCGGACGAGAGGAAAGTGCAGGAACTGGGAATTGATCTTGGGCTTGGGAGTGAGTCGGACAACATTGCTGACGGCGTTAACGAGTACACGCAGGGTAAGGGCGTGGACGTCGTGTTTGATTGCGTGGGCGGCCCGCTCTTTGAAGCGGGCCTTAAATCACTGGGCCTGAACGGACGGCAGGTGAACATCACCACAGTGGGAACTACGCGGGTCAGTTTTGATCTACTCGACTTCTACCGCAGGCAGCTTACGCTCTTCGGCGTCAATACGTCCTTGTTCGATACCGTTGCTTCGGGTGATATTCTGGACGGTCTAAGGCCTGCGTTTGAACAGGGCAAACTCACCGCTCCCGACATTGCGAGAACGTGTTCCCTTTATGAGGCAGTCGAAGCGTATACCCAGATCGATAAGGGGATCGCTAAAGGAAAGATCGTAATTACGTTTCCGAACTGACCAGGATAAGGATCAGAGCGGCAACCTCCGCCACGAGGAGACGTAAGAACCCGAGTGACCATGCTGTGTGGTCCGGAAGAACGATAGATTATATTCAGGCTTTCCGTGAGAAAGACGGTATTCATGGGCACGAGGTGAGAAACTGTCTTACAAGAAGGACCGTTCGACAGCTCCCAATCGCCTATCCGTCATTGTCTTGAGAAAACCGGAAAAGATGCTTTTGTCACTTCCGGTTGTCATCTCTCCTTGTCACTCCTGCTTGTCGCCCCTCCTTGTCACTTTGACAGGAGAGCGGGAAACTGGGAAAATCTTATGAGACCGGGCAGTCATTTTGAGAGGCATGGAGAGATGAGATAGCCCGGCCCGTTTGAGCCGGTTTCGAGAGGTCCCAGAGGCCGCGTCGCTCTTTGACAATCGAGCCACAATGGGCCGGTCGGGCGGCGGTGTCCGCTCGCCACCCGACCGGTCGCCCGTCCGCTCGGCAGGGGCGAGGCGATTTTTGATGCCTGGCGCGAAGCCGGGGCGGCGTCCGGGCCGGAGCATACTGCACACAAGATGTTATGTGCGTGGCGCCACCAGAAAACCTTCTTTTGACGCTTCCTGTCAGCGCCTCACCTGACCTGCTGAGACAATCCGCGGAATCACCGGCCGGGAGGGTGGAGACGCTGCTATCATCAAGCTGACTATCATGGCTCTCCACAAGACGAAATACGCTTTAGTCGGATGAACCGGACAAAATATCTACCCCAGCAAGGTGATAACAGCCTGCGCCACCTCTTTTAATGACTTATTCTTGTCCATGCTCATTTTCTGGATGCGGCGATAGGCCTGGGCCTCCGTGAGACCTTCCGATTCCATAAGGAGCCCTTTCGCCCGCTCGACCAGCTTACGCGTATCGAGCTCCTCCTTCAGCCGCAACACACGGTCAGCGAGGAGAGACTTATCAAGGAAATGCCTTACAGAGAGCTCGATTGCCGGTGCAAGCTCTTCCTCCCGGAAGGGCTTGGTGAGATAGGCCATGACTCCCGCATCCCGTGCCTGCTCGATGAGTTGCCGCTCCGAATATGCGGTGACCAGCACAACCGGGTAGCGACCGGCTATCTTTCTTGCCAGGTCTATCCCGCTTTCATAAGGCATCTTTATGTCCAATATGACTACGTCCGGGTTCTTCTGCTTGATCAGATCATGAGCTTCCCGGCCATCTCTTGCCTCGCCGACCACCTGATGGCCGATGCCCTCCAGTAACTCTTTCAGGTCGATCCGTATGAGCGGCTCATCGTCTGCAATCAAAATCCGAAAGCTCATGATCTCCTCAGCTCATAATAGTTTTTGGGCAAAGGAAACGTGATCCTGGCAGCCGTCCCTCCCTCGCCGTTCAGGATAAACCTGCCGCGCAAATCGTCCTTGACCAGGGTGCGCACGATCATGAGACCGAGATTGCCGTCCTTCTCAAAGCTAAAGCCTTCCGGCAGTCCACGGCCGTCATCCTGGATTGTTACCGATATGTTTCTTGCAAACCGCTCTACCAGTATCGAAAGCTTACCCTCGCTCTGCCCCTTGTACCCATGCCGCGCGGCGTTCTGGATCAACTCGTTGACCACGAGGGCAAGGGACGTGGCTTCCCTTGACGGGATCATTACACTCGGCCCTGAGATATCGACGGTCATACTGGGTTCTATCTGGCCGGCAAGGGAGAGTCCACTCACATTGCCGATTAACGTTCGCAGGTCCACCATGCCGATGTCTCCCTGGCAGAGCGTTTCGTGGACGACGGCAATACTCATGATGCGGGTGATGCTGTCATTGAGTGCCTGCTCGGCCGACATTCCCTCCAAACGTCGGATTTGCAGCCGCAGAATACTCGCGACGTTCTGCAGATTGTTCTTTAATCTGTGATGGATTTCCTTAAGAAAGGTCGTGTGCTTCTGAAGATATTTATTTTCGATGAATATGGCCAGGTGGTTCACAATACCGCCGAGAAACTCTACGGTCTCTTTTGTCTGATCGTGCCGGAAGGAGAGTTCTGCGTTGCTCTTCCAGAACAGGTTGAGAATACCTACGATGTGCCCCTTATTGGAAATGGGCAGCGAGATAAACGCCATCGTGAGGGGGGGAGTGGTTTTCACAAAACAGTCGTCCTTGGAGAGATCATCTATCGAGGTGGGCCGGCAATTCCCGATCTGCCACTTTGCAAGGTGTTCGTCGTACTCCGTGTACCGATTTGCCAGTTTTGACTCTCTGTCTCCATCCGACGCTTCTCTGATAAGGAACTCGTACGCGGGATCGACAAGCCAGAGACTTACCATCGAAAACTTAAGGATGCGTCTCACGTGTTTTATGATGTTCTTGAGCTTTGTGTTCGCACTGATAGATTTTGAGACTTCATGACTCAGCCGGTTCAGCACTTCGAGCTGCACCAGCTTCTTGGTCAGCCTTCTGTCTATTTCCATCCTCTGCAAACCTCTGGCGGTAAGTCTCGCGATCGTTTTTGCGATTGCCATCTCCTCTTCGTACGGGAAGACGGCTCCCGGCTTCTCCTGCGCCAGCAGAATGCCCAACCGCCTGCCGTGGCTGGTAAGCCGGATAGAGGTAAAGCCCGGGGATATCTTCCCGTCGCTTATCTGTGGAGGAAATCCTTCATCGGACCGCATTTTCACGAGGTAAAAAGTGCGCGCGATACTCGCTGAGAGGTAGAATCGCCAATCAGCCCAGGGGAAAATGTTGTTAAGGCTGTCGGACAACTGTGTGAGCAGTCGCGTCGGGTCGCTTTCTTCCTGTATAATCTGACTGATTTTGCTCATCACCTTCATCTGAGCTTCTTTCTTTTTCAATTGTGACGCAAATTCGTAATAAATACGCTTTCCCTTGTGCAGAAAAGCGCTGATGGGATTGAGCTCGTCGGAAAAGACGAGGGTACACACCGATTGATTGGAATAGACAGGCAGGCCGTCAGGGGAAATGCCTTGTTCCCCAAAGGTGTAAAAGCCGCACACGGGTATTTTTGCCTTTCTGCGGAGAAGATCCATCTCCTTCCACTCATCGTCCCCCATCAACCTCCTTCTCAATGCGCAAGAGAACATGAAGGCAAGGGAGGGTTTTTTCAGTCCTCCCTGCCTGACAGCGTTGTTGTAGGAAGAGAGACCCGCCCGTACTATATCGTCAGGCGTGGCACGCATGAGGGTGAGAACCTGGTCATTTCTCATGAGAGGTCCGAACTGGATGGAGCCATCGGGAAGGACACACTCCGGTACATGGAGAAGCGAGTTCCCATACACGTCCACGGTACCGAAGGGGAATTGGCTGAACCAGATTATCCCGTCGCCCAGGTGCTCGATAGGGACGTCGAGAAGCTCGCTGCAGACTTCAACTGCCGGTCTGCCGTCAAGCTCGTGGACGATATGGCCCGAAGCCTTCGTAATGAGGGCACGCTTTGTAGTCGTGGAAAAACCATGTGCCATTCCCAGTCCAAAGAGGGTTTCCGCTTCGACAAAGGCAAGGACGATTGTGTCGCTGTAGACGCAATCGTCCATGATCTGGTAGTTCGCTTCGAAATGAAAGTAGTCTGAAGAGGTCCCTCCGAATATGGGGATACGGTTCCCGGAGGCCTTCCGCAGCTCGGTATGGATGTCATGGCTCAGGGAAACCTGTCTCTTCGTGGCGCCCGGCGAAAATACGATCAGGAATACCGGCGAAAGACCGGCCTTTTTCGAAGTAGACATGTGCAGCATCTGATGCAGCGGGTGCTCGGAGTTGAAATATTCGGAGACGCCCGCGGTCGTTAATGCCTGATTAACGGCTTTTTTGAAATCGGAGGTTACGTCCTTTCCAACACCTGCCTTCACCCGCAGCCGCGGTGATGCAATAACGGCAACCACGACGCTGTGCGTAAAATGTTCGTTGGCTATTTCGCCTGCCGAGCTCGTGCCTATTACCGTACAATCTCCGACAACCTCCCGTACGCCTCTGTTCACTTCTTCAATATTGAGTTCCGACGAGACGAAGACTATTGTCAGTGTCGGCTTGAAATGAGTTAACTGTTGGACAGCCTCGGCAGCGGCCCTTCGCCCCATCTCGATATCTTTACCCGCAAGTGCCTTTCCGACACCTGTTTCTATATACATGCCCATAAACTGTCTTCCATCGGCTCAAGTGACAGCCTCGAACATCACTGGACCTTACGCATAAGTAATACCCCACGGTTTCTTCCTTGTCAAATAGGGCAAAGCAAAGCACCGGCGTGTCGCACGGTGCGAACATGATGGTATTTTTTCAACGGTAATTTTTTATTTGACATTCCCTTTTTTCTATGTGTACATTAGCGAAACATATGATGAAAGTACGGGGGGTAATGACGCCTCCTTTCCCTGATGACGGGCAAAGGAGGTTTTTTGTTTCACCGTGCGCTTCATTAAAATGAAGGGATGGGACCCAATAAGAGAGAAAGGGACGAATGATATGAGACTCAGCGGAAAGGCAGCAGTCATCACAGGAGCTGCGCAAGGCATCGGTGCCGCCTTTGCGGTCGGGTTTGCAAGAGAGGGCGCAAAGATCGATCTTATGAACTTATAAGATGATATGACTTGAACCTCCCTTGCTTAGCAGCACAAAATGTGCTTTAACGGATTAGTTCTTATTCAGATTAGTTTTCATTCTTGACATGTAAGCGAGTGGGCTTATAGTGGAAATATCTGGAGGGAATGACGATGCCGGACAAGCGATCACGCCCACGTGGACCACGCCGCCGACCCCGATCGAGCATGCTTATATGACCAACGAGGAAACTACTCTCCGTATGGACGGGATCTTCATGAGCTTCGGTGGCCTGACGGTCCTGACAGACGTCAGCCTGCACCTCGGTCGGGCAGAGCTGCTGGGGCTCATCGGTCCAAACGGCGCCGGAAAATCGACGCTCTTCAACGTGATCAGCTCAATATACCGTCCGGACGCGGGCGATGTCTTTCTTGAAGGAAAGAAAATTACGGGCGTTGCTCCTCACAGATTATGCCATTTGGGGATATCGAGGACCTACCAGTTGGTGAAGACGTTCAACAAGATGACGGCTTTTGAAAACGTGATGGTAGGGGCTGTCTATGGCCGGAAAGGCGGCGGCAGAGACGCAAAGTCGAGGGCCCTGGCCGCCCTGAAGCTTGTGGAGATGGAAGATAAGATGGATATCCGGGCATCTCGCCTCACCCTGTCGGATCGCCGGCTATTGGAGGTTGCCAGATCGCTCGCCTCAACTCCGGTGGTGACGCTGCTCGACGAGCCGATGGCGGGATTGAACGTGTCCGAGATCAGGCACATGCTTGCCATTATCAAGCGCGCCAGGGACGAGAGGGGGGTATCGATTCTATGGGTCGAACACAAGGTGGACGCTATCTTCCGGATCTGCGATAGGGTACTGGTGCTCGATTACGGGATAATGATTGCCGACGGGAAACCGGAGGAAGTGGCGAAAAATCCGAAGGTCATAGAGGCATACCTTGGCGAATCACCTGCTCGAAATTAGAGACTTGACAGTTGCGTACGGCGCGGTTCAGGCCCTGTGGGGGGTTTCGCTCCACGTGGAAGAGGGATCGATCGTTTCCCTGGTAGGGGCAAACGGCGCGGGCAAGTCGACGCTCCTCAAAACCATAGCAGGGATGATTCGACCTAAGAAGGGCGAGGTGTTATTTGCGGGAAAAAAACTATCCGGTCTGAGACCCGAGGACGTGGTCGATGCCGGCATCTCACTCGTTCCCGAGGGTCGCAGACTTTTTTCGCGCCTCACGGTGAAGGAAAACCTCGAGCTGGGAGCTTATATCCACCGGGCCAGGTCTTCATCGAAAGACTCCCTGGAACGGGCGTACGATCTATTCCCCATCCTGAAGAAAAGATCCGGCCAAATCGCCGGCTCCCTGAGCGGGGGTGAGCAACAGATGCTTGCAATTGCCCGGTCAATGATGAGCAAACCTTCGATCCTCATGCTCGACGAGCCTTCTCTGGGTTTGAGCCCGCTGGTCGTCAAGGTGATGTTCGAGCTGATCGAGAGTCTCAACAGGGCGGGCGTGACCATTCTTCTCGTGGAACAGAATGTATACCAGGCTCTGAAGGTGTCTCGCCATGCCTACGTGATGAAAACAGGGCAGATTGCCATGGAGGGATCCGGAGAAGAGCTGATTGCAGACCCGGACGTGCAGAACGCCTATTTAGGGACACTGGAGTAACCCTTATGTTGGAATACCTCACTGCCGGTCTCCTCATGCAGCTCTTTATCAACGGTATCCTGTTCGGGACTATGTACGGGCTCGCCGCCATCGGTCTCAGCCTGATTTTTGGCACCATGCGGATAATTTTCCTGGCCCAGGGGGCCGTCATCGTCCTCATGGCCTATGCGTGCTACTGGCTCTTCACTCTGCTCCACGTCGACCCATATGTCTCAACAGTCATAATCGCCCCGGCGGCCCTTCTTCTGGGAGGCGGCTTGTACCAGGCGCTCTTCAGAAGAGCCCAGAAAATGGAAGACAAGAATGTCTCTCTCTTGATTGCGGTGGGTCTGATGTTTCTTCTGGAGAATTTTATGGCGGTCGTGTGGACCCCGAATCCCCGGTCGATCTCGACAAGCTACACCTCTTCGTCTCTCGCGGTGGGAGGTCTCGACATCTCTTTTACCCGACTCATGGGGTTTGTCATGGCCATCCTCTCTACGGCCGTGGTCACCCTTTTTCTGAAGAAGACCCTCGTCGGCAAGGCCGTACGCGCCGCTTCGGAAGACATCGAGGCGGCAAGGCTGGTCGGCATCAATCCCCATTGGGTCAACACAATGGCATTTGCCATCGGCATAGGCCTTTCAGGGATCGCAGGCATCGCGATCTCCACCACCTACCCTTTCGATCCTTACTTCGGTTTTGTTTTCAGTCTGAAAGCAATGATCGCCCTGGCCCTCGGCGGCCTGGGCAGCGTATCCGGGGCGTTGCTCGGCGGCATTATTCTCGGTCTCCTTGAAAGCTGGGCCGCCTTTTTCGTCAGCGGCGGATGGGCCGACGCGATGGGCTACGCGGTATTTCTTCTGGTGTTGCTATTCAAGCCGGAAGGGCTGTTTGTCCGGTCAATCAAGAAGGCTTAGGACATGAGAAACGCCAGATCGATAGGCATCGCTCTCCTCGTCGCTCTGCTGCTGGTATTTGTTCCCTTTGTATCCGATTCGGAGAAATCGTACCTCGTCTTTTTCTTGTTCCTCACCTTCTGCCATATTGTTCTGGCCCAGGGCTGGAACCTCGTCGCGGGATACACGGGACAGATCAGCCTCGGCACCCATGCCTTTTTTGCTCTGGGGGCATATACGACCGCAATGATCTGGCGCGCGGATCTGTTCGGGACGGGACATTACTACTTCGACCCGATCACCATGGTCCTCAGCGGCCTGGTGCCCGTGGTCTTCGCCGTTGCCATCGGCATTCCTTTGCTCGGCAAGCTTCGCGGCGACTACTTCGCCCTCGGGACCCTCGGCTTCGGCGAGATCCTGAAAGTCGCTTTCGTCAAAGGCGGGCAGTTCACCGGAGGGCCGATCGGCATTGTCCTCCCGTCAACCTTCTATACCAGCCTGAGACCCCATTACTGGGCAGCCCTGTGTCTCGCCTTGCTTGCCACCGCCGTAGTCTACTTCATGTCCAGGTCGCGGCTCGGGCTCGCCCTGGTGGCCATCAGGGAGGATGAGACAGCGGCGGCGTCGAGCGGGATCCACGTGCTGAAGTACAAGGTCCTCGCCTTCGGGATAAGCGCTTTTCTCGTCGGCATTTGCGGCAGCATCTACGCGTACTATCTCTTTCAGGTAAGTCCCGAAGGTTATCTTATCTTAAGCTGGACCCTCTATCCGGTGCTTATGTGCGTCATAGGCGGAAGCGGAACGGTAGTGGGACCTATCGTGGGAAGTCTCGTCATGACTGCCGTCTTCTCCGCGGCAAATATCTACTTCCCTACGGTCCATCCCATTTTTTCGGGCGTTATCATCATCCTCGTCATGCTCTTCATGCCTAACGGGATAGTTCGGCTGATGGAGAGGAGGGTGCAGGGCGAATAGAGCGGAGAGGGAGGTGAAGCCGGGGAAAGCGCAGAGGGGTGTTTCGCTCATCACGGGGCACGTGCTGATTAACCAAATAGTCAGTTTTTAAAAAAAAGGGAGGTAGCGAAGATGAAGGGCAAAAAAGGTGTGATGTGGCTCGGGTTGTTTTTATGCGCGCTTCTGGTCTGTGCTGTGCTGAATAGTCCGGCAATGGCCGCCGGTAAGGAAATCCTTATCGGCGCCCCTGTCTCCATGACCGGTCCGCTCGCGCCGGACGGGTTGGAGCTGAAATGGGCTTACGAGCAGGCGGTTGCCGACTGGAACAAGAAGGGGGGTATCTTTATCAAAGAGGCCGGAAAGAAGCTCCCCATAAGGCTCGTCGTCGCGGACGACGAGAGCGAGCCGGCAAAAGTGGCGGCGGCTATGGAGAAGCTTATCAAGATCGACAAGGTCGACCTGATGCTCGGCACCCATTCCGCGAGCATGAGCGTGCCTGCCTGCAATGCGGCGGAGAAGTACCAGGTGTACTATCACACGACTACCCACTGGCCGGAGATGTGGACGCCTGAACATTATAAGTGGTCCAGCGTGATGTTCTTCTCGGCCACGGGCGCCTCGGACGTGCCCTTCGTCATCTGGGAGACCATGCTGAAGAAAGAAGACCGGCCGAAGAACGTCGCGCTCCTGATGGAGGATAGTCCCGACGGCATGGCCTTCGGAAATGGGTTCAGGGCCCATGCGAAGGAGCACGGGTACACGTACGCCGTGGATGAGCCGTGGGCTATCGGCGCCAAAGACTACTCCTCGCAAATCCTCAAGATGAAAGCGAAAAACGTTGACGCCATACTGCTCTATGGCGCTCCTACGGACGCAATCACCCTGGTCCGTCAAATAAAGGAAGCGAAGCTCAACGTGAAGTACATGCACGGCTGGAAGGGAACCTGGGCCAACGAGTTCGCGCTGGCTCTGGGCAAAGACGCCAGCTATGTCATATGCGACGGGTTCTGGTCCGAGGACTTTCCCTATCCTTTATGCAAAGAACTCGGGCGGAGGTATACCGCCAAGTTTCATAAACGGTCGGTCAGCACAGGCGCCTTCTACGGGACCGCCCAGACCCTCTTTATGGCCATCGAGAGGACCCAATCATACGACAAGACCGCGGTCAGGGACACCTTCCGGAATGGCGAGTATAAGAACACCGTGATGGGCGATCTGAAGTTCGACGCTAACGGCCTGGCCCTTTTCTCGAGTACCGCGAACCAGTGGTGGGATGGGAAGCAGATGCTTTTCTACCCGGCGGTCAAGGGTGGATACAAACTGAAATTGGCGCCGCCGTGGGGGCAGCGATAGCAGGAAAGTGCGCTAGCTAAAGTGGGGGACGCCTGGGACAAGGCATCCGGCAAAAGCAGACCTGGACTGCGGGTACTCTACCCCGGCGTCCCCCACACAACATGCCTGGCCCGCGAGTTGAGCGATTTTACTACCGGGATCACTGCCATAGCCCCTGGCTTTACCCATTCCGAAGAGGCGATCAATTCGACTGAGGAGGGGGAGGAGGGTGGTCCTATGAGCCCCGGGATGCCCCCCTTCCAACTGAAAGGAGGCATCCCGGGGCTCATAGGGTCCGCCGAAAAACTTATTTACATGCGACACGTCGAGAGGCATACGGTCCCTCTTGCCGCGCCCTCGCGCGCCTCGTCAGTTATCAGGCGCCAATCAGAAAGGATACTGCCGAGGGGTGCGCTGCACGCTGATCCAGCGCAGCTCGGTAAATTCTTCCAGCGCTGCCCGGCCCCCGAACCGGCCCCAGCCGCTATCTTTTACTCCTCCAAACGGGACCTGCGGCTCGTCATGCACGGTCTGGTCGTTGATGTGGACCATGCCTGATTCGATGCGCTCGGCCATATCCAGTCCCTTCATAAAATCATTGGTGAACACACTCGCCGAAAGCCCGTAGGTGGTGCTGTTTGCAACAGCGACGGCCTCGTCCGCGTTTTCAACCTCAATTATCGAAACGACAGGCCCGAAGGTTTCTTCGCACGAAAATGCAGTCCCTGGCTTCACATCGGTCACTACGGTGGGATGATAGCACAACCCAGTCGACACGCCGCCGCACAGGATCCTGGCCCCCTCACTGACTGCCTTGTCCACACTCTTCTTGACCGCATCGAACTGGACCTTGTTGACAAGGGGACCGATAATCGTATCGGGCTCCTTAGGGTTGCCCACCTTGAAGGCTGAAACCTTCTTGACGAATTTATCCGTAAACTCCTTCGCCGCGGGCTTCTCGATTATGATGCGCCTGGTTGACATACATATCTGGCCCTGGTGGAGGAAGGCGCCGAAGGCAGCCGCGTTCACGGCGTCATCAACGTTGGCGTCTCTCAGAACGATCATGGGGTTCTGCCCGCCGAGCTCCAGCGCCACCCGCTTCAGGTACCGCCCCGCCTTTTCAGCCAGCAGGCGCCCGACGGCACTCGAACCGGTTAAACTTATGCGGCGCACCTTCGGGTTCTCGACGAACTCGTCACCGATCTCGGCGCTGCCTCCCGGTCCGTTGGTCACGAGGTTGAGGACGCCTTTCGGAAAACCGGCCTCGTGGAAGACCTCTGCGAGGACGACGCCGCCGGCTGCGGCCGACTCGGTCGAAGGTTTGAGGACCGCCGTATTTCCATAGGCAATAGGCAGGCAGACCGAGCGCAGCGACAGGATGAGCGGCGCATTCCACGGCCCTATACCCGCCACCACTCCTACGGGCTGGCGTATGGCCATGTAGAATGCCCCCGGCAGGTCCGCCGGGATGATTTCCCCGGTGGCACCGTGGACCTGCGCAGCCGCTTCCCGAAGGAGACCGGGCGTGAACATCGACTGAAACATGGCAAAGCCAAAGGTGCACCCCGTTTCCTCGGCAAGCATCGTCACTATCTGGTCCTGCTTCTTTTCGAGAATATCGGCTGCCTTCAGAAACAAAGCCTGGCGCTCGACCGGAAGCGTCCGTGACCAGGCGGGAAAAGCGGCGGCGGCGGCCTCGACGGCGCGCTTGGCGTCAGCCCGTTTTCCCGCTGGCACGCGGGCGAAGACTTCACCCGTGTAGGGGTCGAGATCGTCATACACCGCGCCGTCCGAAGCGGCGACCCATTCACCGTTAATATACATGCTGTAGTCTCTGGCCATTTTTCCTCCTTCTGCATATTTGCATACTTGTGCGCTCTTGGTCCGGTCCCCTCTCCCACATGAGTTGGTCTATCACGGCTAGTTCCTTTATTCTGCCCCTTCTCGTGTTCTCAGTAAAGCGAGAGACCGCCGTCGTGGACGATCATCTGGCCGGTAACAAAGGCGCTGTCGTCGGTAGCGAGAAAGAGCGCCAGGCCGACGAGATCTTCCGGCTTACCGGGCCTCTTTAGACAGCGCCCCTGCAGTTGCAGCTCATCGAGTGGCGGTAAGGGCAATGCTTTGCTTCGATCGAACTGATCCCCGCCCTCCGAATGGGTAAAGCCGGGGGCAATGGTGTTGACCCTGATATTGAAGTCGCCTAATTCCCGTGCCATAGACCGGGTTAAGGCCATGATGGCTCCTTTTGAAGCAACATAATGGGGCATGCCCGGGACGCCTTCCAGAATCGACGCGGAGGACATGTTGATGATTTTTCCTCCCTTGTCTTTCATAGAGGGAAAAACCGCCTTGATACAGTGGAAAGCGCCGCTCGTATTGATCTCTACCACCCGTTTATACTCTTCGCTTGTGAGATCCATGAAAGGTTTTAGAATAATATTGGCGAATACGGCCGCGTTGTTAATGAGAATGTCTATCGCGCCGAACCGATCGACACCTGCCTTGATCAAGGCAAAGCACTGGCTCTCGTCATTCACATCCGTCTTGACATAGATCGCTTCACTACCCTCTTTTTCCACTCGCTTTATCGTATTTCCGGCATCCGCAAGGTCGCCTATGACGATCTTTGCGCCCTCTCTTGCAAACCCGACCGCAAAGGCGGCACCGATGCCTTGCGCAGCTCCCGTGATGACTGCTATCTTTCCGCTGAGTCTCATATCATTCCTCCCTTTCTCTCTTATTGGACCCCAGTCCTTCATTTTGAATGAAGGGTAAGGTGAAACAAGAAGCCCCCTTTGCCCGTCATCAGGCAAAAGAGGCGTCATTACCCCCGTACGTTCATCATAGGTTGGGGAAATGTTTACATAGAAAAAGGGAAATGTCAAATAAAAAAGTTATGAGTCATGACATCCTCAAAAAAACCACCAGGGAAACACGCGGGTCGCCCTCGCCGGTGGAACACAGGAACGCGACCAAAAACATTCATTGCAAACAGGGTGACGTGCGTAGGACTACCTTCCGAACAACCTACCCACAAGCTCGATCAGGCTGCCCCCCGGAAAAGGGGCCGGCACAAAAGAGAAGATGAAAATGAAGAGCATCACCACGGCCAGGACCCTCCGTCTCTTATCGAGAGGGGTGACGCTGTCGACGGGCTGAGGATGGTGTATGCCGAACACCGAAAGGAGTATCGTAAGGACCAGCCACCCGGTGCTGTAGAAAATCGCAAGGACCACGAGGAGAGGGAGAAGCACCCGGTACACCCATATGCTCTTCCTGCCGAGGACCGCATAGGCTATGTGCCCCCCATCGAGCTGGCCGATGGGCATCAGGTTCAGGGCGGTCACGAAGAGTCCGACCCAGGCAGCGTATGCGACGGGATGCAGCACCAGCTCATAATTCGACGGGAGGTTCCCCACGATCACCCACTCCAGGGTCTTGAAGAGCAAGGGGTCGCCGAGCTGTATCAACCCGGCGCTCGCGGCGGCGGTCATCTTTACGGCCGCCGACAGTTTTATGCCGATACACGCACAGACAAACGAAAGAATGAAGCCGGCCAGGGGACCGCTCGCGCCTATATCGAAGAGGGACCGCTTGTCGAAGATCACCCCTCTCATCTTGATCACCGCCCCGAACGTCCCGAAGGGGAAGTAGGGGAAAGGGATAAAATAGGGCAGCGTGGAAGGCACGCCGTATCGCCTGCTCGTGAGGTAGTGGCCCATCTCGTGAGACAGGAGTATTGTCATGATCGCAAGGCTGTACAAGGGCCCCCCCACCCAAATGGTAGAGAGGACCGTCAGCACAAACAGGATAATGTGCAGGAACGTTCGCTTGAACACTTACACCTCTAGAAACCCTGCCTCGAAGTTGGTGCGGTCGTGCCTGGTGCCCTTTTTCACTTTGGCGTCGAAATGCGCGAGCATGTCGAGGAAGGAGAGGAGGTCTTCCCTCGTATATTTCCGGCTCGCCTTGAAGAGATTGAAAGCATAGTAGGGCTTCTGGAAGGCCAGATAGTGTCTCTTTTCCAGCGGCACGCCATCTAGGTCTTCCTTCAATTTCCCGAAGGCCTTGGAAAATGCGCGAAAATCGGGCACGCCGATGAAGAACCCTTCCCTCTCCTTCGCCTGGAGCAGGAGACCCATATAGCGCGTCATAAAGCCGTGTATGGCAAGTATATTCATGCCCTGACCCAGGAGGGTCTCAAGGATCGCCAGTATTTCTTTCTTGTTCTTCCGCGCCATCGCGTCGGAAAGGGCGATGAGATCCTCCTCGTGCAGCTCCTCCGTCACCACGGCCGCGATGTCCTTGGCCTCAATGACCTCTTTGTCTCCCACGTAACTGATCACCTTTGCCAATTCCCCTTCCATGAGCGCCTCGTCGCGTATGCGCTCCTTCAAAAGGGCAAAGGCCTTGTGGGACATCTTCTTGCCGTCCGCCCTTACCGCCGCCCGGACACGTTCTTCGATCCGCTTCTCCCTTTCCTGCTCCAGGTCTACCCTGACCGCGCCGAGAGACGGCGGAAGACCGGGGTCGTCGGACGTGGAATAAATGATGACCCCCGCCCTCTCCTTCAACACCCGCAGCCCCGTCTCGATCTGGCGGATCACCTCTTTTGAAGGGTCGAGCAGCGCGAGGACGAGGCCCTCTTCGATAAAGAGCGCGGAAGCCTTTTCCGTCACCGCCTGCCTGATCGCCGGCCCTGTCAGGGTGACGATCCGGGGCTCTCGCGACCACCTCAGCGCGAGGAGATTGACGTCCTCAAAGAAATTCTCTTTCAATCCGATAGTAAAAACGATCTGTCCCATCGGTTATGATACTTTGAAACACGCTCCTTTTTCAACTATTACAGCCTTCGGCCAGTGCGAAAGGGGGCGAATTTGGAGAGTCTGCTAAGGAAGGGCCCGCCTTCGTCTTTCGTGAAGCACAATCATCTACGATCATCAATACAAGAGCACGCGCCACGAAAGTAATGGAATTTTCCGTTGAAGTTTGGTAGTTTACTTACACGGGACGTAGCTCAGCATGGTAGAGCACAGCGTTCGGGACGCTGGGGCCGCTGGTTCAAGTCCAGTCGTCCCGATTTTTTTTCCCGGGTCTTCCTTGACCATAGTGCGGTGAGCGGTGAAAATCGTGAACAAACACGTCAGGCTGCACACGAAAGGCGCCGGCGACATGATCGACATCACCCGGGATGTGGCCGGGGCGCTGGAGGCGTCCGGGCTGCGGACAGGGAACGTGCTGGTTTTTGTGGTCGGGTCCACGGCGGCCGTCACCACCTTTGAGTACGAGCCCGGCCTCATCGCTGACATGAAGGAATTCTATCAGCAGATCGCGCCGTCAGGCAAACATTACTACCACGACGACACCTGGGGTGACGCGAACGGTTTCAGCCATATCAGGGCCTCTTTTACCGGCCCCTCACTGACTCTCCCTTTCGAGGAAGGCAGGCTGCTTTTGGGCACGTGGCAGCAAGTCGTGCTGGCCGAGTTCGACAACCGGCCGCGGGAGAGAGAAGTGATTATACAGATCACGGGAGAGTAGGTTTTAGAGCGCGCCACAAAAAGGAATCAGGAAAAGACGACCCCCGCGAAGCTCACCGATGACGCCCCGTCAGTCCATTGATCATAACCGACGACTTCTCCCCCGCAGGGACCGAGCATGGAGAGAAGGAAATAGATCGGCGCGAGCCCGCAGATCCTCCTCCTGTCGCCCTCGCCGCGCACCGCTTCAAAGAAGCCGGCTGCGTCCATCCGCGCCACCGTCTCAAGAAGAGCGCCGTCTTTTTGCCTCGACTCTTCCAGCGTGGAAGCATCGAGCGGTGGGGGATCGCCGAATTGCGCACCGATATGCGCCAGGTCCGCGCCCGCGATAACAACACACGGCCCTTCGTGCGCCTTGAGTATTTCTTTAAGCCTTTCGGCCAGTTCAGCCGCTTCCCCAAAGCTCGGCGACCTGCCCGCCTCCATATACTCGTGGAAGGAACCGGTAAGGATAGAAAGCACCTCGAATCGCCCATGCCCCAGAAGAGACTGGATGATGGGCAGTTGCAGCTCGATCGAATGCTCGTTCCGGTGCGGCCATTCATCCACATAGGTCCCGAGCAGCGCATCCTCTCTCAAAAGCCTCCCCACCTCAGCCGCGCCTTTCACCGTGCCCAGGGGTGTCCGCAGGTCCCTCAGCGCAATGTTCCACACCCTGGGGGCCGGTTTGTGGCAGGTGCCGAAGATGACAAACAGCGTATTCTCATCCACTGGAAGAAACCTGTACGCCCGGCGGTATACGTCCGCGCCCCGCCCGTAATCAATATGGGGGGCAATAATCCCCTTGACGTGGTCCTTTCCGGCCGGCGCCTGCCCCTGCCTGAGCAACCCCGCCATGAAGGCGCGAAGCCCCGCCTCATCGTCAGGATAACTCCTGCCCGGCAGGAATGCCGTCCGGCAGGACAAGGCCGCGTACGCGTCCTTAAGCGCAGCCACGTGCCTCTCGTACCTGTCGTTCTGAAGGAGAAACTGGGCGTCCATCGTCTCGATCACCGAGATGATGCGGTCAAACGGCACCAAGGCGCCACCGGCGGCCCTCATATATGCCTCCTGGATATCGAGCACCGTCTTTCTCCCGTCCATCAGGGAGATGAGGAACAGGACGTCCCTTGAGACGAGGAGCGAGTCACCCGCGAGCCCTTCCGGGTCCCGGATGAGAAACATCTCCATCCCGTTGTGCGTCGTGGGCACGATATCGACCCACCTCACCTTTGCACGCTCCGTGTTTTCCATCCCTACTTATACCATAACCCGGCGCAAAACGGAAACCCCGGGCTGCGTCCCGCGCCGCGTGTAGACGATGGACGCCCGTTCAGTCGAGGCTTTATCTTGCAAAGTACCCTTTTATTCAACATTCAACCGACCCGCACGCTGAGGCGCCCCAACAATTCAGCATTTTTGTGGTATAAATCAATAAAATGCGGTAAAAGCATAACGGGGCTCTCGACCTATTTTTTTGCCACAGGCGGGGTAGAACGTGTGAAAAAATCGTTTGGGGACCCTTTGCCGTCATTCCGGCGAAAGCCGGAATCCAGTCTTTTCAGTACGTTACAAAGGGCCTGGACCCCGGCGTCCGCCGGGGTGACGACAAAAAGACGATTTTTTCACACGTTCGTACCCAGCTCGATATTGCCTTGCTGGGTCGCACCCGCGGCCGAACTTTTGGACGATGCCCGGACAGCCTAAATGAAAACGGAAGAGATGCACCGATACGACATCGTATTTGTCGGCCATGTGGCGGCAGGGGAAATCGAACCCTTCCAGGGAGAGCCGGAATACGTTTACGGGGGGGCGCCGTTCTTCGGAGCGATGGCAGCCGCCCCGCTTGGTAAAAGACTTCTCGTGATCACGAGGATGGCCCAAGCCGACCACACCCCTCTCGAATCCTTGCGGTCCGCCGGGATCGATGTGTATGTGCAGCCGGCGGGCGAGACCAGCAGGATGCGGGTCATCTACCCCACTGCCAATGTCGACGAGCGCCGGCTCTTTCTCGTCGCGAGCGCAGGATTCTTCCGCATAGAGGAGATGCCGCCTGTGGAGCCGTGTCTCGTCCAGCTCGGTGGTTTGAGCGACCAGGAATTTACCCTCGATTTCATGGAAGCGCTCAAGGGACGAGGGTTCCGGTTATCAGTCGATATGCAGAGCTTTGTCTGGCGGCTTGACCAGACGTCAAAGAAGATACACTATCGGGATGTGCCGGAAAAACGGGACATCTTCCGTATGGCCGATTGCGTGAAACTGGATGTGAATGAGGCCAGATGCCTGACAGGTACGGATGATCTGTTCACCGCGGCGGAGATGCTGGACGGCTGGGGGAGCCGCGAGACGGTAATAACACGAGCGGACGGAGTACTCGCGCGCCGTGAAGGAAAAAACTACTTTGAGAGATTCTGCAACAGGAGCATTCAGGGAAGGACCGGCCGCGGCGACACGCTAATCGGGGCATACCTGGCGCGAAGGCTGGATCGCTCCGTCCAGGAGTCCTTGAGATTCGCCGCAGTTCTGACCTCGATAAAGATGGAAGCCCAGGGCCCGTTCAAAGGCACCCTCGCGGAGGTACTCGAAAGGGATATGGCGTGAGGACGGGGCGAAAGATGCGCCGCTTTTTCAGCACCCCATAGAGAAAGGCGCTTCTACGAGATCGACCTCCTCGCAGCCGGCCTCGGCCTTATTCGCGAGGACCGCGAGCAGCCTCTCGAAGCTGTAGATGTGCCGGGGACCGATGGTATGTCTGCGCCATTTTGCCGCCCCTGGTTACCCGGTAACAGGTCCCTCTCCAGCGGACCTTTGAGCCGGCGAAGCTCCAAAGCCAGACAAGAAATCCGAGCATATCCTTGAGAGGTATGAGGAAAAGCCACCTGAGCCACTTTCTCGTGTTGATCACCTTTCGGTAAAGCACCAGGGCGAGGACATATCTGAGGGCGAGGACGCATGCCGCGGTGACGGCCGAACCCACGGTTGGTCTGACACAAAGAAGCAAGAGGGCAAAGGCAAAAATATGAGTTATTCCGTAGCCTAAAAAACCCCCCGGTCTTGATGCCCTGTACGTCCTTGCCCATCTCACCTGATGAGTCAGATGGCTCGCGACACTCATCGGCCCGACCCGGTTCTCGATCACATGGCGGCTGATAATGTTTTTGTAGCCTTTTTTCCAGAGCCTGAACCCCAGTTGGTAATCGTCCGCGAGATACTCCGTGAGGGCGCCAAAGCCCCCGATGTCCCGGAGCGCCTCTTTCGAGACAAGGATGGAGGCGCCGAGGCCGAACGTCACGCCTTCCAGGCGCCTCGCCACGAGCACCGAGGGGATGAAATCGAGGGCTATGCTGAGGGATTCAAGGGCGCTCCCGACCGACTCGGGACTCGATATTTTATAAAGCGAGGTGACTATTCCGGTTTTGCCGCCGCCCCGGAACTCCGTGACCAGGCGTCTCAGGTAATCCTTATCGGCAACCATGTCGCTGTCGCTGAGTGCAAGCATCGGATAAAGTGACTCGTCAGCCAATGCCTGGAGATTCAGCACCTTCCGGTTTGTCCCTGAGCCCCCATAGTTTACCACCACACGGGCGTCGCCCGGGGCCGCGGCCGCAACCGCCATGGCGAGGGGGAGAGCAGGGTCGTCGGGGTCCCGGAAACCAAAAAGCACTTCAAAGCAGGGATAGTCCTGAACACAGAAGCCGGACAGGTTTTCGGCGGCATAGGGGTCAATGCCTTTTATCGGTTTCAGAATAGAAACAGCCGGCAATTCTGCGTCGGGGACAGGCCGGCCCGTATCGGGGCCGGGATTTTTAAAAAAGCCGAAAATGCATGCAAGGGAGAAAAGGGCATAGAAACTCCCCAGAATAATGAGTATGAAAAGGAAAATGGAAAGGATTGTCATGGGTGCGACAGAGGTGACAACGAGCCGCCGGAGAGGGTACAATAGGGGAGTATGAAACTACTCCTTTTTGCAGCGTTCCCCAGAGAGGTCCGGGAGGCAGTTCGGCCGATGGGTCGCAAGACGAGGATCCATGGCCTCCCCTTCAGGGCGTTTTGCGTCCGCCACCCTTCACATACGCTGACCGTGGCCGAAACAGGCCTGGGAATCGAAAACGCCACGCGCGTTTTCCTTCGCATGCTTCACGCCGGCAGGTTTGACGCGGTGATCTCCCTCGGCTACTGCGGCGCCCTGTCCCGGGACGCCTCCGTCGGCGACCTGATCTGGGCTTCGAAGATCCGTCTCATCGAAGGGGAGAGGGTTGAAACGCTTTCCCTCCCTGATAATCGAAAACTTCTGGAGATGCTCTCCTTGCGTCTTCCCATCCGGGCCGGCACGTTCCTTACCCTGAAGGGGTGGATGAAGAAGCAGGAACTGGTACGTTTTGTGGCCCCCGACATGACGCTCCCCGTATGCGAGATGGAGACCTTCGGGTTGGCGCAACTCTCCCTGCACCACGGACTGCCCTTTTTTGCTGTCAGGGCTGTCAGCGACGGGGTGGATGTCGACCTTGCTTTTAACCCGTGGGAAGTCTGCGACAACGCAGGCACCTACCGGCTCACCCGGGCGCTCAGACTTTTCCTCACCCGGCCGCGCCTTCTGGCCCATGCACTGGCACTCCGCCGGAGCTCGAAGATTGCCTCACACAACCTGGCCCGGGCAGCGACCGCCTTACTTCAGGTATTGTAACCGGGGGCTCGAATGTGTGAAAAAATCGTTTGAGAACCCTTTTCCGTCATTCCGGCGAAAGCCGGCAGAGCGTGGCGGGCATTAATCCCGCGAAGGCGGGACATCCAGCTTTTTCAGTACGTTACAAAAGGCCTGGACCCCGGCATCCGCCCCCGGATACAGGCATTCCGGGGCAGGCTTGGTGACGACAAAAAGGCAATTTTTTCACACGTTCTGCCCCGGGGAAATCAGCCCCTCCCGGGCACCACAGCCCCCGGAAAATCCTCGAGGTGCGCAACGATTGCCTTATCGGGCGCGATCCCGTTGAGCCTGGTCCTCATGAGCGAGACACACAGGACCACCGGCAGGAGCACGATGAGGATGCCCGCCCACAGCAGATTGCGTTCCCCGATGAGGAAGGTGACGGAGAGATTAAAGATGATGATGCTGAGGTAAAGGGCGGGCCCCGGGAGATACCTCCAGGTGCACGTAGCGCCGGAGAGGTCTCTCACCCTTCTCGCGCTGAGAAGCCGGTCGATGAGCTGGAGCGTATGGATGAGGAGGAACCCGACAACGAACCAACCGACGAAATTCGAAATGGGGATGCCGAAATAGATCCCCTTATCAGGATAACCGTATATTTGGCCGAGAAACCACTTGTCGCCTCTCAGGGCGACAGGGTCTATGATGACGTCCAGGCACATGCAGAAGAGTGCGCCGAGGAGGCGCACTTTCAGGGAATGCCTGATTTTTCTGCTTTCCAGGAGGTAGACGCCGCCGCCCCGGATGGCAGGGCTGATGGCAAAAAGGGCCACCGAGTATGACGCGTAGGAAAGGAAGACGAAGCTCATGGAGTCCATGAACGGAACGCCGAGGACCCAGAGTTCCCTGCCCTTTGTCTGGCACGTATAATAGTAGTGGCCGTAGGGGATGCCGTTATGTATGGAAGAGTATTCGGATGCCCATGCAATGACGTAACCTGCGACGGCGAAGAGGAGGGCCCGCTTCAGACCGAGATGGAGCGTGCAGGCCAGAAAATAGGCGAGTAAAAAGGCGACAAAATAAGGCCTCAGCGTAATCGTGCCCAGGATCTGTGACAGGAGCGTCTCCATCAGGAGGGCAACACATTCCAGAGAAGGCACCGGAGCATTTTCCCGGGATGGGCAAAAATCTCCCGCATGGCTGCCGGCTCAAATCCGCTGTGGACCATGCAATCCCTGCACCGGCCGTCTCTGCCCGGCCCATATGCTTCCCACCGCGTCTTTCCCATAAGCTCGGCGAATGACGGGTAGTAGGTATCGGTAACGAGGTAGCATGGCGACTTCCAGCCGAGGGGGTTGCGGGTTGGGCTGCCCCAGGGGGTGCAGGCCATTTGCCCCTTTCCCTCCAGAAAATCGAGGTAGAGAGGGGTGCCCGTCATGGGGAGCCCGCGGAACAGACCGCGCATCTGCCGGAACTTCTCCGCCGCCTCTTCCTTCCTCAGGAAAATGTCATCGGAAACGCTCTCGTAGCCGAATGCGGGGGAGACAAGGATGCCGTCCACACCAAGATCCTTGAGGAGAGAGAAGAGGTCGATCAACTCGACCGTATCGGTCCATTTGTAGACCGAAGTGTTTGTCCACACGCGGAACCCTTTTTTTTTCGCAGCTTTCAGACCCTCGATGACCGCATCGAACGACCCCGGTCTTCCGCTGATGCGGTCGTGTGTCTCTTGCATACCGTCGACGTGGAAGCTGAGCGTCAATCGCGGATGGGGCGGATATGCGTCGACAAACGAGGCGGCAAGAAGTCCGTTCGTGCAAAGGTAGATATGTCTTTTCAAACGGATCAGCCCTGTAAGCAGCCCCCTTAGGTCTCCGTAAAGGAGGGGCTCCCCGCCCGTTACGGTGACCACCGGGGCGTGTGATTCGACCGCGGCCCCTAGGCATTCACCGAGGGTCAGGTCCTGCGAGTGCCCTTTTGTGTAGAGCCTTATCCTGTCGCAGCCGGCGCATGCGAGGTTGCACCGGTGCGTCGGCTCAAGCATCAGCACGAAGGGAAATCGCTTGCGTCCCTTGAGGATGTTCTTGAAAAAATAGCCCGTAAGGGCAGCGGAAAGACCTGGCGAGAAACGCATGATGGGTGGTTTTAAGGATTCACGGTCTTGCCTGCCATGCCGGCGATGAACTTCAGCGCGTCATCGAGCGCATCGAGGTGCAAACGAGTATTCTTGCAAGGGCCCTCAGGTCTCTTGTTCGGGATGGCGAGGACGGGAATCCGCTCGGCCACGTCCCTGATGCCGCTGATAAGGTCTCTCTCGCAGGCGACGGCAAGGATGAGAGAAGGTTTATGCTCTCTGATCGCCTTTCTGGCCTCCTCGCCTCCTGCAGCGGTGACGACCTGAACGGCTCTTCCGTTCGCCCGCTCGACCACCTGCCGCTTTGCCTCCTTCTCCAGGCATCTAGGGAGGAGGATCAGGAGTGTATCGACGTTCAGCTGGCGCGCGTGGCTTTTCACTATCAGGTTGTGAGCCTTAATGAAAGAATTGCCCACCCTGTCCTTGCTTATACCGAGCTTTCCTCCAAGCCACATGCTTTTCGAAAGAAGGGACAGCAGAAGTTTTTCCGCCCAGATATAAGGGAAAACAGATTTTCTGAATTTCAGGAGGAGCGTGGTCTCCAGCGCGACCAGGATAAGGATGATCACGGCCAGCACAAAGGCCGACCGTTCGATGAGCCTCGAAAGAAGGGGGCTGAGTTGATCGATTCTGGGCTTTGTTAAATACCAGCCAAACCGGAGACATGCGATGAAAATGAGGACCGACCCGGCCGCAAGGGTGAGGAAAGTGCTCAGCTTCTCGTCAATCTCGTTTTCTTGCGGGCTTGTAGACCCGTTCCAGTCAAGCCACTCGTCCCCAAGCCTTCTGTCCCTCCGGCCAGTCTTGGAATCGGGCTCTTTCTCAGTCATGCGCATCCCCTCGAGGAACGCCCCGGCACATAACCACTCCCCCTATACCAGTCTATTGCCTTTAGGGCTGCTATTTCAAGTGAATTCTGTGCCATCCCCAGCTTTCGCACCGCCTTCGAGCAGTCGAAAAACATGTAGTGGCGCGCCATCCGGACGCCGTCGAGGGGGATTGCCGGCTCCTTTCTTCGTGAGAGTCTCACAAGGCACTCATCGATAAATGCAAGGCAGAGCACCGGCGTGTAGGGCAGTTTCCACCGGGGTGGCTTCCTTCCCGTCAAACGGGCCAGGAGCTGCAGGAATTGCTTCAGGGTGAGATTGGCGTTTCCCAATATGTAGCTCTCCCCCACGACGCCGGACCTTGATGCGAGCACGTGTGCGTCCGCCACATCTTCGACATCCACGAAATTGAGTCCCGTATCAAGGTATGCCGGCATCTTTCCATTAAGAAACTCGACTATTATCTTTCCCGTGGGTGTAGGCTTCCTGTCCATCGTCCCTATAGGGGCGGTAGGATTGACAATCACCGCCGGGAGCCCTTTGCCGATAAACCTCCGTACCTCCTGTTCGGCGAGAAACTTCGATCTCTTGTAATGTCCCAGCATGTCCCGGAGCCTGGCCGGGGTTTCCTCGCTGCCCGGTTTTCCATTCTTTGCGGGGGCGAGTACGCCTACGGTGCTCGTGTAGACGACCTTTGCAGCGTCCGTCTCCAGCGCTGCCTGCATGACGTTGACCGTTCCCTGGACGTTTATGGCATACATGGTCTCCGGGTCAGGAACCCACAGCCGGTAATCGGCGGCTGCATGGTATACCTGATCGCAGCCCCTCGTTGCCCTCAACACTGCGCTGTAATCCCGAAGATCCCCCGGCGCAGGCTCCACATCGAGGGCCGCGAGGATTGCTGTGTCCGAGCCTTTCCTGACAAGGGCACGCACGTCAAACCCCTTCTTCCTTAGCGCCTTCGCGACGTGATACCCGATGAATCCGGTCGCCCCCGTCACCAGTGCCCTGGCCATTATCTAAGTCTCCAGGGTATCGGCGAAAAGACCCTTCTCCTGTGTGAGGAGTTTCCCAAGCGCCATCAGGGGGAAGCAGTTCCGATAATTGTGGTACTTGATCATGAAGTGCTTGGGGAAGCCGGTGGCGGTGAACTCTTCCTCTTCCCAGGTCCCGTCGGACGCCTGTCTCCGGAGGAGAAACTCTATGCCATTGATCGCTTCCCTGCACGCGCCTTCTCCTGCAGCGATCAAGGCCATCACCACCCAGGCGGTCTGGGAAGCCGTGCTCTTCCCGCGCATCCTCAAATTCCGGTTGGCATAAGATTCGCAGCACTCCCCCCATCCGCCGTCCGGGTTCTGGTATCGCTTGAGTGTGGCGACGGCTTTTCGTAGGTAAGGTTTTGTCATATCCTCGTGCATCGAGGCTAAGCCTGTAAGCACCGACCACGTCCCATAGATGTAGTTGACCCCCCACCTGCCCCACCAGAGGCCATCCCTTTCCTGCGTTTTTTTAAGGAACTTGAGAGCCCCCCTCACTGCCTTGCTCGACGGGGGATAATCGATGCAGCCAAGCAGCTCGAGCACCCTGCCCGTGATATCGGGCGTGCTTGGATCGATCATCGCCTCCAGGTCTCCGAAGGGTATCTGGTTCAACACCTCCACATTGTTGTCCACATCAAAGGCGCCCCATCCCCCGTCCTTCCCCTGCATGCCCAGCACCCATCCGACCGCTCTCTTAAAGTCCTCGGGTTTAAGGAACCGATCATGGCCGCACCTATTCAGGAGCATGAGCACGACCGCGGTGTCGTCTATGTCGGGATACCAGTTGTTGACGAATTCGAAAGCCCATCCCCCCGGCTCAAGGTGGGGCCTCTTCACGCTCCAGTCCCCCTTCTTGAATATCTGCTTGCCGGCCAGCCACTGGCAGGCGTTTACCATGGCAGGATGGCTTTCCTTCAGGCCGGAGCAGAAAAGGGCGAGGGCGGTGAGGGCGGTGTCCCACACGGGTGAGATGCACGATTGGAGCACCAGCTCATCCTCCCCCTCGATGGTGCATCTTTCCAGCGCTTCAAGACCTTTCCGCACCGGCCCGTATGAAAGGTCGTGACCCTCAACGAGCAGGGCAAGAATAGAGTTGACCATGGCCGGCTGTATCCCTCCCCAGTCGCCGGTCTCTTCCTGATGGTCCCGGATCCAACGCATGGCCCGTTCCAGACCCTTCTTTCTGAAAGACCGCACACGGCTCTCCTCGGTCGCTTTTATCAATTTATCCAGTTGCGCAAAGAACCGCTTCCACGAGAGAATGCCCTTGCCCCGTGTGGCTGACCCGCCGGCCGGGTCACGAGCTATGAGTTCTTGCACCCCTCGGCCCTCAGGAATAGCCTTGACGGGTTTCGCGTCGAGCACGACCGAGAGGGGCACAAAGGTGGCCCTTGCCCAACTTGAAAAATTGTAGATGTTGAGGGGGAACCAGGGAGGCAGAAGCACGATCTCCACGGGAACCGAAGGGATGCCTTTCCAGTCATACTGGCCGAAGAGGGCAAGGAATATCTTCGTAAAGAACCTGCTTTTCGCCGGGCCTCCGTTGGCGATGATAAATCGCCGGGCTCTTTCGAGGCGGGGGTCCTCTGCGGGATATCCTGCGAGCTTCAGGGCAAAATAGGCCTCTATGCTGGTACTGAGGTCCCCCTTGCCGCCCTTGTGTATTGCCCATGTGCCGTCGGGCCTCTGATGCTTCAGGATATGGTTCGCAATCTTTGCGTTTCTCTCTTTGTCTTCGATGCCCGCAAAAGTGAGGAGCATGAGATATTCCGCAGTGATCGTCACATTCGATTCCAGCTCGAACCACCAGTCACCATCCGGATGCTGGCAGCGGATGAAGTAGTGGCGACTCCGTTCGATGGCAACCGACACCCGACCGGCCAGGTCCCGGCGGTGCGTGGGCTCTTGCCCTGCTTCAGCTTCAGCAGACAAGAGGCGAAGGTTATCAATGAGCATGTGCAATAGAATCCCCTTTACAGTGCGGTGCTTCTCTCATAGGCCGGCCTGACATGCAGCGGCTGCCCCGAAAGCTCTCTGAAACCCACGAGTTGAAGGCCCAGGGTTTTGAGACGATGGTGTACCCGCTTTGAGGTGACCCCTTTGGTCTCCCCCCGGCCCGGTGACGAACCCAAATCCGGATGGAGGTAAATCTCGCTCGCCCCACCCTTTACGTAGGGCAGGAGGGCGAGAAGGTACTTTTCATCCATCCTCCCGGTTCCGGAAAGCCCGTACACGTTGTCCAAGGCCCGCAGTCCATGTCTGTGGGCTATCCGCAAATTCCGGTCGGCGAGAAGTCCGAAAACGAGCCACGTGAAAAAGGCCTTTACGTCCCAAAGGGGCGCATGGAGGCCGAGCACGAGAGATAAGGGCTCGCGGGGTATCCTTATCCAGGCGATACCCCTCCCGCCTGCCTCCCTCGCGATGATTTCGAACAGGAGCGGGTGCATATGGAGATGGTGATGGCAGTCGACATGAGTAGGGTGGATACCGGCCTTTTCCACCCTGTCGAACTGCGCTTTCACCTCGGCCCCGATCTGGTCGGCGAGGTGCTTTCTCAACCTCCAATACGTAACGCCGGCCCGCATCGGACTTCTCTCGAAACGGCCCTCGCTGTCGACGAGACCCGGGACGTCGGCGGGTGAGAGAACCGGCCACCCGTCGGAAAGCATGATGTGGAGTCCCACCGAGAGCTTCGGGTATCTCGCGGCGAGGTCGACTGCCTCCGCAAAGGCATCCCCCCCCGCGACGATGCTTGCAGCGGAGAGCACGCCCCCGTCACAGGCTGCGGCGACGGCCCGGTTGACGGAAGGGGAGCAACCGAAATCATCGGCCGTAACGACGAGGTACCTGCTCTCCCCTGACGGCGTGGACCCTCCGGCCATCACGCCACCGCCTTTCGCTTCGCCATGAAAGAAAAAAACTCCCTCCCCTCTCTGATCCGCCGGGAGAATTCACCCCTGTCTTTGAGCATCTCCTTCAAAATCCTCAAAATCGGGGCGGGCCTCAGATAAAAGCGCCGGTAGAAGACTTCGACCGCGGCGAATATCTCCTCTTTTGAGAGCCATGGATACGCCATGACCGAATTCTGGATGCCTTCCCGCACGAGCCCTCCTCCCTCTCCGACGAGCCATCCTTCGCGCTTTGCCTGCTCGTAAAGCGCTGTTCCCGGATATGGAGCGGCAAGAGAAACCTGCATGCTGTAAGGGTCGATCTCACGGCTGAACCGCATGGTCTCTTCCATGGTCGACCGCGTTTCTCCCGGCAAGCCAAGTATGAAGGCGCCGTGAATGAGCACGCCGGCTTCTTTTGCTGCCCGTGAGAACCTGCGCGCCCCTTCGAGGTTTATACCCTTCCTGATATTGTTCAGTATGAGCTGGTTGCCCGATTCAAAGCCAACCACCAAGAGTCGCAACCCGTTGTCCTTGAGCATCTCCAGCGTCCTTTTCGGCACGTTGGCCCTGGCGTTGCACGACCAGGTGACGCCGAGGCGGCCGACCTTCCGGCCGATCTCTTCCAACTGCGGATGGTCCGTAAAGGTGTCGTCGTCGAAAAAAAACTCCTTCACCTGGGGAAAGAGCGCTTTCGCGCATGAGAGCTCCTCGCAGATATTGTCCGGGCTGCGTACCCGGTATGTGCCCCCCCCTATGGTCTGCGGCCACAAACAATAGGTGCAGCGACCCCGGCATCCACGCCCTGCATAGAATGAGACATAGGGGTGCTTCAGGTAACCGATGAAGTAATTCTCGATGTGCAGGTCCCTGGCATAGACGCCTGTCACAAAAGGAAGGCGATCAAGGTCACGGATGAGCGGTCTTGGCAGGGTCCGGTGAATAGAACCATTCGCACGGAACACGATCCCCTTCACCGTATCAAGCGATCGGCCTTCCGAAATCTCAACGACCGTGTCGTCGAACTCGCCGATTGCGACAAAATCGAGACCCGGTGACGCCGCGAGACTCTCTTCGGGGGAGACGGTCACATGAGGGCCGACCATGCCGATCACGAGGTGAGGGTGCGTCTCCCTGAGGCTGATCGCCAGTGCCGCATCATTCTCGAAAGTCGGTGTGCCCGTGTGAATTACGACAAGCTCGTAGCTGCCTGTCTCACGGATAACCTCTTCCCGCGTTATGCCCTCGGCCGAGGCATCGAGCAGCCTCGCCCCCGGTATCATGCCTGCCGGATAGGCGAGCCAGGTCGGATACCAGAACGAGCGGACCTCCCGGCACGCCTGGTAGCGCGAGCCCGCACTACCGTCGAAGCCCTTAAATGAGGGTGGATTGAGAAGTAGGGTTTCCATATCAGAAAACAGCGTTAACGCCGCCGGTTGCCTTTTACAGCGCTGCCCAAGTACCTCGGTATTGTGAGCATCGCGTCATCTTTTGTCAACCTAACCCGGCCTGAAACCTAAACACGACAAGAACATTCAGCCTTCCCGTTTTCCTGAAAGGAATGACGTGTCGATGAAATTTGCTACACGTAGTTTATCGTGGCGAGCCGCAACTGTCAATAACTCCTCAAGGCAGTGGGCGATGGCAGGGGCGGCGTTGTGAACAAACAAGCAGACAACCGGTCGTTTCTTGGCGTTTTTGCTGTTGTTTGCCCTTTTTTACCCTCTTCAGCACGCATTTGTCACCAACCGTCTTTCGCAACCCCTTCCTGATTCCCTTCTCCTGCAAGCCTTTCAGAAGGGGGGGTGGACGATTGATAGTGCACGGTTTGAAAGTTTATACATACTCAGAGGCCAGAGAGAAATTAGCCAGCATCCTGGAGGAGTCCAAGACCGAAGAAGTGGTTATCCGACGCCGTAAGGGTGATACGTATGCTATTGTCCCCCGGTCCTTACGTCCCCGCCGCTCCCCGTTCGATGTTCCCGGCCTGAGTAAACGCATCACCAAGGAACAGATAATTGAGGCGATTCGCGAATCCAGAGAGCGGGCAGAAAAGTAGCCTGTCCCTTTCCTACGCCTTGAACCAGTTCGTCGTCTCGCTCAGCTCGAAGGCTATCTTCGACAGTTCTTCGGATGTGCCCCTCATATCCGCGGAAGAGCCCCGGAGCTGGCGCGTCACCGTCGCGATGTTCTCCATGTTCTTTGTGACTTCGTTTGCGGTAGACGACTGCTCCTCCATGGCGACGGCAATGCGGTCGACCATGTCGGCGACCTTTTCCACGTAGGAGACCACGCCGTCCATGGCGGACAGGGTCTCGGCGGTCTGCCCCGACACCTTGCCCACGGAGTGCTTCTGCGCCTGCATGGAGGCGACCGACCTTTTGATCTCCTTCTGCATCCTTTCGATCATGCCGGCTATCTCGTTGGCTGCCACTACGGTCTTCTCCGCAAGCTCCCTCACGTTGTCGGCGACAACCGCAAAGCCCCTGCCCTGCTCACCCGCGCGGGCTGCCTCGATTGCGGCGTTCAGGGCAAGCAGGTTCGTCTGGTCCGCGATCTCCTTGATCAGATCGACTATGCTCTGGACCTCTTCCGAGTTTTTGCCGAGGGACTCCACCTCTTTGGCGGACTCGTTGACCGTCTCGACGAACCGGCTGAGCTCCCTGCCGCTTGAGTGGACTACGCCTTTGCCGTCAAGGGCGATCTTCTTCATCGACTTTGCAGCTTCCGAGGTCTTAAGCGCGTTTTTGGCCACCTCATCCGTGGTCTGGGACATCTCCACCATGGCGCCTGCCGCCTGCTCCACTTGAGCCGCCTGCTCGCCTGAGCCCTGGTCCAGGGACCGGGCGGTGGCGGAGAGCTCGTCAGAGCTCGACGCAAGGCCGGAAGCGGCAAGCCGTATCTTCCCCACGATCTCTTTCAGGTTCTGCACCATCTTCGCCACAGACGCCTCCACCCTGCCGATCTCGTCATTGGCGCTCGCACATACTTCGTGGGTAAGGTTGCCGGATGCGATCTCGTCGGTCACCGAGATGAGCCGGGACAGGGGCTTCGAGATGGAGCGGTAGATCCATGCGCCGAAGCCTATGCCAAAGACTACGGCAATCACGCCAATGATGATGACGAGCATCGTGCTGTCCCTCACCATGCTGTTAACCTCGACGATCGACTGCTCCTGAGCGCCTCTGGCCGTGGCCATGGTCTTCTTGGCGGCTTCCGCCTGTCGCAGGACAATGGACCGCAATCCCTCCATGGCGTCCCGGGCCTTTTCCTTCATGGCGAGCTGGTTGCGGACTTTCGCGACAATGCCGTCGCCGGCAAAGAGCAGGCCCTTCATGGAGCCTGTGCCCGAAAGTGCGTTCGAGAGCATCTTCCTCTCTTCTTTTGCGCCCAGGTCCGCGAGCGATGCGTCGAGCGACTTCGAGACCTTGTCGATCTTCACGAACGCATCGGTGAGGGCGGCGGCTATCTCGTCTACCTCCTTGGCGCTCCCTACCGTAAAGAGCCGGGTGGCGAGCCCCTCTGTCGACAGGCCCAGGGAGGTCAGCTCGGACGCGCCGTAGAGGACGGACGTGGCCTTGCCCACCTGGGTGAAGATCGTGCCCTGCTCGCCCGATTCGGCGGCAGACTCGTCGCCGACGCTTTTGCCCTCGTTATCTATGAGCACCAGGGCCATCTTTATTACGGTGAGCATATTCGTCTTGAGGTCATCATACTGCTTCCGCACCTCCGGTGCGGCCTTCGCAACAAGAGATGTCCTTAAAGCCACGAGCTGCTCGCCGGTGTCGCCAAGGCCCTTCATGCTTTGGGCGAATTGGCCGTGCTGATCCTCCGCACTCTTGAATATGATCGGTCCGTAGGAATCGGCCGTGAGCACGGCCCCTTTCGCCTTGAGCCCCATCACTTCCAGCGTCTGCTTGTCCGTCACGGTATCGAGCTCGTGGCACCATACCTGGAGGTCCTTCAACTGCATCGTCATGTCCTGAATTATCCGCAAACGCTCGGCGATGCTGTTTGTCGCAGCCAGAGATTTCCCATAGGCCGCGGAGCGGGCCGACTGAAGGGACCTCACTTTCTGATCGAGTCCTTTGAGCCTCTGGGAGACGTCCTTCAGCTTCTCCCGGACCTGGTTGTTGGCGCCGACCGCCTCTGCCTCTATCTTCAGCCTCTGCCCGGTGACGGTGAAAAGCTGCTGCGCCTCTCCGCTCAATTCACGGTAGGCTTCCATTTTCTTGTCGGAGAGGGCCTCGACCGCACTTTGCGCCTTCTTCACCTGGTCGAGGCTTGCTTCTGCCTCCTGCCGGTACGTCTGGAGCTCCGCCGGGTTCACTGCCCAGCCCACCTTTACCAGGTCGGCGGTGGCCGCGTGGATGGCCCGCTGCAGCTCCATGCTCCTCGTCTGGAAGGGCGTGCTCTTTTCCGTAAGGTCGTAGAGCTTGCTCTTGACGAACCCCATGCCGATCACGCTTGCAAGCACCACCGCGACTATCACGCCGAGCACGGTCACTACGTTTAATGTCAGCTTGGATTTGATGGTCATCCTTCGACTCCTTCAAAAAAGCTTCGCGCACCTTGAACGACACGGGGTCGCTTTCCGGGGAGCGTGCCATCCCTGTATGGCTTCATTATCGGCATACAGTCGTAATCACTTAAATGGCCGCCGCCCGGAGAAACTTTGTTTTTCAAAAACAGGCGCTATCCGTAGGGCTTTTCGAAAAACTGATAGAAGCAGGCTATGGTAAATCCGAAGATGACGTGAAATGAACGACCCCGCCGCAAGCCTTCGGGGAATATACCCGAAGGGATTCACAAGGCCGGCGACAAAGGCCCACTTACCCAATTTTACCGGCATGCCCCGGTGATTTCCCGGTCAGCTTTCTTCCTGGGGTCGAGCGGTTGAAGGAAGAAAATGGAGATGGCGGGATT
>Ga0187856_1000198_pt1 | contig 57421 bp, 47 predicted proteins | sample June2016WEW_8_40_FD_132443 | JGI IMG/M metagenome (GOLD analysis project Ga0187856, IMG submission 132443) | Peatland microbial communities from SPRUCE experiment site at the Marcell Experimental Forest, Minnesota, USA - June2016WEW_8_40 | ecosystem: Environmental > Terrestrial > Soil > Wetlands... | reverse complement strand
TTTGCGTTCGTCTGGAACTGTCCGGTCCGATTAAGACGTCCTTTTTTCAAATAAGGACATTTTGTCTATGCTTTTAACAAATCGACCGTTTCAGAAAAGGGGTTTACTTCTCAGGAATCACTTACTTAAGAACGTCCCCTTCTCCCCCCACACATGGCAATCACTTAAGTCTGGCGCGTTTTATCAAAGCGCTTCCCTTCAAGTGGATACTCTCTTATGATGACGTGCCACAAATAAGGGGAATGTATAAGGACAAGAGAAGTCTTTCTGTGGGCTTTTATTATCGCGCAAACGACCGAAGGGAAGGCAAAGAGCTGATGTTTTTTTGTGATGATCTTGATCTCCCTCCTACCTGGGATTCATCCCACATCCAAACCCGTCCCATCGCTATAGCACCGGAAAGTACCGGTTAATTTGTTACAAAGACACTTTATTTGAGCCCTGACGGGACATCCTAATAATCCTAAGGTGTACATGGTCTCTTCTTCATGTCTTCCCGCTTTACGAGCGGGAGGGCAGCGCAGACTTCCTTGCTCACTTGCTGAATGCAGCAATGTATTTCTCTGGACTGTCAGACAACACGAATTTTAAATATCTCCGACCCTCCTCCGGAAACTGCACACTATCAAAGATAGTTATCACGTTTTTCGTTTTTTCTTTCTTCCCCTTTAAGAGCAGTGAATGAACAGCATAAAGAAGGCCTCCTGTCAATACCGCGTCGTCACACAATACCACACCTTCCCTATTTTCTAGCCGTTGCGCGTAATATTCGGGAAGCTCATTCATCAGGAACAGAAATCTGACCCCCCTTTCCGGCGCCGACTCGTGAAGCAGAAACGAAAGAGTGAATGCGAGCGGAATGGCTGCTACTGACAACGCAACCACGGTGTCTGCCCGATTGTCGCCCATTAAGCCAAGCACGTTGTTGGTAAATCTCTTCCAAATATGTGGTTTAAGGAAAAGCCACAATGGTTGGACCTGCCCCTGTTTGGTTAAGGTAATAGCTTCCCCTTCCTCTAGTGCAAGTGTCGGTGCTGGAATTCTTCCTGCCGCTGAGCACTCCGACGCCCATTCATTCGGGCTCACATATGTCAACCAATATCGATCATCCTTCATCCAGAAGGTAGGGTCTTTGACGCGATCTGGCCTGACAACCTTCAACAGGGAATCCTTAACCGCTTTCCAGCCGTACAAGCTTCGAACCTCTGAAAGACGCCTTGCCTTTTCTTCTCTGCAATCAAAAATCACAGAGTACCTGACTTTGTCAGGCATTTTCGCCTTAATAAGCTTTTTGAACAGGTGAATAGTTCCGCCAGTTCTGGTATGCGAGTCTACGCAAAAAAGTGTTTTACCTTTGATATCAAGATCTGGCGGCAATCCTAACACGAACGTGCGATTTTGGAAGATAAACTCAGATAATGAACTGATAATCAAAGGCTTATCCAAATCATAGGCCAGTTTGGCGGCCAACGGGAACCCGGATTTCCCAAGGGAACACACATAATCAAACGTCTCAGCTTCTGTCTTAAAAACAGCTAGAAAGTCTGCATAGACCCTCGAAAAACTATACAAATTTTCGTAAAAAAACCACTCGTCCCAGATGTATTTCTTGGGCTCTAGTTGATCATAGCGAATAATTGTGTCTGCTATATTGAACGCACAGGCATCTACTTCCATAATTACAATTCTTAGGAAAACACCTCGATGACGGTTCTTGAATCCATACGCGGTTCTGTGACGGCGAAATGCACCAATTCCTTGATATCGTCGAGCTGGTCAACGATAAACGTTCCTTCAACAGGGTAAACATAAGACTGGAAAAAGGCCTCAAGTTTGGTCTTAATGGTCTCATACGCGATCAGTTCGACGTCGTTCAATTGCGACAGGTTCTCCGTTTTAGCTTTCGAGATAAGTTCTATGTAGGCCGCAAAGACGTCTCTGTGCTCCAATCGACTCTCGACGGTCCCAAGCGTCTGCCGACAGGTACTGCCGACCCCCGGAGTTGAGTTGAAGGCCCCAGAAGCCGGGATCTCTATATCCAACATGACTCTATAGCTATTTGCGACCGACCTCAACGCGAGATCGGTGTTTGAAAACATTATCGCGTTATACAAATCAAACGCCTGCTGCCGAAGTTCCTTGGTTTTTCCAGTGTCTGAGCCGAACTTTCTCCGTGCGACTTCCGAAAGATTGCCAAGGGTGGCAGGGTAGTGACTACACACAAAGTCATACGTTAGGGGACGTTTGGATAGCTGCTGCCACCAGCGTTTAAGGATGGAGGGCTTCTTCAATTTCTTACGGTACGGTTTCATCGCGTTCTTTTTGGGTAACACATCGTTAACGAGTTCAGCAAAAGGCTGCTCGAAAGGCAACGCTAAACGCGCGCTCTCGTAAATTCTCTTAGGATATCTACCTATGAGAGTTCTCAGCTGGTACTCTCGCATAAGGCGTGCCAGAAACGCTGAATAGACCACTGCGAATATGAACGCAGCTAACACAATAATGAGTAGGTGTGCCACTAGGTCACCTCCCGTTCTCTTTGGTCACAGTATCCCATTTGCCTTTCAGGACCACCTGTATAGCCAAACCTGAACCTACCAGTAACCCAGCTACTATACATGGAATATAGTACATCAAAAGCCAGTTGTTCAAAATGAATGGAAGCCACGCCCCAAGAATAGCCGAAATAGCTCCTTTCAACACAACGCTTCTGATCTGTACGAAAAACATTTCAAGGAACTTATCAGTCTTTGGCCCCGCCACTATCACTTTAAACATATCGCTAAAGGACAGGTATAGATGATACAACGAGAGCAAAAATGCGCAGACAAAAGCCACGTGCAACAGATTAACAAGCAGTTTTGCAAATGTAACTGAGTAGAAAGTTTTTTCCAGGTTGTAACACGAGGCTGGAATCCCATGAACGTTGCAGCCCTGTCGCGATGCCTGGCTCAGCAGGACTCCATAAATACCAGATAACACAACCCCGAACAAGCCAAAAATAATAGACAACGAGTGTAGGAACTTCTCGCGTAACGGGTCTTTTGGCTGAGCTTTATACATCAGCCCAAGTGGCCCCGGTTGTCAAGATAATTTTTCGCCATTCTTACGTTACAGCCCTGTATGTAGTAATGCACATCCCAGCCGTCGCCACCGGACTGTGGAAAAGGGGTCTTTTTCCCATATTCCCACAGTCACCCCTGAGCCCATAGTACACTCAAGTGGCCCCGGTTGTCAAGATAATTTTTCGCCATTCTTACGTTACAGCCCTGTATGTAGTAATGCACATCCCAGCGGTCGCCACCGGACTGTGTGCTATGGGGTCAGGGTGCATTTGAGAAAGCATCAGGAATCACTAACGTGACTTATCCTCTCTCGTCCGCATGATCCTCGATACGCCTGGCGTGGCATGTCCTTTGTCAAGTTCGTCAACTACGTTATATATTCTCATGATCCCAAGCCACACCCCCAAGGGTAACCCCCCTTCGACAGTGATAGATACACACTTCGGTAAAACGGCAATAATATCCCTATGTTCCGGAGCGTCAATTTTATGGCGTGTGCCTACGGATTTGGGGGGTCAAGTCGATCTTCTGGACTTTGGTCGGAGGCGATATCTTCAGTTGTTTAAGTATGTTGAGCTGGTCAGGGGTCGGCTCGGTGCACTGCAAAACCCGGCCATCTTTTGAAGAAAATTCCCCGAGATGAAGACGCTCCATACTGGTCCTGATCCTGTCCCAGGTGATGCCCGTTTTCCGCTCGGCGATCCTGACAAGAAGGAGGGCCAGAAAGCAGAGGAATACATGGGAGGCGATACGCTCGTCCTTATGATGGTAGAGGGGCCTGAGCTCCAGGGTCGTCTTCAACGTCCGGAAGGCCCTCTCCACTTCGAGGAGCTGTTTATAGCCAAGGGCAACGTCCTCGGGAGAAAGGCTGTCGTCGCTGGTGGAAAGAATGTACTTCCCGTCGAGACGTTCTTCCTCGTTGATCTTTGCCCAGTCAATGACAAGGGCGCCGTCCTTCTGCTGTTTCAGGTACCGCCCCATGGACCTGTGGGCAAGCAGGGCTCAGACGCTCTTCTTGTGGGCCTTACCCCGCTGGTCGCCGAGGGCTTCTATCAGCGATTCCAGACGGGAGATAGTCTTCTCCCTGGTTGCCTTATCCTTCTCGGCCTCTTCCGGGTTAAAGACGAGGACGAAACGGCGGCGCCTCTCTCCCTCGCCGACGATCACCTCCTTGACCTGGAGGTTCTCCCTGACAGCCTTGTACCGCCCCTTCCGAGAAAGCACCGCTTTGTGTACCTCCTGGTCGTCGCGGAGCTTCTCGCCAAGGATATAGTGACCGCCTGCGGTTTGCAGTATGCGCCTGTTCTCCTCAGAGTTCATGCCCCGGTCGGCCACCCAGACGCAGCGGGAGAGCTTCCAACCGGCAAGATCTCTTTTGACGGCCTCGATGGTCTTCACGTCCTGAGTGTTGCCCGGAAGCACCCAGGAGCGGACGGGTATCCCTTCTTTCGTTACGGCAAGACCGATCACGACCTGCGGGAGATCGGGTCTGCCGTCCTTGGAATGGCCGTAGCGGACAAGTCCTTCATCCTCCTCGTCCCGCTCTACATAGGTGCTTGTAGTATCGAAGAAGAGAAGATCGACCTCAGGGTTGAGCAGGTCGGCAACGGAGAAGAAGACTTCCTTATGGATGAGCTCCCTGTGTTCGAGAAGAACGTCCATGGCGCGGTAGAGGTGCTGCAGGGCTATAGGCTCCGGGTTGCCGAGGGCGATCCCACAGGCGGGCGGCACCGGCAAGCCAACTTGGATCTCGTAACATGGAGGGGCCGCCCGCCGGAGCATACATCGGCCGCGCACGAAGCTGTAAAAAAATGTCGTCTTGTCGTACCTTCACCCCCACCCTCGCCCTCCCCCCTCATCAGGGGAGGGGATTAGTTGTGCGATTCCGCATAGTTGTTTCCCTCTCCCCGGTGGGACATAAGCGCTAACTTAAGCCGTCACCCCGGTGAAAACCGGGGTCCAGAAACCTTAAGTTGCCCCTGGATACCGGCTTCCGCCGGTATGACGAATCGTCGCATCCAACTCCCCCTCCTCTTATGTTAGCGCTTATACCCCGGTGGGGGGAGAGGGTTGGGTGAGGGGGAAGAAGAGGCTTTTGATTTTTTCACAGCTTCTACCCAGCCTCCGCAGCAATGGGCTGGGTGGCAAGTGAGGATCGTGCGACTCCGAGATAGATGGGCCACTGGCGGGGCGCCCAGCTCATTATTGCTTTGCTGGGTCGCGCCGCGCTCCTCGGCGACGGCGCGGGTGACAAGGCGCGAAAATATCCCGGCCACCCCCCACCCAAAGAAAGCTTCGAATTGCGCACAAGCCTCAATTATATTAGAATACTACAAAGGCAGGCGCGATATGATTTATGAGGAGAGAATCAGACAATTGACCGAGATGCTCCGCGAAGCGGCCAGCCCGACGAGAATAATTCTTTTTGGCTCCCGGGCGAGTGGCCGGCCGGACATTCGTAGCGACATCGACGTTCTGGTCGTTGTGCGCGGCGTGAAGGATCGTGTCGCCGAGATGGTGCGTCTCGGCCGGATAATAAGCCCGTTGCGCATACCGGTTGATCTCTTGGTTATCGATGAGGAGGCCTTCGAGTATTGGTCGGAGGTACCCGGTAACGTGTATTACGAGGCACACAAGAAAGGAACGGCCTTGTATGAAGCAGCGTGAACAAGCCCTCCTCTTCATAAAAAAGGCTTGTCAGGACGAGGCGCTCCTTTCGAAGTGACTTCCCGGCATCAAGCCATCGCCCGAAACGAGGCCGCAGACTACAGCAACTGGACTGAGTAAGGTTCTTTTCCCCGGCCGGAGGAAATTTTGATGGATGGTGCGTAGTCGCCGGCGGCGGGGCGAGGAGCATACTGCGTGTGTATGTGACGAGTCACGGCGACGGGGACGCCCGCGCCAGGCGCGAAATTAACCCGGCCGCCCCAAAGGCGTGGTTGACAAAGAGGTCCACTATACAATAAGATAACATGTTATCCTCTTATTTAAGGGCTTGTTGGAGAATCGATGGCGGCAAGAGCGAGGCTGAAACAGAGCTGGAAGGAACAGGAGCTGAGCATCCTCCATCAAGTTGCGCAGCATATCAGCAGCAATCTCGAGCTGAACGATCTGCTCGCCCGCATCGTCGATATGGTCGTCAGTCTCACCGGCGCCGATTCGTGTTTCATCTACCTCTATAATGAACAAAACAATGAATTGACGCTGAGGGCCGCCAGTACCGGGCAACGGAATATCGTTGGAGAGATCAGGCTGAAGCTGGGCGAAGGCGTGACCGGATGGGCCGCGAAGGAGAAGAAGCCGGTCGCTTTATCGAAGCAGGCCTATACCGATCCGAGGTTCAAGAGTTTCCACGACCTTGCCGAGGATAGGTACGAAGCCTTTCTGGCCGTGCCGATCCTTGCGAAGGACAAGATCACCGGCGTCATGAACATCCAGCACAAGAAAGAGCACGAATACTCTGAGGAGCAGATCAATCTGCTCTTCACCATCTCCAAGTACCTCGGCAGCGCCATTGAAAACGCAGTCGTGTACGAGGAGATCAACAGGAAGGCAAAACAGCTCGACCTCCTCTCGGAGGTCAGCCGCACCATCGTTTCCGATTATTATCTGAAAGAGATACTCCAGCTCATTGTGACCATGACGGCCCAGGTGATGGGCTCGAAGATCTGCTCACTCCAGCTTCTTGACGAAAAGAAGCAGGAGCTGGTGATTGCGGCCACCCAGAGTTTGAGCCAGGAATATATCAACAAGCCGAACCTGAAGGTCCTCCAGTCAATCGCCGGGAGGGTGGTCCTGGAGAAACGGCCCATAGCGGTATCCGATGTGACGAAAGAGCCCGGCTACATGTATCCGCATGTCGCAAAAAAGGAAGGCGTCGTTTCCATGATCGCCGTTCCTATGATGATCAAGGACAGGGTCATCGGGGTTATTAACAGCTACGTGCAAAAAGAGCATAACTTTTCGAAAGAGGAAATCGATATTTTACAGGCCATTGCGAATCAGGCCGCTGTGGCGATTGAGAATACACGTCTGGACCAGGAGATACTTTCGGCGAAAGAAGCCCTGGAGACGCGGAAGCTCGTGGAAAGGGCCAAGGGCGTGCTGATGAAAGAGCTGGCTATCGGGGAAGATGATGCCTACAAGAAAATCCATAAGAAAAGCATGGATCTCAGAAAGAGCATGAGGGAAGTGGCCGAAGCTATCATCATGGCCGCCGACATACGGCGTTAGCCCTCGCCAACGTTTCCAAACCTCCCACCTTTTTGCCGGCCCGCTTCCGTACATGGCGACTTGACAGGGAGACATTTTTGTAGGATATTATAAGTTAAGAAGACACTGAGGTCTTTTTAGCCCATAGACTGAGAAGATAACGCTGAAGTTGAAAGGGACTCGGACGTCCTAAACCCGCTGGAGGGATTAGGACGTTTTTTATTTTCAGGGGCAGGAGAGATGGAAGAGAAAGTCGGCGCCGGTTTTGCCTCTACGGGCGAGACGGTCGGAAAACAACCAGGCTTAAAGGCAGAGGCTATGCCGTTCGAGGCCCTGATAGCGAAACTGTCGCCCACGTTAAAGAGGATAACCTGCAAGCTGAATGGTCACTTCACCTTCATGGACGATCAGGATCTGCTTCAGGAGGCGCTTATCCATCTATGGTGCGATTTTCAGCGAGGCTTGCTGGATGATAAGACGGACAGCTATATACTGCAAGGTTGTTACTTCCATCTCAAGAACTATATCAGGAAGAGCCAGGATTCGGTAATCATGCTCAGCCTGAACAGCATTATGGAGGAGGATGGATCTCACCTGGAAGAACTACTTATCGCAGACAATCTCGCATCTCATGATCGGGTGGAGACCCTCCTGGAGATTGAGGCCATGGGCAGCGGCATCAGCCAGAGGGAAAGAGATGTGCTCTTTTTCTGCCTCGAAGGCATGACCATGAGGGAGATCGGGAAAAGAATGGGTATCTCCCACGTGAGCGTCGTGAAGATCCGCAACAAGATCAGAGAGAGATATCAGAAACTGAACGGGATTGCCGGTGGAAACGGAAAAACCGGGAAAAGCCTCGCGGCCTAGTGCCAAAACCTGCTGTGCCCGACTCCCAGGGTTACCATAAGCCGCGCCTTACGACTTGTATTTCGGGAGCTTTATCTCAGACCGGAAGGTGACACGCTGACGTGTCGCGAAGCAATGGTGTTTCCCGAAAAAGGGGGCACTTTTTTTGTGTCGGGGATGGCCCGGGTGGAATGCTTCTCGCACGGGGAGCGGGAGATTCCAGAGAATTACTTAGGGAGGAGAGGGAATGGTAAGCGCAGGAGACACGGCGTGGGTGTTGACGTGCACCGGGTTGGTCATGCTTATGACCCCGGGACTCGCCTTTTTTTATGGCGGGATGGTGAGGCGCAAGAACATACTGGGTATTTTGATGCAGTGCTTCGTGGTTCTCTGCGTCTTGACGCTCCAATGGGTCCTCTTCGGCTACAGCCTTTCCTTTTCGCCCTGGAGCAAGTTTATCGGCAACCTGAGCTGGGTCGGTCTTCAAGGCGTAGGATCTGCCCCGTACCCCGACTACGCTCCGACGATCCCTCACGAGGCGTTCATGATCTTTCAGGCGATGTTCGCTATTATTACGCCTGCCCTGATCATCGGCGCCTTTGCGGAGCGGATGAAGTTTTCGGCTTTTCTCATTTTTACCGTGCTCTGGGCTACCTTCGTCTATGACCCGGTGTGCCATTGGGTCTGGGGCGCCGGCGGATGGCTCAAAGGGCTTGGAGTGATCGATTTTGCCGGAGGGAGCGTCGTCCACATCAACGCGGGTATCGCTGCCCTGGTGACCGCCGTGGTTATCGGGCGAAGGAACGGATACGACGGCAGGCCCATACCGCCTCACAACCTGCCCTTCACGGTGCTCGGGACCGCCCTGCTCTGGTTCGGCTGGTTCGGCTTCAATGCGGGAAGCGCACTTGCGGCAAACGGCCTGGCCGTCCATGCCCTCGTGGTCACCCACGTAGGCGCAGCGACCGCGGGCTTGACCTGGGCGCTTCTTGAATGGGTTTTCACGGGCAAACCTACCGTGTTCGGGATAGTCACGGGCTCCATCGCAGGCCTTGCGACGATCACCGCGGCGTCAGGATTTGTCGGCGTCTGCCCGGCCATGGCCATAGGTTTTACCGCAAGCGTCGTCTGCTTCGTGTGCGTCAGCGTGGTGAAGTCAAAACTCGGCTATGACGATTCGCTCGACGCCTTCGGCGTTCACGGCATAGGCGGCATCCTTGGCATGATGACGACAGGTCTTTTCGCGTCCAAAGCGATAAATGCCGCGGGGCCCGACGGCCTCTTCTTTGGCAACGCCCATGTGTTCCTGGTGCAGTGCTTCGCCGTGCTCGTGGTGACTGCATACAGTCTGGCCGCTACATTCATTATTTGCAAGGCGGTCGACCTCTTCGTCGCGGTCCGCGTGCCGTTGAAGGAGGAGATCATCGGGCTCGACCTTACGCAGCACCATGAAACCGCATATACGGTCATGGAGTAAGATCGGCCTGTCTCGCTCCCATAAAGAGCGGCAAGACAAGAAAATCAGTACTGGTACGGGGTAGCTATCTTCCGCTCCTTCTCCTGGCCTTTCCAGTATTCGATGCGCTCCTTCGTGAAGGCGAGCCAGGAGTCGATCTCCTTTTTCGTGTAACCCCTCGTGATGAGGTCCTTCTTAAATTCATCGACGACGGGTTGGGATGCCTTCACCCACCTTGCCGCCTCCCCATCGGACAACTGGATGATCTGCCCCCCCTGGCTGTTCAGGAACTGCATGCCCTCGATCTCGATCTCGTTCCACATGACGGCCCATCTGTCCTTGAACTCATCGGCCGTCTCCTGGAAAATCTTCTTTATATCTTCGGGCAGGCCATTCCATTTGGACCTGTTCATAACCACGTAAAAGGTATAAGAGGTCCCGATCTTCCAGCACGCGGTGCTGTATTTGATCACCTCCCCTATCTTGAAGCCCTTGAGCTGCTCCATGGGACCGAAGTTGCCGTCGATCACCCGTCTCCTGAGCGCTTCGTAAAGGTCGACCATCTCGACGGGCATCGGCGTTGCGCCAAGGGTCTTTACCAGGTCGCCGATCCTTCCCGTCCCCCTGATTTTCATGCCCTTCAGCTCCTCCAGCGTCCTCACCGGCTTTGCGATCGTCTGGAGCACCGCCGGCGGCGACGTGCTGAACATCAAGGGGTAATAGTCGTTCCATTCCCTTGGTTTGAACCTGTCGTAGAAATCATTTGCCACATGGGTGCTCACATAGGCGCTCGGGGAGCCGATCGGCAGCTCCATGAGCTCCATGACGGGGAAGCGGCCCCTTGAATAGCCACAGTGCGAGAGGCCGATGTCCGCGATCCCCGTGCTGACGCCGGCAGGCATCTTGGGGGCGGTGAGGAGTGTCCCGCCCGGGTAATAAGAGATTTCCACCCTGCCCCCCGTACGTTTCTTGATCTCGTCGCAGAATAACTGCCCGAGCACCGTGTTCTTGTGTATCACGGGGAAATAGTTGGCGAACTTGAGTTTTATGGGTTCCGCTGCATAGCCTGCCGCGGAAATGGCAAGAAGAAGCACAAGTGCGACATGAGCCGGCAATCCCTTCCCTCTCATCTGTTACCCCCCTTTTTTTTGGCCCGGCCAGGACAGGCCGCCGGTGAAGCCTCAGCGTTAACCCATAAGCTTTTTGCCTCACATCCCCTCTAAGACGCGCCCAGCTTCTTCTTAATGTCCTCCTTGAGCGCCAATTTGTCCGCCTTTCCCACGTTGGTTAACGGAATGGCGTCGGTGAACTCCACGCGCTCGGGCAACTGGAGCACGGAGGCGCCCACGCTTTTCATATGGGCGACCAAGCCTTCAAAAGAGAGCTCGCCCCCCTCCTTCAGCCGGATATAGGCGCAGATGCGCTCGCCCAGGGACTTATCGGGCATACCTATTACCGCCACGTCGGCAACGGCGGGATGGGAGCTGATCAGCCGCTCTATGCCGACGGCGCTGATCGTTTCGCCGCCTCTGAGGATCGTCTCCTTGATCCTGCCGGTAATCGTTATAATGCCCGATTCGTCTATCGTCGCCAGGTCCCCTGTCTTGAAAAAGCCGTCTTCCGTGAAGGTCTTCTTGTTGTCTTCCGCTGATTTGAAGTAGCCCGTGAAGATGCCCGGGCCTTTTGCGACAAGCTCCCCCTCGCGACCGGCCGGCACTGCAAGCCCGTACTGGTCAAGGACCTTATATACGGAATAAGGGCAATCCTTCCTGCCCACCGTAGTGCAGATCGTTTCCAGGTCCATATCGAGCCTGGTCATGGCGCCCAGCCCTTCGGCGGAGCCGAAGCTGTTCACGAACTTGCATCCCAGCCGCGCGTACACGCTCCTCACGAGCTCCGGGGTGCTGGGGGCGCCGCCCGCATAGATCTTCTTCAAAGAGCTCAGGTCGTAGGCTCCCAGGTCCGGGAGGTTGAGGATCCTCTGGACGAGGGCGGGCACCGTGGGGAACGCGGTCACCCTCTCCCGCTCTATGACTTTACAAATGTCCCGGGCCTCGGTCGAATCGGTAACCACGTACCTGGCGTAATTGAAAAAGGCGCTTCCTACGCCCGTGTGCATACCCTGCGCGTGGCTGACGGGTGCAACGGTCAATACCACGTCGTTGCCCGTGATCTCCCACGCCCTGCTATGGTACTCTACACTTGCGATATAGTCGTTGTGGGTGCGGGGCACGGCCTTGGGTAAGCCCGTGGTGCCTCCGGTGAGCAGTATCATCGATACCTCATTGGGGTCCGGGCGTCTGGCTGCCAGTGCCTCGTCCGATACCGTCGCCGGTGCGCCCACGTCCATCAGGCTCGAAAGGCGGATAGTCCCAACGCGTTCCTGTGCCCTCACCGTGACGACATGGCGTAACTGTTTCTCTTCCTGCATGATACGCCCAATCATGGCCGGATAGTCGGTATTCCTGTAGCGGTCCGGCCCGATCCACGCGACGGGATGGGTCAGGCTGCACACGGCCGCGATTTCGGCGGGGCCGTGGCGACTGATGAGGAGGATGGCGATGGCGCCCACCTTCTGGAGCGCAAAAAATGTGATCACGTACTCATGCCAGTTGGGTATCTGGAGAAGCACGAAGTCCCGCTCTTTGATCCCTAGCCCGATAAAGCTCAGGGCGAGCCGGTCGACCTTACGGCGCAGCTCCCTGTAGGTGAAACGGGCAGTATCGTCTGCGAGGCCCTCTTTCTCGGGATAGATATCCGTGGCCTTATCGAAGACATCTCCCCACGTGAGCCCCAACCACCACCTGTATCTATGGTACCTATCCGCGTCCTCCTGCCTGTACGGCTCAAATCCCTCTATCGGCATCGATACCTCCTAGTGATTTCCCGCTGACCTTCAGGTCCCTCCCCTGAAATGTCTCGCACGGTTATATCAGCCCAAAATTGCCCTCCTCACCAGCGCCTTGGCGACCTCCATAGGCGCGAAGAAGCGAGCATGCTTCCCTGGCGGTTCCGGCATTGATGTGCGTAAAGGATTTCATGGCTTACCTCCCCTGCGCGATCCGCCCTTCACCTTGCCCAGGGCCCTCAAGACCCTCTCGGGTGTCACCGGGTACTCATAGAGCCGCGTCCCTATCGCGTTCGATACTGCCATAAGGACCGCAGAGGGCCCCGGCGAGGTCGCGACCTCGCCGACCCCGACAGCGCCGAAGCGGTGGCTGGGGAAGGGCGTTTCCAGGACTACATTCTCTATGGGCGGCAGCTCCGGGAAGGTACGCCACTTGTAGTCGATCATGTTGGCATTGAGAATATGCCCCGTGGAGCGGTCGAGGATCGTCTCCTCGAAGAGGGCACTGTCTACACCCGCAGACCCGAGACACCCGTTGAGTTGTCCTTCAAGGCCCTGAGGATCGATAATGGTCCCCACGTCAGTGGCATTGACGATCTTGACGAGCGTCACCGCGCCTGTCTCCGTGTCCACCTCAACCTCGATGAAGGTCATCATGCAGTTGGTGAGCGTATAGTCAGGCTCGAACCTGCCAAGGCCCGTGATAGTGCGGTCAATACTCATCGCCTTCCAGGGGACCTTCTTTTCAGGCCTCTGTCGCGAGAATACCATCCCGTCAACCGTCTCCAGGTCTCCCGCATCCGCATCAAGCACGGGAGCAAGAATCTCGAAAAGCTTTTGCCGCGCATCCTCCGCCGCCCTGATAACGGCGCTCCCGATGGCATAGGTCCCTCGTGAGCCCGCGGGGCCGAACTCATAGGGATTAGTCAGGGAATCCGACGGGGTGATGGAGACGTTCTCCAGCGGTATCTGCAGCACCTCCGCAACCATCTTTGCATAATTTGTCCTCTGGCCGGTGCCGTGCTCGGTTATACAGGAAAAAAGCATGGCGGTGCCGTCAGGGCTCAGGCGCACGTATGCTTCTGAGGCGTCCTCGCCGATGTCGGCATTCCCGTGGACGCCCACGCCGATGCCCCGTTGTTTTGCGCCGTTAACCTCGGTGGGCGTGAGCCAGCCCCGCCATTTCTCCTTCCAGCCAAAGCGCTCTGCGCCCCTGTCCATTGCGGGCCCATAGTCGACCCCCCTGTAAGTGTACCAGATGCCGTCACGCCAGAAGTAGCCGCCTCCAGGCTTGACGAAACTCTTCTTCAGGAATTCAAAGGGGTCGATATTCAGCTTCTCCATGGCAAGACTCAACAGGGGTATGAGTATGCATTTCAACTCCTGGCCACCAAAACCCCGCACGATGCCTGACGCATTTCGGTTGGTACAGACAATCACGGGTCTCAGGTCCCAGTTGGGGCATTGAAGCATGATCTGTATCTCACCGCACCCGACCGCTACCTGTGACTGGGTCGTCATGGAGTAGTAGCCCGTGTCGATGAGCCAGGTACCCTCCACCGCCGTTACCGTTCCATCCTTCTTCATGCCTACCTTGGCCCGCATCCGTGAAGCAGGACGCATGACAAAAGCGGCCAGATGTTCTTCCTTCGTGAAGATGAGTTTTACCGGCTTCCCTGTGGCTCTGCTCAAGAGTGTTGCATAGCACTGGACCTGCCAGGACATGAACTTCGATCCGAAGCTGCCGCCGCACGGGCCGCCAATACTTCTCACCGCCACTTTTTTACCCATAATGTGGGAAAGCACTACCGAGTCCATGTAAGAGGCCTGGTTCGAGACCCAGATGGTCAGTTTGTTCGGCTCCTCCCACAGCGCTATGGCGCCCGGAGGTTCAGGAGGCAAAGGGTTGGGGATGTTTTCGTAGCCAAAGGCCCCTTCTGTCACGACGTCGGCCTCTGAGAACCCTTGTTCCACGTCTCCCATCACCAGTTCCTTCAGGTTCTTGGGACCGAAAAAGGGCACGCCGGGGGTCACCACGTTTCCGGGGAACTCGTCGTATAACTCGGGGGCGCCCGGTTTCAGGGCCTCTTCCATTTCGAAGACCGCGGGGAGAACCTCGTATTCCACCCGGATGAGATGGAGGGCCTCCCGGGCTATCTCTTCCGTCGCGGCAGCGACCAGGGCCACTGCGTCTCCCACATAGCGGACTTTCTTGTCCAGGACACGGGTATATCGCGGGGTACCGCCCTTCCAATCGGGCACATCCTCCCACGTGAGCACGGCCTCGACACCTTTGAGGGCCTCGGCCTTACCCTTGTAAATCTTCTTTATCAGGGCATGGGGGTGGGGGCTTCTTAGCACCTTTCCATAGATCATGCCCGGCACCCTTACGTCATTCAGATACCGGATCCCTCCTGTGACGATCTCTGATGCGTCCTTGCGGGGCGTGGTCTTTCCTATGAACCGGTAGGTATTCGCCATCTTTCGCTACCTTCCTTGGCCGGCTGCGGCCATGACGGCCCGCACTACGTGATAGTGGCTTATACACCGGCAGAAGTTGCCCGCAAGGGCCTCGATCGTCGTTATCTGTTTGCCGTCGCATTCGACAGTCAGGGTCATGCAGGAGAGAACGGGCTCAGCATCCGCCCCCCTCCCGCGCACGCGTTCCACTCTATTTGTCGTCGTCTCTTTCCTCCGAAGCGTCTCTGCCCTTATCGCTCACGGCCCTTCCTCTTGCAACCCCTTACTCGCTGCGTGCCCCCAGTTGCTCAGAGAGCGCCCTGCCTGCCCCGGCGACGCTCGGTCCCAGCTCGCGGGCGGTCTCCGCCGAAAAAAGGCCGATTAGCACGATATAGCCGATCGGCGTGCCGCTCACGCCGGTGACAGGCGCCGCCACGGTGGTGAGGCCCTGCACCATCTCCCCCACTTCAAGGGCAAAACCTTCCCGGCGGCAGGCTTCCATCTCCTTGCCGAGCTTCTCCCTGTCGAACCTTGACGGCTCCCCGTGGAAATAGAGTTTCTCCTCCCGGAGGAGCAGATCGAGCTCTTTCTCGGGAAGGCGGGCCGCGATGGCCTTGCCGTGGGAGCCGTAGGAGAGGGGGAAGCGCTGCCCGAGACGCATCGTGATCGAAACGGCCTGTTCGCCTTCATGTTTTGCGACAACGAAGACGTGTTTGTCGGCTATCAATCCGAAGACAGCGGTATTTCCGGTCTTTCTTGCCAATTCCGCCAGGATGGGCTCCGCCAGGCGCGGGGCGCTGAGCTTGTCAAGGAACCTCCGCGAGAGGGAGACGAGACCCGGGCCGAGTGAGTAGCCCATTCCCTCCGTATTCCTCTGGACAAACCCGAATTTACTCAGCGTGTGGAGGATGGCAAAGGCCCTGCTCTTGTGGATGCCCGCGGACTCACAGATATCGTTGAGGCTCGTATGGGAGGAATCGGACCCGGCCAGGCAGAAGAGTACCCGCGCCGCTTGCTCAAGCGCCGGCACGAGGTAACGATCATCCTTCATGTGCTCCGTCATAGGTTCTCTTGGCAGGTACGAGGTTCTCTATAGGCTACCATACTACCACCGAGCCCCTCGGCCTGTCAAGAAAAAACGGCGTGAAGATCAGAACGAATGCATTTCAAAACCCGGTATATCCGGAATGGGGCGGCGAAACTATTCTCCTTAATTACCGTCTTTGTTGAGAAGAGTTTGAAGGGATGGGACCCTAGCGCTCCGCAAATCCATCCGGGCGGCCAAGGGCCGTACACCCCTTGTCAGGCGATGTTATATTTCCTCTTGATAAACTCCATGCCCGTCATCGGATAGAGCGCGTAGATCAGTATATCCTCCATCTTTTCCGATATGCCTTTCAGGGCCTCACGCGCCTTGGGCAGTTCAGGCTCCAGTACGTCACCGGGGCGAACGTCGATAGGCGTCTCCCCCCTCTCGTAGCCCTTCAACGCCTTCTTCCTGATCTCCTCGTTTACCGGCGCCGAAGGACGGCCGTAAAGGCCGTAGAAGTAATCTTTCACCTCTTTTGTGGTCACTTTGTATCTGCCCATAAGCACGTTCATCACCGCCTGGACCCCAACGATCTGGCTCGTAGGGGTGACGAGCGGGGGATAGCCCATTTCAGCCCGAGTCCGGGGTATCTCTTCATACACCTCATTGATGCGGTGAACGGCCTTTGCCTGTTTCAACTGGCTCACGAGGTTGCTGATCATGCCGCCCGGTATCTGGTGCATGAGCACGCCGATATCGATCACGGAAAATTTCGTCGTATCGGAGAACTGCAGGTACTTCGCGATGATGCTCTCCAGATAGTCGTTGATCTCGGGAAATTTTTTCAGATCGAGGCCCGTATCCCACTTGGTCCCTGTCAGGGTCACGATAAAGGGCTCGACCGCGGGATGGGAGCTCCTGAGGGCAAAGGGCGCGATACAGGTATCGATCCCGTCGGCTCCTGCTTCTATCGCCTTGAGACACGCCATGGAGGCCATACCGCTTGTGTAGTGGGTGTGGAGAAAGACGGGAATTTTCAGGGTCTTTTTCAGGGCGGAGACGAGCTCGTAGGCGTCGTAGGGAGATATGATGCCGGCCATATCCTTGATACAGAGGGAATCGGCCCCCATCTCCTCCAGCTTCCCGGCCCGCGTCACATAATAGTCGAGGTTGAAGATCGGACCGCCCATCCTCCGTTCCGTGAGCGCATATGACAGGGTGCCCTGTATGTGCTTTCCTGCCTTCTTGACCGCCTTATACGCGGTGATGGAGTTCCGCTCGTCATTCAAGGCATCGAAAATGCGGAAAATGTCGATGCCGACCTCGGCGGCCTTGGCGACAAAGGCCTCTACGACGTCGTCCGCATACTGCCGGTACCCTACCAGGTTCTGGCCGCGAAGGAGCATCTGGAATGGCGTTTTCGGCATCTTCTCTCTCAGGACGCGCACCCTGTCCCAGGGATCTTCATTGAGGAACCGCGTCGTGACGTCGAAGGTTGCCCCACCCCATACCTCCATCGAATAGAAGCCGATGTTATCCAGTTTCTCTGCTATGGGCAGCATATCGGCAGTGGTCATCCTGGTGGCAAAGAGGGATTGGTGCCCGTCCCTCAGTGTTAAGTCGGTAATATGCAAAGTGTTTTTGGCCATCGATGTCTCCTTTTCGCTTTTTTTATTTAATTTTCTGTTTTACCCGTGCAGTCCCGGAATAGTCCCTCCATGAGCCGCGCTGCGCACCGGCACGCCGCATGTAGGGAAGAGGCCGTTCCTCCCCCGGCGCCTGAAAACCTACCTGCGGTCATCGAGAAGCTTCCGGATCGATCGGTCATATGTCTTTTCCCCTTCTTTAGAGAAGAAACAGCCGGGCACCTCCAGCCTCTCCCTGTGATAGGCAACGCATGCGCAGCATTTCCCCCTTCTTTCGCAAGTATACGTGCAGGTACATGCGGCTATGTTCTTTTCAAGGGTGCATTCCATGTCCGCCCTCCCTGTCCCTCTCATCCTTCCCTCACCAGTGTTTTCGATCCTTCCGGCAGTACATGGCAGAGCATTTCCCTGCCCCGGGGAAGGGAGGCGAGCGCCTCAACGAGTGTGCGTCGCGGCTCCATCCCCATCTTTTTCACCTGATCGTCTTCAAGATGCGAGACAAGGATAATATGGTAGCGCTCGGCCTTACACCTGGTCGAATACGCCGTCTGGGCATAGACCTTGTCGCTCTCCCGCACGCGGGGCTCCATCGCCTCGCTTGACCCGTAATCGAACCAGGGCATGAAATATCTGTTCCCCACGCCGTCCTCGCATTTTCCAAGCAGTATAATTGTCCCCCCGATCTTTACCGCGTGCCGGGCATGCTCGAGGGCCTTGTGGCTCTGAATAAAGTCTATGTCCTTGGGGTAGCCGCCCACGCTCACCACGACCACATCCGCCTTTTCCGCGACCGTGGTGGAGAAATGCGCGTGATACCAGGCACAGCCCGCATCAAAGGATTGCGTTATGTCTCCTGAGAAAATATTGAGAAGGCGCTTCTTCTCATCGAAGATGGTATTGATGAGAAAGAGGGGCTTTTTGATGAGCGAAATCCCCTCCATAATGGCTTCGTGCATCGGATTGCCCTCAAGGATCCCTGTCTGGGCGCGCACATGCTTGCCCGGTTTGTCCCTGTTGAAAACCCTTTTGTGGACATCGAGAATGGTCTGGTACGCAGCGATGCCGGGTATGATGCATTTCCTCCCCCCACCAAAGCCGGCGAGGTAGTGGAAGCTGATCGCTCCCGTGACGATCGTCGCATCCGACTGACCCAGCATGCTGTTGAGCGCCACCTTCAGACCGGTTGGGGTGACACCCAGCGGAGACAGGACGTCTTCATTGAAACAGTCATGGTCAACGCACGGTATGGTCTCGTAGACCGCATCCGAGACGAGCGCCCTTTGTTCGGCCTCCGTATGTTTGCGGTGGTTGCCAAGGGCGAAGAGAATGCGCGCACGGCGTGCCCTGGGGAAGAACTTCCGCTGAAGCTCGGGGAGAAGCAGGTCGGCCCCCGTATACCTCGTCACGTCGGAGACTATGACGAGGACATCCTTCCCGGCCGCCCAGTCCTTAAGGGGGGTTGAGCCATAGGGCTCTGCGCATGACGCGGCGAGGGTTTCTTCGAACGGGCGCGGAAGAGGGTGTCCATGGTCCACGAGAGAAACCGTCCATGCCTTTGGCGGCTCAAAAGATACGACATCTCTTCCGTACTTCAGGTCGATCTTCATTTCACGCTGTAAAATACGCCGTTTCCGCCAAATACGGCTATATCTCCAAGCTCTTCCTCTATTCTCAAGAGCTGGTTGTATTTTGCGATCCTTTCGCTTCTCGACGCGGAGCCCGTCTTGATTTGGCCGGCGTTCACCGCAACGGCGAGGTCGGCAATGAAGGGATCCTCGGTCTCACCCGATCTATGGGAAATCACGCATGTATAGCCTGCCCTCTTCGCGATCTCGATGGTCGTCAATGTTTCTGTGACGGTCCCGATCTGGTTCAGCTTGATGAGGACGGAGTTGGCGATACCCTGCTTTATCCCCTCCATGAGTATCTTCGGATTGGTGACAAAGATATCGTCTGCCACAATCTGGATGTTTTTTGCACATCGTGTGGTGAAGAGCTTCCACCCTTCCCAGTCACTCTCCGAAAAACCGTCTTCGATGGAGACAATGGGATAGTCGTCGATGAGCGACTCGTAGAAAGCCACCATCTGTTCCGAGTTCCACGCGTTCCCTTCGATCCTGTACACGCCGTCCTTATAGAGCGCGCTTGCCGCCGTATCGATAGCAATTGCAATCTCTTCACCGGGCTTATACCCGGCCTTTTCTATGGAGAGCACAAGCATCTCGATTGCCTGTCTGGTCGAGGATATCTGCGGCGCAAAGCCGCCCTCGTCGCCTACGCCCGAGGCAAGCCCTTGCTCTTTGAGGACGCCCTTCAGCACGTGAAAGACCTCCACGCCCATCCTCAGGGCCTCCCTGAAGCTGCTCGCGCCTGCGGGGACGATCATAAATTCCTGGATGTCGAGGGGGTTCTGCGCGTGGGCTCCTCCGTTGATCACGTTCATCATGGGCACCGGCAGCTCACGGGCCCGGACCCCGCCCAGATAGCGGTACAGGGGCAGGTCCTCGAAGTCCGCTGCGGCCCTGGCGACCGCCATCGACACGGCAAGGATCGCATTCGCCCCGAGCTCGCTCTTGTTATCGGTTCCATCAAGATCTATCATCGTGTTGTCGATGAGTGCCTGTTCCATGACATCGACCCCTTCCAGTTTGGGCGCGATGATCTCGTTCACGTTCTTCACCGCCGTAAGCGTGCCCTTTCCCTGAAACCTCTTCTTGTCCCCGTCTCTCAGCTCGAGGGCTTCCCTCTCGCCCGTCGACGCGCCTGACGGGACGATTGCGCGGGCCATGACGCCGCTCTCGAGTACCACCTCTGCTTCCACCGTCGGATTCCCCCGGCTGTCCAGCACTTCCCGCGCGAATACTTCATATATGGTTGGCATGGAAACCTCCTGAAGGCGATGTAATTGGATATGCGAAGCCAAGCCGATCTAGTGAGAATATCATAGGACTCCGGAGCCGTCAAACCTTTTAGGCTATTAGCCTTTCAGGAGGCCGAGGACGTCCCTCACCTCCGCCATGGTCTCCGCGGCGAGCCGCCTGCATGCGGCTGCGCCCTGACGGAGCGCGTCGAGCACGGGGTCGGGATGCCCTTTCAGAGAGAGGGCCTTCTCCCTGATAGGAGTAAGCTCGGCCATCATGTTCTTGAAGAGCAACCGCTTGCAGTCTATGCAGCCTATAGAGGCGCTTCTGCAGCCCTTGTCCAGCTCCTTGAGGGCCTGGTCCGGGGAGAAAGCGCGGTGCATCGTGTAGATGTTGCAGACTTCGGGATTGCCCGTGTCGGCCCGCCTCACCCTGGCTACATCGGTGACGGCAGTTCTCAGCTTTTCCCATACGCTGCTTTCGTCGTCCAAAATGCCGATATAATTACCGAGCGTCTTCGACATCTTGTTTTTGCCTTCCGTGCCCATGATCTTCGGCGCACACGACAAAATCGCCTGGGGTTCTGGAAATACCTGCCCGAACCTGGCGTTGAATTTCCGGGCGATTTCCCGGGACAGCTCGACATGCTGCACCTGGTCTTCGCCCACGGGCACGAACCCGGCCTTATACACAAGGATATCGGCGGCCTGCAGCACAGGGTAATCCATCAGGCCCATATTGATGTTCCCTTTGTGCTGCCTGGACTTGTCCTTGAATTGGGTCATCCTTTCCACTTCGCCGACCGGCGTAAGGCAGTTGAATATCCACGCGAGCTCCGTATGTTCGGCGACATGCGACTGGACCATCAGATGGCACTTCGCCGGGTCCAGGCCGCATGCAACAAGTATGAGCGCAGTGTCCAGAGTCCTCCGTCCCAAGCTATCCGTGTCATACTCGACCGTGATGGCGTGATAGTCCACCACGCCGTAGACACACTCGTACTCTTCCACGAGAGAGACCCACTGTCTGATCGCCCCTACATAATTGCCGATATGAATATCGCCAGTCGGCTGGATGCCGCTAAAAATTCTTCTCATCAACCCCCCGGAAAACTTGATAAATCTACAACAACCCGCCTTGAAAATCAATACAACCCGCTGTTTTGTGCTGCTTCAAAGATTTCGTGTAGAGCTTCGATGCTGCCGAAATGTGACGTATCCCCAGAAACAATGTATGTTATTTAGTAAAAACCTGTATACAGAGGAGTAGCTTTTTGTGCTAAAATATGTTGTTATTGTCACTGAAGACCAGCCAGGGGATCGAGAAGGAGGGAATTAATGAAAAGCAAGGGGAGCAGCGAGGATCGAAAGAGAAAGAAGAAGATGCTCTTAAGGGAGCAAGTCTACGCCGGTATAAAGAATGCCATTATCAGCGGAGAATTCGAGCCGGGAAGAAGGCTCATAGAGGAAAGGCTTGCAGAGGATATGAAAACGAGCCGTACCCCGGTCCGGGAAGCGATACAGAAGCTTGAAAAAGAAGGGCTCATACACAGGCTTTTGAGGGGTGGGTTTGCGGTCAAGGGGGTCAGCGAAGAAGAGGTAGAAGAAGTATTCGGCTTGAGGGCGGTCCTCGAAGGATATGCGGCCTACCTCGCGACGGCGAGGATCCAGGAGGACGAGTTGAACGCCCTCGAAGAGATTATCAGGATGCAGGAGGCGTGTCTCGAGACTATGGACGTGGAGGAATTCATCAGACTGGATAGTGAATTCCATGACAGCCTGTACAAGGCTGCCAGGAATAGCCGTCTCTACACCCTGCTCAACGACCTCCGCGATTACATGTACCGGTACAGGGTGATCCTCTTGCGGTACGGGAGAAAAGCCGTGCTTGCCGTTCAGGACCACAAAGAAATGCTTGCGTCGATGAAGGCGAGAAATGGGAGGCAGGTCGAAAAGCTCGTGAAAAAACATATGACCAGGGGGAAGAATCTTATCAAGAAAAAGATAAGGCAAGGCCAGGAACCGAGGATCTGACGCGGCCCCGGCGGAACAGCGGCACTCGGACCGGTTATTCTGTCTGTCTTAACCTAATGAAGCGACGCCATGAATATGGGCGATTAAACTGAAGGAGGCAACTGTGGGCACGATCGTTGAAGAATGGGTAGAGGAGCAGGCAAGGCTGACGAAGCCTGCTAAAGTACACTGGATCCAGGGTACGGAAGAGGAGATGAGAAAACTCGTGGACATAGGCATAAGGGAGGAAAAGATCGCGGACCATTACACTTTTCGCGCTCTCAACACGAGCTTCTTCCCCAACTCCTACCTCCATTGGAGCCACCCGACCGATGTGGCGAGAACCGAGCATCTGACTTACGTATGCCTCCCGAAAAAGGAGGATGCGGGGCCGAACAACAATTGGATGGAACCCTCGGAGGCACTTTCGATGCTTCGCCCCCTTTATGACGGGTGCATGGCCGGCAGGACCCTCTATGTCATACCCTATATGATGGGCCATCCCGAGTCCCCCTATGCGAGGGCCTGCGTCCAGATCACCGATTCGGTTTATGTGGCGGTCAGCATGTATATCATGACAAGGGTCGGGACCAGGGTGCTGGAGATCATCAATTCTACAGGCAGCTTTGTGAAGGGCCTTCATTCGATCGGGGACCTCGATCCGCAAAGGCGGTTTGTCATGCATTTTCCCCAGGATGATCTGGTCATGAGTATCGGCTCCGGCTACGGGGGAAACGCCCTCCTGGGAAAGAAATGCATTTCTCTCAGGATTGCCTCCTACCTCGGCTATCGGCAGGGCTGGCTCGCGGAGCACATGATCATCATGGGCGTTCAGGACCCCGACGGGGACATCACCTATATCCTCGGCTCCTTCCCGTCCGCGTGCGGCAAGACAAACCTGGCCATGCTCGACCCGGTGATGGATGGGTACAGGGTATGGACACTGGGCGATGATATCGCATGGATCAACCCGGGGCCCGATGGAAGGCTGTACGCCATAAACCCCGAAGCGGGGTTTTTCGGCGTGGCGCCCGGCACCTCTGATAAAACGAACCCCAACATGATGAAGACGCTGAGGGCGGATAAGTTCTACCCCACCCTTTTCACCAACACGGGCCTCGACACGGGCACGAACTCGCCCTGGTGGGAAGGCATGACCGATACCATGCCGGAAACCATGCTTGACTGGCAGGGAAGGCCCTATGACCCGAAGAGCGGCGGCAACGCGGCCCATCCCAATTCACGCTTCACCGTTTCCCTTTATAATTGTCCGACCCTTTCCCCCGAGGTCGATAATCCCAGGGGTGTGCCAATATCGGGGATACTCTTCGGAGGCAGAAGGTCGACGACGATACCTCTGGTATGTGAAGCCTTCGATTGGGAACACGGCGTATTCAGGGCCTCTGCCAATGGTTCGGAGACCACGGCAGCAGCAGCCGGCCAGGCGGGGGTGGTGAGAAGGGACCCGATGGCCATGCTCCCTTTTTGCGGCTACAACATGGCGGACTATTTTGCCCATTACCTGAAGGTAGGCGCGGGTCTCGCTCAGCCGCCGAAGATGTATTTCGTCAACTGGTTCAGGAAGGACGGGGAGGGGAAATTCATGTGGCCCGGTTTCAGGGACAATTCCCGGGTCATCAAATGGATGGTCGATAGGATAAAAGGCAAAGTGCCGGCCAGGCAAACCCCCCTGGGTCTCATGCCGCGCCTCGAAGACCTCTACATGACGGGCCTTTCCCTGCCGCCGGGGACGATGGAGACGCTGTTCGAAGTCAACAAGGCCGAGTGGGAGAAGGAAGCCGCCGGGATCGAGACCTTCTACGCGCAGTTCGGCGACAGACTGCCACAGGCGCTGAAGAAGAAGCTCGCGGAGCTGAAAGCACGCCTATCCGGATAAACGAAAAAACCACTGATGGAACAGGGGCATCTTCCGCCGGTGAGCGGAAGATGCCCCTGTAGTTTTGTGCGTCCGGCAGCGATATCGCCGCTTCGCATGCAGCGCGTAGAGGCGCCAAGGCGCATGCTGCGAAGGTCAGCCGATGAAGACCTTCCTGTACCGGTCCATCTGTTCCAGCGCCTTCCCGCTCCCCATGACCACGCACGTAAGGGGGTCGTCCGTTACCGTGACCTTGAGGCTCGTCTTCTCCGCAATCCTCCTGTCGAGCCCCTTGAGGAGCGCGCCGCCGCCGGTGAGGGTCACGCCTGAATCCTGTAAGTCGGAGACCAGCTCAGGCGGGAGCTTCTCGAGCGCCCTTTTCACTGCGTCAACTATTGCAGCCACCGGTTCCTCTATGGCCTCCCTCACGTCCTCGCTCGTGACGGTCAGCGTTTTCGGTATGCCGTGTACCATATCCTTGCCTATGATGGAGAGAGAACCGGGATTGACCGATTCGTGGGCCGAGCCTATTTGCATCTTGATCTTTTCCGCCGCGTTAAGACCGATGGCCACCTGGTATTTCCTCTGCAGGTGACGGACAATCGCTTCATCGAGCTCGTCCCCGGCCACCCTGAGCGACTCGCTGTACGCATTTGCCGCAAGGCTGATAATCGCCACTTCCGTTGTCCCGCCCCCGATGTCGACAACCATATTCCCCAGGGGCATTTCTATGGGCAGGTTGGCCCCTATTGCCGCTGCCATCGGCTCTTCGATCAAATGTATGTCATGGATGCCCACCTGCAGGCAGGCATCGAACACGGCCTTTTTCTCCACCTGGGTAATGCCTGACGGCACGCAGACCACCATTTTCGGCCTCGATACCCGGTTCGTCTCTTTCACCACGGTCAAGAAGTATTTGATCATCGCCTTGGTCACATCAAAATCGGCTATGACTCCATCCTTCATAGGTCGTATAGCCGCCATCTGCTGGGGCGTTTTTCCTATATACTCCTTGGCTTCCTTACCTACCGCAATGATCTTCCCCGTGTTCCGCTCAATGGCGACGACCGACGGCTCGTTGAGCACTATGCCCTTACCCTTCACGTAAATGAGCGTATTCGCGGTGCCGAGGTCCATCGCGAAGTGTGTCGATAAGCCCGAAAAAAATGTACTCAGCGTTTTCAGTAAGCCCATGCCGCGTGCCCCCTTTGTCCGAGATTATAATCAGATAGTTATGCCTTGCTCCTTTTGGCCCGGTCTTCCGCGATATCAAGAAGCTCCCACAAATCCTTGCCGTCTCTCGGGAAATATGCAGAGCCGATCTCTACGTCCTTCTTCGCGCCGGGTGCAAGACCGGGTAACGTATTCAGAATGGTAAATTTGAAGATATTGAGGATGTTCCGGCCTTCTTCCAACCCATCAGAGCCCGTTATCGCAACGTAAAAGTGTGCGCCTCCGCTCCTCGTTACCATCGCATTCTTTCCCGCGCAGTACTCGATGCTCTGGCGCATCTTCCTTAACAGGTCGTCTCCGTATGCGCACCCGTTGGTCCTGTTGATCCCGCGAAAACCGGGAAGCCTTATGGAGATTACTGAAAAAGCTTTCTTTTGCCTCGCCAGCTCGCGGACGCCGTCGAAGAAAAGGGCGAATCCCATGGCTCCCGTTGCGGGATCCCTCAGCGCCAGCCCCCCCATCTCTTCCTGCATCTGCACGCGGCCGAGAAAGAGTGACGTAAGATGCGCGGTGTCGCGTAAGGCGCTGATAGAGTTTTCTCTCAAGGGGCGCGAGGATAGGGAAACGAAGCCGAGAAAGCCAAAAGGTCTCTCATCCATTACGAGGGGAAAACCAAAATACTGTTTCGCCCTTATGCCGTCATTCTGGAACAGGAGGGGCTTTTCCCGCAAGTAACCGCTCTCGTAAGGGAGCAAAACGTCCCGGCCGCCCTCCATGACGGTAGAGGCGACCGTGTGTTGCAGGGGGCATTCGGCCCCAAGGAGCGACGCTGCGCCGGTCCCTACCGCGGCGACGACGGAGAGTCTGCCTTTTCTCTCAATACCTGCCACTGCCATATCGCCGGCAGAGACGGCAAGGGCCTCCTTTACCACCTCCTCGATGAATGTGCCGCTGGCGCGCGCCTGGCGGAGGAAATTGAGCTGCCTCCGGAGAAGGAAGAATTCTTCGCGCTCCTCTTCCATCTCCCTGAGCTGTTTTTCCCTTTCAACCTCCTTTGACGCGACCGTCACAAAGTGGGCGAGGATCTTCTTCTCCTTTTCGGTAAAGACCCATTTCTTTTTGCTGTCGACGACAATGACACCGGGTATTTCTAGTGGATAGGCCATAAATGACTTTATCTCCTCTTTCTTGCCGTAATAACCGAGTGTCTCTTCGTCCTTGTCAAAGTTCCCGATGATCAGCGGCTCTCTGTGCTTCACCACCCATCCGGCGAGCGTCCCGTCCAGGGGTACCGGCTTCGCCTTATCAAAGCTCTTCGCAAACGTGACGGAGGAAAAACAGGACAAATGGTCGCCTTCCCTGATAAACAGGGCCACTGTATATGCCTCGTATACATTGAAGATGAGTTCTACGAAACCATCGAGGCTCATGGCTCGGAAGGCACGTAGATATCGAAACGGACGGCAGCCTCATTACCGAATCTCTTCATCAGCCGGCAGAAGTGACACTCTTCGCCATAGGACGGGTAGCCGCACAGCTTGCAGGAACTCCTCTCTTTTTCCTCTTGCCCTCGGCTGACTTCTGCCTTGGCCCTTTTCAGGTATCCTTTGAGAAAAGCGATCTTCGTTGCAGGCGACACGTCTTCGACACGGTTGAGAAGACTCTTGTAGAGCAGCGTCTTCGCCCCCAACGAGTAAGGACACTCCTCGTACACGTACTCGATCTCATTGAGGAGCGCATAAGCCGCCGCTTCCTTTTCCGAGCAAAGAAAAAAAGGCTTCACCTTTTTCGCCAGGCCGTGCTCGGCTTCGAGGACTACCCCCTTTTTCCACAGATATTCCTCTTTCCAGTGAAGCATGTTTCCAAGAAGCGCGGCGGCCTCGTCATCCAGGTTGTGACCTGTTGCAAGCACGGAGTAACCGTAGTGGGTACAGGCCCTGTTCATTACGTACCTCTTGATCGCCCCGCAGAGAGAGCACGGAGGTCTTTTCATGATCCTTGCAAGCTCTTCGATCCCTTTACTGAAGGTCCCGGAGAGCGAGAACGAATAGAGTCGCCTCTGAAGCCTGTCCGCCATCTGTCTGGCTTTCACTAAAGAGACGTGCGAATAGTCCCGGATTCCGAGGTCGATGTATATGCCGTCTGCAGAAAAGCCAAGCTTGTTCACCAGATACCAGAGGGAGAGGCTGTCCTTTCCGCCGGAAACGGCGACGAGCGTTCTGTCCTGCTCGCCCAAAAGTCCGTGCTTGGTGATCGTGCCTGAAACCCGTTTTTCAAAAAAAGCGATAAAATCACCGGCGCATAAAGCGGAATTGTATTGCGGTAAGCGAATGTTGGCCTGCCCCCCGCACACCCTGCACTTCATCCGCCCGATATCACCCGTATGATCCTTACCCGATCGTCCCGCTCCAACATGCGGTCCTCGGTAGCCAGCGTCCCGTTTGACGTGACGAGATGAGCCTCTTTGCTCAAGCTGAACATGCCAAGGAGTCCGGCCACTGTGAGGCGTCTGTCTATCTCGTGGATCTTGCCTTCCCATTCCACCGTCATGGGAAATTCATAACACAACGGCGGACGGTTGTCAAAGGTGGGTTTTCCCGAATATCCACGGAAAGGTTTGGAAAAGCGTTGAATATACGTATGTTATTTCTTAAAATATGATCTGTTCCGTTCCATCTCTTGTCCTCACAATCACGTACGTGATAAGCTATTCCGGTGCGCACGCGGAGGAGTATGAGCAATTCCTATGAAGCGGTAATTATCGGAGGAGGCCCGGCCGGCCTTACGGCCGGCATTTATCTCATGAGGGCCGGGATCAAGACGATCCTGCTTGAAAAACAGCTCGTCGGCGGCGCTGCCCTGAATACTGAGCATATCGACAATTATCCGGGATTCCCGGACGGTATATCGGGAAGGGAGCTGACGGGCAGGATGGCAGAGCAGGCCCAAAGGTTGGGACTCGTCATAAAGGAGTTCTCCAGGGCAGAAGGCGTCGGGTACGCGGGCGGGCTTTTCGAGACCGGGGTAGACAAGGAATCGTACCTATCGGTGGGTATCATCGCCGCAATGGGCACGGAACCGCTCAAGCTGGGCATACCGGGAGAGGACGCGTTGGTGGGAAGGGGCGTCTCTTACTGTGCGACATGCGACGGCATCTTCTTCCGTAATCTTGACGTGGCGGTGGTCGGCGGCGGGGACACGGCCCTCTCTGAGGCCTTGACGCTTGCGAACATCGCCGGCAAAGTGTACGTGATACACCGGCGCAATGAGCTGAGGGCGCAGCAGATATTGCAGGGACGGGCGGCCCGGCACAACAAAATCGAGTTGATGCTCAGCAAGGTCCCTTTACGCATAAACGGCGGCACCGAAGTCGAGTCGATCGCGCTTCGGGATACAAAGACGGGCGAGGAGTCGGAGCTTAAGGTGAGCGGGATCTTTTTCTATGTGGGGCTGCGACCGGATACCGGCTTCCTTGGCAACCTTGTGGACAGGGACGAGGCCGGTTTTATCATGACCGATGAAGACCTCGGGACAAAGACGCGGGGGTTGTTTGCCGCGGGGGACGTCCGCAGGAAATCGCTCAGGCAGATCTCGACCGCAGTGGGAGATGGGGCCCTCGCCGCGGTAAACCTCGAAAAACACGTGCTGGAGAAGAGGTAATGGGTTTCGTCTACAGAAAGGCGAAAGAGATCAAGAGACAGTGATTGACGTCTACGGCATCGGCGCACTCAACCTCGACTTTATTTATGAGGTCGCACATTTACGGGACGTGGACGTGCCGGGGCTAAAGCTTGCGCACGGCGGAGAGGTCGCGGGGAGCGATGCGCAGTTCTCTGCGTTCAGGCGCGCAGTCGAACGGGTAGGGGTCCTCAAGAAGGTGAGCCCCGGAGGCTCTGCCTCAAACACCTGTCATGCCCTCTTCCTCATGGGTTACCACGTCGGTCTGGCAGGAGTGGTCGGGCACGACGGGCCGGGCGATACATACCTGGAGCAGGTCGAGGGGGTCGATACGGGCAGCGTCGTGAGGAAGGGGAGAACAGGACTCGCCTACATAATGATCAGCGAGGAGAGGGACCGGTCAATAGTGGTGTTTCCGGGAAGCGCGGCCGACCTGCTCGACGCGGACCTGGACCCGGAAAAGCTTGCAGCGGCCCGATGGATACACATGGCCTCGTTTGTCTCTCCCCGCGGCCTAGAGACACAGGTGAAGCTGAAACGCGAGCTCCAGGGCAGGGTCGCCTTCAGCATTGACCCGGGGGAGATTTACGCCGCCAGGGGCAGCGAGATGTTTCCGCTCCTCGCAGGTACGGATGTGCTCTTCACCTCGAAAAGGGAAATCGAGCTGCTCTTCGGATGCGGCCAGGATCAGGCGATCGGACAGGCCCTGGCCTTTGCAAAAACCATTGTCCTCAAGCAGGGAAAGGAAGGAGCCTCGCTTTTCATAAAAGGCTTTTCCTGCCATGTCGAGACGGGAGCCGTCGAAGCCGTGGACAACACAGGGGCCGGCGACGTGTTGAACGGCGTCTTTCTCGGTCTCCTTCTGCGGGGTATCGACCCGGCCCTCGCACTGCGGGTGGCAGTAGCGGCCGCAACGTCCAGCGTAAAAGCGTATGGCAGGGACGCGTACCCGGACGGACAACGCATAGAGGTGCTTTATGAGGATATGCTGGTTCACTACGGGAAGGGATTTTGAGGCGGTGACGCTCTTTACCGACGTCATCGAGGCAATCGACGCGAGGGTGATCGAAGGCGCCATCGCGGCTCTCTTCCTCAACAGGGAGAGGCACGAGTCCGAGCCTTCGGATATCATTATCGCCCGCGCCGGGGAACGGTCCATCCCTGTGGAAACCCTCAGCACGCGGAGGTTCCTCAGCCGGCGGGGCCTGAGCCTCGGGACGGGCAGGGACCTCTTTGATGCGGAAGTTTACTCGCGGATCAAGAAGTTCGATTTTGACATCATTTTCCTCGCGGGCTATATGCTCATCCTGTCTCCCACGCTCTTCGACGCCTTCCCTGTGCTCAACATCCATCCTTCCCTGCCCGGGGCCTACAAGGGGCGGTGGGAGGACGTGATAAACCGGACCATCGACGACGGAACGCGCGAATTCGGGGCGATGATCCATATGGTAGAAGCCGTCCTCGACGAAGGCGCGCCCATAACCTTTGTCCGCGCCGCCCTTGTCGGGCCGGTTGCCGACGACCTCTTCAGGCGGACGGCAGAAGGAGACAAAGGGGCCAGGGGCACGCTTTTCCGCATGATACGGGAAAAAGAATTCGCGCTGGAGACGCCCCTGATCATCCGGACCCTGTCCCTCCTGTCGAAAGACGTCATAGAGATAAGGGACAAATCGATCCTCTTCAAGGGGAAGCCGGCCCGGGGAGGGGTCGATATTACGGCGGAGGTGCAAAGGTGGCCGGCCACGCGTATATAACGGACTGCGAGGGACCTGTATCGAAGAACGATAACGCCTACGAGATAGCGGAAGCCTTCCTGCAGGAAGGGGGCCGGTTTTTCGCGCTTCTCTCGAAGTTCGATGACTACCTGGGCGACATCGAGAAGACCGTAGGCTACCGGTACGGAAGCACCCTTAAGTATATACTGCCCTTCCTCAAAGCGGCAGGCCTGACCGATCGCGAGGCGACAGAGTTCTCCGCCAGGCATGTGACCATAATGAACGGCGTGAGAGGGGCCTTCAGCCGGATCGATAAAGCCATGCCCATCTATATGGTAAGCACGAGCTACGTCCACTATGTTGAGGCGGTATGCCGGTACCTCAATCTCTCCATGGACTCCGTCTACTGCACCAGGCTCTCCTTCGACGACTATCATATGGGGGATGAGGAGAAACAGGCGGTGACGGATTACCTCCGGAGATTCCTCGAGCTCCCCCCGATCTCCTGGGACGATGCCGGCGGTCTCGACGACGCCTCGGCCCGGGTCATCCGGGTCCTGAAGAACTTTTTTTTCTCCGTCCTTCCTTCTATGCCCGTCTGGCGATGGGTCGAGCCGGTTTTGCCGATCGGGGGAGAGGGTAAGGCGCAGGCAGTGACCCATATCGTCACAAGAGGCGCTATTTCCATGGAAGACGTGATATACGTAGGCGACAGCATCACCGATGTGGCAGCCCTTGAGCTCGTGCGGCGCGAGGGCGGGCTGTCGGTCAGTTTTAACGGCAACAGGTACGCGATCATGAGTGCGGAATATAGCGTGGTGGCTCGCAGCGCCTCCGTACTCGGGACGATTGCGGAAGCCTTTCGCGAGGGCGGCAAAGGCCGCATACGGACGGGCGATTACAGAGACGGTGCGCAGATTTTCACGAGAGATTCGGCCGATCCTGCCTATGTGACGGCTTTGAGTGAAAGGACCCGGAAGGAGGTGCGGGGCCGGGCTATAGGTGAGCTTGGATGAAAACCGCCGCCGCCGTTCTCCTCGTGCTTATGTGCGGCGTACAGGCTTACGCCGCGGGGGACCGCATCGTTTTCTACCGGATCGGCGAAAGCGGACAGGAAGCGTGGACGCGCCTTACGCAGTATTTCGAAGGCAAGGGCTATGGCGTCACCGTTGTCCAGGGTGAGTTGGTTATCGAGAAGCACGTCGAAAAGGTGAACAGGATAAACCGTGGGCCGGGGGGCGTCTTTCTTGCCATGGAGTTAATCCCGGACGGGAAGAGCCATGTGATGGTGGCGGAGTCGGATGCTAAGGGCGGGGAAGGCCGGTTCCTCGCGATTGACGAGATACCGGCCCGGTTCGCCCCGGAGTCGGACAAGCTTGCCGCACACGTCGCCGCACCGTTCAACGTCAAGGTGAAACATCTCCCCCTCTTCCCCCTGCTCGGCGTCAACATGCCCGGAATCGTGGTGAAACTGGAATTCGGCGAGGGGGAGACTGCGGACGTGATAGCAAAACTCTCTCGCGGAGTGGAGACGTATTTTTCAGAAAGGACAAAAAAAGATGAGAAATGACGGCAGGCAGAACGATAAGATCAGGGACCTGAAGATCAGCAGGAATTTTCTCAAGTTTCCGGACGGATCGGTGCTCGTCGAAATGGGCGAGACAAAGGTTATCTGTGGGGTGAGCATCGAGGAGAAGGTCCCGCCTTTTCTCAAGAACTCAGGAAAAGGATGGCTTACGGCCGAATATTCCATGCTCCCGAGGGCCACTCCTTCCCGCACGGTCCGGGAATCTTCTATGGGCAGGGTAGGCGGCAGGACCCATGAGATCCAGAGGCTCATAGGCAGGGCGCTCAGAGCGGTGGTAAACCTCGACGTCATCGGCGAGCGGACAATCTGGGTCGACTGTGACGTGATCCAGGCGGACGGCGGCACGAGGACCGCAAGCATCACCGGCGGTTTTGTGGCGCTCGTGGAGGCGCTGTGGAACCTGAAAAAAAGAGGCGTCATCCAAAAAATCCCCCTCCGTGATTCCGTTGCCGCCGTGAGCTGCGGCATCGTGAACGGGACATCTCTTCTCGACCTCGCCTACGCGGAGGACTCGATTGCCGATGTGGACATGAATTTTGTCATGACGGGCAAAGGTATGCTCATCGAGGTGCAGGGCACAGCAGAAAAAGCGCCTTTTTCAAAAGAAATCTTTGACGTGATGTACGAGTACTCCGCGAAAGGCATCGCAGAGATCACCCGTGCTCAGAAAGCGGCCCTCGGTCCCCTTTTCCCTCTCCTCTAGGGGAGATACCGTGCAAGACCCGAAGCGACGAGGGACAACCCCGTTTCCTTCTCCTTTAAGGAAGAGAGCCGCGGAAAAGGTGAATAGACGTGATCATCGTGGCAACTGCCAACAAGGGCAAGTTTGAGGAGATCAGAGAGTACCTTGCAGGCACGTTCACCACGTTCTTCTCCCTCGCCGACTTTGATGAAAAGGTACACGTGGTCGAGGACCAGCCGACCTATTATGAGAATGCCTGGAAAAAGGCAACGAAGGTCGGCAACCGGTTCGGCATCGCTGCCCTCGCCGATGATTCGGGGCTGGAGGTGGAAGCGCTCCAGGGCGCACCCGGCATCTGCTCCGCGCGGTACGGAGCAAACGATCGGGAGAAGGTGGACAGGCTTCTCAGAGAGCTGCGCGGGACGCCGCCTGAAGGGCGCACGGCCCTTTTCAAGGCTTACCTTGTCTATTATCTCCCTCACGTGGGACAGACCTTTATGTTTTATGGGGGCCTCAAGGGATATATCGGCTTTGAAAGGAGAGGGGAGAAGGGGTTCGGCTACGATCCCGTATTCATGCTGCCCGGTTCCGGCAAGGCCCTCTCTGAGCTGAGTCTGGAGGAGAAGAACAGCATCAGCCATAGGGGGCGGGCGTTGGCGCGCTTCAAGAAGTTCCTCAGCGCGTGAGGTCACTTCTCGTTTCTTTCTTTTCTCCGCTTCTTCTTTCTTCTCGTTTTTTTCTTGTCGGTCGGCCGACGGCGTGGAGGAATCGCGATCTGCGGCGCGCTGTTCCGCTCGTGAGGCTACGCCGTACGGCAAGTACGGCTCCGCTCAACGATGCTCACAGCGCATCCACATCTCATCGATTCCTCCATCGACCCGCCGATGGCCGCTCGGGTGCCCCGCGTCCACCCGATCCGGCATCGAGTACAACCTTCTTTCAAGAAAACTGATGGAGATGCTTCTTGTCATTCCTGGTTGTCACCCCTCCTTGTCACTTTGACAGGATAGGGGGAAACGTAGGAAAATCTTATGAGACCGGGCAGGCATTTTGATAGGCCCTAAAGAGGTGTCATAGCCCGGCCCGTTTGAGCCGGTTTCGAGAGGTCCCGTAAATCGGCGTCTGCTCTTTGACAATTGAACCCCGACCCACGCCCAACGGGCGCGGGTGCGAACGTGTGAAAAAATCGTTTGAGGACCCTTTACCGTCATTCCGGCGAAAGCCGGCAGAGCGTAGCGGGCATTAATCCCGCGAAGGCGGGACATCCAGCTTTTTCAGTACGTTACAAAGGGCTTGGACCCCGGCGTCCGCCCCCGGATACAGGCATTCCGGGGCAGGCTTGGTGACGACAAAAAGGCAATGTTTTCACACGTTCTGCCCCGGCCGCATCTGACGGCGGTGTAGCGCCCCGCTTCTGGAATAGTTGCAAGAGAAGGGAATCAGGAACGGGGTGCTGAGACGGTTGGTGAAAAATGCGTGCCGAAGAGGGTAAAAAGAGAGCAAAACACTGTAGAAAATGGCAAAACAGATCGTTTTTGCCGGAATTATGCACTTGACAAAAGGAAGGAGCAGGAAAAGGGTAGTAAAACATATAGAGTGAATAATGTCCTTGACAAGCAACTCCGGAATGACTGTATTATAATTATATAATGTACTACGATTGAGGTTGAGGGAAAGAATAGCCGATAATAAGAGGAAGAGAAAGAATATGCATTACCAGGAGGGTAGAAGGATGATAAAGCCGGTTATCAATTTCACACTACCCGCTACTCTGAAACAAAAGGGTAAGTTATGGATTTCTTCATGCCCATGCATTGATGTGGTTTCTCAGGGATATACACATGAAGAAGCGATGGAAAACCTCAAAGAAGCGGTTCAACTCTTTCTTGTATCATGTTGTGAAAGAAAGGTTTTAGATACGGCATTAAGCCAATGCGGATTCAAATGCGCTACGGTCCAAAAACCAGGTAGAAAACAGCAAGGGGAGACGGTAACCGTTCCCCTTTATATGATGGCAGATGGGCGGTGCACCGCCGAATGCCACGCATAGCCGCACAGCACTGGAAAACCTTAGAATGCATTTTTGAAAAGGACGGGTTTATTTTTGAACGGAGAGGTTCATCCCACAATGTGTATAGCAAGAAAGGCCATGTCAGCCCGATTATCATTCCCCGGTACGATAATGTGGGAATTGATATAATCAAAAACAATATGAGAAGGGCGGGCATGACCCGAGAAAGATATTTTAAACTTTTAGCTGAATGCGGAGGATAATATTCCTACCGAAGCCCTTACCACTCGGTTATCCTTGGCTTTCCTGTCCGTTTTTCTTCTTTTCTGCCTTTGATTTTGAAGGTCCTGGCCGGGGCATATCGGCGGTCGGCTTCACCTTGAGAAGCGCCGCAAGAACGTCATTGACCCCATTGCGCGTGACGGAAAAAGGGAGGGAGGCAGGGACGTGAGGTGTATCCCGGCGTGACGGCCATCCACGCGACCCATGTCGCCTAAGGCAGTCTCGGCAGCGTAACGTAGAAGGTGGCCCCCTCGCCGGGTGTGCCCTCCGCCCACACGCGCCCCCCGTGAAGGCCGATGATCCTTTTCACGATAGCAAGGCCCATCCCGGTGCCTTCGAATTCCTCCTGGGAATGGAGTCGCTGGAAGACGTTGAACAGCTTCTCCTTGTGCTGCATGTCGAAACCGACGCCGTAGTCCTTGACAAAATAGACGTTTTCCTTTGCCGCTTCCCACCCTCCTATTTCGACAATCCGCTGCGTACTGCGGATTGAGAATTTGAGGGCATTGGAGATGAGATTGGCGAAAGCCTCCCGTATCATATGTTCGTCGCCGCAGCAGGGAGGAACAAGGGGAATCATGACCTCTTCTTCGGGATAGATTGTTCGGAGTTCGTCAACCACCGACGTGACCACCCCATGCACCGAAACCGGCAGCCGTTGCATTGCCTGTCTGCCAAGCCTTGCGTAGGCCAGGAGATCATGAATGAGCTGCTCCATTTTCATTACATTGGCGTGTATGACCCCCACCAGGTCCGAGAACCTCTGGTCGAGCTCGTGGCCGTATGTCTTTGCGAGCCTTTGGGTCAAACCTTCTATGATCATGAGGGGGGTGCCCAGATCATGAGAAACGGTGGAGTTAAAGGTATCCAGTTCATAGTTGGCGTTCCTGAGATCGAGGACACGCTGTTCAAGTTCCTGATTGAGTTTGCGGATCTCTTCCTCTGCACGTTTGCGGTCGGTGATATCTTTGACCACGCCTTCGTAGGACAAGAGTTTCCCCGAGGCATCCTTGAACAGGATGGTCGTGTTGCACACCCAGCGCACCGCTCCGTCTTTGCGGCATAGGCGATGCTCCATGGGCGGGATCTCCTTCCCCGTAAGAATCTCTTGCACGCGCTCCCGGACCGGTTCGCGGTCTTCCGGCGCGACCATGCGAAACCAGAGATAGGGATCGGCGTCAAACTCCTCCGGCGTGTACCCGGTCACTTTCGCACAGGCCGGGCTTCTCGTCGTCTCCACTGCGCGGCCGTTTTCGATACGCACCGAATACTGATAATCCGTGAGACCTTCAGTGATGCGCCGGTAGAGGTTTTCGCTTTCCTGGAGATCGCGGTACGCGCGCTGGCGCTCGGCCATCGCAACCCTGAGTCTCTCGCCGGTATCCACCAGCTGCACATAGGGATGCGTGACCGAGCTGGTGAATATCCCCTGGTATATCATGTAAAAGGCAACTACTTTGTAGAGGTGGCCCACCAGGTTGTAACTGTCATAGGCGCTCTTGTATAACGTAAAAGCCAGCTCGCTAAAAATGCACACGATAAAGGCCGCCAGGTACCACGCAAGAACTCGGTCGCCCGTCCTGGTGAAACGCCTCCAGTAGGCGGCGAAGGAGAGAGCAAACAGGCTGACAACCAGGTATTCCGCGGAAACTGTGACCGGCGTCGGACCGCTTCCCTCGACGAACATGGCAGGCAGATACCCCGGCACATAGAAAACGCCGGCGAACGCCAGCCCCGTGACGGCCAGAGCCGCCGTCAGGAGGTTCAGCTTCGACAATCCGCGTTTGACCGACCCGGGATAGATGTAGGCGCTGGCAAGAAATGCGACGCCGGACGTCAGGCGAGCGCATATCCAGAACAAGATGCCCTTGTTGGCGGAGCTGGGGGTGATGAAAAAGGGCATCCCCGGGAAACTGAGAATGTGCATAATGTCTATCAACCCGATGGCGAGGCATGCCGCGCTGAGAAAAAGGGCGTGATGGTTTTTCGACTGGTCAAAGGTATACCACCCCACGCCGAAAATCGAGAGTAACACGATCACGCTAAAGAGTTCGACGATAGTATGGAAAACGAGATAGGTGGCGGCATCCAGCGTCGTGTAGAGTTGCGACCGGAACAAAGGGACCAGCAAGAACAGAGACGCCGCGAACCCGAACACAACGGCCAAAATAACGGGCAACGGCAGTTCTACCGAATTTGCGGGCTTCATAGTATTCGCCAACTTCTTTCCTTCCGAGCCGGTTCTCATCGCAAAAGACGTGAAGAGTCCTCGGCCGCCATGACGCAATAGGGTCCCCAAGCTCATCTCCCTTGCCTCGTTCGGGGCAGTGAAAAGTAAAACAAGGTGCAAAAAGCTATCAAAATGCTGAAACTTTCGACAATGTGATGAAAAGGGAGGTACCTGTAAAGGCTGGTCAGGCATAACCCGAGCAGAATGAATATTCCGTACGGGATGGTAAGGCGTCCGGACCGGAAAGAGGGATATCCCGGGCTATGCGATCCATTCAGGAACTCTATGCTACCCTTGTCATCCATTCTTTCCCCTCCTGCGAGAGGTCATGGGTGGAAGGTGCCGCGCAGGTAGATAGGCAAATGGTCGGTTACGTTTGCATGCTTAACTTTACAGTGTACTACGGGGAAGAAAAGACTGCAACGGGTATCTCCGCCCCAACGCCATCATCGTCAGTCTGTGATCATCTCCGCACCCCTCGCCCTCTGCGGATCTCTTATCAGAAGGGCCAGGGGCACCGAGAGAAGGAAAAGCAAGGCGATGAGAAAAAAGACATGGTTGTAGGCAAGCATGCCTGCCTGCCTGCCGACTATCCCCTCCAGAAGCCCGAATGCCTCCATGTCGGTGCCGCTTGCGTTTGCCCCCCGAAAGAACAGATACGACAGAAGCTGACGGAGCGATTCCGAAGCGGCGTCGCTGTAGCCCGTCACGTGTTCCGTGAGTATCGCCCGGTACCTGATCTCACCCCGGGTCAGGAAGGTAGCGGCCAGGGCAATGCCGACGCTTGCGAATACCTGCCTGATCACGTTATAAAGGCCGGAGGCGGCGGTCATGAGCGGGTTTTCTATCGTTGACAGCACCGCCGTGCTCAGGGCCACGAATATGAAGCCGAAGCCGATGCCCTGCAGGAATTGGGGAAAGAATATGTCCCAGTACCCCACGTCGAGGGAAAGGAGCGAGAGCTGGTAAAATGAGACGCCGTTGACGAAAAGCCCAATGGCTATCAGGAACTGAGGTCCCGTCCTGCGGTATATTCTTGCCCCGAGCGGCATCCCTACGAACATGGCGAGACTCCTCGGCATGAGCGCCAGCCCGGCGTTACAGGCAGGATAGCCGAGGAGCTGTTCCAGGAAGAGGGGCAGGATAAAGAGGCTTGAAAAAAGACCCAAGCTGAGGATGCCGCCGAGGAAGCTGCCTAAGCTGAAATTGATATCTTTCAGTATCCGCAGGTTGACCGCCGGTCTGTCGGCGGTCAGCTCCCGGACAACGAACAGAATAAGGCCCACGAGGCTGGCGACGGCAAGATACCATATCATGTTCGAGGTGAACCAGTCCTTCTGGTCGCCCTTCTCGAGCATGATCTGGAGTGCCCCGAGCCCGACCGCGATAAAGAACAGGCCCGCCACATCGAGCTTCCCCTTCTCCCTGACGAGGTAGGGGGGGTCTTCGATGAAGCGCATGATGAGGAGCACGTTGAGAATACCCACAGGGACGTTGATATAAAATATCCAGGGCCAGGAGTAATTGTCGGTGAGCCATCCGCCAAGGGTCGGCCCGATGGCGGGCCCGAGGATGACGCCGAGACCGTAGATGCTCATCGCCGTTGCTTGTTGTTCCACGGGGAACGCCTCTCGCAGCATCGCCTGCGACAGGGGTATAAGGGTACCGCCGCCGATGCCCTGAATAATACGGAAGACGACCATTGAAGGCAGGTCCCAGGCAACCCCGCAGAGCATGGAAGAGCCCGTGAAGACCGCGACGGAAAAAAGGTAAAACCGTTTGCGCCCGAACCGGGAGCTTAAAAGCGCGATAATGGGCATTATAATGACGCTGGAGAGGATGTAGCCCGTCGAGACCCAGGTAATCTCCTCGACCGAGGCGCCGAGGGTGCCGCGCATGTAGGGTAGGGCTACGTTCACGATGCTCATGTCGAGAGCGGCCATCATGGCCCCCGTCATGACGGTGACCGTGATGAGCCATTTATTACGGGGTTTATAAGGGCCGTCCACGGGGGTCTATCGCCTAGCCAGGGGAGAGCCTGTCTTCCGGCTCACATCGACGGTCGGGACGACGGAGAGCCCGGGCCACAGCGGGTGGGCCGGATCAAAGGGGGAGTCCATGACGATCTTTACGGGGAGCCTCTGCACGACCTTTACGAAATTGCCCGTTGAGTTCTCAGGGGGAAGCAGGCTGAAGACGGCCCCGGTGCCGGGCTGCAGGCTGTCGACATGCCCCCTGAAGAGAATGCCGGGATAGGCGTCGACTTCCACCTCGACCGGCTGGCCCACGGCCATCTTTCCTACCTGTGTCTCCTTGAAATTGGCGACGATCCAGGTATCCTGCTGCACGATGGCGAGGAGGGCCTGTCCCGGCTGCACGTACTTTCCCGGATCGACGCTCTTCTTTGCGATTCTTCCCGAGATCGGCGCCACAAGGGTCGCTCTCTTGAAATTCAACTCGGCGAGCCTATGCGCTGCCTCCGCCTCCTTGATCCTGAAATCCTGGGTGCTCAGTTTGGCCCGTGCTGCCTCGATCGCCCCTCCGGCCTCGTCGACGGCCGCCGCGGCCGCTTCCTTCCGGGCATGGGCAACAGCCCGGCGCGATTCCACGTGATCGTACTGGCTGCGTGACGCTGCATCCTCTCGAACCAGTCGATCGTACCGCGTCAGCTCCTTTTCCGCGAGGGTCTCCTCCGCCGCCGCCGCGGCGAGGTTTGCCCGGGCCGCAGCGAGGGCCTTTTGCCTTTGCGTAAGGGACGCTTCCAGCTCACGCTTTTCAGCGGTCAATGTGGAAACTGCCTGACTTCGCTCTTTGACCGTGTCCGCATAGTCCTGGGGGAAAATATCGAGCAGAGGGCTGCCGGCCGACACGTACTGGTTATCCCTGATGTAGACGTCGACCACCCTCCCCTTTATCTCGGCCGCGACGGGCACCACCACGCCGGTGACGTACGCGTCGTCCGTGCTTTCGTGGGAAAGGGAGTGGACGAGATAAAAAGCCCCATAGATAAGCCCTCCCATGACCGCCGCTGCCGCTATCCCTCTTAAGACCCAATTCTTCATGTGCCTGCTCTCCGGTTCCGTCTCATCTCCCGTATTCGTCCTTCAGGTTCTTCCCCAGGGCATAGAGGTAGCCTGCCTCGGAGCGGTAGTAGTCATACAGTGCCCGGTAATAGTTCGTGTCGGAAAGGGTGCGCAGGGCGATCGCATCCGTCACGTCCCTCGCGATGCCCGTGCCCTCATCGTACTTGAGCCTGGTGATCCTCAGGTTCTCCTCTGCCTGGGAGATCGCCCCTGCCGCGACCCGTATCGCCTCGCTCGCGTTTACCGCGTCGAGGTGGTACTTCTCCAGCTCGAGGTCAATGTCGTCCGCCAGCTTCCTGCGCTCGACGGCGAGCCTCGATCGGGCGATCTCCACCTTCTGTATCGCGGCCGACGTGCTGCCGCCGCTCCAGAGGTTAATGCTCATCAAGAGGCTGACCCCCATGTTCTCCTCGTAGGTCAGGTACTTGTCCTTGATGTAGTCCCGCTCGCCCTGGATAAGGAACTTCGGAAAGTATTCCGATCTCCGCGCCGTTTGTTCATACCGGAGGGCCTTGAGCGTGGCGTCGACCATCTGCAGCTCGGGCCTCTCCTTTTCCGCGGTTTCGGCCGCCCCCTCGTACGGCGGCGGCTCGGCGTACGGCCTTGTCACCTCGACCACCTCGATGGGACTCCCGAGCGGCCGGGTGAGCATGCTGTTCACCCTGGCCCCGTTTATCTTCCTCATGTTTTGCGCGTTGAGGAGCCTTCGCCGCGCGTCGGCGAGCCGCACTTCGGCCTGGAGCAGGTCGTTCCTGGTGATCAGGCCGCTTTGCAACTGGTCCCTCGCCACTTGCGCGTGCGAGGCGAGGCTCTCTATCTCCCTTTCCGCGACGGTAATCATCTTCTCGGATTCGAGCACGTCGAAGTAGAGCGTGGAGAAGGCAAGGGCAACGCCATTCCTGGTCCTTACGGTGTCAAGCCGCTTCGTATCCTCCATCAGCTTCGCGGACTGGTACAGGGAATCCACCCCGCCGAAATCGTAGAGGATCTGCTGGATCACGAGCTGGTAGGTATAGAAGCTTCTTTCCCCGGTCTGGGCGACCAGGGAGCCTGCGCGCAATCCGGGCTGGTTCTCAAGGAAGGTCTGTCCGTAAGACGCGTTGATGCTCGGCAGAAGTCTCGACCGGGCAACGAGGGTGTCGGCATGAGAGATCTTCTCTTCCTGCTGTTTGATCCTGACAATGCGGTTTTCCTCCGCTACTATCCTTAGGCCGTCAAGAAGGGTGAGGGGCTCCGGCCTGGCCGGGGTGGGCATCAGAGAAAGAATGACGGCCAGAATGGCGAAGGCGGACGTACGCACGGTCATCGCCCCCGGTGGAAGGACCCGGTTGTCATCTCTTTGAAACCTCCTCGCGGCCCTCATCGGCCTGCATCTGCCTTGTCTGATTCGTGCCTCCGGATGTCCGCGTCGAGCCTCGATTTACGCCTGCGCGAGGCAGCGGAATAAACGAGGCCCGCAAGCAGGACTACCCAGAACCCGATCACCAGACCAACAATCACCATCTCGTGTTACCAGGAATACCCTGCTCCCCCTGTCTCACCCGGGATGCGCGGCACGCGATTGCCCGGTTGCTTCCTCGTTTTTGAGAAAGCTCAGGACCAGCCGGCAAAGGGTTTCACCCGACTTGCTGAGGTCTATCATGCCTGCCAGGTCATAAAAGAGGGAGCCTTTCAAGAGACAGAGGACGAACAGGGCTGCCTCCCTGCAGTCGGCAACCAGGAATATCTTCTGTTCCGCGCCGTTGCGTATGATTCCCTCCAGAAACTCTTTCTGGTACGCAAAAAACCGGCTTCTCACGGGCTTGGCGAACCCCAGGTCGTAGTCCTTGAAATGGCGCGCGACGATCTCCTTCCTCGATGCCGTATACTCGCGATGGTTCTCGATGTAACGCTTGATCCCAACCCGCGGGTCCGCATGCTCGAACTCGCGGATCCGTTCGTTATACTGCTTCATCTCCTCCAGCAGCGCCTCCACGTAGAGCTGTTCTTTGCTCCCGAAGTAGGGATAGAGTCCCCCTACGGCCACGCCCGCGACCCGGGCGATCTCCCCTGACGGTCGCCTCCTTGTAACCCTTGTCACCGAATACCTGGAGGGCTGCCGCGAGGATTTTTCCCCGCGCTGCATCCGATGGTTGCCTGCTCATTCGTGAACACCTGTTCAAAGTAAAGTAGCAAAAAAACGGGCACACGTCAACGGTTTTTGCGAGCTTTTTGGATGCAAGGTTGCGTTCGTACCATGTGTCGGTTTATAAATAAGGTTTCTCGAAAGAACGCCGAGTTATATGGTTGCCCGACGATCTCATTTGCACGCGAGTTATTATGCCATTACTCCGGCTCAACGATATTTCATTATCCTTCGGCGGACCGCCGCTTCTGAATGGTGTTGCGCTCCAGATCGAGTCCGGTGAAAGGATCGGCCTGGTCGGCCGCAACGGCTCCGGTAAATCCACCCTCATGAAGTTGCTGGTCGGCCATATTGCCCCTGATGCAGGCGCCATTGTCCGGGAGCGCGACATCGGGGTCGCCCTGCTGCCCCAGGAGGTCCCCGAGGGGGTGACGGGAAGGGTTTATGATGTCGTGGCTTCCGGTTGCCGGCAACATATGGAGCTGCTCCGGGAATACCATGACCTTACCTTTCAGATCAGCCGGGGGCACAGCAGCGCCGGTCTACTCGGCGCCCTTGAACAGGTTCAGCACCGGATAGAGACATCAGGCGCCTGGCAGTATCACCAGCGCGTGGAAGCGATGATCGCAAGGACTGATCTGGATGAGCATGCGGAGTTCCGGTCTCTGTCTGCGGGCATGAAGCGCCGGGTCTTTCTGGCCAGAGCCCTGGTGAGTGAACCGGACGTACTCCTTCTCGACGAGCCCACCAACCATCTGGATATCGCTACCATCGTCTGGCTTGAAGCGTTCTTGCTCAAGCACGAAAAGGCATTCATGTTCGTAACCCATGATCGTGCGTTTCTCGCGCGTCTGTCTACACGCATCGTGGAAATCGACCGGGGGCGGCTCGTCTCCTTTGCCTGTGATTACACTACTTATCTGGAACGCAGGCAGGCCCTGCTGGAGGCCGAAGAGAAGCAACGGCATGATTTCGATAAGAAGCTGGCGAAGGAGGAGACGTGGATCAGGCAAGGAGTCAGGGCACGCCGGACCCGCAACGAGGGCAGAGCACGGGAATTGATGCAGATGCGTCAAGAGCGGGCGCACAGACAGAAACAGGAAGGCGTCTCGCGGCTCGTCATCCGGGAGGCGGAACGGAGCGGACGGGTGGTCGTCGATGCCGACACGATCTCCTTTTCCTGGGACAACAAGAAAATTGTCGCTGCCTTCTCCACCACTATCATCCGCGGTGACAAGGTAGGCATCATCGGACCTAACGGTTCCGGCAAAACCACTCTCCTCAAGGTTCTGCTCGGCGAGCTCAAGCCCCAGCAGGGGAAGATCCGTCTGGGCGCCGGGATCAAGATTGCCTACTTTGATCAACTCCGTGAACAGCTCGACGAGAACAAGACGCTAAGGGAAAACATCGCGGACGGCAGCGATACGATTATCATGGGCGATGCCTCGCGGCATGTAGTCGGTTATCTTCAGGATTTTCTTTTTTCACCCGAGCGAACCATGTCGCCCGTTCGCACCCTCTCCGGCGGTGAACGCAATCGCCTCCTCCTGGCAAAGCTCTTCGTCATGTCATCGAATGTGCTCGTCCTTGATGAGCCGACAAACGACCTTGACGTCGAAACGCTCGAACTGCTCGAAGACCGGCTCCTCCACTATAAGGGTACGGTCCTGCTGGTCAGTCACGACCGTGAATTTCTCAATAACGTCGTGACGTCCACAATTGTCTTTGAAGGCGCGGGACAGTTGCAGGAATATGTAGGCGGCTACGACGACTGGCTTAGGCAGGGCAAGCTATCCGGTGAGCAGTCAAGCTCGACGGCGTCAAGGGACCGGAGCCGGAAGAGCGAAAAATCACCGAAGGAGAGACAAAGGCTATCCTACAAAGAGTCCCGGGAGCTTGAAGCACTGCCACAGACGATTGAAGCCATGGAAGGGGAGAAGCGGCGCCTGACGGCAACGCTGAACTCCCCGGAATTCTATGCAAGCTACGATGCGACCAGACTAAAGGCGGCCAATGACCGGCTGGAGGCCCTCGAAAAGGGACTGGATGAAGCCTATCACCGGTGGGATGAGCTGGAAAACCTGGTTGCCAAATTCAGCGGCGGGGGAGCCCCACGCGGGGTCACCCCTTGACGGGCTGTTGCCCAAAGCCGATTTCGAAGGACAAAGAAAGAGAACCTTACACGACCTTCGCCTTGAGCAGGTCATGGATATGGAGTATGCCGATGGGGTGCTTCCGGTCGTCCCCGTGAAACACGAACAGGGAGGTGATCGAAAACTCCTCCATCTGCCGCAGCGCCGCCGCCGCCAGCGCCCCCTTCTCTATCCCTTTCGGGCTCCTCACCATCACATCCCGGGCCCGTTTTTCAAGCATGTTCTCATATCTCTCGAGGGCCCTCCGCAGGTCGCCGTCCGTCACGATGCCCACCAGTTCTTCGTCTCTGCTGAAGACCCCGGTCACCCCGAGCCTTTTCGACGTGACCTCCATGATTACGTGCTTCATGAGCATGTCCTCGTAAACCCGCGGAATTGCGTCCTGGGTATGCATCAGGTCCTCGACCTTGAGGAGCAGGCGCCTGCCGATGCTCCCTCCCGGATGAAGCAGGGCAAAGTCATCCCTCGTGAAATTCCGCTCCTTCATGAGGACCACGGCCAAGGCGTCGCCGAGGGCCAGCGCCGTCGTCGTGCTCGACGTGGGAATGAGGTTGTAGGGGCAGGCTTCCTCGACCTTCACATCGAGCACGATATCCCCGTAGCCTGCGATGGTGGACGACCTGTTCCCCGTCACCACCACGGTCAGTATGCCCATTCTCTTTATCCACGGGAGCACCTTTATCACCTCGTCGGTTTCCCCGCTGTTCGAGATGATGAAAAATATATCGTCCTTCTGCACGATGCCGAGGTCCCCGTGGAGTGAATCCGCGGGATGCAGAAAGAGAGACGGTATGCCCACGCTGGAGAAGGTCGAGGCGATCTTCTTCGCGATGAGGCCCGATTTGCCTATGCCGGAAAAGATGACCCTGCCCCTGCCCGCGTTGATCGCATTGACCGCCCGGTCAAAGTCGTCGTTGAGCCGCTCCATGACCTGGAGTATCGCGGCTGCCTCTTTCTCCAGCACCTCTTTGCCGATATCGACAAGCCTGCTCACCGGGCCTCCCCTATCCTTTTGAGGACTTCGAGCATCCCCGCGAGGTCGCCGAGACGGACCGAGTTCTCGCCGTCGCACATTGCGTGGGCCGGGTCTTCATGGACCTCCATGAATATCCCCTCGACGCCGACGGCTACGGCCGCCCTCGCGAGGGGAAAGACGAATTCCCTCCGGCCCGCCGACGACGCGCCCGCCCCGCCCGGCAACTGGATGCTGTGGGTTGCGTCGAAGATGACCGGATAGCCGAACTCCCGCATGATCGGGAGTGAGCGGAAATCATTGACCAGGTTATGGTATCCGAAGCTCGTCCCGCGCTCGGTAACGAGTATCTGCGCATTCCCCGTCGACTCCACCTTCCTCAACGCGTAGATCATATCTTCGGGCGCGAGGAACTGGCCTTTCTTGATATTGACCACCCTGCCCGTTTTTCCGCACGCCGTGAGCAGGTCGGTCTGCCTGGAGAGGAGCGCCGGCACCTGGATGACATCGACCACGTCCGCCGCGAGGGCTGCTTCACGGGGTGAATGCACGTCCGTGAGCACGGGCACGCCGAAATAGTCCTTCACGTCCTTGAGGATTTTCAGGCCCTCCTCGATCCCGGGCCCCCTGTAACCCTCGATAGACGTCCTGTTTGCCTTGTCGTAGGAAGATTTGAAGATGAAGGGGATGTGGAGCCTCAACGTGATGGCGGCAAGCTTTTCCGCTGCGGCGAGGGTGACATCCCTGGTCTCGATCACGCAGGGTCCGCCGATGAACGTAAAAGGCTTCCCGTCCACCGGATGGCCCCCCACCTTCACTTGTTTCGGCATTTGGCTTTATCCTGCCTGTATTTCAGCGAGGCCTTGATGAACTCCCGGAAAAGAGGATGGGGGTTGAAAGGCTTCGACTTGAACTCCGGGTGGAACTGGCACCCCAAAAACCACGGATGGTCGCGCAGCTCGACGATCTCCACCAGCGTCTCGTCCGGCGAGATGCCGGTGATCTCTATGCCGCACCTTTCGAGTCCCTCCCTGTAGCGCATGTTAAATTCATAGCGATGGCGGTGTCTCTCGTGGATCAGCTCCTGGTTGTAAGCCCTGAAGGCATTGCTCCCGGCTTTTAGCTTGCACGGGTACGCGCCTAGCCGCATGGTGCCGCCTTTGTCGGACGCCTCACTCCTTGTCTGAAGGCGCTCGTCACGGTCGACCCACTCCTCCATGAGGTAAATGACGGGGCAGTCGGTCTCTTCGCGGAACTCGGTGCTGTGGGCGTTCTTGAGCTTGCCTAGGTTCCTCGCGGTCTCTATCACCGCGAGCTGCATGCCGAGACAAATGCCGAAATAGGGGATGTTGTTCTCCCTGGCATAGGTGACGGCGTTGATCTTCCCCTCGATGCCCCTCGACCCGAAGCCCCCGGGCACCAGTATGCCGTCCACGTCGCCGAGGTGCCTCGCCACGTCCTTTTCCAGGTCTTCCGAATCGACATAGCGGATATTGACTTTGCAGTTGTTGGCGATGCCCCCGTGGGTCAGCGCCTCGTTGAGGCTCTTGTAGGAATCGGTCAGCTTCACGTATTTCCCGACCATGGCGATCTCGACCTGCTTTTTCGGGGCCGCGATGGCATCGACGATATGCTGCCACTCGCTCAGGTCCGGCTTCTTGGCCCAGATGTTGAGCATCTGGGTGATCTTCTCGTCGAGGCCCTCCCTGTTGAACGCAAGGGGCACGGCGTAGATGGTGTCCACGTCTTTCGCCGTAATGACCGCATCCTTCTCGACGTTGCAGAAGAGGGCTATCTTGTCCTTCAGCGCCGCAGGCAGGAACTCCTCCGTCCTGCACAGCAGAATGTCCGGCTGGATGCCGATCTCGCGCAACTCCTTGACGCTGTGCTGGGTCGGCTTCGTCTTCATCTCCCCCGCCGTCTTGATAAAAGGCACAAGGGTGAGGTGGATGAAAAGCGCATTCTCCTTGCCCAGGTCGTTCCTGAGCTGGCGGATCGCCTCGAGGAAGGGGAGGCTCTCGATATCGCCTACCGTCCCGCCTATCTCCACGATCACGATATCGATCCTCTCATCGACGTCGAGGATCATCGACTTTATCGCGTCGGTAATGTGCGGTATCACCTGCACTGTCCCACCCAGGTACTCGCCCCTCCGCTCCTTCGCTATCACGGAATCGTACACCTGCCCCGTGGTGAAGTTGCTCTTCTTCGAGATCACGGCGTTGGTAAAGCGCTCATAGTGGCCCAGATCGAGATCGGTCTCCGCCCCGTCTTCGGTGACGTACACCTCTCCGTGCTGGAAGGGGTTCATGGTCCCCGGGTCCACGTTGATGTACGGGTCGAGCTTCTTGAGCGTCACCGTAAGCCCCCTCGATTCGAGAAGCGCGCCGATGGAGGCGGAAGCGAGGCCCTTGCCAAGGGAGGATACCACGCCGCCTGTGACGAATATAAACTTTTGTCTCATGATTGCGACCCCTTCAGAAAGAACGTGATCAACTGCTCGCCGGTAAGCACCCTGCCGCCGCATCGCTCATCGTAGGCGCCTCCCGGACCTTGCCTTTGCCCCTTTTGAAAAACAGCGAACGGTACGGGGCACGCGTAATGGGTCCTCATGGAGAGGGGGGTTGCGTGGTCCGTCGCGATCAGGAGACGGACATCGCTGCCGATCCTTTCGAGCAGATAGCCCACGACCTTCTCGTCTATCTGTTCTATGGCCTTTATCTTGTCGGGGAGGCTCCCCGCGTGCGACGCCTCGTCAGGCGCCTCCACGTGGATGTAAACGATATCGTGCCGGTCGAGCAGCTCCAGGCCTTTTCGGGCCTTGGCAGCGTAATCGGTATCGAGATATCCTGTCGCCCCCTCCACGCGCGGCGTCTCGAAGCCCGCCAACGCCCCGATGCCCTTTACCAGGTCGACCGCGGCCACCACCGCCCCGTCGGCCCCGTATTTCTCCCGGAAGGCGGGGAAAGAGGGTTTTTTGCCCTGGCCCCAGAGCCAGATGCTGTTTGCCGGATATACACCCCGCTCTATCCGGTCCCTGTTGACCCGATGCGCTTTCAGGAATATCTGCGAGTCGCTCATGAGCTTGATGATAGCCGGCGACCCTATCCCTGCGGGCATATGGTCGATCACCTCTTTGCCGAGTATGTCATGGGGAGGGGTTGTGACCATGTCCGCGAACCCGCCCTTCCAGACCATGAGGTGGCGGTAGCCGACGCCGGCGTAAAACCCGAATTCCTTGCCTCCGACCGCATTGCCGAAGTCCTCGATGAGGACCCTCGCTTCCTCAGACGTGATCTGTCCCGCGCTGTAGTCGCCCATAAAGACCTTCGGCGCCCTCACGTCGAGGTAGACGAGGTTGCACCGAAACGCGACGTCCCCTTCCTCGAGGGCGACCCCCATGCCGTATGCCTCTATGGGGGCGCGGCCCGTATAGTACTTTTCAGGGTCATAGCCGAAGAGCGACATGCAGGCGACGTCGCTGCCCGGAGAAAAACCCGGAGGCACGGTAATCACCTGTCCGCAAAACCCCTCGTGGCTGATCCTGTCGATGGCCGGCTTCCTCGCGGCCATGAGCGGGGTCCGCCCGCCTAATTCCGCAAGCGTAAAATCGGCCATCCCATCGCCGATAATCACCAGGTATTTCATAGATCAGCTCCAATGCGGACCCCGGGTAGAAGCTTTGAAATAATTGGTCCGGTGTTGTTTGCCGTCATTCCGGCGGACGCCGGAATCCAGTAATTTAAACAGGTTATGAATAGCCTGGACCCCGGTGTCCGCCGGGGTGACGACTGAAATGGTATTATTTCACAGCTTCGTACCCGCGATGCTTTTCTCGCGGGTGGACGACAACGCAGATGGGCCTTAGACGACGCTGCCACCCTACATCCCTCCGGATTCGATCCGTATATGCAGACTCTCCCCCTCGATAAAAGGAAGCCTGTCGATCTCCGTCTTTGCCTCGAGCAGGGGCCCTTCGGCCGCCTCGTGGGTGAGCATCATGACCGGCACGTACTCGTTCTCTTTCCGGCCCTTCTGCGTCACCACCGAAATGCTGATGCCGTGGTCGGCGAGTATGCCCGAAATCCGCGAAAGCACACCGGGCCTGTCCTCACACTTAAACCTCATATAGAAGGAGGCCACCGTCTCGGCGCTCCTCTTTATCCTTTTTTCCCCGGCCCAGAAACGTATGCCCGGCTTGCCGCACCGCCCCTTTTTCCTCGCCGCCATATCGATAATATCGCTCACCACCGCGCTGCCCGTCGGGTCCGCGCCGGCGCCCTTCCCGTAATACAGGCTGGGGCCGGCCCGGTCGCCCAGCACGTAGACGGCGTTGTAGACGCCGTTTACCTTGCTCATGAGGTGCGTTGCGGGCAGCATTGCCGGCTCCACCCTCGCCTCAATTACCCCGTCTTCCTCTTTTGCGACCGCCAGCAGCTTAATACTATACCCCAGATCCTTCGCAAAGGCGATGTCGACGGGTTCTATCCCGGAGATGCCGCCTCTTGCTATATCGCCCATGGAAAGGGGGTAGCCGAAGGCGAGACGCGCGAGTATGCAAAGCTTGTGGCCGGCGTCAAGCCCCTCGACGTCGAGGGTCGGGTCGCTTTCCGCAAAACCGGCCCGCTGCGCGTCCTCGAGGGCGCGGCCGAAAGAAACGCCTTCTTCGCTCATTTTGCTCAGGATGTAGTTGCTCGTCCCGTTCAAGATGCCGAGGAGATAGTCGATCCGGTTCCCCGCAAGGCCGTCCCGTATCGCCCTTATCACCGGGATACCCCCGCACACGGAAGCCTCGAAGCCTATCTCGCACCCGGCTTTCGCCGCCAGATCGAAAATCTCGTTGCCTTTTTCGGCCAGCAGGGCCTTATTTGCCGTCACCACCCACTTGCCCTTTCTCAGGGCGGTCGTGATCAGCTCGTAGGCATACCCCGTGCCCCCTATCAGCTCAACAATGATATCTATTGCAGGATCATCGATAAGCTCTGTTGCGCTGCGGAAAAAACGGGGGTCGGCCTCCACAATGCCCTTGCGCCGCTCCGCGTCGATTTCCGCGGCCCCGGCCAGGGCTATGTCCAACCCGGTCTTTTGCGCGATGAGTGAACGGTGTTCCCTGAGTATGCGATACGTGCCCCGGCCTACAGTGCCAAGACCTATGATGCCTACCCGGATCATCACTTGTTTTCTGCCAGCACGCTCCGGATGCCCTTCACAGCCTGCTTGATCCTGTGCTCGTTCTCGATGAGGGCAAACCTGACGTAACCTTCGCCGTACTCGCCAAAACCTATGCCCGGCGAGCTGGCCACCTTCGCGTCCCGCAGCAGCAGCTTCGAGAACTCCACGGACCCCATGGCCCTGAACTGTTCGGGGATCCGCGCCCAGACGAACATGGTCCCTTTCGGCGCGGGCACGTGCCACCCGCACCGCGTCAGTCCCCGGCAGAGGGCGTCCCTTCTCTTCCGGTATTCCAGGGTGATCTCCTCCACGCAGGCGCCCCCTTCGTTGAGCGCGATAATCGCGGCGATCTGTACGGGTTGGAACACGCCGTAATCGAAGTAGCTCTTTAACCTGGTGAGCGCCCCGATCATCCTCTGGTTCCCAACCGCAAACCCCACTCTCCATCCAGGCATGCTGTAGCTCTTGGAAAGGGAGAAAAACTCGACGCTTATGTCCTTGGCCCCCTTCACCTGAAGGAGGCTCGGGGCGACATAGCCGTCAAACGTGAGATCCGCGTATGCCAGATCATGGGCAATCATGAGCTTGTGCTCTTTCGCAAACGCGACGATCCGCTCGAAGAAGTCGATCGTCACCACCTCGGTGGTAGGATTGTTCGGAAAACTGAGGATCAGCATCCTCGGCTGGGGCCAGGTAGTCTTTACGGCAACGGACAACCTCTCTATAAACCCGTCCAAAGGCAGAAGAGGGATAGTTCTCAGGTCCCCGCCGGCGATAACCACCGAGTAGGTATGAATGGGATATGTCGGGTCCGGGACAAAGACAACCTCACCCATATGCACCGTGGCGAGCACCAGGTGGCCGATGCCCTCTTTCGCGCCCATGCACACTACGGCCTCTGATTCAGGGTCTATGGAGACATCGAACTTCCTGCCGTACCAATCGCAGATCGCCTTCCGCAGCTTGGGGACGCCCCGGGTCACCGAATAGCGGTGGTTGCGCGGGTTCCTGGCGGCCTCTATCAGCTTCTCGACGATGTGCTTCGGTGTGGGTATATCGGGGTTGCCCATGCCGAGGTCGATGATATCCTCACCTTTTCGCCTTGCCTCGATGAGAAGGTCCCTCACAATGTTGAACGTATACGGAGGCAGTCTGGAAATACGATAGAACTCTTCCATTCGATGAAATTACCATACATCGGCAGCACAATCAATGGGTTCTTTTTTGCTGCAAGGTCAATGCATGGTCTCTCCTGTACCCCTTGACAACTATACTTGACAGGTTGTATATATGAGTAGACATATCCTGAAGGGAGGCCCGTGAATAGCATCCTGCCCATCTATTACCAGATCAAGCAGACGATCAAGGCATGGATCATCAACCGCGAGTTCAACCCCGGGGGAAAGATCCCCTCGGAGAACGAGCTTGCGGAGAGATTCGGGGTGAGCCGCCTCACCGTGCGCCAGGCGACCGGCCAACTGACCCAGGAGGGGTTTCTTGTCGGCAGGCGCGGGGAAGGCACGTTCGTCACCGACAATGTGGGGCTGATCGAGAGCTACAACTTTGAATTTCGCGGACTGATCGACGATTTCTTCTTTGCCCAGATAGCCGATATCAAGACAAAATCGACGTGGATCGAGCGGATGGCAGCGCCGAAGCCGATACGGGAGAAGCTGTGTCTGGACGCGCAGGCGGAAGAGATCGTCCGGATCAAAAGGGTCCGCGTGCTCCGGGAGACGCTCTTTACGATTTCCACCAATTATCTTCCCTTGGAGATCGGCGAAAAGATCGACGAAAAGGCGCTTTACGAAAAGCCTCTGCTGCAGATCCTGGAGCAGGATCTGGGCGTCCGGTTTACGGAAGCGGTCCAGACGATTGCCGCTTCTTTCGCCGACCCCGAGACAGCGGCCTATCTGGCCGTCCCGTCCGGCTCGCCGATCCTTTTTACGGAGCGTATCATGTATGCGAAGGGGCGGAAGCCGGTCGAGGTATTCCATTCTTCCTACCCGGGAGATCTGTATAAATTTATCGTCCGGTACAAAAACGTAGTAAGGAGGAACGGGAGCACGTGGGTCCAGCAGGGAAGACCGGGGAAAGAGTTTAAGGAGTGAGGAAAGAATACGTCTTATAAGTCTTATTGGACCTATTCTTCTTAGAAAAAAGGCAAAAAAGACAGGAGACGCCGCATGGGAAACAACATCGTCGAGAAGGTGCTGCAGGCGCACCTGAAAGAAGGCGCTTACATGCCGGGAGAGACGATCGGCATCCGCATCGATCAGACCCTCACGCAGGACGCCACCGGCACGATGGCCTTTCTCCAGTTCGAGGCCCTGGGCCTCGGCCGGGTCAAGACCGACCTCTCGGTCAGCTACGTGGACCACAATACGCTCCAGGTCGGCTTTGAAAACAACGACGACCACCTTTATCTCCAGAGCGTGGCCGCCAGGTTCGGCGTCGTCTATTCGAGGGCGGGAAACGGCATCTGTCACCAGGTCCATCTGGAGCGCTTCGGCAAGCCGGGGACCACGCTTTTAGGCGCCGACAGCCACACGACCACGGGCGGGGCCTTGAGCCAGATCGCCATCGGCGCGGGCGGCCTCGACGTCGCAATCGCCATGGGAGGCGGCCCCTTCTTCCTGACCTGTCCCAGGGTCTATCTGGTGAACCTCTCGGGCAGGCTTTCGGAATGGGTCACGGCGAAGGACGTGGTGCTCCGCGTACTCTCCCTCCTTACCACAACGGGCAACGTGGGCGTGGTGCTCGAATATGGGGGCGAGGGCGTAGCTTCCTTGAGCGTGCCGGAGCGCGCCACCATCGCGAACATGGGGGCGGAGACGGGGGTCACCACGTCCGTCTTCCCCGCAGACGCGGTCACGCGCAGGTTCCTGAAGGCTCAAGGGAGAGAGGAGGATTGGCAGCCGCTCATCGCGGATGCGGATGCGATTTACGACCGCGTCATCGATCTCGATCTCGGGCGCCTGGAGCCCTCGGTCAGCCTGCCCCACAGCCCCGGCAACGTGAGGAAGCTCTCGGAGATGGGCGCCATGCCTGTGGATCAGGTGTGCATCGGCTCGTGCACCAATTCTTCTTACCGCGACATGATGACGGTCGCGGCGATCCTTAAAGGACGGCGGGTCCACCCCTACGTCAGCCTAGGCATCGCGCCCGGCTCCCGGCAAATCCTCCAGATGCTCGTGGAAAACGGGGCGCTCCACGACCTGATCGCGGCCGGCGGCCGTGTGATGGAAAGCGCGTGCGGCTTCTGCATCGGGAATCATTTCTCCCCCCGGAGCGGCGGGGTATCGGTCAGGACGTCAAACCGTAATTTCGAGGGACGCTCCGGCACGAAAGACGCGAAGGTATACCTCGCCAGCCCTGAAGCCGCCGCGGTCGCCGCGATAGCCGGCGTCCTGGCCGACCCGGCTGCGTCCGGCATGGCCTACCCGCGGATCGATGAACCCGATGCCTACTCCGTCGATGACGCCATGTTTATCTTCCCTACCCCCGAAATGGCACAGACGCGCGTTATCCGGGGTCCGAACATCGGCGAGCCGCCGCGGAACGAAGGCATGGCGGTCGACCTCGACGGCGGTGTAGCGATCAAGGTCGGCGACCGCATCACCACGGACCACATCATGCCCGCAGGCGCCCGGCTGAAGTACCGGTCGAACATCCCCAAATACGCCCACTACGTCTTCGAGCACGTGGACCCGCACTTTGCGCACACCTGCCTGGAGAACAAGGCGAAGGGCATCGGGAACATCATCGTGGCGGGCGTATCCTACGGACAGGGCTCGAGCCGGGAACATGCCGCGCTTTGCCCCATGTACCTGGGCGTCAAAGCAGTCATCGCCAAATCTTTCGAGCGCATCCATGCTGCAAACCTGATCAACTTCGGGATACTCCCCCTCGTGTTCAAAGACGGCGACGATTACGGCCGGATAGAGAAGGGAGACCGCATCACCGGGAGGAGCTGGCGGAACGCGCTCACGGCGGGTCAGCCGCTCTTCGTAGTGAACGGGCGCACCGGCGAGGAGATCGCATGCGTCTGCCCGCTCTCCGAAACCCAGGGCGCCATAATCACCGCGGGCGGCCTCCTCAACTACCTCACCTCTCAGACGGGAAGCATAACCGGAGAAGGAGCGAGCACCCATGGCCAGGATTAACGTAAGGACGCCCCTTGTCGAGATGGACGGCGATGAGATGACCCGGGTCATCTGGGCGATGATCAAAGAGAAGCTGATCCTCCCCTTTCTCGATATCGACCTCAAGTACTACGATCTGGGTTTAAGGAGCCGGGACGAGACAAACGACGCGGTCACGATGGACGCGGCGAACGCCGTCAAGGCGTACGGCGTGGGCGTGAAATGCGCCACCATCACGCCGGACGCCGGACGGGTAGACGAATACGGGCTCAAGAAGGCCTGGCCGTCGCCGAACGGGACGATCCGGTCGGCCCTCGACGGCACGGTCTTCCGCAAGCCCATCATGGTCGGGAACATCTCGCCCGCGGTCCGCAGCTGGAAAAAGCCTATCATCATCGGACGCCACGCCTACGGCGACATCTACGCGGGCGTGGAGATGAACATAGACCGGCCCGGAAAGGTAGAGCTGGTCTACACCACGCCGGACGGGCAGGAGAGCCGCCTGCTTGTGCACGAGTTCAAAGACGCCGGCGTGGTCATGGCCATCCACAACTTAGAGCGGTCGATCCGCTCCTTCGCCATCTCGTGCATCACCTACGCAATCGATGAGCGCGTGGCGCTCTGGTTTTCGATGAAAGACACGATCAGCAAGAAGTACCACGGGTATTTCAAGGAGGTCTTCGGCCGGGAAGTCGCAACGGCCAAGGCCGACCTCGACAAAGCCGGCATCGCCTACCGCTATCTGCTCATCGACGACGCGGCGGCGCAAATGATGAAGCAGGAAGGGGGCATCCTCTGGGCCGTGAGCAACTATGACGGCGACATATTCTCCGACGTGATCGCGGCCGGGTTCGGCAGCCTCGGCATGATGACCTCGGTCCTCGTCTCCCCGGACGGGTTGTACGAGTTCGAGGCCGCCCATGGCACGGTGCGGCGCCACTATTACGAGCACCTCAAGGGAAACCCTACCAGCACGAACCCGGTGGCGTCCATCTTTGCCTGGACCGGGGCCCTGAAGAAGCGCGGCGAGCTCGACGGGTCGGACGAGGTACGCGCCTTCGGGGAAAAAGTGGAAAAGGCGGTCATCGGCTGCATCGAGGCAGGCATCGTCACCAGGGACCTCGTGCCCCTGATGGACCCGAAGCCGGAGCGCTTTTACGACACGGCCGCCTTCATCGACGCCGTGGCGGCGAGCATAGTGGTGTAACCTGTGGCCTACCATATGCATGTGAGAACACCGTCGCTCGGCGGGGGCGAGGCGATTTTTGATTACGATTGATTCTTAGATGGCAGCTCCAGAAATTCAGTTGACATCGATACATCTCTATGCCGGTATGGGACAATGTGCGTAAACGTAAACAAAGAGGGGTGGGAAGGCTGCAGTGGGGTACTCTGTTCTCCAGATGTTCGTTCACGTACCGATCGTCTTTTTCCTCTGTTGGCTCTTCGCTCAGTATATACCGTTCGTTTCCCCTGTGAAGTGACGGTAAGGATGGTTAATTTACGATTGTGATTAAGAAAATGAGGGCATTGCCATTATGGCGGTGCCCTCATTGAGCGTGAGAAGCAAAATACGGATGATAAAAAATCGACAGGGGAGATACGTGGCTATATTGGAGGGGGGATTATGGGGTCACCCTGCTGATTAGTCGCATATGGGGCCTGATGCCCTGCAACCCGTCTTGATAACCCCGGCCCCGCCCGGCCTTGGTCTCGTCCCGGTCGTAGACCATACCAAGCCATTCCTCATGCTCCTGGAGGGTACCGAAGTGCGGCCCGTGATAGAATCGACGAAGACCCCTTAGGTACCCCTCGTAATAACCCCGCCGGTCAGACAGGCCACACATGGTCTCAGCCTGTGCTATCCTTGATTTGAATTCTTGCTCAGTCATGAGTCACTTGCTCTATCCCCGCTTCGCTCTCCAACAGCCCCAGCGTTTCGCGTGCTTTCTCGGGGTCAGTGGTCAGGATTATTGCACCGAGGGTTTCACGAAGTATGCGGAAGATTAAGCCGCCGAGAATACGGCATGTCATATAAGCTTATCGACATTCGGGAGGACAATGTTAAGCCAGATTCACTTTTGTCTTGAAAGGGTGAG
>Ga0187856_1000191_pt1 | contig 58482 bp, 60 predicted proteins | sample June2016WEW_8_40_FD_132443 | JGI IMG/M metagenome (GOLD analysis project Ga0187856, IMG submission 132443) | Peatland microbial communities from SPRUCE experiment site at the Marcell Experimental Forest, Minnesota, USA - June2016WEW_8_40 | ecosystem: Environmental > Terrestrial > Soil > Wetlands... | reverse complement strand
GACCACCGCGCCCCCGACGACCCCGACGATCAGCGCGGCCGCGGCGACGGCGAGCGCCCCGCCCTCGAGGGGCAGGACCTGGTGGCTCCCTCCGAAGTAGACCCAGCGGCTGAAGGTGAGAGCGGGCACCCGCCCCTTGCCCTGGCCGAAGCCGGTGATGCCCGGAAGACCGATGACGACGGCGCCCACCGTGGCGGCGGCGGCCCACGCCTGGAGGGTCCGGAAGCGCGGCTCGGCCTCGGCGAGCTTCTCGGCGAGAAAACCACGGCGCGCCGCCGGCGCACCGGCGCAGACGGTGACCAGGAGGCGGACGGCATAGAGGGCGGTGAGCACCACGGCGAGGACGGCCAGCACCGCGACCAGGTCACGGACCCACAGGGTCATGTGCCCGCCGTTGGGGAAGCGGTTGAGGAACACCGTCGAGATCACGTCGTAGCCCACCAGGTCGAGGCCGCCGGCGGCCACCGCCCAGAGACCGAGACCGAGGCTGGTGCGGCGCAGCCGGGTCCAGGCGCCGCCCATCTGGCTGATGTCGCGGGTCTGATAGGCGCGGGCGAGGCCCCCGGCCGTGACCAGGAGCAGCAGGGTGAGGGGGGCGCTCACGAAGGTGATCAGCAGTCCGGCGCTGTACCCGCCCGCGCCCAGGGCGGTGATCGCGAGGGCGATCTGCGCCGCAGCGGACAGCAACGCCACCCGGTAGATGTCGCGCGAGACCAGGCAGGAGGCGCTCAGCCACACGGCGCCCACCGCGCCGACGACGGCGACGACGCTCAGCACGTGGTGGGTGACCAGGAGCAGGTCGTACACGCGCGCCAGCAGCACCACGCCCGTGAGCAGCGAGGTGGCCACGATCGCGAGCACCGGAAGGAGGGCCTCGCGCAGCCCCGTGAGCCAGCCGGTGAACGGGAGCTGGGCAGCGCGCGCCAGGGCGGCGACCACGAGCAGGCCCGCCAGGATGACCAGGCTGCGGTAGCCCAGGCCGGTGACCGTCCACCGGGCCGCGGCGTCCCAGGCCGGGTCGAGGAGGCGGAAGTCGGTCAGGTCCAGGGCCCCGGTGGAGGGGGTCGTCTCGAGACCGATGAACGAGCCCAGCTTGTCCACGAGGAAGGCCATGGCGAGCAGGAGGGTGAGATCGGCACCGAGGAGGACACCGAAGGCCCACCGCGCCGGCGTGGAGCTGTCCTGCCGGTGCCACCAGTGGAGGGCCAGCACGAGGGTGGTCCCGGACATGACGCCCAGGGTCAGCCACACCTGGAAGAGCCCGGGGCTCGCCACCATCCCGATCATCGCCGAGGCGAAGAAGCAGGTCGCCCAGAAGAAGCGCCGGTAGCCGGCGTCGCGCTGCAGCATCGAGGTCGCGAGACCCTGCACCACGAGGACGAGGAAGGGGATCAGGGCCATGAAGCTGGCGCTCAGGTTGTCGACGCGGACGCCCACCGCGACCTGGTAGGTGGAGGGGAAGATCGTGGTCTCGGTCGGGTCCGGCGCCAGGGAGAGGAAGTTGAGCGTGGAGAGGAAGGGGGTGACGCTGGTGGTCTCGTGGGCGAGACGGTATCCGAGCACCACCAGGGCCACGACCAGGCTCCCGCCCACGAAGCCCATGCAGATCTGCGCCGCTCGCCGCGGCGTCTCGGCGACGAAGGACACGCCGCAGCCGGCGAGCGGCAGCAGCAGGATCGCCCAGGCGTACGAATACATCAGTGGGGCTCCGCCTCGACGTCGAGGTAGTCGTCGGTGTCCAGGCTCTCGCGGCGGCGCCGCAGCAGCGCCACCAGGGACGCGCCGACGAGGGTCTCGGCGGCGCACACCACCACCGCCGCGAGCGCGACCACCTCGCCCTGCGGCGGGCCCAGGCTCCCGCCGCCGGTGGCGGTGAAGCCCGCGAAGGCGATCACCGGCGCCAGGAGCAGGACCGCGACGCTGACCAGCACGCCGAAGGCGTCGCGCCGGCTCAGGAGTCCGAACGCCCCGATCGCGAAGACGATGCCGCTCAGGATGGCGACCGGGCCGGGACCGACGGTCATTCGCCCCCTCCCGTCCTGGCCGTCTCGCGCCGCCGGCGAGCGGCGGCGCGGTCCTCGCGGCGGCGGCGCATCCTCTCCTCCCGTTCCTGGCGGGCCCGGCGGCGGTCGTGCTGCTCGGCCTCGTCGGGGCTGGTCCGCCCGATCACGAGGGCGACCAGCACCGCCGCCACGCCGACCACGACCAGCAGCCCGGTGGTCACCGGTGCCTCGTGGTGGAGGACGCTGCTCAGCGCCGTCTTGATCCCCGACAGGTGCCAGCCCCCACCACCCGCCAGCGCGGCTCCGTCGAGAACGACCACGGCCAGCACCCCCAGGCCGAGGCCGTAGGGCCACCGGCCGAGCGACACCGGCCGCCCCCGGCGCCCGAACCCACCCCGCCGGGCCATCTCGAGCACCACCCCGAGGGTGGCGAGCAGGAGGACGACCTCGAGGAGAGCGAGCAGGTACTCGCCGGCCACTACCAGGAAGACGCCGATCGACACGGCCACGGCCGCCACCGCCACCGCGGACTGGCGTGGGCCCCTGAGCAGCACGGCGGCGGCGCAGCTCACCACCACCAGGACCGCAGCCACGTAGAAGCCGGCGGCGCTCATGAGCGCCCGGAACCGAGCTGCTCGCTGAGGAGCTGGGGAAGGGGACGGCTGCCGGACCCGGACATCGCCGCGAGATTGTACCGGTGGGGAGTGGCCCCCCCATCATTCAGACGGAGTCGTCCTCGTCCAGGCCCCGATGAGGCGGGGGGGTCCAGCGCTGCTCCGCGGGGACCACGTGCTCCAGGAAGAGGATCAGGCTGAGGCCGAGCAGGCCCAGGATCAAGCCGGCGATGGTCACCTCGTCGAGATAGAGCGGGACCACGGGGACCTTCACCGAGAGGTCCCAGATGCTGGCCGGACGCCCGGTCCCCGCCACCGCGTTGCGCTCGCCCACCAGGCCGACGACGAAGAGCGCCGCCCCCACGCCGGTCAGGTGGAAGAGCCAGTTGTGGTGGCGCACCGCGAACCAGAAGCTGAAGGCCGCCACCGCACAGCCGAGCATCACGGCGACGGAGGCGAGGACGATCTGGTACCACTGGGGCGCCATCAGGCCGACTCCTCCACGACCCCTCCCCCGAGGACCTCGTCGCCTCGGTAGAGGACCACAGCCTGACCCGGCGAGACCTGGCCGGCCGGTTCCGTGAATCGCACCTCGACCGAGCGCGCGCCGGCGGCGACCACCCGGGCGGGATGCGGCCGCCCATGAGCTCGCAGCTGCGCATCGACGTCGGCGCCGGGCTCGGGGCGGGCGCTCACCCAGCGGCAGTCCCCGGCACGGAGCCAGGTGCGCCGGAGCGCGTCCACCGGCCCCACGACGACCCGGTTGGCGGCGGCGTCGAGCTCGAGGACGTAGAGCGGAGCCGCGTCGGGCCGCTCCGGCCTGATCCCCAGCCGGCTGCGCTGACCGACCGTGTAGAAGGGAAGGCCACGGTGCTCGCCCAGCAGATGCCCCTCCCGGTCGTGGATCGGCCCCGGTCGGAACCGCCCCGCGAGGCGTCTGCGCAGCTCGGCGGCCAGATCGTCGCCGACGAAGCACAGCTCCTGGGAGTCGGGCTTGGCTGCCGTGCCCAGCTCGAGACCGGCCGCCTCGGCCCGGACACCAGCCTTGCTCTCGACCCCCCCGAGGGGAAAGAGCGCGGCCCCCAGCTGCGCCTGGTCAAGGCGGTGGAGGGTGTAGGCCTGGTCCTTGCGCGCCTCCCTGGACCGGTGGAGGGTCCAGCTGCCGTCGCGCCGCCCGACCCGGGCGTAGTGGCCGGTGGCGACGTGGGTGGCCCCGATGGCGCGGGCCCGGGAGAGGAGGACGCCGAACTTGACCCGCTGATTGCAGCGCACGCAGGGGTTGGGGGTCCGGCCGGCCGCATAGCCGTCCTCGAAGCCGGCGATGACCTCGGCGCTGAACTCCTCCTCGAGATTCCAGACGAGGTGGCGGATGCCCAGGCGGTTGGCGACCCGGCGGGCGTCCTCGACGGCGTCCACCGAGCAGCAGCCCCGGTCGCGGACCTGCTCGCGGCCGGCCGGCCACATGGCCAGGGTGATGCCGACGGTCTCGAAGCCGCGTGCCACGCAGCGCGCCGCGGCCACGCTGCTGTCGACCCCACCCGACATGGCCACCGCCACCACGGCGTCGCGGGGCAGCAGGGCGAAGGGGTCGGCGGGGACGACCGCGGGGGGGCCCTCGAGGGTGGCGGGAGGCACGCCTGAAAGCCTACGCGGGTCAGAGGCATCCTCTCCGCCCGCGGTGCTCGGCGCCGGCGACGGGTATCGCCGCCACGGAGCTGGGACCGGGTCCGCCCTATGCCTCAGCCGCCGGCGACGGCGGGAACGATGGAGATGTCGTCGCCCGCGGCGACCTGGGTGTCCAGTCCCCCGCCGAACCGGATGTCCGCGTCGTTGACGTAGATGTTGATGAACTGGCGGAGCTTGCCCCCGTCGTCGTAGAGGCGGTCCCGGAAGCCGGGGTAGCGAACCTCGAGGTCGGCCAGGGCTGCGGCGACGGTGCCGCCCTCGACCTCGACCTGGGAGCTGCCGGCGGTCAGCCGGCGCAGGGGACCGGGGACGCGAACGTTGACTGCCATGGGCCGGAGTATACGGGCGGGGCTCAGAGAGGCGGCCGGCTACCGGAAGCAGTGCCCGCATCCTATGCCCACTCGACGACCGCCGGTCTCGCCAGGTGGCCCGGCGATCCACCGACGCCCGGTTACGGTGCGGGCGGGAGCTCCACCACGAGCGGGCTCCGCTCGGCGCGGGCCGGCGCCCCCGCCACCAGGTCGTCGTAGCAGAGCTGGGACCACGACTCCATGCTGAGGTAGTAGCGGCGCATCGCCTCCAGGGTCAGCGTCTCCCCCTCCAGCTTGTGGGTCTCCCGGACGGTCGCGGGGCCAGATTCGGGCTCGACCAGGAAGACCAGGCCGAGATGGACGCGGCCCACCGGGGTGGAGTCCTCGTTGAGGAGGGCCACCAGCCGCGCCGTCGCCGGTGCCGGGCAGACGATCTCCTCCTGCCACTCGCGGATCAATCCGCCCACCACCGGGTCGAAGCGCTCGCCGTCCCCGGGGTTCACGTGCCCCCCGACGCCGAGCGAGTAAAGGTTGTGGAGCCGGCGCTCGCTGGAGTGGCGGAGCCGCCGGGTGATCAGATAGGTGTCGTCCTCGGGATGGTGGACGATGCAGTAGGGGATCACCTGTTGCTGTGAGGGGTCGTCCTCGACCAGGTGGCGGGGACGGTACTCGCTCGCCGCCCGGATGGTGCGCAGCACCCGCTCGAGCCCGCGGGTGACCAGGCCGTGCCAGACCGCGCCGGGGAAGATCGTGCTCCGCGAGATGCAGAGGACCTCCTCGACGGCAGGGGTGTGGACCGCATGCGCCGTCGCGTCAGGCGACGAGACGCTCATGCCCTCCTCCGTGACCCGGGCCCGCGCTGCTCGCAACGGTACACCGTCAGACCCCCCGGAGAGAGCCTCACGGCTCGGCCCGGACCGGGTTGCGGAGGACGCCGATCCCCTCGATCTCGACCTCGACGACATCGCCCTCGCGCAGGGGACCGACCCCGGCCGGGGTCCCGGTGAAGACGGCGTCGCCGGGCTCCAGGGTCATGCACCGGCTGATGTAGGCGAGCAGCTCGCCCACCCCGACGACCATCTCGCGGGTGCGCGCGCGCTGGCGGACGTCGCCGTTGACCCGGGTCACGATGCCGGCGTCGGCGGGGTCCAGGCTGACCACCCGGGGTCCGAGGGCGCAGAAGGTGTCGAACCCCTTGGCCCGGGTCCACTGCTCCTCGGCCGCCTGGACGTCCCGGGCGGTGACGTCGTTGCCGCAGGTGTAGCCGCGCACCCCCTCCAGGGCGGCCTCGGGAGAGGCGTGGCGGAGGGACCGGCCGACAATGGCGACCAATTCGCCCTCGAAGTCGATGCGGGCGAGATGGGCGGGAAGCCGGGGCAGGACGATGGCGTCGCCGTCCCCGATCACCGCCGACGGCGGCTTCAGGAAGAGGAGCGGGTCGCGGGTCGGGGGGTGGCCCAGCTCGTCGGCGTGCTCGCGGTAGTTGCGCCCCACGCAGACGATCTTGCCGGGACGCTCCAACCCACCCATCCGCCAGCCACCTCCATGCCCCCCGCGCGTCCCCGGATTGTTCCATCCGGAGCGTGCCGCACGACGCCGTGGCGGCCGCGATGCCCGACCATTGTCGGGTGCCCGCGCCCGACTTCTCCACCCGGACCGCACCCGGCCTGTGCCCCGGCCGCCACCTCCATGCCTGAGCTGCCCGAGGTCGAGGCGCTCGCCGGCATCCTCGACGTCCGCCTCCGGGGCCGCCGCATCGCGGGCCTCACCGTGGCGTCGATCGCCGCCCTCAAGACGTACGACCCGCCCCCCGCGGCACTGGCCGGGCGCGAGGTCGCGGGGGTGCGCCGCCACGGGAAGTTCCTCGACCTCGAGGCGATGTCGCTCGACGAAGGCGGGTACTCTCTGCACCTCGTCGCCCACCTCGGCCGGGCGGGGTGGGTCCACTGGCGGGAGCAGGCGTCCGCCGCCCGCCTGGCGCAGCGCGGGCCGCTGGCGGCGCGGCTGCGCTTCGAGGACGGCGCCGCCGTGGACCTCACCGAGCAGGGAACCGAGAAGCGGCTCGCCCTCCACGTGGTGCGCGATCCCACCGACGTGGCCGGGGTGGGCCGGCTGGGGGTCGATGCGCTCGACGAGGGATTGGACCTCGGGCGGCTGGCGGAGCTGCTGCGGGGCCGGCCGGGTACGCTCAAGACGGTGCTCAGCGACCAGAGCGTGATCGCCGGGGTGGGCAACGCCTACTCCGACGAGATCCTCCACGCCGCCCGCCTCTCCCCCTTCGCCCGGGGCGACCGTCTCGACGACGAGGCCCTGGTCCGCCTGCTGGCGGCGCTCCGGGAGACGCTCGGCTCCGCCCTGGAGCAGGCGCGCGGGCTCGACATCGACGGGCTCAAGGAGGGCAAGCGCGCGGGGATGCGCGTCCACGGACGGAGCGGGCAGCCCTGCCCGGTGTGCGGCGACACGGTGCGCGAGGTGTCGCTGGCGTCGCGCTCCTTCCAGTACTGCCCGAGGTGCCAGACGGGCGGGAGGATCTACGCCAACCGGCGGATGTCCCGCCTGCTCCGTTGAACCGGGGGCCGGTGCTACCTTGCCTCGATGAGCCTTCTCCATCCCGCGGTGCGGGCATGGTTCGAAGGGCGCTTCCCGGAGGGCCCCACCCCGGCGCAGGCCGAGGGCTGGCCGCACATCGCGGCCCGCGAGTCCACCCTGATCGCCGCCCCCACCGGCTCGGGCAAGACCCTGGCCGGCTTCCTCACCGCGATCGATGAGCTGTACCGCGCCGCCGACGGCGGGGAGAGCGTGGAGGGGGTCACCCAGGTCGTCTACGTCTCGCCGCTCAAGGCGCTGGCCGTCGACGTCCACCAGAACCTCGAGGTGCCGCTGCGGGAGATCGCCGAGGTGGCCGCCTCGCTGGGGATGCCGGCACCGGCACTGCGGGTCGAGGTCCGCACCGGGGACACCCCGCCCTCGGCGCGGGCGGCGATGGTCCGGCGCCCGCCCAACTTCCTGGTCACCACCCCGGAATCCCTCTACCTGCTGGTGACCGCCGAGCGCAGCCGTGCTGCGCTCGCCGGGGTGCGCACCGTCATCGTCGACGAGATCCACGCGGTGGCCCGGGACAAGCGCGGAGCCCACCTGGCCCTGACCCTGGAGCGCCTGGAGGCCCTCTGCACGCGGCCACCGGTGCGGGTCGGCCTCTCCGCCACCCAGCGCCCCATCGAGACCATCGCCCGACTGCTGGTGGGCGCCGGACCGGACCGCGAGGACACCTCGGGGCGGCCCCGCTGCGCCATTGTCGACACCGGCCACCGCCGCGCCCTCGACATCGCGATCGAGCTCCCCGAGGAGGAGCTGGGCGCGGTCGCCAGCCGGGAGCAGCTCGACGACATCGTGGGGCGCATCGCCACCCAGGTGACGGCGCATCGCACCACGCTGGTCTTCGTCAACACCCGGCGGATGTCCGAGCGCATCGCCCATCTTCTGGCCGCGCGCCTGGGCGATGACTCGGTGATGGCTCACCACGGCAGCCTCTCCCGGGAGCGCCGCAGCCTGGTCGAATCGCGGCTCCGGGGCGGTGAGCTGCGCGCCCTGGTGGCGACGGCGTCGCTCGAGCTGGGCATCGACATCGGGCCGATCGACATGGTCTGCCAGATCGCGTCCCCGCGCAGCCTGGCCACCTTCCTCCAGCGGGTGGGGCGCTCCGGGCACCGGCGCGGCGCCATCCCCCAGGGGCGCCTCTTCCCGATGACCCGCGACGACCTGGTGGAGTGCTGTGCGTTGCTCGCCGGGGTGCGCGCGGGGCGGCTGGACGCGATCGAGCCCCCGGTCGCGCCGCTCGACATCCTGGCGCAGCAACTGATCGCCGAGTGCGCGGCGCGCTCGCCGGCCGGGGTGGGGCCGACGGGGTCCGCCGGCCGTCCTGAGCGGCAGCAGACCCCGCGCGCTAGAGGATATGCCGCGGTCACGGATGGCGGGGTCGCCGAGGATGAGCTGTATCAGCTGGTCCGGCGGGCGGCGCCCTTCGCCGGCCTGGCCCGGGAGGACTTCGACGAGGTGGTGGAGCTGCTCTCCACCGGGGTCGCCACCGGGAGGGGCACGGCCGGCGCGTACCTGCACCGCGACCGCGTCCATCGCCGGCTGCGTGCCCGGCGCGGCGCCCGGCTGGCCGCGCTCACCTCGGGAGGGGCGATCCCCGAGAGCGGCGACTACCGCGTGGTGGCCGAGCCCGACGACACCGTGGTGGGCAGCGTCAACGAGGACTGGGCGATCGAGTCGATGGCGGGCGACGTTTTCCTGCTCGGCAGCACCTCGTGGCGGATCACCCGGGTCACCGGGGGCACGGTGCGAGTGGTCGACGCCCAGGGTGTGCCGCCATCGGTCCCCTTCTGGCTGGGGGAGGCGCCGGGACGCACCCGCGAGCTCTCCGAGGAGGTCTCTGCCCTCCGCGCCGGGGTCGACGAGGCGCTCGCCCATGGGGATCCGGAGGCCGCGGTGGCCGGGGTGGTCGCCCGCTGCGGCATCTCACAGGAGGTGGCCGCACAGGCGGTCGCGTACCTGGCCGCCGGGCGCGCCGCGCTCGGTCTGCTGCCCACCCGCGAGCGGATCGTCCTGGAGCGCTGCTTCGATGAGTCGGGCGGAACCCAGATCGTGGTGCACGCGCCCTTCGGGGCACGGCTCAATCGCGGGCTCGGGCTGGCGCTGCGCAAGCGCTTCTGCGCCACCTTCGACTTCGAGCTCCAGGCGGCGGCCAGCGACGACGCGGTGCTGCTCTCCCTCGGGCCCCAGCACAGCCTGCCGCTCGAGGACGTGCCCCGCTTCCTCGCCTCCGCGACGGTCGAGGAGGTGCTGCGCCGGGCGGTGATCTTCTCGCCCATGTTCCCGGTGCGCTGGCGCTGGACGCTCACCCGGTCGCTGACCGTGCTGCGCTTCAAGGGCGGCCGGCGCAACCCCGCCCCCCTCCAGCGCCTCCAGTCGGACGACGTGATGGCGGCGGTCTTCCCGGCGCTGGTCGCCTGCCAGAACGAGAACCCCACCGGGCCCGTCGAGCCGCCCGATCACCCGCTGGTGCGCCAGACGATGCACGACTGCCTCCACGAGGCGATGGACGTCGAGTCTCTCCGCGCGCTGGTCGCCGAGATCGAGCGCGGCACGGTCTCGGTCACCTGCCGGGACACCACCGAGCCGTCGGTGCTGGCCCACGAGATCCTCAACGGCCACCCCTACACATTCCTGGACGACGCCCCGCTCGAGGAACGGCGGAGCCGCGCGGTCCCGCTGCGGCGCGGCCTCTCCATCGACCCGCGCGACCTGACCGCCCTCGACCCCGCCGCCATCGCGCGGGTCCGCGACGAGGCGGCCGCCGACCCGCGCGACCCGGAGGAGCTGCACGACCTGCTGCTGGCGCTGGTGGTGGCCCACCCACGCGCCGGCTGGCGGGAGTGGTTCGCGGCGCTGGCGGCGGACGGCAGGGCGCTGACCGTGACGCTGCCGGGCGCGACCCTCTGGTGCGCGGTCGAGTCACGATGCCTGGTGGAGCGGATGCTGCCCGCGGCCGGGTTCGACTCCGACCTGCAGCCGCCGTCCGGCTGCGCGGCCACGGACGATCCCGGGGTGGCCGCCGCGCTGGCGCTGCGCGGTCATCTGGAGCTGTGCGGCCCGGTGACCGCGATCGACCTCACGGCCGCCACCTCCCTCCCCGCCGGCCTGATCGCCTCCGGTCTGACCCGGCTGGAGGCGGAGGGCTTCGCCGTCCGCGGCGCCTTCGACCCGAAGCTGGACGGTGAGCAGTGGTGTTCACGGCGGCTGTTGATGCGCATCCACTCGTACACGCGGGAGCGGCTGCGCCGCGAGATCGCCCCGGTCAGCCCGCGGGACCTCATGCGCTACCTGCTGCGCTGGCAGGGGGTGGGCCCGGGCGCGCAGCGGGAGGGCCGCGCCGGCGTCGCCGCCGTCATCGCCCAGCTCCAGGGCACGGAGGCGCCCGCCGGTGCCTGGGAGGCGGAGATCCTCCCCCGGCGCGTCGCCGGGTACCGTCAGGCATGGCTCGACGACCTCTGCCTCTCGGGCAGCGTGGCCTGGGGCCGTCTCCGCGTGCGCGACTCCGACCCGGAGGCGAGCGTGCGCAGCCGTCCCTTCCCATCCCGGGCAACGCCGGTGACGCTGGTGGTGCGGGGCGACCTACCCTGGCTGCTCCAGGCGGTCCGGGGCGCCGCCCGGCCGTCCGAGCCGGAGAGCGGCGCCACCCGCGACGTCATCGCCGTGCTGCGCGAGCACGGGGCGCTCTTCACCGGCGACGTGGTCGCGCTCTCCCGACGCCTCCCCACCGAGGTCACGGCGGGACTGTGGGACGCGGTCGGCCGGGGGCTGGTCACCGCCGACGGCTTCGCGGCGGTGCGCTCGCTCCTCGGCGGCCACCGTCACGGGATCGCCCGTCCCGGGCGTGGCCTCCGCCGCGGCATCGCCGGCATCGCCGCCGGTGAGGGGCGCTGGTCGCCGCTGCCCCCGGCAGAGCCGGTGGCGGATCCCGACGGTCTCGCCGAGGCGGTGGCGGAGCAGCTCCTGGCTCGCTGGGGCGTCGTCTTCCACGACCTGCTCGCGCGCGAGACGCTCGCGGTGCCCTGGCGCGAGATCCTCTGGGCGCTGCGCCGGATGGAGGCGCGGGGCACGGCGCGCGGGGGCCGTTTCGTGGCCGGCCTCAGCGGTGAGCAGTACGCGCTCCCCGAGGCGGTCGACCTGCTGCGCACCGTCCGGCGGAGCGAGCTGGACGGCAGCGTGGTCACCCTCTCTGCGGCCGACCCCCTCAACCTCGTCGGCATCGTCGTTCCCGGACCGCGCGTCCCGGCCCTTCACACCAACCGGGTGGCCTTCCGCGACGGGACGCCGGAGCTGCCAGCCGCTCACGGGCAAGCGTCGATGTCGGTGCGGCTGCACGCTGCCGTGTAGCTGAAGTCGGGCTCAGGTGGTGGTCTCGGCCAGCTCGACACCCCGGTAACCGGCACCGCCGACAGCCCAAGAGGACACGGGGCCGGCGCGAGAGTGCGCCCAGCCGACCAGCAGGAAATCCCTCGCATCGACCACCAGCGCTCCCGCGGGCACGTCGATGCATCCCTCGACGCGCCTCACGACTCAGCGCCGCCCAGCCGAGAGCGAGGCGAGGTCCTCGAAGAACGCCGGGTAGGAGATGGCCACCGACTCCGCGCCGGCGATGCGCGTCTCGCCCGGCCCGGAGACCAGGCAGGCCGCCACCGCGAACGCCATCGCCAGGCGGTGGTCGCCGGCCGCGTCGACCGGCGCCGGAACCAGCCGGGTCGGCCCCTCGATGACCAGCCCATCCGCGAGCGTCTCGCAGCCGGCGCCCATACGATTCAATCCCTCGGCCAGGCAGGCGATGCGATCGGACTCCTTGGCCCGCAGCTCGGCGGCGTCGCGGATCTCGGTCACCCCCTCCGCCTGGGTGGCGAGCACCGCGATCACCGGCAGCTCGTCGATGAGCCGCGGGACCAGCGCACCGACGATGCGGGTCCCGCGCAGCGGCCCGCCTCGCACCTCAACGTCGCCGACCGGCTCCACGCCGCCGGCCGGCTCACCCTCGGCCACGTGAACCGTCGCACCCATGGCGCGGAGCACCTCGATGATGCCGTCGCGCCCGGGGTTGAGCCCCACCCCGGGGCAGCGGACCCGCCAGCCCTCGCGCGCCGCCGCCATGCAGAGGAAGAACGCGGCGGAGCTGATGTCGCCGGGGATGCGCAGTCCGAAGGGCAGCGGCGTTCCCGGATGGACGGTGACGCGACCGTCGCCGCGGGCCACCTCGATGCCGCAGAGCTCGAGGAGCCGCTCGGTGTGGTCGCGCGTCGCGGCCCGCTCGACGACGGTCGTCGGCCCGTCGGCGAAGAGCCCGGCGAGCAGCACCGCCGTCTTCACCTGGGCGCTCGCCACCTCCGGCTCGAAGCTGATGGCCGTGAGCGGCCGCCGCCCCTCCACGGTCATCGGTGCGGTGCCGTCGGGACCGAGCCGGACCGCCGCACCCATCTCCCGGAGCGGGGCGGCGATGCGGCGCATCGGGCGCCGCATCAGCGAGGCGTCCCCCTCGAGGCAGGCGGTGATGGGATGCCCGGCGATGGCCCCGGCGAGCATCCGCATGGTGCTCCCGGAGTTGCCGCAGTCGAGACGGTCGCTCGGGGCGCTCAGCGCGTGGTCCGGCCCGTTTCCCTCCACCATGGCACGGCCGTCGTCGTGGAGCCGGACGAAGACGCCGCACGCCTCCAGGCAGGACGCGGTGTGGGCGACGTCGTCGCCGGGGGCTAGGCCGCCCAGGTAGGTGCGGCCGCGGGCCAGGGCTCCGAGGATGAGGGCTCGATGGCTGATGCTCTTGTCCCCGGGGACCCGGACCTCCCCGTCGAACCGGAAGATCGGCGCGAGGCTGACCGGGGTGCTCATCGGACCGCGCCCGGCCCCGGGATCACGCCCGGCCCGCGGACCGCGGGCCTTCCCCGGAGCTCGCGGACGAAGCGCTCCGCGGTGGTCCCAGGGTCGTTGCCCCCCATGGCGATGGCGTCAAGCAGGGCGGAGCCCACCACCACCGCCTCGCAGTGGCCGGCGAGGGCCTCCACGTGCTCGGGTCTGGAGATGCCGAAGCCCAGGGCGCGGGGAAGGCTGCTGACCGAGCGCACCCGCTCCAGCAGGTCCAGCGCCGCGGGGCTCACCCGGTCGCGGGCGCCGGTGGTCCCGGTCACGCCCACGCAGTACACGAAGCCGGCGGCGGTGCCCGCCACCCGGGCCAGCCGGGGGGTCGGCGTCGTCGGGGCCACCAGGGGAATGTGGGCCAGCCCGTGGCTCCGCAACGCAGCGGCCAGGGCGCCGGCCTCGTCGGCGGGCAGGTCGGGGACGATCACCCCGTCGATGCCCGCGCCAGCGCAGGCGGCCGCGAAGGCCTCCACGCCCGCGGCCAGCACCGGGTTGATGTAGGTCATCACCGCCACCGGGATGGTCAGCCCCGACGCCCGGGCCTCGGCCACCTGGGCGACCGCACGGGCGGGGGTCATCCCCTGCTCCAGGGCGCGCCAGCCGGTGCGCTGGATGGTCGGACCGTCCGCCAGCGGGTCGCTGAAGGGAATCCCGACCTCGGCCGCCAGGCTCCCCGCCCGCTGGCAGGCGAGCAGGAGGCCGGCGGTGTCGTCGGGTCCCGGGAAGCCGGCGGTGACGTAGGGGATGATCCCGGGCCACTCGTCCCCGGCGTGGGCCGCGAAGGCGGCCTCGAACCTGCCCGGCGCGGCGGTGGCGCTCACGGCACGCCCTGCCCTTCGCCACCGGCCGCCCGCACCGTGTCGATGTCCTTGTCGCCGCGCCCGCTGAGGCAGACGACCACCCGGTGGCCGGGGCCCAGCTCCCGCGCCCGCCGCTCCGCGACGGCAAGGGCGTGGCTGGACTCGAGGGCGGGGATGATCCCTTCCATCCGGCAGAGCCGATGGAAGGCCCGCAGCGCCTCGTCGTCGGTGCAGACGACGTAGCGGGCGCGCTCCGAGTCGCGGAGGGCGGAATGCTCGGGCCCGACCCCGGGGTAGTCGAGCCCCGCCGAGATCGAATGGGTCTCGCACACCTGACCGTTCTCGTCCTGGAGCAGGTAGCTGTACGCCCCGTGGAGCACGCCCGGCCTGCCCGCCACCAGCGACGCTGCGTGCTCGCCGGTCCCGATCCCGCGCCCGGCCGCCTCGACCCCGAGCAGCTCCACGTCCTCGTCCTCGATGAACGCGGTGAAGATGCCGATGGCGTTGCTGCCGCCGCCGACGCAGGCGACCACGGAGTCGGGGAGCGCCCCCCAGCGGCGCAGCGCCTCGGCGCGCGTCTCGTCGCCGATCACCCGCTGAAAGCGCTTGACCAGGGTCGGATAGGGGTGGGGCCCGACCACCGAGCCGATCACGTAGTGCGTGTTCTCGACATTGGTGACCCAATCTCGAATGGCCTCGTTGGTGGCGTCCTTCAGGGTCTTCGACCCGCTGTCCACCGGCCTCACCTCGGCGCCGAGCAGCCCCATCCGGTACACGTTCACGGCCTGGCGGCGGGTGTCCTCGCGGCCCATGTAGACGACGCACTCGAGGCCGAAGCAAGCGCACACGGTGGCGACGGCGACGCCGTGCTGCCCCGCCCCGGTCTCGGCGATGATCCGGGTCTTGCCCATCCGCCGGGCGAGCAGCACCTGACCGAGGGCGTTGTTCAGCTTGTGGGCGCCGGTGTGGACGAGGTCCTCGCGCTTCAGCCAGATCTCGGCGCCGCCGCCGGCGCCGGTCAGCCGCCGGGCCAGGGTGAGAGGGGTTGGACGTCCCGCATAGTCGCGCAGCCAGTCATCCAGCTCGGCGACGAACCCGGGGTCGGCGAGCGCGTCGTTCATCGCCGCCTCCAGCTCCTCGACGGCGGGCACCAGCGTTTCGGGCACGTAGGCGCCCCCGTAGATCCCGAAGCGCCCGGCAACGCTCATCGGGCCGCCCCGCCGGCGTGGGTGCCGGGCCCGGCCGAGGGCGTCCCCGCCCGTACCCCGACCCTGGCGAACGCCTCCCGCGCCGCGATCACGAAGTCGCGGACGCGGCCCGGGTCCTTGACGCCGGGCCTCGACTCCAGCCCGCTGCTGGCGTCGACGCCCAGCGGCCGGACGCGCTCGATGGCGGCGGCAACGTTGTCCGGGGTCAGCCCGCCGGCCAGGATGATGCGGCGGTGCGCTGCCACCTCGGCGGCCGTCTCGAGGTCGACCAGGTTGCCGGTGCCACCGGGGAGCGCCCCGGCCTGGACCGGCGGGCTGTCGAGCAGCAGCAGGCAGTCCGGCCACCAGCCGGTCGTGAAGGCGGACCGCCGGTCGGCGGGGTTGACGGCGCGGATCACCGGGACGTCGACCTCCCCGACCACCCCCGGCTCCACCCTCCCGTGGAGCTGGACCGCGTCGAGGCGATGGCGGCGGGCCTGGTCCCGGCAGCGCTCCGCGGACGGCTCGACCATCACCCCGACCAGGTCGGCGCGACCCGCCAGCGCGGCGCGCACCGAGTCCACGGTGGCGGCGTCGGCGTGGCGCGGGCTGCGCGCTTCGAGAATGACCCCGACCCAGTCGACCCCCGCCTCGACCGCGCAGTCGGCGATCTCCGGGGTCCGCACGCCGCAGACCTTGACGATCATCGCCGAACCCGCTCCGCGCTGGCGGCGGCCACCAGCTCCGCGCACAAGGCGCCGGGGTCGGCATGGCGCATCAACGCCTCCCCCACCAGCACCGCGTCGGCCCCCTCCCCCACCAGGCGGCTGACATCCGCAGGGCTGCGCACCCCGGATTCGGCGACGCTCACCACCGTGGCGGGAAGCAGGCGGCGCAGCCGCGAGAAGGTGCCCAGGTCGGTCCGGAGGCTGCGCAGGTCGCGATTGTTGATGCCGACGCAGACGGCCCCCGCGACCAGGGCGCGCTCCAACTGCACCTCGTCGTGGACCTCCACCAGGCCGTGGGCACCGGCCCGCCGCGTCGCCTCGAGGCATTCGTCGAGAGCCGCGCCCTCGAGCACGGCGACGATCAGGAGCACCCAGTCGGCCCCGAGGACGCGGGACTCCGCGATCTGCACGGGGTCGACCGTGAAGTCCTTGCGCAGCACCGGGACCTGGACGGCGGCGCGCACCGCCTCCAGGTCGGCGGGCGAGCCCCCGAAGTCGGCGGCGTCGGTGAGCACCGAGATCGCCGCAGCCCCCGCGCCGGCGTACGCGGCGGCGACCGCCCCCACGTCGAGGTCGGCGCGCAACCAGCCGCCGCTCGGCGAGCGGCGCTTCAGCTCGGCGATCACCCGGCCCCCGCGCAGCGCCTCGAACCCGGGTGCGGGCGGCAGGTGCTCAGCCTTCGACCAGATGGCGCCCCGGCCGCACCTGATCTCCTCGACCTCGCGCCGCTTCCGCTCCACGATCGCCCCGAGAGCCCCCAGGTCTGCGGTCACGACGCCGGCCCCTGCTCGGAGACGGGGCTGGGGCACGTCGTCGTAGTGGGGGCTTGCGCAGGCGGCAGCGCAATGCCGCCGAGCACGAGGCGCGGACAGCAAAGCTGTCTGACGCCGGTCCCCCCGAAGACGATGTGCCCCATCCCCGTCATCGGCGCACCTGCAGCTGCAGCGGAGCCGCCGTCATCTCCAGGAAGTTCTCGAGGATCCGGTAGCCGGCCTCCGTCCCGATCGACTCGGGGTGGAACTGCACGCCCACCACCGGGTGGTCGCGATGCCGCAGGCCCATGATCACCCCGTCGCCGGTCCGGGCGGTCACCTCGAGGGACGCCGGGAGGGTCTCGGGCTCGACCACCAGAGAGTGGTACCGGGTGGCCGGGAAGGGGTCGGGCACGCCCGCGAAGAGGCCGGAGCCGTCGTGGTGGACCCGGCTCAGCTTCCCGTGCATGATCGACGGCGCGCGCACCACCCGCCCACCGTACGCCTCCCCGATCGCCTGGTGCCCGAGGCACACCCCGAGGATGGGGATGCGGTCGCCGAGAGCGCGGATCAGCTGGACCGAGATCCCGGCGTCGGCGGGACCCTTGGGGCCGGGCGACACCACCACCGCAGCGGGCCGCCGCTCCCCGATCGCCGCCACCGTGGCGGTGTCGTTGCGCACCACCACGCAGCGCGCCCCCAGCTCGCCCAGCCGCTGGACCAGGCTGAAGGTGAAGGAGTCGTAGTTGTCGACAACCAGGACAGAATCTTCCAGGTCCCGCTCGGGGAGGAGGAACTCCTCGTTCACGCCGTCGAGACCCCCGCGGCGCCGGCCGGAGCGCCCACCGCCGCGGCGGCGCGGACCAGGGCGCGCAGCTTGTTGTCGATCTCCAGGGCCTCCTCGGCGGGATCGGAGTCCGCGACGATGCCGGCGGCGGCCTGGAGGTGGAGGCGCCCCTGGCGCACCACCGCGGTGCGCAGCGCGATCGCCGTGTCCAGGCTGCCCCGGAAGTCCAGGTAACCCACCGCGCCGGCGTAGACGCCGCGGACCTCGGGCTCCAGCTCGGCGATGATCTCCATGGCCCGCACCTTGGGAGCGCCGGTCACGGTCCCGGCCGGGAAGCAGGCGCGCAGGGCGTCGACCGCGGAGAGCCCGGGTCGCAGCCGCCCCTGGATCGACGTCTCCAGGTGCATGACGTTGGCGTAGCGCCGCACCGCGGCGTAATCGCTGACCTCCACGCTGCCGATCTCGCAGACCCGTCCGACGTCGTTGCGGCCGAGGTCGACGAGCATCAGATGCTCGGCCTGCTCCTTGGCGCTCGCGCGCAGCTCGCGCTCCATCGCGCCGTCCTCCTCGGCCGTGCGCCCCCGCCGGCGCGTGCCCGCGATCGGGTGGTAGTCCACCCGTCCCCCCGCGGACACCCGCACCAGCATCTCGGGAGAGGTGCCCACCAGGGCGCAGTCGTCGGTGCGCAGGTAGAACATGTAGGGGCTCGGGTTGACCTCCCGGAGCGCCGCATAGAGCGTGAGCGGCGCCACGTCGAAGTCCAGGCTGAAACGCCGCGACACCTGCACCTGGAAGATGTCCCCGGCGACGATGTACTCCAGGCACCGCTCCACCGCGGCGATGAAGGCGTCGCGGCTCAGGTTGGCGGCGCCGTCGGGGAGGCGCGGAGGCGCGGACGGCGCGGGCGCGACCGCCGGGGCCGTCGCGGCCGCCAGGCGCGCCGCCATCCCCTCCAGCCGACGGGTGCCCTCAGCATGGGCCGCCGCCAGGTCGGAGTCGGTGGGGACGTGGGTGATCAGGTGCACCAGCCGCCGTTCCCGGTCGAGCACGGCGCAGGAGAGGCACCGTCCCCACCAGGCGTCGGGCAGGTCGAGGGGGTCGCGCTCCGGCCGGGCCACCCTCTCGAAGCTGGTCGCCGCCTCATAGGAGAGGTGTCCGACCGACCCGCCCGTGAAGGGCACGTCGAGGTCGTCGGGGAGGGCGACGCGCGGACCGCTGGTGAACTCCTGGAGGGCGCGCAGCGGGTCGGCGCACGGCACCGGGGCGGCCGGCTCGCCCTCGCCGAGGCGGGTGAGCCGGCCCCGCCGAACCCGGAACCTCTCCGGCCCCGCCATCCCGGCGAAGGTGAAGCGGGCGAACTCGCCCTCCCCGGTCGCGGACTCGAAGAGGAACGCACCGGGGCGATCCCCCACCGCCGCCAGCATCCGCGGTCCGGTCATCCCGGGGGCGGGGATGGTCCGCGCCAGGGCGACCAGGTCGTGGTCCCGCGCCAGCACCGCGGTTTCCGCGAGACCCGGGCGGACGTCGGGGTGGGAGACGGCGGTCAGTGCGGCACCGCGCTGCGCGAGCGGTGGCCGTCCGCGGTCCTGCTGGCCAGGAGGTCGCCGATCCCCTCGATGCCCCGCTCCAGGTTGGCCACGCTGTTGGCGTAGCTGAGGCGCAGGAACCCCTTCCCGCCGGCACCGAAGGCGGACCCCGCCAGCACCGCCACCCCCGCCTCCTTGAGAAGAGCCTGCTGCAGATCCCGCTCGTCCCAACCGGTCCCCTCGATGTTGGGGAAGACGTAGAAGGCGCCCGCGGGCCGGTGGCAGCGCACGCCGGGGATGGCGTTGAGGCCCTCCACGACGACGTCGCGGCGCTCGGTGAACTCGGCCATCATCGCGGTCACCGCGGCGTCGGAGGCCGGGCTCTCGAAGGCCTCGACCGCCGCCCACTGGGTGAAGGCGGCCGCGCACGACGACGTGTTGATCATCAGCGTGTCCATCCGCTCCGCCAGCTCGACCGGCATGGCCCCGTAGCCGAGACGCCAGCCGCACATGGCCCAGGCCTTGGAGAGGCCGTCCATCAGCACGCAGCGCTCCGCCATGCCGTCGATCGAGTAGGGGGAGACGTGGTGGCCCTCGTACACCAGGCGCGAGTAGATCTCGTCGCTCACCACGAAGAGGTCGTGCTCGATGGCGACGGCCGCGATCGCCTCGCAGTCCGCGCGGGTGAGCACGCCGCCGGTGGGGTTGGCGGGGGTGTTCAGGATGAGCGCGCGGGTGCGATCGGTGACCAGCGAGCGCAGCTCGTCGACGTCGAGGCGGAAGTCGTTCTGCTCGCGGATCGGCACCGAGACCGGGGTCGCGCCGATGAAGCTGACCAGGGAGCTGTAGATCGGATACCCCGGGTCGGGGATGAGCACCTCGTCACCGGGCTCGACCAGGGAGAGCAGGGCGAAGTGGAGGATGTTCTTGCTGCCGGGGACGAGGACGATCTGCTCCGGCCCCGTCTCCACCCCGGTCCGGCGGGTCACGTAGCGGGCGGTGGCCTCGCGCACCGCCCAGATCCCGCTCGCCGCCGTGTAGTGGGTGGCCCCTTCCCGGAGCGCCCTGATCGCGGCCTCGGCGATGTTGGCCGGGGTGGCGAAGTCGGGCTCCCCGATCTCGAGGTGGACGACGTCGCGGCCCTCGGCCTCCAGGCGCTTGGCCTGCGCCAGGGTCTCGAACGCGGACTCGGTCCCCAGGCGGGTCATCCGGCTGGCGATGCGCAGCCCGCTCACGCCGACACCCCCATCGGGGGAAGGTCGCCTCGGGCCGCCTGCTCCACCACGTCGACCGCGTCCACGCGCGCCGAGCTGGGCCCTTCACGGAGCGATTGAATCAATCTCTCCACCTGGTCGCGTGGCCCCTCGACCACGCACTCCACGCTCCCGTCGGGACGGTTGGCGACCGTGCCGCGGACCTCCAGGTCCCAGGCGCGGTCGAGCACGAAGGCGCGGAACCCCACCATCTGGACGCGCCCGCGCACCGTCGCGTGGATCCTGATGTCGTCCGCCATCCACCGATTATCCAGTAACAAAGCCGGGATGGCGCCGGACGCGAGGGGCGCCCGGACGGCGAGAGCCTAGGCCGCCGCCCCCTCCAGCACGCGGATCTGGGCAAGCAGCTCGCGGATCGTCGAGATCTTGGTCCCCGCCAGCTCGGACATCAGGGCGAGGATGCGCCGCTGCACCGGGGCCTCGTGGTCGCGGCCGGGCAGGTAGGCGTTGAGCATCCGGCGGATGTAGTGGGGATCCTCGAGCAGGGACACCACCGAGGGCTCGGTGATGGTGGTCGGGTGCTTGGGGTTGTCGTTGGTGGTGCGGATCATCCAGAGCGCCATGCGCAGGATGGCGGGCAGGACCTCGGGCTTGTTCCGCACCGCCTTGCGCAGGTACTTGGCGTAGGCGGCGCCGTGGCGCAGCTCGTCGGCCGCGAGGACCTTGAAGATCTGGCGCAGCACCGGCTCCGGGGCGTTGGCGCTGAAGGCCGTGTACCAGTGGGCGAGGCGCTGCTCACCGCAGAAGTGCATGGTGAGGGTCTCGATGGCGGGGCCCTCGTCGAAGCTCAGCCGGAGCCGCGGCAGCTCGGCCTCCTGGATCACCTCGCCCACCCGCTCCAGGTACTTGCGCAGCACCAGGTGGTGCTTCATCTCCTCGTAGAACCAGACCGAGATGAAGCTGCAGAAGTCGATGTCGGCATAGAAGTCGCGAAGGAACATCTCGGTCGCGTAGAGCGCCGACAGCTCGGTGAGGCAGACCTCGCGGACGTCGAAGATCCACTGTGGGGTGAGCTTGGCCGGCTCGATGGCGTCCCAGTCGATGTCGCGGCTCAGGTTCCAGCGCGCCCGCTCGAGGTTGACGAAGAGGTCATCGTAGAGCACACCCCCAGTCTCCTGGTGCAGAATGGCCAAAGCATCCGCCACAACGGCGATGCGGTACCACCCTTTTTGTGTGAGGTGGACAAATTGGCCACAGCGTCCAAACCGCGGTCCGCGGTCTTGGTCGAGTCGGCCAGCCTCCCCCCGGCGGTGACGGCGCGGCTGCTCGCTGACGCCGACGCCATCGCGGGCCGCATGGCACGCCGGATCGCCGCGGAGGTCAGGCCCCCCGGCGCCTTCAACACCATCGCCTACTACCGTTCGATCGTCTCGGCCTGCCGGGACGCCCTGCGGGTCCTGGTCCGGCGCCTCCATGACGGTCGTGGCCCGCGGGCCGGCGACCTCGATCGCCTGGCCCAGACCGGGGCGATCCAGGCCGACCTCGGTCTTCCCTTCGACGTCCTCCTCTCCGCCTACCGGGTCGCCGCCAAGGTGGTCTGGGAGGAGGTGGTGGGAACCGTGGCCCGCGAGCACGAGATGCCCTCAGCGACGCTCGTCGCCCTGGCCGCCCAGATCATCGAGTACCTCGACGAGATCTCGGCCGCAGTGGGCGCCGCCTACCTGGAGCGCCGCGAGCGGCTGCTGCGGCGGCGCGACCAGGAGCGGGACCGGGTCCTCCACCGGCTGATGGCAGGAGACGTCTCCGCCGAGCTGCGGGTGGCGGCGGCCGCCTGCGAGCTGGACCTCGCCCCTCCGTACCGGGTGATCGCCTGCACCTGGCCCGGCGACCAGGACCAGCTGGCCGAGCTGGTGGTGCGGCCGCTGCGCGCCCTCACCGTCTCGGCCGCCGAGGACACCTGGCTGCTCCTCATCGATCCGCGCGCCGACCACCTCCAGCCCTGCCTCGCCGCCGCCCACGCCAACCCGGCTGCGGCCTTCGGCTTCGGCCCGGTGGCGGAGCGGCTGGCCGACGTCGCCGGCGCCGCCCATCGCGCCCAGCGCGCCCTGGACGTCGGGCAGCGGCTGGAGCCCGAGCGCCGGATCCACGACGATGCCGAGCTGGGCGTCTTCGCGGTCCTGGACACCGACCCGGAGGCGATGCGGCGCTTCGTCGCCACCATCCTGGGCCCGCTGACCGCCGCCGGGGCGGACCGGCACGGCGAGCTCCACGAGACCCTCGAGGCCGTGCTCTCGACCTCGGGCCTCGGCGAGGCCGCCGCCAAGCTCGGCCTCCACCGGCACACGGTCGTGTACCGCCTCCAGCGCATCCGCGACCGCGGGCTCCCGATCGACGATCCCGCCCGCCGCCACCTGCTCTGGCTGGCGCTCCGGGCTCGCCGGCTGCTCCCCGCCTGACCGCGACGGGGCCCGTCGCCCTCAGCCCGCCCCCACCCCGGTTAGGGCGGCGATGCCGGCGATGCCCGGCTCCGTCCCCCGGGGCGTGCCCGCCGCCCGGCCCGTGTCCGGAAGCAGCACCCGGTAGAGGTCCAGCATCCGGCCGATGCAGTGACGGTCCCCGCCCGGCGGTGGGACCGGCCGGCCGCCGGGCACCCGGGGGTGCTCGGCGTCGACCTCGCCGTTCCGCGTGATCCAGAGGGCCATGCGGAGGACCGCCGGGAGGACGCACGGGTCGCGCTGCACCGCGCGTCGCAGCTGGGCGGCACAGGCGGCGGCGCGCCGCGACGCATCCCCCGCCAGGGCGGCGAAGATCCGGCCCAGCTCCGGCTCCAGGGCCCGGGCGCTGAAGGCCGTGTACCAGCCGGCCATGCGCTGCTCAGCGCAGAGGTGCACGGTCAGCGCCTCGATGGCGCCGGCGTCGAGGTCCCGGGGCCCGTTCCAGCCCGGCCGGGCGGGGCCGGCGGGGAGGTCATCGCCGCTCATGGCTCGATCATGCCGGTGCGCGGGAGCCAGAGCATCTGCCCCCGGGGTGCGCCGCGCTCCGGGGTTTTGGCTCGAGTGGACAACCTGGCCAGCGCAGAGGAATCAGGACCCAGGGTCTTGGTCGCGGCGGCCAGCGCCGCCCTCGCCGCCCGCCGAGAACCCCTCGACGGAGCCGCCTCAGCGCGTGGAGGTGGCGCCGCCCTCGGCCTCGCGCGCGATCACGAAGAGCAGGTCGCTCAGCCGGTTGAGGTAGCGGAGGACCTCGGGATTCTCGAGCGCCCCGGCGCGCCGCAGGCTCACGGCCCGGCGCTCGGCCCGGCGCACCAGGGTGCGGGCGAGGTCGACGGCCGCCGCCACCGGGGTGCCGCCGGGGACGACGAAGGCGCGCGGGATGGCGACCCGCGCCTCCAGGTCGGCCAGCTGGGCGTCGAGCCCCTCGACCATCGCCGCCGTCACGGTCGGGAAGTGCCGCTCCAGGCGGTCGCGCTCCCCGGGACCGGTGGCCAGCTCGGCGCCGACCGTGAACAGCTCGCGCTGGAGGGCGAGGAGACGCTCCGCCCGCGGCGCCACGTCCTCCTGGGCACGCGCCAGCCCGAGCGCCGACACCGCCTCGTCGACCGCCCCGCACGCCTCGGTGTGGGGGTCGTCCTTGGGCACCCGGCCTCCGTACAGGAGGCTGGTCTCTCCCCCATCGCCGCCGCGGGTCGCGATGCTGGCGGTGTGATCAGGTCGGTCGGGCGACCGGCTCACCGGGGCTCGGCGGTGCCCGCCCTCCGCCGGCGGGCGCGCTCCTCGACCCACTTGGTGGCGGCGATGGTGGCGGTGGTGGCGTCGCCGACCGCGGTCGTGACCTGGCGGGTGAGCTGGCTGCGCACGTCCCCGGCCGCGAAGATGCCCGGGATGCTCGTCTCCATGGTCATCGGATCGGTCACGTAGTAACCGGCCGCGTCGTGCTCGACGTGGGCGTCGACCAGCCCGGTGTTGGGCAGGAAGCCGACGAAGATGAAGACGCCGCCCACCTCGAGGGTGGAGAGCTCGCCGGTCACCACGTTGCGCAGCCGCAGCCCGCTCACCTTCCGATCGCCGTCGATGGCCTCCACCACGGTGTCGAGGAGGAAGTCGATCTTCGGGTTGCTCCTCGCCTCCTCGACCAGGATGGGCTGGGCCCGGAGCTCGCCGCGCCGGTGGATGATGGTGACCCGGCTCGCGTAGCGGGTCAGGAAGACGGCCTCCTCGACGGCGGCGTCGCCGCCGCCCACCACGGCCAGGTGGGCGCCCGGGAAGAAGGCACCGTCGCAGACCGCGCAGTAGGAGACGCCGACACCGGCCAGCTCGGCCTCGCCGGGGACGCCGAGCCGGCGGGGGTTCCCGCCCGCGGTGACGATCACGGCGAGCGCACGCACCTCGCCCTGGTCGGTCTCCACCACCTTGGTCCCGTCGGGCTCCACCCGGATCCTCTCGACGGTGGCCGCGATCATCTCGGTTCCGAACCGCTTGGCCTGCTCGCTCATGATCTCGGCGAGGTCGGGACCGAGGATCGACCTGACCCCCGGGTAGTCCTCGATCAGCTCGGTGTTGAGGAGCTGCCCGCCGGCGCCCAGCAGGGCCCCGTCGACGACCGCCCCCTTGGCCTCGAGGAGGGCGGCCCGCACCTTGTTCCGGCCGGCGTAGAGGGCCGCGGTGAGGCCCGCCGGGCCCCCGCCCACGATGACGATGTCGTATTCACGCACGGGGTCGGGATCTGCCACGGCTGAGGTCTCCGGATGCACGAGCGCTCTGGGCCGCGGGCGCCATGCGGATATGGATGGGATCGCTCGGGAGCATACCCGCCCGCCCGGCCGGCGACACTCTCCCCACACCGCGGGCGGCGCAGGGACCCCTGAGCTCGCACCGGGGCTCGCCGCCCCTCGGCGGCGCGGCAGAGCCGCGCCCGCCTCACCCCGCTCCGAGAGCGCCCCCGACGCCCTCACCGGCCAGCGCTGCCTCCAGCGCCGCCAGGGCCCGGGCCCGATGACTTACGCGGTCCTTGGCCTCCGGGGGAGCCTCGCCGAAGGTGATGCCCAGGTCGTCGCTCAGAAAGGCGGGGTCGTAGCCGAAGCCGCCCGAGCCACGGGGGGCGACCAGCGCGCCGGTGGTCTCCCCGCGGGCCGAGACCCGCTCCGCCCCGGGGCGGGCGAGGACCACCACGCAGACGTAGCGAGCCCGGCGGTCGCCCGGGCAGCGCCGCTCCACCTCGTCGAGCAGGCCGTGCAGGCGGTCGAGGTCGGTCGCCGCCTCGTCCATCCAGCGCGCCGACGCCGGGCCCGGCCAGCCGCCCAGCGCGGGCACCTCGATGCCGGAGTCGTCGGCCAGCGCCGCCATCCCGGTGGCGGCGCAGACGGCCTCGGCCTTGGCGGCGGCATTCTCCTCGTAGGTCGCCCCCGGCTCCTCCAGCTCCCCGTCGTAGCCGGCGCCGTCGAGGTCGACGAGCTCCCAGGGATGCCCGCCGAGAAGCCGCCGCAGCTCGGCCAGCTTGCCGGGGTTGCGGCTGGCGACCGCCACCCTCACCGGGTCGAGGCCGCGGTCGCGAGCGCCTCCGCCTGGGTGGCGAAGAGCCGCCTCATGCCGGCGTCGGAGAGCACCAGGAGCCGGTCCATCTGCTCACGGCTGAAGGGCTCCCCCTCCGCGGTGCCCTGGATCTCGATGAAGCGCCCGTCGTCGGCCCCCACGCAGTTCAGGTCGGTGCCGGCGGCGGCGTCCTCCAGGTAGCAGAGGTCGAGCCGGGCCTCACCGCCGACGATCCCCGCCGACACCGCCGCCACCGCCCGGCGCAGCACCGCCGCGCCGACCACCCGCGCGTCCTGCAGGGCCCGGACCGCGAGCGCCAGGGCGACGTACCCGCCGGTGATCGCGGCGGTGCGGGTGCCACCGTCGGCGACGATCACGTCGCAGTCGATGAGGATCGAGCGCTCGCCGAGGGCGGAGAAGTCCACGGCCGCGCGCAGGCTGCGCCCGATGAGTCGCTGGATCTCCTGGGCCCGGCCGTCGATCCGTCCCTTGCGGCCGTCCCGCTCGGTCCGGGTCTGGGTGCTGCGCGGCAGCATGGCGTACTCGGCGGTGACCCAGCCCAGCCCGCTGCCCTTGCGGAAGGGCGGCACCCGCTCCTCCACGGTGGCGGCGCAGAGCACCTTGGTCTGGCCGGTGGAGATCATGCAGCTGCCCTCGGGGTAGGGCAGGACGCCCACCTCGAGCACGGTGGGGCGAAGCTCGTCGGGGGCGCGGCCGTCCGGGCGCATGGCCGAGCGAGTGTACGGGAGTTCAGCGCCGCAGCGGCTTGGCCAGGACGAGGATGGAGAGCTCGTAGAGGCCGACCAGCGGGATCGCCAGGAGGAGCGGCGTGAACGGATCCACGCCGGGCGTGACCAGCTCCGCGCTGAGCACGATCACCGCCCAGGCCACCTTGCGCCGCCGTCGCAGCCAGGCCGACGAGATGACCCCGAGGAGCCCGAGCAGGACGAGGACGACCGGCAGCTCGAAGGTGACCCCGAAGGCCACGATGAGCAGGGAGAGGAACGAGAGGTACTGGTTGAGGTCGGGGAAGAAGATCGCGTTGTTGCCGACGATGCTGGTGAGCAGGTTCAGCCAGAACGGCATCAGGAAGTAGGCGAGGCACGCGCCCGCCCCGAACAGCACCAGCGCCGACAGGATGAAGGGCAGCGCGAACCGCCGCTCCACCCGCCGCAGGCCCGGGGAGACGAAGGTCCAGAGCTGCCAGAGGATGACCGGGAGCGCGACCACCAGCCCTCCGACCATCGCCACCTCGATGGGGATGGTCACCAGCTCGGTGGGACTGGTGATGATCGGCTTGGAGATCAGGTGGTCGGGCTTCGCGAGCAGGCTGGTGATCGGGTACTCCAGGACGCTGAGCAGGAGATGGTTGAAGACCGCGGCCACGACGGTGGCGGCCAGCCAGGCGCTGAGCGACACGATGAGGACGCGCCGGAGCTCCTCGAGATGCTCGGTGACCGTCATCCGGCGCTCGTCCTCGACCGGGCGCTCGGCGGCCATCCGTCCCCTGCCTCGACGCAGGATCCCCAATGCCATCTCAGGAGCCCCTCATCAGCCGCCGATCACCCCACCGGCGGGAGCGCCTGCGTCAGCCGGCCGCGGCCACCCGGCGGCACCCCCGGCCGGCCGGCTCCGGCGCGGCGGGGCGGCGGCGCCATCGCGGCCGGAGGCTCAGGACCGGAGGGTGTCGTCGGGGACGGTGACCGGCGCCTGCTCGTTCGGCACCGGCGCCCACTGCTGGGGCTGGTCGTAGCCGGCGCCCGGGTTCGCGGGCGGGGTCCCGAACGCTCCGGCCTCCGGTCCTCCCGAGAGAGCGCTGCGGAACTCGCGGATGGCGCGGCCCATGCCGGCGCCCACCTCCGGCAGCTTCCTCGGCCCCCAGACGATCAGGGCGACCACCAGGACGATCGGGATGAGGTAGAAGAGACGATCCATGTGCCGTACCGCTCCATCGTTCGGCCGGGGTGATAAGGCAACCCGACGAAAGTCAGTCTAGCACCAGGCTCTTGGACCTCCATAGGAAGGGCCGAACGGCCCTCTCAGCAGGTCCCCGCGGTCCCACCTCCCCGGATCGCCCCGGCGAAGACCGAGACCGCCCGGTCGATGTCGGCGATCTCGTGGGCAGTGCTGAGGAAGGCGGCCTCGAACTGAGACGGCGGCCAGAGCACTCCCGCCTCCCGCCAGCGGCCATGGAGGCGCGCGAAGGCGTCCAGGTCGCTGCGGCGGGCGTCCTCGTAGTCGTCGACCCGCTCCACCCCGACGAAGGCGGTCAGCATGCTGCCCACCCGGTTGACGGCGCAGGGGAGGGAGGCCGCCACCGCCGCGGTGCGCAGCCCGTCGCCGAGCCGTCCGCCGAGGGCCTCCAACCGCGCATAGGCATCGCCGTCGCGCAGGGCGTCGAGGACGGCGATGCCCGCCGCCATGGCGAGCGGGTTGCCGGAGAGGGTCCCCGCCTGGTAGACGGGCCCGAGGGGGGCGACCCGCTCCATCAGCGCGCCGCCTCCCCCGTAGGCTCCCACCGGAAGGCCGCCTCCGATCACCTTGCCGAGGCAGGTCAGGTCGGGCTCGACGCCGTAGAGGGACTGGGCGCCGCCGTAGGCCACCCGGAAGCCGGTCATCACCTCGTCGAAGACGAGCAGGGACCCACCCTCGCGGGTCAGGCGCCGCAGCTCCTCCAGGTAGCCCGGAAGCGGCGGCACGCAGCCCATGTTCCCCGCCACCGGCTCGACGATCACCGCGGCGATCCGGCCGGGGTGCAGCGCGAACGCCTCGGCCACCGCTCCCGGCGCGTTGTAGGGGAGGACCAGGGTGTCGGCCACGGCCCCCGCCGGGACGCCCGCCGATCCGGGCAGGCCCAGGGTCGCCACCCCACTCCCCGCCGCCGCCAGCAGCGCGTCGGCGTGGCCGTGGTAGGCACCGGCGAACTTGACCACCAGGTCGCGACCGGTCGCCGCCCGGGCCAGGCGGATGGCGGACATGGCCGCCTCGGTCCCGGAGTTGACGAAGCGGACCATCTCCACGCTGGGAAGGGCCGCGCAGATCCGCTCCGCGAGCTCCACCTCCAGCTCGGCGGTGTGCCCGTAGGCGACCCCCCGGTCCAGCTGGCGGCGCAGCGCCTCGACCACCGCCGGCGGGTTGTGACCGAGGATCTGGGGACCGTAGGCGAGCACGAAGTCGACGAAGCGGTTGCCGTCGGCGTCCACCAGGTGGGCGCCCTCGGCCGCCGCGACCACGGGGGGCTCGCCACCCACCGCCGCATACGCGCGCACCGGGCTCGACACCCCACCGGGCATCACCCGGGTGGCCCGCTCGCGGAGGTCCGCCGATCGAGACGTGCGGGGAGGGCTGCCGGAGCCGGCGGTGGAGCCGGGCGCCGGGCCCCCTGCCGGTTCAGCGCGTCCGCTTGAGCCCCGGTCCGACGCCGTCCCGGCCCTCACGTCTGCTCGGCGACCGTGACCTGCTGCATGACGTCTCCCTGGACGATGCTGTCGACCACGCTCATCCCCGACGCCACCTTGCCGAAGAGGTTGTAGCTCGAGGCCAGGGTGCTGGTGTCATCCGCGTTGCAGATGAAGAACTGGGAGCCGTTGGTGTTGGGCCCGGCGTTGGCCATGGCCACGGCTCCGGCCACGTACTTCTGGTGGACGGGCTCGTCGTTGAAGCTGAAGCCGGGACCTCCCTGCCCGCACGACCCGGTCGGCGTGGCCGGCGCGGCCGGGACGTTGCCGATGCAATCCGGGTCGCCCCCCTGGATGACGGCCGGGGTCGACGAGTTCGGGCCGACCCGCGCGAACGGGATCCCGTTGAAGAAGCCGTTGCGGGCAAGGGTCACGAAGACGTTGACGGTCACGGGGGCCAGATCCGGTTGGAGGCAGAGGACGATGTCCCCCTTGCTGGTCACGATGGTCGCCTCGTAGAGCTTGCTCTTGTCAATCGTCATCGGCGGCGCCGCCGAGTAGACGTGGACGTTCGCGGGCGGGTTGAGCGGGGCCAGGGCGGGACCGAACGTCGCCGTCGAGCAGTCCGCGTACGGGATGATCGTGGGCTTTGGCGTCGGAGTCGGCACCGGCGTGGGGACGATGGTGCCGATCGGGGTGCTGCTGTCGGCCTGGTCGAGGGCCACCGCCCCGGCGATCGCGGCCGCCACCAAGGCGACCGTCGCGGCGATGACGAACGGAAGTCGGCGCGGGTTGGTGGGGGGCTTCATCCTGGTCCTCGGTCACTCCTCGCGAAGCCACCGCGCGGCCTGGAGCGCGTGGTAGCTGATGATGATGTCGGCGCCGGCACGGCGGATGGCGGTGAGAGCCTCGAGAGCCGCGGCTCGCTCGTCGAAGGCGCCGGCACGGGCGGCGTGGGCGATCATCGCGTACTCGCCGCTCACGTTGTAGGCGGCGAGCGGGACGTCGACGGCCGCCCGGACGCGTCCGATCACGTCCAGGCAGGTGAGCGCCGGCTTGACCATGACCATGTCGGCTCCCTCGGCCACGTCGAGGAGCGCCTCGCGGACCGCCTCCCGGGAGTTGGCGACGTCCATCTGGTAGCCGCGGCGATCCCCGCTCCTGGGGGCGCAGTCGGCGGCCGCGCGGAACGGCCCGTAGAGGACGGTCGCGTACTTGGCGCTGTAGGCGAGGATCGAGGTCTCGGCGAAGCCGGCGGCGTCGAGAGCGCTCCGGATCGCGGCCACCTGGCCGTCCATCATCCCGCTGGGGGCGATGACGTCCGCGCCGGCGGCGGCCTGGGAGACGGCCACCCGCGCGTAGAGCTCGAGGGTGGCGTCATTGTCCACCGACCCGTCGGCCCGGAGCACGCCGCAGTGGCCGTGGTCGGTGTACTCGTCGAGGCAGCAGTCGGCGATCAGGACGCAGCCGTCGCCGAACCGGCCACGCAGTGACCGCAGCAGGGTCTGGACGATCCCCTCGTCGTTCCACGCCTCGGAGCCCGCCGCGTCCTTGCGCGCCGGCACGCCGAAGAGGAGCACCGCGCCCACCCCCGCCTCGAGCGCCCCCTCGACGGTGGCGGCGGCGCTGTCGACGGTCTCCTGGAAATGGCCGGGCAGGCTGTCGATGGCGACCGGGGCGGCCACCCCCTCCCGGACGAAGAGCGGGTGGACCAGGCCGGCCGGGCTCAGCCGGGTCTCGCCGGCGAGGCGGCGGAGCGCCGGGGTGCGCCGCAGGCGCCGGAGCCGCTCCTGAGGAAAAGGCATGACCGCCCCAGGTTACTCACCTTCGGAGCGAGCCCGCCACCGCCGCCGCCACCCCCTCGGCGTCGCCGCGTCCGGCCACCACCGGCGTCAGCCCGTGGCGCCGCAGCGCGGCGGCGGTGGTGCTGCCGACGCAGACCACCCGAACGCCGCGCAGCGCCTCCGGCCCGACCGCCGCGATCACGGCCTCGGCGGCGCTCGGGCTCAGCAGGGTGACGGCGTCGATGGGCTCGGCGAGCACCGGCCCGAGCTGGCGGCCGAGACCGGCAACGGGGACGGTGCGATAGCACACGGTCACCGCGACCTCGGCTCCGGCGTGACGCAGCCGCTCCCCCAGCTCGGTCCGGGCGGCCTCGGCCTGGGGAAGCCAGACCGCGCCGCCCCCCGCCCCGGCGGCGACGAGACGTTCGCCCAGGGCGCCCGCTCCGGTCCCGGGCGCGACCAGGTCCACGTTGACCCCGATGCCGCGCAGCGCCCGGGCGGTCGGCTCTCCGACCGCCGCCGCACGCACCCCGGCGAGGTCGTCGGGGAGATCGAGCGCGCGCAGTCCCTCGACGGCGTTGGCGCTGGTGACCGCCATCCAGCGTGGCGGCCGGTGCTCGCGGAGCCAGCGGGCCGCGGCGCGCAGCTCCTCGGGCGGCGCCACCGGCTGGATCGCGATGGCCGGAACCTCGACCACGGCCGCCCCCAGCTGGCGGAGCTCCTGGCTCAGGGAGGAGGCCTGGGACGCCGCGCGGGTGACCAGGACCCGGCGGCCGGCGAGCGGCCGGCTGGACGGGACGCTCATCGGAGCCTCGCCGCGACCTCGGCTCCCAGCTCCTCGGGGGCGCGGACGTCGCCGGCCAGCTCGGCGCGGCGCAGCGCCCCGCCGGTGTCGAGGGCGGCGGTGACCACGAGGCGACCCGCCTCCACGCGCCCCCACGCACCGAGGGGCAGCAGGCAGCCGCCGCCAAGGGCACCCAGGACGGCGCGCTCGGCCGCGGCCGCGGCGCGCGTCGCCGCATGGTCTGCCGGAGCGCAGGCGTCCGCGGCCGGCCCCCGGGCCGGGGTCTCGACCGCAATCGCGCCCTGGCACGGGGCGGGGACGAAGAGGCGCGGGTCGAACCGCTCGCAGAGGCGCTCGGACGCCCCGATCCGGTCCAGGCCGGCACAGGCGAGCAGGAGCCCGTCGACCTCGCCGCCGTCGAGCTTCCGCAGACGAGTGTCGACGTTGCCGCGGATCGGCACCACCACCAGGTCGGGACGGAGGGCATGGAGGAAGGCGGCGCGCCGGGCGCTGCTGGTGCCGACGGCCGCGCCGGCGCCCAGCGCCTCCAGTCCCCGGCCGTCGCGGGTGACCAGCCCGTCCCGGCAGTCACCGCGCTCCAGGAAGGCGGCCACTCCCAGTCCGTCCCCCAGCCGGCTGGGCAGATCCTTGGCGCTGTGGACGGCGGCGTCCGCCCGCCCCTGCGCGATCGCCAGCTCCAGGGCCGTGCTGAACCACCCCTCCCCCTCCAGCAGCTCCACCGGCGTGCCCGGCTGCCGGTCCCCCTGGGTGCGCACGACGACCGTCTCGATCGCCTCGACACCGCACCACTGCAGCTTCTCCGCCGCCAGCGCGGCCTGGGCGCGGGCCAGCCGGCTCCCCCGGGTGGCCAGCCGGAGCGGCCCGGCGCTCACCGCTCGCCGGGGCCGAGGTCGTCCAGGTCGAAGGCCTCCCGGAGCCGAAGAACCGCTCCCGGGTCCTCGCCGGCGGCCCGCAGATGAGCGATGGGAGCGTGGAGAAGCTTGCGGACCAGGCTCCGGCTCAGCTTGTCGATCCGCTCCGCCACGTCCTCCTCGCCGGCCGGGAGGCGCGCCAGGGTCCGCTCGACCTCGCGGCGCCGGATCGACTCGGCGCGTTCCAGGAGCGCCCGGATGGTCGGGGTCGAGGCGTTCCGCTGGCTGAGCACGGCCATGGTCCGCTGGACTTCGTCGGCGACCAGCGCGGCGGCCGCATCCACCGACTGCCGATGGTCGTGGACGCCTCCGCCGAGGCGGCGCCCCAGCTCGTCGATGTCGATCAGGGTCACCCCGGGGAGGCCGGCCACGTCAGGGGCGACATCCCGGGGGACGGCCATGTCGATGAGGCAGAGCGGGCGTCCTCCTCGCTGCTCCTGGACCGCGGCGCAGAGGGCGCGGTCGAGCACCGGCTCGGTGCTGCTGGTGGCGGTGACCACCAGATCGCAGGCCACCATCGACGCGGTCATCTCCTCGGCGCCGACCACCACCGCCCCCAACCGGTGGGCCAGGGCGGCGGCGGACTCCCCCCCGCGGGAGCTGACCCGCAGGCGCGCACCCTCGCGCTGGAGGCGGCGCGCGGCCAGAGCGCTCATGTTGCCGGCCCCGATCACCAGCGCGGTGCGGCCGTCCAGGCTGCCCAGGACCCGCTCGGCAACGGCGATCGCAGCCTCGCTGATGCTGCCCGCAGCCCTTCCGATCCCGGTCTGGGTGCGGGCGAGCTTGGCGGTGGCGATGGCCCGGCGGAAGACGAAGTCGAGCTGAGCATCGAGGCTGCCCGTCTCCAGGGCGAGGCGGTGGGCGGCCTTGACCTGTCCAAGGACCTGGGTCTCCCCGACCACCATCGAATCCAGTCCGGTGGCCACCCGGAAGAGGTGCTCGACCGCCCCCTCATCGCGGAAGACGGTGACGTGGCCCGGATCCGCGTCCTCCCCGGAGGGATCGAGGTAGCGCCGCAGCCGGGGGGCGATCACCTCCGGGTCGGCACCCTCAGGGGCGCTGACGTACAGCTCCGTGCGATTGCAGGTGGAGATCGCCGCGGCGCCGGTCAGACTGCCGTGCCCGATCAGGAAACGGAGGAGGTGGCGGGCCGCGGGCTCGGAGAGCGCGGCGCGCTCCCGCACCGCCACCGGCGCGGTGCGGAAGCTGATCCCGGCGGCGAGGAGACGCATCGAATCCGAGTATAGGTATGGCCCGGCGGCAGGCAGGTCCCCACGCGGCCTGCCGCCGGCGCGGAGTCGCGCCGGGATGGGGGGTCAGCATCGGGGTGGCTCTGCCACCGATGCGAGGGGGGCCGCATGGCCCCCCTGTCAGGGACGGGGTCCCCACGCGGCCTGCCGCGTGGGGCCCGAAGCGGGTAGGATGGCCGTGAACTCGCTCATGTCCCTCACCACACCCATGCCGGCGCCGCTGTCGCCTGATTCTTCCGGGGGGGGATCCGAGCCACCTCTGCAGGGCGGATCACCGCCGCCCTCCCGCGGACGCCGCCACTACGGTCGCCGCCGGGGTGTGGTTCCAGTGGGAGACAGCTTCGTGGCCCGCCTCGGCCCCGCCGCGGACGAGCGCTTCGCCGCCATCGACGATCCCGACGAGGAGCCGCTCCTCCCCCGCCCCGGCCTCGAGACCCCCATCGAGAAGCTCCGCTTCGTGGCCGTCGACTGCGAGACCACCGGCCAGTCGCCGCACCGGCTGGTGGAGCTGGGGGCCGTCGCCTTCACCCTCGAGGGGCACCTGATGTCCTTCGAGACCCTGGTCCACAGCAACGACCGCATCAACCCCTTTGCCCGCCGGATCCATGGCATCTCCAGCGAGACCCTGGGGGGGGCGCCGCCGGTGCGCCCCGTCCTCGAGCGCTTCCGCCGCTTCTGCCGGGGCGCGGTGCTGGTCGAGCACAGCGCCGACGCCTTCGACACCCGGCTGATCGCCGGGACCCTCGGCGAGAGCCTCGACGCCGACAACATCGACACCTCGCGCCTCGCCGCCAAGCTCTTCGACCTCCGCGACACCATCGGCCTGGAGCGGCTCTGCCAGGAGCTGGCCGTCCCCCATCGCAGGCCCCATCACGCCCTCGCCGACGCCGAGGCGACCATGGGCTGCTTCCTCGAGCTGATCCGGCGAGGCCGCGAGCTCTTCGGCTGGAGCACGCTCGCCGACCTCCTCGCCGACGGTCAGCCCCCACCCCCGCGCTGGCTCGAGAGCGAGGCCGGCCCGCCGCGGGACGAGCAGGCGCGGCGGCGCCGCGGCGGCAAGCGCCGCCGTCGCAGCAGCCCCGACGGCGCTGCGGAGGCCCCCTGAGCCGGAGACGTCCATGCTCCATCGGCTGCGCGACAACCCGCTGGTCCGCCCGCCCTTCGCGGACCGGCCGCTGTTCGGGTTCGAGATCTCCGCCCCGAGCCTGGGTGTGGTGCTCAGCGTCCTCGGGATCGTCGCGCTGCTGATCTCCCTGCTCTTCGTGGTGGGAGTTTCCAGCCTCTGCAACGGCCTGACCGTCTGCAGCTTCCCGACCGTCGACCTCTCGGGCACCGCCGTCCAGACGGTCGGCTGGGCGCTGGCCACCGCCGGCTTCGCGCGGATGATCGCCCTCCACCCGGACGGAAGGCTCTGGGCGGTCTACGGCCTGCTGCTCGCCGTCCTCGGCGCCCTCCTCTCGCTGCTGGGCGACATCCTCTTCGTGGGTGCCAACCCCCTCTATTACACGCTGCGCTGGGGCGCGCTCGCCTTCGCCGCCTTCTGGCTGGTCGTCTGCTCGCTCTTCTACTACCTGGTGGTGACCAGCCGGTTCCCCGTCCGGGAGGCGCCCGTCCCCTCGGCGCCGGCCCCGGATCCGCAGCCTCCCACCGGCGCGCTCGACCAGTCGGCGCCCGGCACCTGAGGGCGCCCGCCGGCGGCGTCGGGCCGGGACCGGTCAGACGCCGAAGTCGGCGACCACCGGGAAGTGGTCCGACGCGGTGGCGACCTCGCGCCCCGCCCGGCCGCGGCCGGCGACGACGTCGCAGGCGATCAGCCGCGGGACCGCCTCCGGGCTGGCGAAGACGTAGTCGATGCGCGCCGCCGGCATCCAGGTGGCACAGGTGTAGCCGTGGGAGCGCGGGTGCAGGTGGCGGAAGCAGTCCGTGTACCCGGCCTCGAGCACCCTGGGCACCGTCCAACGCTCGATCGCCCGGCCCAGCACGCGGTCCACCCCCGGGCGCTCCGGGAGCAGCGCGGTGAGCGGCCCGACCACCCAGGGCAGCGACGGCACCCCACCGCTGAGCCGCGGGTCGACCCCGTGGGCCAGCCAGCGCTGGTCGACCGACGCGTCGTCGCCTCCGTCCTTCGGCCACATCCACCCGTCGGGCTGGCGGACCAGCAGCCGGGCCTGACGCAGCTCGTTCATCCGCCGGAAGAAGCGGGTCGCCTCCAGATGGTCACCCGGGGAGAGGGAATTGAAGTCGCCGACGATGAGATGGGGCAGGGATGGCTCCCCGGCGATGTCACCGAGAATGGCCTCCAGCTCCCGAAGCCGCCGGGCCTCCCCCTTGGCCCGCTCGCCGAAACGGGCGGCGAGGTGGACGACATGGAATCTCAGCCGCTCCCCGCGCCGCGGCCGGACGGTGGCCTCGAGGTGGCTCCGCAGCATCCCGCCGTGGCGGCGATTGCGATGGGCGGTGACCGGCAGCCGGGTGAGGACCGCCAGTCCCAGCGGGCCGCCGTCACTCGGCGACCCGGACAGCGCGGTCATGCCGAGCTGCGCGGCCAGCCGCGACACCAGGCCGTTGTCCGTCACCTCCTGAAGGGCGATGAGGTCGGCGCCGCTCCGGTCCAGGATGCCGGTGATCTGCTCCTCGCGGCGCTCGCCGCCGAGCAGGATGTTGTAGGTGAGGACGCGGATGCGGGACCTGTCCCGGGGCTCAGACCCCGTCGGCATAGACCTCCCCCTCGATGGCCCCGGCACCCTCGACGGCACCGCCCGGCCGGGGCGGTACGGACGGACCCGGCTGGCGGCGAAGATCCCCGTGCTCCGCCCCCCGAATACAATGCGGACCGATGCGGGACCGCGACCGCGCCGGTGCCCCCGCCCGCTTCGCCCTCCTTGCCGAGCTGCTCCTGCTCGACCGGTTGCCACGAGCCGGCCGCGCCGGAGCCGCCCTGCTGGCGCTGGGGCTCGCCGTGGGATGGGGGTTTGCCGCCCTGGCGCTCCACGAGCACGAGCTGGCCCTCCGGGCCGCCGGCGACACCCTGGGCCCGCTCGGCGCCACCTTCGCCGACGCCTCCTCGCCGATCACCGCCTGGCCGGGCTGGGCGGCCGCCGTCATCCTCGGGCTGAGCACCCTCCGGCTCCGCCATGGGGCGCTGGAGCCCCCGGCCGGCCGGGGTAGTGCCCGGACCATGACCGCCGCCCGACTGCGGGCGGGGCTGCGTCGCGAGTACGCGGGCGCCCGATTGGCCCTGGTCGCGGTCAGCATCCTGACGCTCGCCGACCTGGCCCGGCTGCTCGTCAGCGGGATCACCGCCCTGCTCTTCGCGAGCGGCGCCGGCGACGGGCTCGCCTGGATGGGGACCGAGGTCGGAGGCCTGGTCGCCGCCACCGCCACCCTCACCGCCTGGGTCCTCAGCTTCCGCGAGCAGCTCGACCGCATCGGGGCGCTGCGGCTCCCCCCCGTCGGGGACCAACCCGGCATCCCGACCCCGTGAACGCGATCGCGACGGCGGGCGGCGTGCCGGGACTCCGGAGCCGGAGGGAGGCGCCGGGCACGCCTCGTCAGATGCGGCGGCCGACGACGTAGTCGCAGGCCGCCTCCAGGGTGACCAGGGAGGGCGACGGCGGGAATGCCGCCAGCTCGGCGCGGGCCTCGTGCGCGAACTCCTGAGCGGCGCTCTCGGTGGCCGCCACCGCCCCGCTGCGCCGGACCAGCTCGACGATCAGCTCGTAGTCGGGGTCGCCGCGGGGCTGGCGCTCCAGCACGCGGGTCAGCTGGGGACCGACCAGCGGGTCTTGGAGCGCGAGCATGAAGGGCAGGGTCACCGTCCCCTGGCGGAGGTCGGCCCCGACCGGCTTGCCCAGCTCCTCCTCGGTGGCGACGTAGTCGAGGAGGTCGTCGGCGATCTGGAAGGCCATACCGAGCGCGTGACCGTAGCGCTGCAGCGCCGCGCGCCGCTCCGGCTCCAGGCCTCCCACCACCGCCCCACAGAAGCAGCAGGTGGCCACCAGGGTCGCCGTCTTGCGCTCGATCTTGCGGTGGTAGTCGGCGAGCGACTGGTGGTAGTCGTCCTTGCTGGTCATCTGGAGCAGCTCGCCCATGCAGATCGTCATCACGGTATTGCTGATGGCCACGTCGATGGCCGGGTCGCCGATGCCGGCGGTGAGGTTCGCGCCCTTGGCGAAGTAGTAGTCGCCGATGATGATCGCCGGGGCCGGCCCCATCGTCTCGTGAAGGGTGGTCATGCCCCGCCGGGTCGGTGAGCGATCGATGAGGTCGTCGTGGACCAGGGTGGCGGTGTGGATGAACTCGATGCCCATCGCCAGGTCATACACGTGGTCCATCACCGGGTGGCCGAGCCGGGAGCTGAGGATGACCAGCGCCGGTCGGATCCGCTTGCCCCCGGCCCTCACGATGTGGCGCATGGCGTCGGCCATGGGCCCGAGATCGGCGGCGACCGAGGCCTCGAGCCGCCCCTCGAACTCCGCCAGCTCGGCGAGGATCGGCTCGAAGAGCGTCTGCCTCTCGCTGGCCGCCGGGCTCGCCGCGTCAGCCTTCACGCGCCACCCCATTCGGCACATCCGTCTGCTGGCGCTGCGCTCCGCTCGCGTCCATCTGCGAACGGAGGATATCAGCGGGCACGCCTCCCAACCCGGCGACCAGCGCCCGGAAAGCATCGCCCCGCTCCTCGAAGTCGCGGAATGCGCCATAGCTGGGCGCCGCCGGGGAGAGCAGCACCACCGCACCGGGGCGGCTCCGCTCCCGCGCCAGCCGCACCGCCTCGGCCAGGTCGCGGGCGGCGACCGTCGGGGGCGCCCCGGCGGTGCCTCTCAGCTCGCCGCCGAGCCGGTCGCCGCTCGGGGGGAGGGTTACCACGGCGAGGATGCCGCGCTCCGGGAGGAGGCGGCGCGCCAGCGCCCCGTAGTCCTGCCCGCGGTCGAAACCGCCCGCGATCAGCACCACCCCCCGCCCCTCCAGCGCGTCCAACGCGGCGATGGTCGCCTCCGGGATGGTCGCGATGCTGTCGTTGACGAAGGTCACCGAGCCGACCTCGCCCACCGGCTCGAGGCGATGCGGCAGGGGGCGGAAGTCGCGCAGCGCGGCCACCCGCGAGCGCATGTCCAGGCCGGCCTCCTCGAGCGCCGTCAGGGCGGCGCAGGCGTTCAGCAGGTTGTGCCGGCCCTGCAGCTGGAGGCGGTCGGCGTCGATCAGCCGCTCCCCTCTCCAGAGGATCGAGCGGCCGTCCTCGCCGTACCCCGCGGGGTCGCCGAACCAGACGTGCCGGCCCGGAAGCCTCGGCGCGCGCGCCCGGGTCGCCTCGTCCTGCCGGTTGAGCACGACCACCCCATCGCGGCGGTGGGCGAAGAGGTTCAGCTTGTCGTCGATGTAGCGCTCCACGCTCCCGTGCCAGTCGAGGTGCTCGCGGTAGAGGTTGAGGAGCACCCCGATGCGCGGGGACCACTCGAGGTCGCTGGTCTGGTGACTGGAGAGCTCCAGCACCCAGAGATCGGGCGCCGGCTCGGGATGCAGATGCTCGAGCAGCGGGACCCCGATGTTGCCGGCCAGCACGGTGCGCAGGCCGGCGGCACGGGCGAGGTGGTCGACCAGGGAGCTGGTGGTGCTCTTGCCCTTGGAACCGGTGATGGCGACGACCTCGTCGCCGGCGTGCTCGGCGAACCAGAGGTTGGTGGCCGTCGTCACCCGCGTGAACGCCGCGACCCGCAGCGCGTCCTCGCGATAGCGGCTGATGCCCGGAGAGCGGATCACCACGTCGGTGACGCAGAGACAGTCGATCCCCTCCGGCCCATGGCGCCATTCGACCACCGCGGCGGCAGCGCGTTCGGCCGCGGAGGGAGGGGCGTCGGTCACGATCACGATGTCACCCGGGGGAGCGGGTTGCGAGGTCAGCGCGGCCATCGACGCCCGCCCCTCGCGGCCGAAGCCCCAGAGGCCGACCCGCAGCCCGCCCAGCTCAGCCAAGCGCATGGGCGAGGTCCCGGTAGGCGTCCGGTAGGGCGTGTTCGCGCGAGGGCGTGAAGACCGCCTCGACGGCCCGGCTTGACAGCCCGGCCACCCGTTCGTCGGCGCCGAGAGCCCGGACCACGGCGTGGTCGCGCCACCGCTCGGAGGCGACCAGCAGGCCCATCGCCACCCTCGCCTCCTCCACCTCCCCCACGCACTCCAGCGGCTTGCCGGCGTCGAAGCCGAGCAGCGCGGCGAAGCCCGGAAGCTGGGCGGGATCGGCGAGCAGATCGCTCCCGATGATCGAGACAATCCTCTCCCCATCGAGGAAGGGAGCCAGCGCCAGCGTCACGAAGCGGCACTTGGGACAGTCCCCGCACCAGCTGGGAGTGCGGCGGTCCCGGTCGAGCAGGAACGCCCGGTTGCAGCTGACGAAGGCCCGGTGGTACTCGGGGAGGGCGGCGAAGCGCCGGGCGATGGCCAGCTCCGACCAGGGACGGAGCAGCGAGAAGTAGCCGAGGTCGGGCGCGACGTACCGGGCGACGACCGCGGCGAAGCGGCGCTCGAAGTCCCAGCTCTTGCTGTACTGGTGGTTGACGTCGATCCCGTCCCAGACCAGGTTGCCCGCCGACGCCGAGCGCTCGTCGGCCATGACCACCTGACCGGCCCCATGGACCAGGCCGGCGATCAGCGCCAGGGAGGAGGTGATGGCGGTCACCGGCACGTGGCCGTTGTAGGCGCCCTCCCGGTTCAGCTCGAACAGGCGGGGGGAGAGGGTCCGGGCGACGGTGACGTGGGGCAGGCCGGCCACGGCGACGGTGCGCAGCACGGCGGGGGCGGCGCCCACGCTGAAGAGCAGGGGGTCCAGGCCGGCACGGCGGACCGCCTCCAGGGTCACGACGGAGTCCTTGCCGCCGCCGACCGGCACCAGCGGACGGTCGCCGACGCCGGCGGGCTCGGCCGCCGGGGAGGTGCCGCGCGCGCTCGGAAAGGGCGGGATCTCGCGTCCGCGGAGATCGTTGACGTAGCGGCACTCGGCGAGACCGCGCGCGTACAGGTGGCGGAGGAAGCCGGCCAGCTCGGGGTCGGGCGGATCGTCCTCGATCGAGATCTCGGGGGCGAAGCACGCCTTGTAGTAGCTGACCCCGGCGACCAGGTGGAGCAGGCGGACGGCACGCTCCAGCGCCGCCATGCGGGCGGCGTCCAGACCGGTGAGCGGTGTCCCCAGCTCAACCTGCTCGTGGAGCTCCTCGGTGTCGAGGGCGTAGGCGAGGTCGATCAGGCCGGTCGCGGGCTCGAGGCGCCAGCCGAGGAACCGGAAGCGAGCGACCGAGTCGGGAGTGAAGGGCGGAGCCACCGCCGGCAGCGATTCGGGACCGGGCACCGACTCAGTATGCGGGGACCCGATCAGGTGGTGGCCCAGTTCCCCCGCACGGTGGCGGGGACGGCCGCGCGCCCGGCGAGCTCGACATGCGAGGTCACCAACCAGTCGCGGATCCGGGCGGCCAGGCCGGGGACGTTCATCACCGAGATGTGCCCCTGCGGGTAGCTCCACAGGTCGGCGCCCCAGGCCTCGGCCAGCTCCGCCATCGGGGCGTCGCCCACCACGCGATCGAGGGTGGGGCGGACGATCGCGATCCGCTCGCCGGGCGTTGCCGGGGGGCGGAAGGTCCGCGCCACGATCGGGGCGAAGGCCGCACCGACCACCTGGCGGGCCGCTTCGCGGTCCGGCCCCCACGCCCCTCCCCCGTCCCCGTCCAGCCCCAGGACCCGCCGGGTCCTGCGCGGGAGGTGGTCGAGGATCGTCTCGGCGGGGTCGCAGAACGGGGCGAGAGCCACCAGCGCGTCCAGCTCCAGGTGGGCGCCGAGGAGAACCGCGATGAGCCCGCCCAGCGAGGTCCCGCTCACCGCCACCCGGTCGCTCACCTCCCGCCGCGCCCAGGCCAGCACCGCCGCGCAGTCCTCCACCGACTGGCGCACGACCTCGCGCGTCCAGCTCAGGTCCGAGCGCACGAACCCGTGGCCGCTCCGGGCCCCGGCCAGGCGGCGGCGGAGGTGGAAGGGCAGGTCGATCCGCGCCGCGTGGGCACCGCCCTTGACGAGGGCCCGGCACTGGCGCTCCTCATACCACGGGCTCGGGGCCGCCAGGCCGTGAACGAACAGCACGAAGGGCAGGTCGCGCCGCCCCGGCCGCAGGTGGGCGGTGGCCACCAGGCGGAGGCTGCCGGGATCGCCGCCAGGGCCCCGGCTGGGTCCGGTCAGGGTGCGGACCTCGACCCCACGGCGGTCGCGGCGCAGCACCGGGCCGGCGCTCACCGGCGCGGGGTCGGCGAGGCGGCTGGCCGCCCAGAACGCGCGCGGGTCGGCGGGCGACCAGCTGCCCGGGGACGGCAGCTCGACCGGGAGACGGGCAAGCTGCCAGCGCACCCCGGCGTCCATCGCCCGGGCGACAAGCGTGCTGACCCGATCGATCACCTCCGTGCGCCTCACCATCGATAGGGGTCCGAGCCTCCAAATGTAGCGCTGATGCCCCCTCGGCGCATCAGGCGACCGGGACATGACCGCGTGGAGCGTCCCCGCGCCCGGCGCCGTCCCGTTCCTGACCGATCCAGGCAGGTTCCGCCCCCCCCGCGACGTCAGCCGAACGGCGGCGTCTCGATCGCGCGCGGACGCCGTTCCCGATGAGGTCAGGCCCGGCGCGCCTCCCAGCGGAACCAGCGGAGGGTCACGACCAGCGCGCCCGCCCCCCAGAGCAAAAGGACGGGGAGGTCGTGGACGTCCCACCCGTTCGAGGACGGCTTGGCGCCGAACGCGGTCAGCATCATCTCCTTGAACCCGAGGATGGGAAAGACCTTGGCGATGTCGTTGAGCACCGTGTTGGAGAAGCTGAAGAAGAAGCCGGAGATGAAGATCAGCGGCAGGTAGCTGATGTTTACGATCGCGGGAGCGGCGTCGGAGTTGGGGATGACCACGGTCAGGGCCATGCCGATGACGCAGAAGACGGTGCCGCCGAGCAGGACGGTCACCACCGCCGGCAGCGGATACACCGGCCAGGGCGACGAGTAGAGAAGATGACCGACCACGGCGGTCAGCACCACCAGGACCGCCGCGGTGATCAGCGACGACGCGACCACGCCGACCACGAACGCGGCCACCGGCAGCGGGGTCCCGCGCATCCGCTTGAGCAGGCCGGTGTCCCGGCGCACGGTGAGGGTGAGGGTCAGGTTGACCAGGCAGGTGGTGATCACCCCCCAGGCGGCCATGGCCGGAACGAAGAAAGTGTTGTACGGGGTCTGGGTCCCGCCCACGCACTGGCCGCGGCCATTGAACGTCCCGTCGATGCAGGCCGTCTCGTGGTTGAAGATGGTGCCGAAGATGAGCAGGAACATGATCGGGAAACTGAAGCCGAAGAAGGCCGCCGAGGGGTTGCGCCAGAAGCTCCGCTGCTCGGCGCGGATCTGTCCGGCCGTGATGGACAGGTCACTCATCCCGGGTCAGCTCCAGGTACACGTCCTCCAGTGAGGGCTGACTGACCTCCAGCCTCTCCAGCTCGATGCCGTGGTCGAGAGCCCAGGCGGTCAGCGTGTGCAGAGCGGGCGTCGCCGTCTCGGTGACAATCTCGACGACGGGGTCGTCCGCCGCGGAGACCACCTCCCCGAGCCCTGTCACCTCCACCCCCTCGGGCCGGACGAACCGGATCCTGGTCGCCGCCCGTTCGGCGCGCAGGCTGTCGGGGGTGCCCGTCCTCACCACGCGGCCGCCGGCGATGACGCACACGCGATCGGCGAGGTTCTGGGCCTCGTCCATGTAGTGGGTGGTGAGAAGGACGGTCTTGCCCAGCCCCTTCATGCTGCGCACGATCTCCCAGGCGTTGCGCCGGGCCGAGGGGTCGAACCCGGTGGTGGGCTCATCGAGGAAGACCAGCTCGGGGTCGCCGACCAGCGCCAGGGCGAGGTCGAGCCGGCGCTGCAGCCCGCCGGAGAGCTTGCGCACCCTGACGTCCGACTTCTCGGCCAGCCCCACCAGCTCGATCACGTCCCCGGTGGGGAGCGGATTCGCGTAGTAACCGCGATAGAGGTCGATGATCTCGCTCACGCTCAGGTAGGGAAGGACCGCGCACTCCTGGAGGACCAGACCCATGCGCTGCTTCAGGCGGCGACCGCCGGACTGCGGGTCCTCACCGAGCACCTCCACGTGCCCCGCGTCACGGTGCCGGTAGCCCTCGAGGATCTCCACCGTGGTGGTCTTGCCGGCTCCGTTGGGCCCGAGCAGTCCGAAGACCTCGCCGGCATCGACGCTGAAGCTGATCCCCTGGACGGCGTGCACCGGCCCGTACGACTTGCGCAGGTCCTCGACCTGGATGGCGGGCATATCCCCTCCGTCATGAGACCCGGGAAGCTCGCGCAGTGTCAGGAAGCCGTCGCGGAGTATATCGACCGGCCGGTCACGGCCTGCTCCCCAACAGTCCGTCCGCTGAGAGCCGTGCAGGGCCGACGCCGGTCGCCCCATCGCTGCTCGCCGAGCCACCCTACCGGGCCCGGGGATCGAACCCGGACGGGGCCGCGCCCCCGCGGTTTTTAGGACCGCTGCGTCTACCAGTTCCGCCAACCCGGTGCGGGCAGTCCAGTCTAACCCCAGGTCCTATACTGCGGACGGATGTTCGCCAGGTGGGCCTCGGAGGCCAGCTACCGCCGCAGCCAGCTTGCCACCGGCACGCCCGTCCATCCCACCCCGATCGCCCGGGGGCTGACCCTGCGAGTCCTCAGCGCCGGAGACGACGCCGGCGAGCGCCAGCGCATCGCCCAGCACCTGGTCGACGAGCTGAGCCGGGAGGCGGGGCTCCCTCCTTGCCAGGTGGTCGTCCCCGACCGCGCCCAGGTCCACCGTCACGACGGCAGGCGGCTCCAGTCCAAGACCTACGGTTACTACACCTACCGGCTCGACGAGCAGGGCGGCGTGGCCTGGGCGCGCATCCGCATCTACCACCGGACCGCGGTCCAGCAGCGGGTCATCTCGTCCAAGGTCTTCCTCAACACCCTGCTCCACGAGTGGGTCCACCACCACGACTTCCACGGCCTGCGGCTGCCCCGCTCGTATCACACCGCCGGCTTCTTCGCGCGGCTCCGCGCCCTGGCGGACGCCCTGGAGGTGGGCTTCGTCCTGCCTCCCGACCCCGACGACCGGACGGAGCGATCGGCGGGCGGACCGGAACCGGTCACCTAGCGCCCTCGCCGCCGGCGACGCGCGCTCAGCCGGCGGCCCGTGGCACCCGGGCGACGGCGTCCAACCGCGCCGCACGGGTCCGACGGTGGGAGCGCCTCGACGCGCACGGAAGGGAGGCTTGGCTAGAGTTCACCACGCGGCGACGTAGCCAAGTGGTAAGGCACGGGTCTGCAAAACCCTGATCGTGGGTTCGATTCCCACCGTCGCCTCCAAATCCGCTCACACCGCTCACTCAGCACATCGTGGGACGCCTGTCTCGCGACATCGTGGACACCCTGGGTCTCGACCCGGTGAGGCGGCATCAGGTCTCGCTCGCCGCGCAGCGGGTCGCCGGCTCCGCGGGCGTCGGCCCCCGGGGCTCATGTTCGGGTACCTGGCGGCGCGCACCGAGTTCTTCGACCGGGTGGTGGTCGGCTCCTTGCAGCGCGGCGTGACTCAGGTGGTGATCGCAGCCGCCGGCTATGACGGACGGGCCCCGCGCTACGCCAAGCCGGGGGTGCGCTGGTTCGAGGTCGATCATCCCGCCACCCAAGCTGACAAGATCGAGCGCCTCGCCCGGCTGGGATTGCCGGCACCGCAGATCACCTTCGTGGCCGTCGACTTCGCCGTGGACGACGTCGCCACCCGCCTCGCCGCCGCGGATCATCGGGCTGAGACGCCCACCCTGTTCCTCTGCGAGGGCGTCGCCGTCTACCTGGAGATGGCGGTGCTGGAGAGGCTGCTGCGGGCGCTGCGCTCCGGGGCGGCAGCGGGGAGCCGGCTGGCCATCAGCCTCTCGGTGGCCGCCCTGGCCGGGCGCCGGCAGCGCTTCCAGGCCGGAGTCGCCGCCCTGGGCGAACCGGTCCGCACCGTGCTCACCGCGGAGGCAGCCGGAGAGCTTCTGGCCGCCACGGGGTGGTGCGCGGCGGGCGACGCGGCGCCCGACCCGCACCTCGAACGCTCGACCCGCGCCGGCTTCCTGCTCGCGCAGCCCGCTTGACCCACCCGGCTCCGGGTCGCGCCCTGGAGCGGTGACCGCGTGTCAGGAGGGGGCTGCGCCCTCCTCCCACTCCTGGCCGGCATCGCGGGCGAAGAGCAGGAGGGTGAGGATGAGCAGGAAGGCGGCCAGCGCCATGTAGGGGATGGAGACGAAACCGAAGATGTCGAAGGGCGTGACCGCGCAGTCGGGCTGGCCGACGCCACAGTTGAGATGGATCTGTCCCGGGAAGCGCTCCAGCAGGTAATGGTAGATGGAGAGGCCGAGGCCGACCACGCCGAGCGGCAGCGCATACAGCCGGGCGTTGAAGAGATCACGCCGCACCGCCGAGATGCCGAGCAGGACGACCATCGGGTACATGCAGATGCGCTGGAACCAGCAGAGCTGGCAGGGAACCAGGTCGGCACCGAACTGGAAGTAGAGGCTGCCCGAGACGGCGATGAGGGAGACCAGGAAGGCAGCCGGGAGCCCCAGCGGCGACACCAGGTCGCGGAGGCTGTCCCACCACCCCCGCGCAGAGGCCGAGACGCGACTGACCAGGAACCCGAGCAGGGCCAGCAGCACGATGGCGTCGGCGACCAGGGCCAGCACCGCCAGCGGGGTGGCCACGCCGAGGAGGGTCATCGACGGCTGGGCATCTGCGCCAAGGCGCCGATCACCGGTCAGCTGCCGACGGTCGTCTGGGAGTTGAGGACCGTCTCGGTGCTCGTGATCACCGAGGTCCCGCAGACCGAGGCCGGTTGATTCCCGGTGGCGATGCAGATCGCGGCCGTGAGGAAGTTGGCATTCCCGACGATGTCGACGGTCACCTGGCTGTCCGGGTTGCTGAGGTCGGAGGCGATGTCCTTCCAGCTCAACCCCTGGAGCACCGCCGGGTCGTAGCTGGTCTGGTAGAGGACGAACCTCCCGGCGATGTAGAGGAAGGGGAAGCCGTTGGACGCCGTGTACGGGGGCTGGTCGTAGGTGGTGTAGATCTGCTCGACCTGGGAGCTCGGGGACTGCAGGGGATTGTCATTGCGGTCGTAGAGCTCGGTCGAGCTGAAGTCGATCGACTGGCTGCTGTAGCGGCTGTCGACGAAGGTGAAGGTGCTGGTGTCGGGGTCAACGTCGTTGCTCTCCGACGACATCTCCTTCAGTCCGGTGAAGGTGCCAAAGCGGGAGAGGGCCATGATCATGCTCCAGCGCTCGGCGGCGCAGTACGGGCAGTACTCGGCGCCGACGAAGATCACCTCGGGCTTGCCGCTCGAATCCTTGAGCACGGTGCTGCCGCTGAGCCGGCTCAGCTGACCGGGTTGGCCACCGTCCCCCACGTCGGTCAGGATCTTCAGACCGGGGTTGGTCACCGCCGCGAGCACGGACGCCGGCACGGGGGTGGGCGTCGACACCGCCTGGACGCCGCTGCCGGTGATCAGGAGAACGATGACGACGATCGCCGCCACCACGCCGGCCGCTCCCCCACCCAGCGCCGGCGGCCTCTGCCACCAGGGCCGGAGGGACGCGCCCGGGAACCGCCGCACCTGCCGCCGCCGCTGCTTCTTGGTCAGCGGGCGCCGGGCGGCCGGCGGCCGCGGCGAGGATCCGGTCCGCGACCGGGGTGGGACGGGCGATGGGCGGCTTGGTGGCATGCGTCTGGGGTCCGAGGGCTCGGGCGCGCAGGCTCCAAAGGCTGGATGGGAAGCAGGTCCATGGTACCGAACGCCCCTCCGGCAACCTCGGTTCGCATCTCCCGACAGCCTCCCCGGGGCTACTCCCCCCGCAGCCGCCTCCGGATCTCCACGAGACGCGCGGCGATGGCCGCTTCCGCTCCGCGCTCCCCCGGTTCGTAGTACCTGCGCCCGGCGAGCCGGTCCGGGAGATGCTGCTGCTCGGCCACCCCCCCCGGCTCGTCGTGCGCGTAGCGGTAGCCAGCCCCGAAGCCCATCGCCCGCCCCATCGCGGTGACCGCGTTGCGGAGATGGAGGGGCACCGGCTCGTGGAGGGTGTCGAGGACGTCCTGGCGGGCGGCGCCGTAGGCGCGGAGGGCGGAGTTGCTCTTCGGCGCCATGGCCAGGTAGAGGGTCGCCTCGGCCAGCGGCAGGTATCCCTCGGGCATGCCCACGAAGTGGGCGGCCTGCTGGGCGGCCATGGCCACCGAGAGCGCCCCGGGGTCGGCGAGCCCGATGTCCTCCGCGGCCAGCACCACCAGACGGCGGGCTACGAAGAGCGGGTCCTCCCCGGCCTCCAGCATCCGGGCCAGCCAGTAGATCCCGGCGTCCGGGTCCGAGCCCCGGATCGACTTGATGAAGGCGGAGATCAGCCAGTAGTGCTGGTCGCCCGCCTTGTCGTAGAGGAGGGCGGGCGACTGCAGGGCGCCCTCCACGTCGGTGATGCCGACCGTGGTGCCGCCCCGGCGCGACACCGCGACGACCGCCAGCTCCAGGGCGTCGAGGGCCACCCGGGCGTCGCCGCCCGCGAGCCCGACGAGCCGCGTCTCCGCGGCGGCCTCCAGGCCGACCTGGTGGCTCGCCAGGCCCCGCTCCCCGTCCTCCAGAGCGCGGCGGACCAGCACGCGCAGCGCCTCGGTGTCGAGGGCCTCCAGCCGCACTACGCGAGCCCGAGAGAGCAGCGCCGCGTTGACCTCGAAGCTCGGGTTCTCGGTGGTGGCCCCCAGGAGGTGGACGAGGCCGCTCTCCACATGGGGGAGCACCGCATCCTGCTGCGCCTTGTTGAACCGATGGATCTCGTCGATGAACAGGATGGTTGCCCGCCCCAGACGGCGGCGCTCGCGCGCCCGGGCCACGATCTGACGGAGGTCGGCGACCCCGGCGGCCACCGCGCTCACCGGCTCGAAGCTGGCCTGGGTGCGGGCCGCGAGCAGCATTGCCAGGGTCGTCTTGCCGCTGCCCGGAGGACCCCAGAGGATGAGGGACGGCAGCTGGTTCGCCTCGGCCGCCTCGCGGAGCACGCTGCCCGGCCCGATGACCGCCTCCTGGCCGACCAGCTCGTCCAGGCTGCGTGGCCGCATCCGGGTGGCCAGCGGCGCGGACGGCCCCACCGCCGCGGACGGCGGAGCCCCGGACGCGGGGGCCCAGGGTGGCTCCGCCCGCCGGCCCGCGCTCTCCGGCGCGGCCGCCCTCTCGCCTGGCCGACCGCCCTCCCCCCGGGCGTCTCCGAAGAGGTCGTCCTGGGGGGAGGGTCGATCGGTCATGTCATGGCAACGCTACGCCGCCGCGCACGGGCGCGGTGCCGGCGACCCGGTCACCTCCCGGATGGCGGCGCCTGCACGGGCGGGAGCTGGACCGCTGGTGCACCCGCGGCCGGGACGGCCCCGAGGACGCTCCGGATGGCCTGAGCGGCGCCCATCAGGGCGGAGGACTCAGCGGGGACGACGATCGTGGTGTTGTCGCTGTCGGCGAACTTGCTCAGGGTGTCGAGCTGGAGGATGGCGACCAGCGTGGGGTCGGGCGCCGCCTGCTTGATCGCCTGATAGACGTTGGTGATCGCCAGGGCACGCCCCTCGGCCTCCAGGATCGCCGCCTGCCGCGACCCCTCGGCTCGGAGGATCGTCGCCTGCCTCTCGCCCTCCGCCTGCTTGATGGCCGCCTGCCGGTTGCCCTCGGCGACGTTGATCGCCTGCTGCTGCTGACCCTCGGACTGGAGGATGCGGGCCCGCTTCTCCTGGTCAGCCTGCTTCTGCAGGGCCATCGCCTGGAGAATCTGGCCGGGGGGGCTGATGTCGACGATCTCGATCCGGTTGATCCTGATCCCCCACTTGTCGGTGACCTGCTCCATCTGCTGCTGCATCGCCGCGTTGATCTGCTCGCGCTGGGAGAGGGCGTCGTCGAGGGAGACGTTGCCGAAGGCGTTGCGCAGGGTGGTGCGGGCCTGTTGGTCGATGGCGATGAAGTAGTTGGAGACGTTGAAGAGCGCAGCCTTGGCGTCGATCACCTGGCTGAAGATGGTGGCGTTGACGGCGACGGCCACGTTGTCGCGGGTGATGACGTCCTGCCGGTCCCCGGTGCGGGGGGTCTCGCGCATGTCGACCCGAACGATCCGATCGAAGAACGGCCAGATCAAGGTGATGCCCGATCCCGCCTCTCGATGGTAGCGGCCGAATCGCGTGACCACTCCATTGAAGCCCTGCTGGACGAGGTTCACGGCGGTGCCGAGCCCGACCAGCAGGAGGACGACGACGACGGCCAGAGCTATGAGCACGCCCATCGGATCAGCTCCTCAGATGTCGGCCGGAGTCACCAGCGGAACCGGCCTATTGCAGACGAGGCGCGCCGCTGGCGCGCACCAAGAGGGTCGTGCCCCGCAACGCGGCGACGACCACCGGAGTCTCGGACGGGAGCGGCTCTGCCGCGTCGGTGATCGCAAGCCACCGCTCGTTGCCCAGCAGAGCATGCCCGGGGTGGTGCTCGTCACCGACGGTGTCGACGGTGACGGCATGAGCGCCGACCAGCCCGCCCGCTAGTCCCGGGAAACGGTAGGGGGCGGCAAGGCGCCCCTCCATCGCCCGCTTGAGCGTGGGTCGCACCGCGAAGACTCCTCCGACGGAGGCCACAGCCCCGGCGAGCACCTGCACGAAGAGGGGGAGACCGACGCCGGCGAGGACGGCGGCGACCGCGGCGCCCACTGCCACGAAGAGCAGGTAGAAGGCCTGGGTGTGAATCTCCCCGGCGGCGAGCAGGATCGCGGCCACCAGCCAGAAGATCCACCACTCCATTGTCGGCGAAGTGTAATCCTCCCGCCCCCCCCATCGGACCTCGCCGATCGCGCCTAGCCCCGTGCTCGAACCTCGATCAGAGTACGATCCGGGCATGAAGGGAGACCGGGTCGAGGTCGTGATCGACACCGGGGGTTCGGCGGAGACCTACGAGATCGTGGCCACCCGGGAGGGCCGCAAGGTCGAGGTGAACACCGCCCGCGGCGTGGTCGAGGTCAGTGAGGTCACCCGCTCCGGGCAGCCGATCCGCACCGGGCGCTTCATGGCCGCTCGGGTCATCGCCCTGGTCGAGCATCCCGCCGGTGATGACGCCGCCCCCTCGGAGGGCGGGACCCGGCGGCGGCAGGCACGGACGGAGCAGGCCGAGACGCTCCTCTGACGGGCGGACGTAAACTCGCCGCTGCGGCGTCTCCGCCGCCAGGAGGGTGTTGCCCGTGACCACCGTCACCGAGATCTTCGACGAGATCAACAGCCGTCTCACCGACCCGGCCAAGGTCGGCAGCACCAACGCCGCCTACCAATTCGACCTGGGCGGCGAGGACGGTGGTCCCTACCACATTGTGCTCAGGGACGGGACGGGCGAGGCCGGGCCCGGGTTCGCCGAGAACCCCAACACGACGATCTCGATGTCGGCCAGCGACTTCGTGGGCCTGGCCACCGGCAAGCTCGACCCGACCATGGCCTTCATGACCGGGAAGCTGAAGGTGCGGGGCGACATGGCCCTCGCCATGAAGCTCCAGAACCTGCTCCGCTAGCCGCCTCAGGCCTGCCACTCGACGCGCGCAGCCCCAGGACTCGTCCCGGATGCCGATACCCGCACCCGACCGGACCCGGCCGCTCCGCTTCGATTACGACGAGCCCCGGCGCGCCCTCCTTGTCGAGTGGGCCGACGGGACCGTCCACCGCATCCCCTTCGCCGCGCTGCGACGCGCCTGTCCCTGCGCGGTCTGCGCCGGTGAGCTGGGGCTTCCCGGGCGCTTCGCCGCCGACCCGGAGCTGGGGGCCGGTGAGGACGAGCTCGCCGACATCGGCCTGGTGGGCGCGTACGGGCTCAACGCCATCTGGGCAGACGGCCACTCGACGGGCATCTATACCTTCGAGCGGCTGCGCGAACTGGGGGAACGGAGCGGAGTGCCCTAGGCCGCTTGATGGGGGGCCGGCCTCCTCCCCTCCCCTGCTCACTGCACTCGAGGGGCAGGTCCTTCTTCCGGCGCTCAACCGGCCCGAGGCGATGAACCTCCTGACCTCGGAGGTGCTGGTCGCGCTCGGTCGGGCCCTGGGCGAGGATGCCGCCGAGCCTGGGGTTCGGGCCGTGAGGGCCTGGCCACCATGCTGACGAACCGAGCCCCCCCAGGTTCCGCGGACGCCAGGGTGATCGGAGGGTCGCGGTATACTCGGCGGCGCGCGGGAGTAGCTCAGTGGTAGAGCACTACCTTGCCAAGGTAGGGGTCACGGGTTCGAGCCCCGCCTCCCGCTCCAGGGCCCCGGAGGCGAGTTCAGCTGAGACCGCCGAGGCCAATCACCAACAGCTTGCTCAGCAACCAGCACACTATCTACTCCTGGGTTGGTCGGTGGAGCCGGGGGTTGAGTCCACCGGATGATCCACTACGACGCCAGATCCTGGATGCTTTCGAATCCAGCAGGCCATGTCTCAGCAGACCCTGGCGCTCCATCCAACTGAGACATCATGGCGCCTGTCGTGGCGTTGTAGACGACCATGATCCATGGGCTGGGACTGCTGGCGAACTCCTCGCAACAGAAGCTTCCGGACACGGCCACCAGCCACACATCTTGGGTAGGGGCGGTGGGTGAAAGCCCTGGTCCTGCGGTTTCCCCGGGGAGGAGCAAGGGCGTGGGAAATGGGCCCACCTGCCGGGCCTCGATCGATGGTACCGCCGCAACGGGGTTCGATACGCCAATCGCGACAGCGTTAGCGTAGGCTTCGGCGAACGCCCATGTCGTCAGCTTACTCTCCTCGCGCGCGGTGTCACTAACGAGACCCCTCGCAGCAGCTTCGGCGGCCGTCCGAGAGAAGAGTGGGGTAATCGCGCTTGCGGCAGGCGAGGGGGAGCCGGATGCCGCGCCGGGGCCCGAGCCCTCCTGGCTGCCACTCCGCGGGGAGGGGCCGGGCCTGGTGACCAGGATGGCCGATGTGAGCGCCGCCGCGACCACCACTATTGTCGCGGTCGCGCCAAGAATCGACCGAAAGCGGGATCGGTGCATGCTCAGTCCTCTACGTTCCCTGGTTGTTTGCCCAGTAGCTGCTCGAGTACTCCGCTCCATTGAAACAGTATGGAGCCGTGTTGCCATACAATCCGCACGGGTAAGCGACGTAGTAGCTGGAAAAGAAGTTCGAGCTCCACCCGCCACTCGGATTCTCCCAATACAGGGGAGTGTCATTGAACGTGGCCGCAGAGGTCGAGTAGCTCGGCGCAGAAGTACTCTCAAGACCAACCATTCCCTGGCAGGTCCCGTTGCTCAACCCAACCGGACTGTACTGAATCACTCCATCAATGTATATTGAGTATTGGCCGCCGCCATCCCAGATGAGCGCGTAGACGTTCTCAGATCCGTTCTCGGACTGGCTCGACACGAAGTGACCATAATAGTGCCCGCCCACAGTCCAACCATAGTAGAAACCGTACTCGGCTTGGTCGTTATACCCCCCGTACGTCAAGCCCACCTCGACGCCACCGCCAGCGGCGCAGGGCGAGCCTGTGAACGCCCAGAGCGATTCGTTTATGTGGCCGTCACTTGGCCAGTATGCGCTGTAGAGTTCTGCGTTGTTGAACTCGGCTTCATCGGCGATTTGAGTGACTCCGGTCAGACAGGCCACGGAGAAGTCGCCAAGCCGCGCTCCGCCAGTTGGGCCACAGGTTCCACTGTAACCTCCGGATGCATCGCCCAGCACCGGTGCCGCCAGGAGTGCGGCGACCGCCAACACTGCAGCCAGGGCGTACCGCCGCCCAACCCGTCTCCCGGTTCCCGTCGTCTTACACTGCGCTGCCACTCCCGCCGGACCTCCCATCAACCGCATCACCCTGGGGGATCGCTCATCTCTCCTCAGTCACCACCCATCAGCGTCCCACAACAAGAAAGGATCACCCACGTGAATTAGCTCTGCAATCCCCCAGTGGGGGAGAATGGCGAGGGTTTCCCCCACTCTGGGGGAGGGCCGATGCGAACACGGAGCTCGGTGCGACCATGCACCCCCAGCTTGCGGAAGGTGCTGGCGAGGTGGCTCTTCACCGTCTCCCTGCCCAGGTTCAGGGCCCTCCCGATCTCCACGTTGGTGTGGCCGGCCATCACGAGACAGACAACGCGGAGCTCTTGGCGGGTTAGATCAGCCCCGGCGGCGTTAGGACGCGCGGTTTCCGCGTGCGAGCGGGCGGCGCGAGCGAGCGCGGCGCACTCAGCCGCAAGGCTGGACAGCTCGCCGGTTGCCTGGCGGAGGACTACGCTGAGCCTACCGAAGCGACACCCCAAGTCCTCGGCCGACCAGGCCAACGCCGCCAGGGAGAGGGCATCCCGCGAGCCCGTGGTCACGCCCGTCTGGCGGGCTCGCCCGATCAGCGGCTGGGCACTCTCGACCTCACCCATCGCCCCTGGAGCCTCCCACACTTCGGGGCCACCTGGATACACCCCGACGTACCGGCTTTTGGAAGCAAACGTCTGCCGGCGGGGATGCACTCGCACTAGAGCAGAGCCGTCGTTTCGCCGCCGCCATAGTGTCCCAGTCGCCGCAATCGCCTAACTTGAAATCCTGCCTGCGCCTGGCCTCGTTCTTCTCGATTCCTGTCGGGTCACCGTCGAATGTGGCTCGCCAGTCCTCGAAGTAGACCCAAGGTAGCGGGCTCGAGCGCCAGAGTGACGCGATCCCAATCTGGATCACGTCGAACTGAGTGAGGTACCTTGCCAAGGTGGGGGTCACGGGTTCGAGCCCCGCCTCCCGCTCCAACTTGCAGCGGTTGCGCACTCGTCGCTGCTCAACGAGCGTGCCCAGCGACATGTGCCTGGGGCGTCGGTCGGCGGTTCGCGCGGCTGTTAGCGTCGGCCGGACAGGTGGCGTCGTAGGCGCACCAGGATCCGAACCATCTCCTCGGTCACCTCGTCAGCCGAGGCACGCGGATTGTTGTAGACGATGTACTCCTTCGCCACCAGCACCGCGAGGTAATCCACCAGGGCGCCCTCTTCGTCCTTGACGAAGAGGTAATCGGGATGGGCTTCGTTGTAGAGGACCACGCCCGCCTCCGCATCGAAGCGGCTCCGCCCTGACCCTGGCGTGGGGTCCGGCGCGATTGTCGGCAAGCTGGTGCTTCGCCGCCGGTCGGGCCGCGCCTGCGGAAGTGGTGCGTCCTCACCTGCAGGCCTCCGATCGAGCTCGTCGAGGTCAGGCGGCTCCGGTGGATGCGGATTTCCGTCGCCGTCCACGGAGCCGAGTGGCACCTCAACCCCCACCATTGTGGGCAGCTCCTCAGGCAAGGGCTCGAAGAGGCCGCCGGAGCCAGGTTCGTCGCCGATCGGCGCTCGCATTGGGTTATCCAGGTCGGCGAGCTCCTTGAGCACCCTCCCGAAGATCCGCCGGATCACGTCCGAGACGCGCGCGGCGATAACCTCGTCCACCTCTCGCGCAACACGCTCAACCGCGCGCTGCACCGCGGGTTCCACCCGTTTGACGGCATCAAGGAACACCGGGAACGCATCGCGGTCACGGAGGATTGCGCGACGTCCAGCCGCCTGGGCCAACGCGTCGAACGCGATCTGCCCTGACACCTGGTCCGTGTCCCACGGCGGTCGATCGAACTCCTCCAGCTCGCAGATGTCGTCGATGATGGTGGTGCCGCCTCTGCCCACCACTGCCACTCGCCTCAGGCGGTCGGATCGAGGAGCGACGTACAGGCCGAACTCCAGACGTCCCCATAGGGTGCTGAAGGGGGGCAGCTCGAGGCGCACGCCGTCAGGTCGCTCTGGCGTGACCACTTCGGCCGTCTTGCCCTCGATGACCTCGATCCCATAATCGCCCCGGGCAAGGGCCGCAGCCCGGCGGCGGCGGAGGTAATCGGTCACCTTGCGCGCGGTCAGGACCCGGAGGACATCCGGGTCGAGATCGGTGATGTAGACGGTGGTACCGGGAAGGTCTCGAGCGTGACGGCGATCGTCAGCCTCCAGGGTGGCGATGGCCTCGCCCCGCACCAGCCGCAAGGCATGCGTGGCCGCCTGACCCAGAGGTCTCGTGACGATGTCACAACGTCCGCCCAACTGCTGGAAGGCGAGGATGCCGATGGCCTTCTCCCCGATGGTGCGTGGATCGCCGGCCTTCGATGAGTCGAAGAGGTTGCGCGCGATCTGGCGCAACTGATCCAGGTCCATGCCCCGCCCGTCGTCGGCCACGGCGATCACCGGGCGCCGGCCGCGACGGCGCAAGACGACGCGGATCCGGCTGCCGGTCAGACCCGCCTCCGCATACTCATCAGCGGCGTTGGAGACGAACTCATTCAGGGCGTCCTTCGGATCCTGGTATGCCTGCCCGGTGACCAGGACGGCCTTGGCCAGGTCACCGATCCTGAGCCGGACCTTCTCAGCTGGCATGGCTGCGGCGAGCGCATGGTGGGTCTGCGATGCGCAGGGCAAGCATCGGAACGCATCGTAGCCGGTGAATGGGCGCTGGTTTCCACGAGCCGCCGGTGCCCTCGGCGTTCTGGCCCACGAGGCCGACGCCGCCTACGCTCGCGCCGGGTCCAGCGGCCCAGCGGCGCGAATGGCCCGCGGTCGGCGGGTGACAGCAGCGCGTCCATGAGGCCAGGGGAACGGGTGACGCTACGCGTCAGCGCGGGGTGCTACGCCTCCGCCGGTGGTATATACTAGTGATCTAGATCGCTATTCCAGGAGATCCCCACGTCCGACACCGGCATCGCCAAGCTCTTTCGCAATGGGCGGAGCCAGGCGGTTCGCCTGCCACAGCAGTTCCGCTTCAGCGGTGACCAGGTCCGGGTCCGCCGCGTGGGAAGCGGCGTCATCCTCGAACCGATCCTGAGCCCCGAGAGCTGGTTCGCAGAGCTCGACCGCTTCGGACCGGAGCCGTTCATGGTCGAGGGTCGCGATCAGCCGCCCACGCCACCGGGCGGCGACCTCCTGTGAATTACCTGCTCGATACGAACGCCTGCATCGCCCTCATCAACGGGAAGCCCGCTGGGGTTCGGCCACGGTTCGAAGAGGCGAGCCAGGTCGGTGCCCAGATCTCGACATCATCCGTGGTCATGTTCGAACTCTGGTACGGCGTGGCCAAGAGCACGCGACCCGAAGTCAACGCCGATCGGCTGGCCGCGTTCCTGGCTGGGCCCATCGACATCATCGACTTTGATGACGGCGACGCGCAGGTGGCCGGACAGGTCCGCGCCTCTTTAGAGGCAGTGGAAAACCCGATCGGCGCCTACGACGTCTTGATCGGCAGCCAGGCGCTCCGGCGGGGCACTACCCTGGTGACGGCCAATGCCGGGGAATTCCGCCGTATCAGTGGCCTCACCTGGGAGGACTGGGGCACGTGACGCACCATCGCCGGCCTCGGCGACGGCGCAGCTCACGACCCCAACCTTTGTCGGGACCACCGTGAACCGAGGCCTCATGCGGGTTACGACTTGTGAAATGAAGGTCTGCTGGAGGCCTCAGGAGTCCTCCCGAATTCGGATCGGATCGAAAACCTCCACCCTTATTGCCAAGGTAGGGGTCACGGGTTCGAGCCCCGCCTCCCGCTCCACGATCGGTTTCGCGCCGCGTCGAAGCTGGTACGGTCTGCGTCGACCGACGTTGAGGTTGGGAAAGTGGGGGGCTCTCAGGCCTCCGGGATCTCGCGGCCGAACGCCTCCAAGGTGATCGCGTCGGGCTCGGGGCCGCCGCGACGGCCGGTGTCCAGACCGTCGATCGCGACCATCTTGTCAGCCGACAACTCAAAGTCGAAAACGTCGATGTTCTCTGCGATGCGGCTGGGCTTGGTGGACTTCGGGATGACCGAGCGCCCGTGCTGTAGGCCCTAGCGCAGCATGACTTGGGCTGGGGTCTTGCCGTGGTCCCTGGCGATCCCACCGATGACCGGGTCCTCGAGAGTGCTGCCGTGGCTACCGTCACGGTAGAAAGTGATGCCGCCAATCGGTGACCAAGCCTGGGTGAGGATGCCGTGCTCGACGCCGAAGTCCTGCACCTGTCGCTGCGCGAAGTAGGGGTGGACCTCGATCTGGTTGACCGCTGGTACCACCGTCGCGCGTTCGAGGAGCGTCGTGAGGTGTTCGACCATGAAGTTGCTGACCCCGATCGCACGGACCCTGCCGCCATCGAGCAGCGTCTCCAGAGCACGATAGGCCTCGAGCGTGCGGCCGAATGCCGAAGGCAGGGCCTGGTGCAGAATCAGCAGGTCGATCTGGTCGACGCCGAGCTTGCGGGCGCTCTTCTCGAAGGCGTGCAGCGTCTCGTCGTATCCGTAGTCGCTGATCCAGACCTTCGTCTCCAGGAAGACCTCCGACCGGTCCACGTCGGAGCTGTGGACCGCCTCGCCGACCTGGCGCTCGTTGCCGTAAGCCGCCGCGGTGTCGACGTGCCGGTACCCGGCGCCGAGTGCGCTGCGGACGGCGTCCCGGGTCTCGTCCGGGGGGGTCTGGAAGACCCCCAGACCGAGAGCGGGCATCTCGACGCCGTTGTTGAGTCTGATGGCTTCCATCTCCTGCCGCTCCGTTGACTGTGGTTTCGGCTCGAGTTCGCTGCTCCCTTGGGAGCGGATCATCCCCCTTCGAGCGCGTGGGCTGAGGTGGTCACCGACCTGGCCGTCTCAGCAGGCCGCGTCTTAGAGCCAGCGGTAGCTCCTTCCCCAAGCAGATTCGACCCTCTT
>Ga0187856_1000181_pt1 | contig 60550 bp, 55 predicted proteins | sample June2016WEW_8_40_FD_132443 | JGI IMG/M metagenome (GOLD analysis project Ga0187856, IMG submission 132443) | Peatland microbial communities from SPRUCE experiment site at the Marcell Experimental Forest, Minnesota, USA - June2016WEW_8_40 | ecosystem: Environmental > Terrestrial > Soil > Wetlands... | reverse complement strand
GGTTCGGGGTGTGGGATTTGGGCGGGCCTGATCTGTTGATGATGTTCTACGGGGTCCGTGGTGAAGGGTGCCGTTGTACCATCTGGCGTGATGGTAAGGTGACGGTAGTTGAAATATAGGGGGTGATCTTGTGAGTTGGGGGTTTGACTGGCTTCTGTCTTTCGTCAATGGGTTCTGGTCGGTCATAGTTCAAGTAATCCAATGGTTCGTGCAAGGTAGCATCTACGCGGTAGAGGCCGGGCTTTACTTCGCGTGGGACGGCATTTTGACGGTGATCGCGGGTCTTGTGTCCGGTATCAATCTCGGCAATTTGGCGACGGAAACGGCGGCGGCTTGGGGGCTGCTGCCTTCTCAGGTGGCGTATCTGATAAGCTCGACGGGGATCGCTAACGGCTTGGGGATGATCGGAACGGGGATCGGTATACGCATGCTGTTGAATCTGATCCCTGCCGCTTTCACCCGGCTATAGGGGGTATCATGAACGATCTGTGGTTTAACGGGCTTTCGATGAATGACGTGTGGTTTCGGGGGTTCTTCAAGGGGGTCTTGTACTGCGCGGGTATCTTCTTCTTGTCTTTCATCCTGGGGGTAGTTGAAAAGCGCGTGGTGGCTCAGCTTGAAAAGCGGGGCTGCGATTGTTCCCGTTTTCTTACCAAAAAAGAGAGAGAACGGCGGGCGGCTTTTGCGGATCGGGAAAGGGTGAGTGGGCCGCGTGGGTAGAATTTGGTAAGAATGGGGGTGTGAGATGATCACGTGTATTACTGGTACTCCTGGCGGCGGCAAGTCGTATGCTGCTACGCTCCTTATGATCGATCTGCTTAAGAAGGGGCGCAAGGTCTATACCAATATGGATGGGCTGAATGATGAGGGTTGCCGGATGGCTATATACCTTGTCTCGGGTATTGAGCGTGAAAAGCTTGATTCCCAGCTTGTCTACATGACGCGTGAACAGACTCTTACCTTCTGGACGTTCGTTGACATAGGCTCGGTGATCATAGTTGATGAGGTGCATAAGCTCTGGTCATCGAGGACCTATGCGTCGGAGTCAAACAAGGCGTTTGCTGAATGGTGCTCTACTCATCGTCATCATGGACATGATGTGATCCTGATCACTCAGGCGCTTGACAAGCTCGACGGCCATGTGCGGTCCCTGATCGAGTGGACGCACCGTTGCAGAAAGGTAAACTTCATCGGGAAGATGGTCAAGAGGTCTTATCTTGAGTACGTGTACTCTGAGGATGACGAAAGGAATTGTCTTTCGAGGAAACGTAAAACCTATAATCCGGTGATCTTCCGTTGTTATCAGTCCTACGTTGCCAAGGACATCAAAGAGAAGGGGATAGGCAAGGCGACAAATATTCTGAGACATCCGATTTTCTACTTTATCCCTGTCATCATGGGTATTTTCGTCTATCTCCTTTTGAAAACTCCGGCTATTCACGGTGATATGTTCGGTACTAAGGCTCATGCTGCCGCTTTCGAGAAGGGGCGTCAAAAGGTGGCGTCTTCGGCTGCTCCTGTGAGTCTGAACGCGTCGCCTAACGGGTTTTATAAAGGCGGTAAATGGGTCTCCTTGCCTGCAAAGATCACGGATAAGGGTTTTGTGCCGGTGGGGTCGGAAAAAGAGCACGGGGCGGCTCCTGAGGGGGCCGGTGTGCCTCCTTCGGGTGCTTATCGTCCGCCGGCGACGGTTGACAAGAAGGGGTCCGTTTGGACGTTCACGGACAGTACAGGCCGGGTGGTGGGTACTGTCGTCTTCTCCGATGGCGTGAGCGCTGCCGCTCCTCCGGCTTCCCGCGCGGACGCAGGAGCACGGGAGCCGGGGGGCGGCGCGGAATAAACTGGTAAGGATGGGTTGCGGTGAACGATTCTTTCTGGCAGGGGTTCGCCTCGGGCATGGATGAGAAGGTTTTCCATAGAAGCAAGCGAGCGCCAATGGTTTCAAGCGAGCGGTCGCGGCCTCTGGCCGAAGGCCCGCGCGATGCTTCTTGTGGGAAACCTTCGAGGGGTGCGCCTGGGTGGTGGCCCGTGGGCTTGTTAATTAACACATATCTCAACACTCTTATTTTGTCTAGTTCATAATACTACTGTATGAACCATCAGTTACCGCTTAAACTCGGCAATTAGAGAATGAAGGGCCTGTTTGCTCTTACACCTACCAAACCTTGTATAGGCCGGTTACACGAGGGCGGCATCCACGCCCAGAAGGCATGGGCATACTGGTTCCAATAACTGGCAATGGCAAATCTGGAAAACGTCCTTGGCCGGGGAGACTGTGTCGTTTTGTAATACTATTGTCAAAATTCTTTAGTGTAAAGCTACATGCTTCAGGGTTCTCACACCCTGATCTGCCCCCCGTCCTCTTCTGGAGGACTTGGAGGACTTTAAGGAGCAGCTACGGTCTGCTGGTAGCGAACTCAAGTAGGTCTCCCCAAGAAACATATATATTTCTCTTTTTTCCCATTTCCTCAGCGAGAATGCTATGGAGTTCTGCAATAGCCTGAAAATCGCCCAGCTCGAAGATGTTCTGATCGTCGCACATGCCGCGTACTCGTTGGAAAGATGCGTTAAACCGGTAAGATTCTGCAAGATGGATGAAATCGAGAATTTCGTGATAGTTCTCTCTCATGACAGTCATATTAATGGTGACAGAACTGAAGGAATCTCTGTTCTCCTCTATGAGCGAGAAGCTTCTCAAGAGTTGCTCCCATTTCCCCCCCCTTCGAATCTTCTCATAGGTGCCTTTTGTTGCCCCATCAACGGACACGAGCAGGATGCCAAACTTCTGATGCTTTACCTGTTCCCAGTACTTCGGCATGAGGAGACCGTTCGTTACCAAGTCAATTTTCAGATTAGGATTATTCCCACGAAAGTTTGTCAGTAACCCTCTTGTGTCCGGTCTTGCGAAGGGATCTCCCATACCTGACATAACAATTCTTCTTGCGGTTGCGAGATGCTTCATAATATCATCTGCCGTTTTTTTCATTAGACCGGGGTCGTCCACCAGGCTATCTTTCACACACATAATGCAGGAAAGGTTGCAAACGGTGGAGTTAGAAAGCGTAAAGGATGTGGGAGAAGACTCAAGACAGACCTTTTGGAGTCCGATTTCATTAATGAGTGGAGGAGTTAAATAATCAAAACAATTGAGATTCTTATAGTCAATGGGCTTCTTGTCATGTCTATATTTAGAAAGAATTGGGCAAACGGGATTACAGATCTTCTGCCATTTTCCAGCGTACATTTTTTCTCTTATGACCATAGCTTCATCACTGTTCCAAATGTCGTCTATAGACTTGTCCTTTATATTCCCGATGCTTGTCTTTATCCATGCGGGACAGCATGTGTAAACGGAACCATCGGTGGTAAACTCCATAGAATAGAAAGGGTAAAGGCATAAGAGGCCTTCAGAATGTTCAATAGTCTTATCGTATAGGCGATTCTTGTCTTCTACGTTAGATATACACGAAGCACATGGCTCTCGCGTGAATGCTGCATGTAGCTTTCTGGCTAGTGGTTCTAAAGACGTCCCAACTATCATCTGCTTTAGGAGGTCTTTCACGTCGCCTCTCCGACTACGTCGAATGAGGTTGAGAAAACGCCTATTAAGAATCCCTGATATCGGGTTCGGTGCAAGCACTTTATCTCTTATCCTGTAATACGTAGTGAGGGCTTTCCAGCCGTTAGAGTTATAGATTTTTTGTAGAGCTTCTTCTTTCAGAGCCAGCTGATGTTCAATTTCCCTCGCACGAAGCAATCCCTGAGGACCTGCGGGTTCTTCTTCGAGATCCGCTACGTGCTCATCTTTTTGACGAAGCACCTCACTTGGGCTGGTAGCCCGAAAAGCATTTGTGGCTTCTTCTATGGACAACTCTTTGACGAGTGGATTCGTAGGGATGAGACGCTTTATTCTTGCCTTAACCTTCTCCGGAGCATTCTGCAGCGCGGAGCGAACGATACATTGAGCATAGACCATGATTTCAGGAGTATCACAATTCATACAGACATTCCCAGATCCGCCCTCACTGCTTTGATACTTCAAATACTTGCGAGCTGCCCGGAACATCTCATTATTCCAGACTTCAGCAAACGTTTTGCCATCCAACGAACCAAAATCATCTGCCTCCCTCATAATACCGCAGCAAGGAGAAACCGATCCGTTCGCATTTATGGCGGTCAAGAGATAGTGCCAATCACACCCTTTGTAATGCTGGCTAGACAGAAACTCCATCCGCTCTTCCACACTTTGCGTCACAATCTCTTGCACCCCAGTCTTTTCAGCTCCCTTTGTCTTCTTGTATCTGTCCATAACATATTCATCGAGGGACGAGAGCCATTCAGGAAAATTAACCAAGTCAACGTACGGGGCACTGGGCCGCAAATCAACCCCTATTTTTCTTGCATATTTCCTTGCTTCTGATAACTCGTTTTCGTTAAAGGAAAAAACAAGAAATTGCCAGTCGATGTAAGGGTTGGATTTTCTCAATTCTTTTTTTGCTTTTGCGAAACGTTCCATATTCAATAATGCCAAAGCCAGATTTCCTCCGACACGGTACTTAGTGTAGGTTGCCTGACTCATTCCGTCTATCGATACAGTCAAGACGTCGAGGCCGCTTTTGATAAGACTCAAAATAGTAGCATCTGATATCGCCATAGAAAGATTGGAGCTGACACGCACCTCGTCAACTCCACAGCCCTTCAGGATGCTCACCATGTCGGCGAGGTGTGTATTAAACAGGGGCTCACCCCAATTAAATAAATCGACACGGAAAAGGTACCGCCCCATTTCGTCAACAATTTTTTGAAATAGGTCCATTTGCATTATCGTACGAGTCCGCACAGGTGGCGAAAACGAATTCACGCAGCACGAACACCTGAGATGACAGACGGATGAGGGATCAAGCACGAGGCTTATCGGGTAGCTTATCGGAGTCTCAACCCCGGCGTGTTGCTCCAATAGCGCAAGAAGGAGATTTTCGTACTTGTCTTTCGGCTTCATTCACACATCTTAAGAATCCCAAAGGACCCAAGCGTTGTGACGATTAAATCTCTTATCATATCATCCATTCTATCGCCACCCCACATAAAGTCAAGAGAATTCACCGCAATAATCAGAGGAGAGGGATTTTACCCGTCACCGACCGTCGTTTGACCCAGTGCTTTTTGTGTAACGCCGCGTGTTTTGGAAGATTCTCCATGGAGTGAAAAAAGAGTTGACATGAAAGTAGGACATATGTACTATTATGGAATGGGCGTGTGAGAGGGTGCGTAGAATACGATAACAGGGGAAACAGTGGCACTGGTGTTAGCAAAAAGCATAGTATGGTGTGCAGAGTGTGGCGAGGAAGCTGAGCAGAGGAGATAAGTAAAGAGGACATATGTTCTATTTATCGGTACAAGAGAGCTTGAGAAAATGCAGGCCGGAGAGGGTCCGGCACAGCCATGTTGCCCACGGACGTATTGACAGACCTGAATATTGTTCGTATCCTTGTCGAAAAACGGCAGGGGGCAAAGATGGCGGGTCACATAAGGGCAAAGGGGAAATGTCCAGTGTGCGGTAAGCCTTTCATTGAAATTCAGAAATTAGGCTTTATATGTCTGGAACATCAGACGGTGCCGAAACGCTTTTACGTTGATTTACCCTGGCAGGGGGCAAGAATCAGGGTTTTTAGCGATACAACCGGGCAGGTTCTTGACTCATACGATAGGGCCGACAAACTGAGCGACCGCATTGGAGAGGAGCTTGAGGACCACACTTTCGACCCTTCCCGCTATGTAACTGCTGAAGCATCCAAGTTTTACGCTGAAAATCTTCTGATGCGGTTCGAAAAAGACAAGATAGGTGGCATGCCCCCAGTTATCAGAAAGACTATCGGCGTATGGTTCGGATCGCGAAAGAGTTCTTCAAGAAACAGGATGTAAGGGAGATTCGGAAGGCCAATATCATCGACTTCGAAAAGGACTGCGAGAAAAAGTTCTCTTGGAAGGCTAAGACCCTCAAAAACAACCTGGATGTGTTCAAGGTCTTCATGAACTATCTAAAGAATGACCTGGAGATAATCGTCAAGGTGCCTAAATTCCCGGAGATCGATGTCCCTATCCCGTCCATCAGGTGGATTCGGTCAGAGGATCAGGTAAAACTTTATGAGGTGGTGCCGGAAGGGGATAGGCCCATTATCGGCTTTCTCATGTTGCACGGGTGCCGTCCTGGGGAGGCACGCGCGATTAACTGCAAGGACGTGTGCTTGGATACACAGTCGATAACGTGTCATGCGACGTTCTCAAAAAATGTCTACCGGGAGAGACGCAAGGGAAGGAAGTCAAAACCCTACATCATAGCTATTCATCCTGAAATGTGGGCTTGGATAGAGGATAGGGTAAAGACCGCACACCCGGAAGCATTTCTTTTCGCAAATCCGAGGACGGGCACGTTCTACAGCATGCAGGCAATTCAGGGGCTATGGGATAACGTTCGTGCGGCGGCAAAGATCACCGGGTTACGCCTTTATGATGCATCGCGGCATAGTTTCGCTTCGCAACTCGCGAATCAGAACGTACCGACTCATAAAATAAGCTGGCTCCTGGGTCACAGTACGACAAAAATGTCCGAGAAGTACACTCACCGTGATCTTGAAAGTCTCCGGGCGGACGTGTCCAAGATGTCACTGAAGAAGGGACAGGCTGTCACCAGACTGTCACCGAGGGATAAAGGCGATGGGAAAAGCCTTTAATATTCATGGTGTTATGGAGATGGCGGGATTCGAACCCGCGACCCCCTCGTTGCGAACGAGGTGCTCTCCCACTGAGCTACACCCCCAATCCTCATATCCTATTTCATAAATTCGCTCAGGTCAAGCGTTCTCATAAAGGCGCCGAGCTCCTCCTTTACTTCCGGGTGCCGCAGACCGAGGTAAAGGTTTGCTTTCAAGAACCCCACCTTGTTCCCCGCGTCGAAGCGGATCCCCTCGTATTGCAGACCAAGAAACCGCGTGACGCCGAGGAGGCGCCTTATGGCGTCCGTGAGCTGTATTTCTCCCCCGACCCCTGCCTGTGTATCAGCAAGGACAGCGAATATCTCGGGCGGAAGCACGTACCGGCCGATTATGGCAAGGTCGCTCGGGGCGCTCCCGATGGCCGGCTTCTCCACCATGTCCTTTATTTCATAGAGCCTCTCCCTTATCCGTACAGGTCTTATGATGCCGTACTGGGAGACATGCTCCTTCGGCACGGCCTGCACGGCTATTACGGGATTCCCGTATTCATTGAAGACATCGAGGAGCTGCCCGATGCAGGGCCTCGGCGCGATGATGAGATCGTCGGGCAGAAGCACGGCGAAGGGCTCATTATTGATGAGGCTTCGTGCACAGAGGACGGCGTGGCCGAGGCCCATCGGGTACGACTGCCTCACTGCGACAATGCGGACCATGCTTGACAGCCTTTTCACCATATCGAGGAGATCGTCTTTTTTCTTTTTCTCGAGGAAGAGCTCCAGTTCGGTGAAGCTGTCGAAGTGATCTTCTATGGAGCCTTTTTCCCGCCCGGTAATGAGGATGACCTCTTCTATGCCCGACTCGACTATCTCCTCTACGATGAACTGTATGAGGGGTTTGTCGACGACGGGAAGCAGTTCTTTCGGCACAGCCTTTGTTGCGGGGAGCATCCTCGTGCCAAACCCCCCCGCCGGGATAATGGCCTTTCTCACCTTGTGCATGCTAGATCCCCAGGATGTTCTTGATGGTGTCTTTGAGTTCCCGCATATCTGCCGATTTTACCACGTATGCGTCCGAAACCCAGCTTGAGAAATCCTGCTTGAACTCTCCGTAGGCAGAGCAAAGGATCACACGTTGCTCCTTGTTCAGCTTCTTGATCTCGTTGAGTGTCTGAATGCCGTCCATGCCGGGCATCTTTATATCGAGCACGACGAGGTCGAAGCGGCCGGTTTTGAGCACCTCCAGCGCATCAAAGCCGTTTGAGGCAAGACCTATGGAATATCCCTCCTCCTCTAGCTCTTCTTTGAAGAGAAGCCTTATATGCTCTTCGTCGTCCACCAGCAGGATCTTTATTTGTTCCATGACCTCTCACCCCTCCTTGGTTGATCTGCTTTGGGAGGGGAGATACACGACAAAACTGGCCCCCTCTCCAGGTTTATTCTTTACTTCAATGTCGCCCCCGTGATGCATGACGATCTTGTTGGAAATGGCGAGACCCAGTCCGATCCCCTTTTCTTTGGTCGTGAAGAAAGGATTAAAAATATTATCCAGAAGAACCGGGCTTATGCCCCCCCCGCTATCTTTAATCGATATGGCAAGAAACGGCTTCTCTTCGGAGGTCGTCTGTTCCGTGCTGATCGTGATGGTCCCTTTCCCGTGCATGGCCTCGAAGGAGTTCATGAGGATGTTGATAAAGACCTGCTTGATCTGCTGCACGTCGCCTCGCGCGAACAGCAGGTGGGGGTCGTATTTTTTTATGATTTTGATGTGGACCCAACTCTTGTCCGAGGCGAGGAGATAAAGGAGCTCATCCAGAAGGTTATTGATATCACAAAGCTCAAACAGGATCGGCGCTTCTTTGACGTAGTTGAGTATCTCGTTAAGGATCGACTCGAGCCTGGCGACCTCTTTTGTGATAATGTTGACATACCTGCCTTCGTTTTCGTCAAGACGGGCGGTTTTCGCGAGCCTTTTTGTGAAGCCGCCGATAACCACAAGAGGGTTCCTTATCTCATGGGCGATGTCTGCCGTCATCTCTCCAAGACTGCGCATCTTTTCATTTTCGATCAGCCGCCTCTGCGCATCGCCCAGCTCGCGCAGGACGTCTCGCAGCTTGATGTTGAGAAGCACATTTTCAAGACCGCTGGAGATATAGTTCGCGATCATGTTGAGGAGATACCGGTCTTCCTGGTCATCGGGGATATCCTTCTGCTCCTGTTTAAAACAGAGGGTAATCGTTCCGAGCATGCGGTCTTTTGCCACGATGGGCACGGCAAAGAGAAAGAGAAACGGCGTACTGCTTCCTTCCTCGATTCCGGCGTCTGCGCGGAAGATCGGCCGGCCCAGCCGCAGCACTTCGTTCTCGATGTCAAGGACCTGCCCCTCCATCGAGGATGCTATCGCCCCGGAAGTGAACCTTTGCCCGTTGAATTTGATGAAGGCGGGATCGAGCTTGATCGTGGCGAACCAGGCGTTGAGGGTCTTGGCGGTGATGAGCGCGATATTTTCAAGGATTGCGTGGGGCTCCATGGTCGAAGTAAGGATGCGGCCGAGTTCCGAGAGGGTGGCGAGCTCGGTGATCCGCTTCTTCGAGGACAGGAGGAGGTCATAGGTGCGGAGGATACCGCCGAGCTCCCTCGAAAGGATGGAAAGGACGACTTTTTCGCCGGCGCTGATGCTCTCTCTCGACGAGGAGCTCGCAAGAAGCACGCCGTAAAGGAAGCTATCGTCGGCAAGGGGGAGAAAAGCGAACACCCTGTACCGGGGAAGAACATCATCGAGCTGTGAATAAAAGAGGCAACCCAGACGGGGCGGCACATCCTTGAAGGTAAAGAACATGGGGGACCTCTTTTGTGCCACGGTACCTACCACGCCCTCTCCTATGTGGCTGCGGTAATCATTGAGAAGATCGAAGAGCCGGCTGCTCCTGTTCATGAACCTGCAGGAAAGCCGCCTATCCTTATCGAGCGTATAGACAAGCACTTCCTCAAACTGGAGGTCGCCGGAAACAATATTCAGAATCGCGTTGATGCGGGACGCTATTTCGAGGTTCGAGTGGGATATCTCAATGACCTTGCCAAGAATGTTAGCGAAATTCATGGTGTTTTATAGCTTTTTCGTAAAGTGCCTTATACGCTTCGGCGGATTTTTCCCACGAAAAGTCCTGTTGCATGCATCTACCCACCATCAGCTTCCAGTCCTCGGGGTTGCGGTGGATGGCGAGGGCGCGCTCCACGGCGCCCAGCATGGCGTCAACCGTGTAGTCCCCAAACTTGAAACCCGTCCTTGATTGGGGATCAACGGGTTCGTCCTTTATCGTGTCGTCGAGCCCCCCCACGGCACGCACGATGGGGACCGTACCGTACCTCAGGCTGTAAAGCTGGTTGAGCCCGCACGGCTCGTAACGGGACGGCATGAGAAACATATCGGAGCCGGCTTCGATAAGGTGGGCGAGGTCGTTATCGTAGGCAATCTTCAAGGAGAAAGATTGAGGGTATTTTTGCGCAAGCTCGGAGAAGAGCTCATGGTACTTGCGCTCGCCCGTTCCAAGAAGGATATACTGGACACCGGAGGAGAGCATCCGTTCGAGCCCTTCGGAAACAAGGTCGAACCCCTTCTGGTCGGCGAGACGGGAGATACTCGAGATGACCGGCCTGTCGTGGTTGACGGGCAACCCGAACGCCTTTTGCAGGGCCGCCTTGCAGACAGTCTTGCCGGCAAGGTGTTCGGCGCTGTAGTCCGCGGGTATGTGGGTGTCTGTTTCAGGGCTCCACTCGTCGTAATCGATGCCGTTGACGATGCCGTAGAGGACTTCTCTCCTTGTCCGCAATACGCCCTCAAGCCCCGATCCGAATTCAGGGGTCTGGATCTCCTCGCTGTATTTCTTGCTTACGGTATTGATAATATCTGAAAAGACGATGCCGCCCTTAAGGAAATTGATCTTGCCATAAAATTCCAGGAAGTTCGGCGTGAAGTACTCCCAGCCTATATTGAGGAGGTGCCAGTCCAGGTGCCAGAAAACCCCTTGGTAACCGAGATTGTGGATAGTAAGAAGGCTGGCTATTCCCGTCAGGAGGGGATCCGGCCGGTAGGCGGTGCGAAGAAAAACGGGAACGAGTGCGGTTTGCCAGTCATTGCAGTGGATGACGTCAGGCACAAAATCCGTTGCTTTCAGTGCCTCCAGGATAGCCCTCGAAAAAAAGACAAAACGCTCGGCATTGTCTATAAAATCACCATCCTGCGTGCTGTAGAGATCATCCCGATAATAGTACTCGTCCTTGTCCACGAGATAGACGGTGACGCCGTTGCATCGGCTCTCGACGACCTCGCCCTCTACCATCCTACGAGAGATAGGGACCGAGATCCGGTGGCCGGGGTAGGTGATCGGCAGCCCCCTCTCCTCGATGCCTTTATACTTGGGCAGTATCACCCGTACTTCGACGCCCAGCTTCTGCAGCGCCTTGGGAAGCGCCCCGGCCACGTCGGCGAGGCCGCCTGTCTTTGCAAAAGGAACTGCTTCGGAAGACACGAAAAGAATTTTCATATCATTCTCCTAAACATCGGCCTCCTGAAGGTAAATTGTCGCTTCTTCCGGCGGCGTTGGGTTGATATAAAAGCCTGTCCCCCATTCGAAGCCGGCCATCTTTGTGAGCCTCGGTATAATTTCGATGTGCCAGTGGTAATACGGGGAGTCGATCATCTCAATGGGCGTCGTATGGATCATATAGTTGTAGGGCGGGCTGTTGAGCACCTTTTCGTGTTTCTTCAGAATCACGGACAGGGCGTCGGCGATGGCGAAGTAGTTGTCCTGGGTCTTCGAGACGAGGAAAGATTCCTCGTGCACCTTGGGGAGTATCCAGGTTTCGAAGGGGAAACGGGAAGCGAAGGGAGAAATGGCGATGAAATGGTCATTTTCATAAATGATCCTTTCTTTCTCCTCGCATTCCTGCGCGATAATATCGCAGAATACGCACCTGTCCCGGTACCTGTAGTAATTGAGCGACCCGTTGATCTCTTCTGAAAGCCGTTTTGGAATGATGGGAAGGGCAATGAGCTGCGAGTGAGAATGGGCAAGAGAGGCGCCTGCCATGGGCCCCTGGTTCTTGAAGATCATGATAAACTTGAACCGCTTGTCTCTCAGGAGGTCAAGGGTCCTCTCCCGGTATGCGAGGAAAAGATTCTGAACGGACGGCACGTCCATGCCGGCCAGGGTCTGGCTGTGTAGAGGCGTTTCAACGATCACCTCATGGGCGCCGACCCCGTTCATCTTGTCATAAAGGCCGACCCCATGCTTGTTGAGATCACCTTCGATGCGCAAAGCGGGAAATTTGTTCGGCACGACCCTCAGGATCCAATTCGGACTATTGGGGGGCGAAGAGACAGAGGCGGGACGGATAGCAAATACTTCGGGAGGGGTCATCGTTTCATTTCCCGGACAAAGCGGGCAAATCGCCCCCGGTTTTGGCGCCTCCGCCTGCTCGGCGAGGAAAACCGGCCTCTGGCCGCGCTCCGATGAGATGATGACCCATCTGTCGATGATGGGGTCCTTTCTTAATTCCGGCATCTATCGCCCCGCTCCGGCGGTTTCTTTGACATGACTGAAACTGCATGGTACTACTACATAGAATATGATACCGCTGAAGGACAATGTCCCGACACGCACATTCCCAATTATAACCATAACGATAGTGCTTGTAAATATATTAGTCTTCCTCCGGTCTCTCATGCTTACCGATGGCTTGGGGCGACACGTCGTGCAGGCATATGCGCTGATACCAAAAGAGCTCCTCGTCGCGGCAACTGCCAGGCCGGACCTGCTGCCGTATAATATCCTGACCATATTCACTTCCATGTTCCTCCACGGCGGAATTCTTCACCTCGGCGGAAACATGCTATATCTCTGGATTTTCGGCAAGAATGTGGAGGACGCCACGGGCCACTCCAGGTTTATCCTGTTTTACCTGTTTTCCGGTGTAGCGGCCGCTCTGGTGCAGTGCTCTGTCGATCCGGGGTCCGCAGTGCCCATGATCGGAGCGAGCGGGGCCATATCGGGAATCCTCGGGGCCTATTTACTCCTTTATCCAAGGGCGAGAGTGAAAACGCTCATATTCATATTCCTTTTCATTACCACCGTAGACATACCCGCCATGGTGCTTCTGAGCTTATGGTTTTTCGTCCAGATCATCTTTTCCCACGGCCAGGGCGTTGCCTGGTTCGCCCATATAGGCGGCTTCCTGTTCGGACTGGTCACCATAAAACTATTCACAAGGGGCATGCGGCCCCGGCCCGCGTGATAAGATGTTTCACGTGAAACATCCCGCCGGACGTCTTGTTTATCGTATGACTCAATCATGAATATAGCAAGCTGGAATCCTCGTCCGCACTATCGGCACTTTTAGTAATGATAGCAAGCACAAATGATGTTGTGGGAATTCATGCCCTCTGATATATATGTGTGATAATCACCATGAAGACCGAAAAAGTGATAAAGTAACGGGCGGCCATGAAGCGGCCACTCACTTTTTTTTCAATATGGAAGCGAATTGCAGGTCCTGCACCACCATGTCGAAGCTCGCTTTCCGGCCTTCCTTTCTCTCCCTCTCCGCCAATTGTGCTCTGTGGTATTCCTTCACTTCCTCGGGGAGGGGGATATTTCCTGTATCCAGGTACCGCACCGCGTTTTCCGCATCGCGCATAACCATGACATTTCCTTTATTGTATTTCCAGGGGGTCAGCATCGTGTCTATCCACCCGGCCTCGACCCCTTTGCACATGCCGACTGCCATATCGCCATCGCCGGCCTCCAGGCACTTTTCCATCACCGCCCTCACTTCCGCTTCTATCATCGCTTCTTCGAGCCTCAGTTTTTCACTGTCGGGCATTTTCTGGTTTCCCATCAGGGTGAGCAGATGCCTTGCAAGCCTGACGGACATCGCCATGCCTTCCTTTGTGGGGGTTGCAAATGCTTCATCCTGGCATTTCAGGATGACCCCGGTGAAGCCTCCCATAATGGTGATTATCGCATTCCACGCTATCATCGCGTTGGCCTCTTCCGCCCGCGGCGGCCAGGCACCCAGGAATGGGAAACCTCCGGTGAAGAATTCGATGTCTTTGTAGCCGAAACGTTCGCAATACTCCTTGCAGAGCCTTTCCGTTACCCTGGTCATGGCGATATCCTGAACCATGTTCATATTGAGCCCATGCTCGACAAACTGATACTTCACCCCCTGCTCGGCAGCCAGCAAGGATTCCGAGACACATACGAACGATCGATATCCCGCGCTATCGTATCCGGTAAGGTTGGAAGCATTCCACGGGCACTCGGGTACGCCGTTTTCCGTGTATATCCCCGCAAGCCTGGCTTCGTACTGATTGATTCTGATTTCTTCCTCCAACGGTATGTTCTTGCAATGGGCGATGACCTCCTGAAGCGATCGTGTGGAGCATGCATTCCAACCGGCCGCCAGGGCAATCTCCGAGGCGAGACGCCCGTCTTCGTCGGTGGAATTGAAGCTCAGAGCCACTTGTGTGGCCTCCATAACCTTCCTTGCTTCTTCGACTCCAAAATTGACGATGGGCCAACCGTTCAGCATCGACATTCCTTCTTTTTTGCTCCGCTCGATGCCGGCTGCTGCCCTCTTAAAATGCAGCTTTCGGGTATAAGAATCCGAATAGATAAGCCACGCACCATGGGGCGCCAGATTTGATGCCTCCTCCACGTACTTCAAGCCTTCAACTGTATAATCGGTAAGCGCCCTCCCGAACTGGGGTATAAGAATGTGCATTTCCTTTTCTTTCGCCTCTTTGAGCTTGAGCGCAAAGCTTTTGCCCCTGGACAACTCTTTGGCGGCTGCAATGCATTCCTCCAGATTCTCAACCCCTTTTCCGGTCTCCCACATCGGCAGCACTTCCTCTCTTCGTATCTTGAAAAATTGATCATCGGATAGTCTTTTGTTTCTCACCTGTTCAGTCATTGCCGTTCCCTCTCCTTCCGCGCCAATGACCCGTCCACCATCTCAGTAAAGCTTGCGTATAAAGAGCACGAGGAGACGGGAGACGGCACAGTCATTTTGCCTATCCCTGCCCCTGCTGCCACATCATCCATGCTCGTCTCTACGTAGCCTCTTAAACTGAAGCATTCAGCGGCAGCCTTGGCAATTCCCGAAACCCACTTGTCCGATTTAGACAATTGGCTGGATATACCTTTCTCTCGCACCATTCATCTCCCATTTATCGATCAGGTCGGATTGGCTCCCCAAGCTGGATCAAGTATACCTTGTCGCCCGATAGAGCGTCAAGAAAGCCATTAGCCCAAAAAACGCATTCACCTTCAATAATTATTGTAGAATACAAAGGCAGGGGTGATATGATCTATGAGGAGAGAATCAGACAGTTGACCGAGATGCTCCGCGAAGCAGCAAGCCCGACGCGAATAATCCTCTTTGGCTCCCGGGCAAGCGGCCGGCCGGACAGGCGTAGCGACATCGACGTTCTGGTCGTTGAACGCGGCGTGAAGGATCGTGTCGCCGAAAAATCAAGACCACATAGTGCCGGCAATTTTTTTGCGGTACAAATACAGTCCTGTTGTTAGCAGAAGAAAATGGAAAAAGACCTGATTGTAGAGCTGAACCGCCTCTGGGAGCCTGTCAGGCCCTACCTCGCTCAACAGGTGAGCGAGTTGTATAGCCGGCATGACGGCCGTGTCCTCGAAGCGGGCCCTTTTTCCGGGCTGGCCTTTGAGCTGGCCCGCAGAGGCATCGGCACGTCCTTTCATATGGCTGTCTTTCCCGGTGAAATCGCGGATACCTTGAAGGATGAGGCGCGGGAACTCGGACTTGTTGGGAAGGTAACGATAGCTGAAAGCGACGAGAAGCTCAGTGGAGTTCCCACGGAGACCTTCGATCTGGCCGTTTTCAGGGGGGCCTTCTTTTTCCCGTCCTTTTTCACACCCGACCTGCCGGCAATCTACCGGTCTCTGAAGGCAGGCGGCATGGCCCTGGTCGGAGGTGGGTTCGGACGCCATACTCCGGAGGATGTCATAAGGGGCATCGAAACGCGCTCGAAGGACCTCAACCGGGCCCTCGGCCGGGTCCGGATAACCGAAAGGGCCTTGTGGTCGATCCTCGAAGCGGCCGAACTGAGGGAAAGGGCGATAATGATTACCGAGGGCGGCTTATGGGTCGTGCTGAGAAAAGGGTTCCCTCCTCGGACGCCTTGATAAGAAGCAGTGTGAACTCGTCTTTCGCCGTACCGGCAAAGCACGTCCCGAATATAGATATTTCTCTTCATGGTTTCGAATAGCTGTTTCAGAACACGGTCCCCGGCAGGATTCGCAGCGGCAAATTCACCCCCGGTACTCGATAGTTGACGTCTTCTTTTTATGCTTCCGGCCGCCCCAGCTTCCTGGAATCCTGGTCTGAACTGCCGGCAATTTCACTAATGATTCCAACCACAAATGAAGTTGTGGGAATTCATGTCCTGTGATATATATGTGATAAGCACCATGAAGACCGGAAAAGTGATAATTTGATGGGCGGCCCTCAGGTGCCGCCACAGGCGCAACAAAGTCATTTCTTGCCATTTTTTACTGCGTTTTACCCTTCTTTTACCCTCTTCAGCACGAATTGTTCACTAACCGTCTTTAGCACCCCTCTCCTGATTCCCTTCTCTCACAAGCCTTTCCTAAGGGGGGTTTACGATTGTGTACGAAAGTTTACGGTTTTAGGGGGGGGGAGAGAATTATAAATTGTGAATTTTGAATGAACGGCCACGAGCGACGGAGCAGGGCGTTACACCGCCGCCGGACGCACCCGAAGCGTGGGTCGAAGTTCAATTGTCAAAGAGCGACGCGGCCTCTGGGATCGCCCGAAACCGGCTGGCACGGGCCGGGCTACATCATCTCTTTAGGGCCTCTCACAATGACTGCCCGGTCCCATAATAGTTTCTCCGTTTTCCGCTCTCCTGTCAAAGTGACAAGCAGGGGCGACAACCAGGGATGACAAGGAGAGATGACAACCAGAAGTGACAAAAGGCATCCCCTTCCGGTTTTCTGAAAAAATGACGGATGGGCAAGCGGCGCTTGTGCGGCAGTTTTTTCCCGGTATCCCGGTCCGAACTGCCGGCAATTTCACTAATGATTCCAACCACAAATGAAGTTGTGGGAATTCATGTCCTGTGATATATATGTGATAAGCACCATGAAGACCGGAAAAGTGATGATTTAATGGGCGGCCCTCAGGCGCCGCCAAGGCAGTATATGGTATAATAAAAGCATGATTACCGATGAGGAAAAACAGACCATTATAAGAACTGCCGCCAAGTATCATGCAAAACGCGTGATACTCTTTGGGTCGGCGCTGTCACCCGACAAAGAAAGCCGCGATATCGACATTGGAGTGGAAGGCATAGAAGAGAAGGACTTCTTCACCTTTTACGGTGAACTTATGTGTGCCCTGTCGAAACCGGTCGACGTCATTGATCTGTCCATAACAAGCCGCTTTTCCGAACTCGTTAACCTGGAGGGTATACCTCTCTATGCCTGACTACCGTCTTCGTGTCGAAGCTGAGTATGAGGCTATCAGAAACCTGCTTTCCGCCTTGCCAAACTGTCCGCTGTCAACGCTCTCCGCTCTTGAGCTTGCCGGTGCAGGAGCGCTGCTGTACAACTTCTACAACGGCATAGAAAACGTTCTTAAGCAAGTTTTCCAGATGAAAGTACTTGTCGTTCCCCAAGGGGAATCATGGCACAGAGACCTTCTGGTTACCGCAGGAGAAAAGGGAATCCTATCCGCTCAACTATTGAACAGCTTGAAACGTTACCTTGCCTTCCGCCACTTCTTTGGTCATGGTTACGCCCTTAATCTGTTTCCAGAGCGTATGCAACCGCTTCTGGATGATGCACAGTCGGTCTTTGACCAGTTCAAGGCTGACATTGAAAAGACCATGTGGTAACCAGCAGGTCGGGGGCGGGTGATGTCTCCGACGTTTGACTCTGGAATCATGATCCGAACTGCCGGCAATGTCAGTAATGATAGCAAGGACAAATGATGTTGTGGGAATTCATGTCCTGTGATATATATGTGTGATAATCACCATGAAGACTGGAAAAGTGATAATTTAATGGGCCGTCAGGCGCCCTCATAGTTATTTATTGTTGTCTTTTTCCCATCGGCTTCGTATGATACTAATATCCGTGGAAAGCAGGATGCGCGATAATGAGGGATGGGTCCAAGGGGTGCGATTATGAGTGACGCTCCTAATGTCGGTTCGGTGATTGCAACCCGATTAGCGAGAGCCGAGCCGCTGTTCGAAACAGAGATGGCCGGCCTTGGCGGTCGGTACGACCCACTACCCTCCGTGTGGTATGGTGAAGATTACGAACTCCTGGAAAAGTTGCTCCTTTCTTATCCGCGCACGCATCCGAAGAGAATCCTGGACGCCACCGTCAATGCAGGCCGGTTTTGGAGAAACAGTGGGCGCGCCGTTATCGGAATGGATATCGAGCTCAGCCACAAGCCTGCTCTCGTAGCCGACAATACCGCAATGCCCTTCAGAGACTCTTCATTCGACGTAATCGTTTATGACCCTCCGCATATCCCGAATCAAGGCAAAGACAAGCTCAAGGATTTCGGCACTCGCTTCGGCCTGGTTCGCCGTTCGTCCAAAGAAAACCAGTACACGTTTTCGTTTACGTTCCCGCCCTTTCTGCGGGAGGCATACCGGGTCCTGCACTCCGAGGGCATTCTGTTCGCCAAGATCGCGGACTACGTACACCACCATCGGTACCAATGGGCGCATATCGAGCTTGTCAACGCAGCTACAACGATCGGCTTTCGGGCCTGCGATTGCATCATCAAGGTGCGTAAAGGGCCGATAATAGATCCGAGGTGGAAGACGGCTCATCATTCGAGACGCCATCATTGCTATTGGCTGGTGTTCCGTAAATCCAACAAGTGTGAATAGACCGGTTAGATGACCGATAAGAAGCAGACCCACAAAAAACGCAAGACCACGGCCAAAAGCCCTAAATCACGAGGAGTTGCCATCCTCAGTCCGCCTGGTCCCGGTCGGCAGGTAGCATTCTATCAGCTCCTTGTTGCTGCAAGGAAGCAATGGTTCATCGACGCCCTGCGGGATGCCCTAAAGTCATTGGATCAGGCAGCCGTGAAAGATGAAATCCTGAGATACGTTCCCGCCGATGCGCAGCGACTTTTGGCGGGGGCGGGCCTTCGCGATGAATACATATTCCCCATTCCCGCCGTACTCGAAGCCAAGCCTTCTTTGGTCGGCTACTACCGGATGTTGCTCGGCGCACCTCAGAAGAGCTTCTACAAAAGCTCGACCGGGATGGGACCGTTCAAAACCATGGAGGAACTCGGCACAATCAGCGATAATCAAAAGAAGCGCCTCCCTGCCTTTTGCAAAAGCATGGCCGGCGTACTCGCCGACCTTGTTCGACAGATCGAGGATATCACGGACCGGGACGTGCGCGAACTGCCCCTGCTGACTTTCGGAGCCCAGTTACAAGGCTCCAATAACACGGCCATTGGAAAGAAGGCGATGGCGGACGTTTTTGTTGCCATAAAGGAAATTGTAAAGAAGCATATAAAGAAGGAGGAGCCGCGAAAGCTGACTATCGAAAATGCGTCGGGAAGAACCGTGGTAGTGGCCCTATCCAGTGATCCGGACGTAAGTGTGGTGGAGATGGTAGGCAACACCGAGCACCGGAAAGTAGCGATTGAGGTAAAAGGCGGCACCGATGTAAGCAATGCTCATAATCGAGCCGGTGAAGCTGAAAAGTCTCACTCGAAAGCTAAGCAGAAAGGATATCGGGACTTCTGGACGATCATTTCGAAGAAAGGCTTGTCCTTGACAAAATTACAGGGCGAATCGCAAACCACCACGATGTGGTTTGACGCCATAGAAGTGCTCGGAAGGAACGGACCGGATTGGGACACATTCAAAGAGCACTTGGCCGGGGTAATAGGTATTCCTCTCCGCTCCTGATGGGGCCGGCAATGTGAGTAATGATAGCAAGCACAAATGATGTTACGGGGGTTCATCTCCTGTGATATATACGTGTGATAATCACCATGAAGACTGGAAAAGTGATAATTTGATGGGCGTCCATGAAGCGCCCCGGGGGGGAAAGATCGTGAAGGAGAAGGGGCTTAGACTGCCGGAAGGGAGAAAGTGATAATTTAATGGGCGTCCCTCACGCCTCCCCTAGAATCCGATGACGATAAAAAGAGAGAAGATGCATCTTAATTCCGTAACCATCCATCCTGAAGCATATCCTCCCGACGCCGCGTGCTATCCGTTCAATGTTGCCATATTTCGACATCCGATGAGGATATCCTTCGACACCCCCATCACCATTTTCGTCGGCGAAAATGGCTCAGGCAAGTCGACACTGCTGGAGGCCCTGGCTCGCAAATGCGGCATTCATATATGGAGAGAGGTCGAGCGGCGTCGCTTTGAGAACAACCGCCATGAAGACAAGTTTGACCGTTACATTTCCGTCACCTGGGACGGTGACCCGGTTCCCGGCTCGTTCTTCGGCGGCTCGATTTTTCAGGACTTCGTACGGTTCTTGGACGAGTGGGCGGCCGCCTCTCCCGCTACCCTTGACTACTTTGGCGGTCAATCACTTCTCACACAGTCACACGGCCAGTCCATCATGTCCTTTTTCAGGTCGCGATATCGTCTAAAGGGCTTGTACTTTCTTGATGAACCAGAGACAGCCCTTTCCCCGAAGACTCAGCTCGAAATGCTGCGTCTGCTCACCGCCATGACGAGCGATGGCCATGCTCAATTTGTTGTCGCTACCCACTCCCCTATCCTCCTCGCCTGTCCTCACGCAACTATCTACAGCTTCGACGGTCACCAGATAGAATCAGTCCGATACGAAGATACCGAGCACTACCGTATTTTCAAAGAGTTTCTGAATAAACCGAGGGCGTGAAACAGACATGCTGGCGCCGAGACAGATCCTAAACCGAGAAGGCCGTAAAGGCTTACAGGCCGTCCTGGCAAATGAGAATGTACCGGATGAAACAACATCCCTACCGACCTACGGGTCCCCGATAAACGAAAGGAGGTGTCAGGATGAACGATGTCATAGGAATTGCTTGGTTCAAAGATGAGCTTACTTACCGCAGGGCGCTTGCGATCTTTACCGATTCCGAGAATATGCCCGCCACGTATGAAGGCTGGAAAGCTCTTGTCGGAAGGGAATGCGAAGAGATTAAGGGTTGTGGCAATATCGCTATTCGCGCAGACATCGATCCGGAAACATTTACCGATTGGTGCAACGGTCGTGGATTTAAAGCCGATTCCCAGGGCAGAACGGCGTTCGTCAACTACGTCGAGCTCGAGTATCGGAAGACCGGCAAAGGAACGGTCATCGAATAGCTCGTAGTAAAACATTACGGCCAGTGAGCTGACGGAAGGGACGGGCGCCTCCTTTCGGGCGCCCGTTACCAGAACAGAAATAACCGGGAAGCTCAGTGAAGAACCTCTCCTTGATTGCCCAAGCAGCCGGCTTACGTCCTCCTTCCTGTAGTCCTCAACCGGAGGACCATCAGAAATGGTGAAGAATTCGAGTGGCAATCGCGCCTGCAACGTACGAGCAAGGACGAGTGTAACCTCACAGACAGTTTGGGAAAAAACCAGGTGAGGTGATCTTAACGAATGGCTTCGATACCTCCTCCTTCTCGTCTTCACTGTGTTCCAGCTCGTCTCTATAAGCTAGCTAGTGTCCGTCCGGAAACCCTAACTCCATGAAATACATTGCAAAAAGCCAATAATTGGCTGTAATTTTCCTCGGAACGCCCAGCCGGTGGACTGTGAGGATCTCCTCCGAGAAGGTGCCTCGCTGCTTGAGCGTTTTCATAGGTAGAGAGGCTGATCTCTCGTTCGGGACCACGCAGGCGGGGACGATTCACCCTGATCTTCTGATCTCCGCAATAAATGGACCCCTTCTGATAGGCCCACTTGTAGACCCCTTTCGTGGAGGGGCTTGCCCTCGGGACCGGAACGCTCCTTCCGCTCCATGTCCATGATCGTCTCGGCAAGCATCCGTCCGAGTTCCATGACCAATGAGTCCAGTTCTTTCTTGCCTATCTGGAGGACGCGCACCATTCGTGCTGCGAGCTCCCCGGCGCCGTATACCTGGGCGAACCGTTCCTTGCTTTTTTTCTCTGTTTCGTGTCTATTTTCATCATGGCTCCCTTTCTCGTATTAGATATTGGCCTGTGGATATCCCACGGTGGGAGCCACCCTTTCAATCTTCAGGCCTTCAACTAAGAACAGCTTAACTCCGATATCCGATTTGATGGGGGCAACTCAATCCATAAAGCAAGAATGTCGTGCTATACTAGATAAAATATCATGTTTAACGAACGAATCTTTGGAAGACCCTGCGCGGGGAACCGCGCTGGCAAGGCGTACATACCGAAGGACCAAACGGGAAAGTTCGGTATAGCAGACGGCCCTCATTTTAAGAAGCACCTTAGTATGCGCGCCGACGTACGGCTCCTCTTCGGCGAGAGCAAGAGGATCAAGAAGGTTTTCGGAAATGCGAGGCTCGCGCTTCTCGCTTCCTTCAAGGATTTCGATCACCGGATGTCCCCTGAACCTCGACAAATAGATATTATAGGGTCACGGCATTGCATTTGCTATTGTAAAGATGTAAACGAACGGGGAGGGTAGATGAGAAACATTATTTCAGAGACAGAAGGGGAAGAAGGTCCCTGCACTAACGCAACCATTCAACGTGCAATAGAAGCCATCTGCTATGGCGTCGTCGCCATCAATACCGAAGGGATCATTACTGTGTTTAATAGCGCGGCAAGAAATATTCTGCGCGCTAGCAGCGATAAGCCTGTCCTTGGGAGACACTTAAAGGAAGTGGATACGAATCTCTGGCAATACCTGCTCCAAGCCATGGAGGTACTTTCACCGCAGATCGGCAAACAGCTCAAAATTGGCAATTTGACCATAATAGCTAATTGCACGCCTTTAGTGGCGGAAGGCAACGTTCTGGGAGTGGTCGGCACATTTCAAGAGATCGCAGATCTCGAAAAAATCGCGAATCAGCTACCCTTTGTGAAGCAACTCGAGAACGTCATGAATACCATGATCGAGTGGTCCTACGATGGAATTCAGATCTCGGATGGCCAGGCCAACGTGTTGCGAGTTAATGCCTCCTTCGAGAAATTAACCGGCATAAGATCGTCGGAAATGGTGGGACGGAACATGTCGGACCTTGTAAGGGAAGGCTGGGTGTCGCGATCGGTTACGCTAATGGTACTGGAACGAGGCGAGCTTGTGACAACCAAAGCTCTCTCTAGGAATAAGAGAAACGTATTACTTACAGGGACTCCCATTTATGATGAGGCCGGAAATATCAGCATGGTGCTGACAACCGTCAGGGATATAACCGATCTGACCCGGTTGAATCGGCAACTACGAAGATCGAAACAGATAACTGAGGAATATCAAGCGAAATTGCAGAAGATCCAGGATCAGCACCAGAGCGATTTCGAGCTAATTGCACGTTCCAAAGCCATGGCTGATGTATTGGATCTCGCCCTGCGGATCGCTGCCGTTGATACGTCGGTCCTAATCCAAGGGGAGACGGGCGTAGGGAAAGAGGTTGTTGCTCGGTTCATACATGCAAGATCGCCTAGAGCCGAGAGGGGTACGTTTATGAAGATAAATTGTGGTGCCATACCAGACCACTTGCTGGAGTCGGAACTGTTCGGGTACGAAAAGGGAGCCTTTACGGGGGCCAGTCAGACCGGCAAGAAGGGCCTTTTCGAATTGGCTGATAACGGAACGATCTTTCTGGATGAAATCGAGGCGCTTTCGCTTAACCTTCAGGTAAAGCTGCTAAACGTCGCACAGGATCTGGAGATCCTCCCTGTCGGCGGCACCAAGTCCAAGAAGATCAATACGCGCATCATAGCTGCATCTAACCGAGACCTGCACGAGATGATACAGGACAAAACGTTTAGGGAGGATCTGTTCTTTAGACTGAACGTAGTTCCAATCTACATACCTCCCTTAAGAGAGAGAAAAGAGGACATCCTCCCCTTAATAATCTACTTTGTGGAAAAATACAACAGTAAATACGGGAGAAATAGGCGTCTTGCCAGAACGGCAATCGATTGCCTGATTCAGTATCCCTGGCCGGGCAATACAAGGGAATTGAGCAATATCATCGAGCGGCTCGTGATAACCTCAAGGCTCACCGACATAGTTCTGGATGATCTGCCGGTGGAAGTGGTTACGGCTACCGCTAGCCTGCCTACTACTATGTTTGGGACAGGTTCTCTCAAAGAGGCCGTCGAACGGTTTGAATGCGGCTTTATTCAAGATGCTATAAGAAAGTACGGAAATGCCAAAAAGGCTGCGGCAGTTCTCAAGGTAGACCCCGCCACTATTTCCAGGAAAATTAGGCGACGCGATATAATTGAATAATTGCAATTTATGTTGCATTTCTGCAATAACAAGGTTATCGTCTTGAAAAAAGACCAAAAATGAGGCCTGCCAAGAGATTCTAGCAAGGTATAGTTTGTTCACTAATGCATTGATGCAATCAGACTTACGAAGGCCATCACAACAGCGTCGTATTGGATAATTAGAACATTTTCATCGGTTTCATAGCTCGAAAGCCCCACCTCTAATAAATCTTATGCGCAAATTCCACGATTTGTTATTCTGGTACATTTATTGCTGTAAGCAGGCACAATCCCATTCAGTTATAGGAGCTTGGCTATGAGCTATTTCTAGAATTCATGAACTACTGGGGTGCTGAAACAAGACAATGCAGGACGGCTTCGCATTAATTTCGATCGGCGCCGAAACAATACGGCAGCCGGATCGATTTTGACAAATGTATCCAATAGTTGAGCAAAACCGTATTGCGTTCAGGAATGTCAAAAACAAGGGAGGTTTTAGGAAATGGCAGTTCTCGAAGAACCGATAAACGGGATTCCATTAGTAAAAAATTTTGTGAATGGCGAATGGGTTGAACCACAGGGACAGATTGTCGATGTGACAAATCCTGCAACGAACCAGGTCATTGCGAAGGTGGGCGTTGCCACGAGGGAAGAGATAGATGCAGCCGTGGAGGCAGCCAAGACGGCTTTCCCGGAGTGGAGGAGAACTCCCCCCCTTGCCCGCTCGCGCATACTCTTCCGCCTGAAGGAACTTTTGGAGGAGAGTTTCGAGGAGTTGAGCAGGATCCAGACCCAGGAGCACGGCAAGTGCATCGATGAGTCGAGGGGTGAAACGAGGCGTGGCATCGAGAACGTTGAGGTGGCATGCGGCATACCCACCCTTCAGCAAGGCTACTATTCCGAGGACGTCGCCACAGGCATAGACGAATGGGTAATCCCGACACCCCTCGGAGTCTTCGGCATCATCGGCCCTTACAATTTTCCCTTCATGATCCCTCTCTGGTCAGCCCCATATGCAGTTGCGACGGGGAATACCGTAGTGATAAAGCCATCCAGCGAAGTCCCCCTTTCTCAGATGAGACTGGCCGAGCTGGCGGACGAAGCCGGCTTTCCCCCCGGCGTATGGAATGTGGTGAACGGCGGCAGGACCGTCGTCAACGGGATGCTCGAGCACCCCGACATTGCGGGTATCACCTTTGTCGGATCGACGCCGACAGGCAGGGACGTGATCTACAGGAAATGCGGCGAGACGGGAAAAAGGGTTATCGCCCAGTGCGGCGCCAAGAATTTCATGGTGGTCATGCCTGACTGCAACGTACCGAGAACGATTGCCGCCCTTCTTACATCCTTTTTCGGCAATACCGGCCAGCGCTGTCTGGCCGGGGCCAATCTGGTGATCGTAGGCGATGACAAAGCCTTCTATAAGAGATTCATGGACGACATGGCTGCCGCCGCGGGCGCCATAAAGATCGGCTATGGCCTCGATGAATCGGTCCAGATGGGCCCGCTCCGTGACACAGAGAAAAAACAGAACGTGCTGAAGTACATCGACATCGGAGTCAAAGAGGGGGCAAAGCTGAGATTGGATGGAAGAATCCCGAAGGTCATAGCCGGATATCCCGATACCTGTTTCCTCGGACCTACCATCTTCGAGAATGCCGACCCGGGGTCGGTGATAGGCCGGGAAGAGATTTTCGGGCCGGTTATGAGCGTGATGCGGGCGAAGAACCTCGGCGAGGCGATCACGATGTGCAATGACAATCCCTACGGGAACGGCCATGCCATATTTACCTCGGACGGGGGAAGCGCCAGGGAGTTTCAATACAACATCGCGAGCGGCAATGTGGGGATCAACATAGGCGTCACCGCGCCTGTGGCTTTATTCCCCTTCAGCGGAGCGAAGGATTCGTTCTTCGGGGTCCTCCATACACAGGGACAGGAGGCGATACGCTTCTTCACGGAGAGCAAGGTTGTCATTCAGAGGTGGTTCTGAGGAGGAGATGATATGCGGCTCAATACAGCGTCCGAGGCAATCAGCTTCCTCCGTGAGTTAGAGACGAAAGCGGCCACTTTTTATGAATCGATGGGCAAGGCCCATAGCTCTGAGGAAGCTTTGTTTTCAGACTTTGCGAAAGAGAGCAAAAAGAACATCGCGAACATTGAACGGACATACTTCGGGGTGATTACCGACGCCCTGGAGGGCTGCTTTGCTTTTGACATCGACCGGTCGAAATACGAAATCCATGATATGGCAGCAACCGCCAGGTACGCTGATGATCTTGCGGCGGCACTGGAAATGGAGGAACGAATTAGGAGGTTCTACGTTGACGCTGCGGCGCAATCTAAAGGTCTCATGGCCGATGTGCCGAGAGTCATGGAGCGTATAGCCAGGGCAAGGGGCGAGCGGCAGGAAAGACTGCGGTCCCTGATGGATGCGTTGAAGAAGGCCAGAACATGATGGGTCTGCATGCAATGAAATCATGCGAAAGACGAAAGGAGGCCAAGTTGTGAATGCTAAGAGAAAGGAATTGATAGAGGTAGTCGGTGAAGGAAACGTCCTAGATAACCAGGAGGATCTCCAGGCATACTCGCAGGATGAGAGTTTTGCCCGCCCGCTAAAGCCCTGGTATGTGGCGAAGCCACACAATGCGGGCGAGGTTGAAACACTCGTACAATGGGCCAACCGGACTAACACGCCCCTGGTGCCGATAAGCTCCGGTCCGCCTCATTTCCGGGGCGATACGGTGCCAAGCGTTCCGGGAGCGGTCATGGTCGACCTGAGCGGGATGGACAAGATCCTCAGGATCGACACCCGCAACAGGATGGCAGTGATAGAGCCGGGCGTGACCTATGCCCAGCTTTTGCCCGAGTTGGCAAAGGAAGGACTGCAAATCCCCATCCCGATGGCACCGAGAAGCAACAAATCGGTTATCGGTAGCCTGCTGGAAAGGGAGCCCAACACCATGCCGGCGTACCAGTGGCAGACGCTCGAACCGCTGCGCTGCCTGGAGGTCGTCTGGGGAGACGGGCAGAAGATGACCACCGGGGAAACCGGACAGTTCGGGTCTCTGGAGAAGGACTGGGAAAAAGGGTTTGCCCAGGTGAACCCAAGGGGACCTGCTCAGGCGGATTTCTACAAGTTTACTTCGGCGGCCCAGGGAGGCATGGGGCTTGTTACCTGGGCTTCCGTCAGATGCCAGGTGATGCCGCAGGTCCATAATCTGTATTTCGTGCCGGCATCGGAAGTGGAGGATTTGTTCGATTTAGCGTATGAGCTGCTGAAGTTCCGCTTTGGCGATGAACTCCTGTTGCTCAACGGATGGAATCTGGCAACCATTCTGGGAAGCGAAGCCGGCAACATCAAAGAGCTCGCGGGAGGGTTCCCCCGGTGGGTCCTTATCGTGGGGATAGCCGGCAGGGACAGGTTGCCGGGAGAAAAGGTGGCTTATCTGGAAAAAGATATTGCCGAGATGGCGCAGGAACGCGGCTTGTGCCTCGTGCCGTTTGTTCAGGGGGCCACCGGCAGGGAAGTGCTGGAAGTCATCCTGAACCCGTCGACGGAGCCTTACTGGAAGATGCGTTACAAGGGAAGCAGTCAGGACATCTTCTTCCTTACCACCCTCGATAAAACGCCCGAGTTCGTGAAGGCGATGAACAAGGTAGCGGACAGTCTTGGATATCCGAGCTCCGAAATAGGGGTATACATACAGCCGCTCCACCAGGGAGTGAACTGTCACTGCGAATTCAGCCTGTCCTTCGACCGCAGCAATACAAGCGAGGCAAGCCGGATGAAGGACCTGTACGCAAAGGCCAGTGACGAATTGTTGAAACAGGGGGCATTTTACTCCAGACCTTATGGCCTCTGGGCGCAGATGGCATTTAACCGGGATGCGCAGACAACGGACGTATTGAAAAGGATTAAGGGGATATTCGACCCGAACAATATCATGAACCCGGGAAAGTTGTGCTTTTAAGCCGAAAAAGGAGGATAAACAATGGCCTTGAAGGATTATTTGCCACAGATGGAAAGATGTGGTCAGTGCTCATATTGCAAGTGGATTCCCTTCGATCACGTAAAGAGCTGGAGGTTTTCGTACGGCTGCCCTAGCATCGCCAACAACAACTTCAACAGCTATTCCGCCCGCGGCAGGTACTCGGTTGCCATGTCACTTCTGAATGGCAGGAGTGAATACACAGATCGAGTGCTGGACATAGTGTACAAATGCCTAACCTGCGGAAGTTGTGATGTTTCCTGCAAGATATGTCGTTATAACATGGAACCGCTCGAAATGATGCGTGAGTTGAGGTTCAAGCTGGTGGAGGACGGCCAGCTGCTCCCCGAGCACATGTTCTATATCGAACACCTTCGCAAGGAAGACAACATGATGCTGAAGCCAAAGGCGGATAGGGGACGTTGGGCGGAGGGTCTCGATGTGAAGCATGTCCGCGATAAGTCGGCCAAGGTACTCTTCCATGCCGGTTGCCGGTTCAGCTTCGATGAGGGCTTGTGGCAGAAATCAAGGACCGCCGTTGCCCTGCTCATGAAAGCGGGAATCGATATCGGTATTATGGGGGCGGATGAATCCTGTTGCGGCTGCCGGGTGTTCAATATGGGATACAAGGGGGAGTTCAAAAAGTTTGCGCAAAGCAATATGGAGCTTTGGAAAACCGCCGGGATAGAGACTATCGTCACCTCCTGTTCCGATTGCTATCATGCCTTCAAGCGGCTTTATCCAGAAATGGGGACGAAGATCGAAGTCGTGCACACGGTCGAATACGTAAACAGGCTGCTTACAGAAGGCAAGATCAAGTTCAACAAGAACGTCCCCATGAGGATAACCTACCATGACCCTTGCCATTTGGGTCGCCAGGGAGAGGCGTATGTGCCCTGGAACGGCAAGGAGAAGAAGATCAAGAACCAGATCGTGGTCTATGAGCCGCGCAAACCCAGATATAACGGGGCAAACGGAGTTTACGAAGCACCGAGGAATGTGCTCAGGAGTATTCCAGGCTTAGAACTGGTCGAGATGGAAAGAATCAGAGAGTATGCATGGTGCTGCGGGGCCGGTGGCGGAGTGAAGGAAGCTTACCCTGAGTTCTCCAACTGGACGGCCACGGAAAGGATAGAGGAAGCCAAGTCGACCGGCGCCGAAGCAATCGTAACCGCATGTGGCTGGTGCGAAAGGAACTTCATGGATGCGATCAGCGCTAGCGGTGACAAAATGAAGGTCTTCGATGTGGTTGAGCTTGCCCAACAGGCAATGTGATAAGGAGGACGAGAAGATGGCATTATCAAGGGAGGTATATCAAGCGCTGGAGGATATCGTCGGTCCGGACAACATCTCGGACGATCCTGCTCTACTCGATTCATACGTTTATCCACTGATGGCTACATCCCTGCATTGTGGCCCGTTCTACAGGGTATTCACTCCCCGCGCCGGAGCGGTGCTCCTTCCAGCGAGTACGGAGGACGTGCAGGCGGTAGTGAAAGTCTGCAATAAACATAAAATCAAGTACAAGGCTTCCAGCACTTTTTGGGGAGCTATGGGTTACCCGTCGCACGAAGACGCCGTCCAGTTGGACATGCGACGTATGAACCGGATCATCGAGATAGACAGGAAGAATATGTTCGCGGTGATCGAGCCGTACGTCATAGGAGCGACACTTCAGGCCGAAGCCATGAAGGTGGGGCTCAATTGTCACATGATCGGGGCTGGAGCGGGCTGCTCTCCTCTCGTGGCCGCCACCTGTTATGTGGGGTTCGGTCCGGACTCTTTCTATATGGGCGTGGGCGCTGAGAACCTGTTGGGATTCGAATGGGTCATGCCCAACGGGGATACCGTCAAAGCAGGCTCGCTCGGATCAGGGGCCGGTTGGTTCTGCGGCGAAGGACCCGGACCAGGAATAATAGGCTTAATCAAAGGAACTATCGGGGCCAGGGGGGGCATGGGTGTTTTTACGAAGATTGCCCTTAAGCTCCATCCGTGGCCTGGGCCCACCACGCTCTCTGCTTCCGGTACGCCACCCGCTTACAGAGCCCCGTTGCTTGATAACGTCAGGGCATTCACCGTATGCTTCCCATCCTGGCAGGCTTTTGCGGACTCATGCTACAAGCTGTGGAATGCCGGCATGGGGTATATCGCCCACCGCCAATACAACAAGCTTGGGAGGGATCTCAAGATCCCTATGATCAAGATATTAAGCGATCCCGACAAGACCCTTTCGGACCTCGAGGAGATGCTGGAGGACCCGGAGAATAAGAAAATAGCCGAGGAATCAAAATATGATTTTGAGCTGGTGCTGGCCGGGATGACAAAGCGGGACATCGAGTGGCAGCTGAAGGCACTGGACGAAATCCTGGCCGAGACAGGGGGCTGGAAGTCGGAATTCATGTCTCGTCCTGAGATAGAGCAGTGGTCTCTGCTTTACATGGTAAGGCTGGGACATAAGGGCCTCAATCTCGTCTATGGTGGGGGATATGACGGTTCCTTCGCCCAAAACGGACCCCCTGACTTCACGGCCTCGTATATTCCCGGTGCAATAGAATTCAAGAAGAGCTGGGAAAAGAAGGGCGCGATAGTGGCCGCCGGCGGAGACAGCGGGATGGGAGGAATAGGCGGGATGGGAGGCGGAGGCTCGGTCGGCATCGAGAGCTTCGTTCATTTTGATCCCCACGACAAGTTTTCGACCGAAGGGACTTTTGAGTACTACGAGGCTGTCGTTAAGTACGAACGTGAAAACGGTCTGCCGCCGGGATTGCAGAGACTCAACGGCCTTTCGAGAGGATCTGACGGAAGGGAGTTCTCAAAGGAAGTGCGCAAGGAGATCCTTTCAGCGCATCCTCAATCCGCGGTGTTCCGCTATCAGACCAAGATCAGGGAAATATTCAATCCCAACGATCTGGGCGATGCCTACTATGTAACGATATGAGGCCGGTTGGGATCATGGACCGATCACGGCGATCGTCTGATGGTAAGCATACGTTTTGCGTAAAAATCATGAATCGTGTGAGGAAACATGGGTGGGGTAAGCGTGGAACATGCAAAAGTGATGATTTTAGCCGATAAGAGCGAATCCGGCCTTGATCCCGTTACGTATGAGCTGCTGCAAATGGGGAGAAAGCTTGCTTCCGATCTGCAGGGTTCGTTAGCTGCAGTGATAATCGGCCATGGAATTGGGCAGGCGGTGGAAGAGGTCAGTCAATATGCGGACGAAGTTTATTCTATCGACCACGCGCGACTGGCAAGCTTTTCGCCAGAGCTTCATGCAAGTCTTCTCGGACAGCTGTGTCGAAAAATCGCTCCTGCGGTGATGCTCATAGGTGCCACTCCGGAGAATATGGATCTGGCCCCGAGGTTCGCCTATCAGATGGGGGTGCAGGTCGTGACCGACTCCGTCCAATTTGCCGTCGAGCCCGAGACAGGACACCTGCTCTGCACTAAGCCGGTGTACGGAGGCAGGATCATCTCCGTATTCAAGCTTCGGGAGAGGCCGTACACGGCAACCCTGAGGCCAAAAGCGGTGGAGCCGATTGATAAGCCATTGAGCGGCAAGGGGCAGATCATCCAGTTCGATCCGGAGATAGATGAGTCACTGGCAAAAATTGAGGTAATCGAAAAGATCAAAGAAGAGGGTGTTGACTTAAACAAAGCGGAGGTCATAGTCGCAGGCGGGAGGGGAGTTAGAAACGCCGAAGGCGTTGACCACCTGCGAGATTTGGTAAAGGCGCTGAGAAAATACTTTGGCTCAGTGGAGTTAGGGGCCAGCAGGCCTTTGGTTGACACCCATTTGGTGCCCTCTTCACTGCAAATAGGACTGACCGGCGAGAAGGTGTCCCCGCAGCTGTACATCGCTGTGGCAATATCGGGTTCATTGCAGCATCTGACAGGTATGTTGGGAGCCAAGAAGATCATAGCTATAAACAATAATCCCGATGCATACATATTTAAGGTGTCGGACTACGGGGTTGTTGGCAACTTCGAGAACGTCGTACCTGCCCTTAAGAGAAAACTGGAGGAACTTCATGAAGGAGTTGCAGATAATAGTCTGCGTAAAACAAGTTCCAGACCCGGAAGGTCCGGCTGACGCGTTTTCGGTTGATTTGGAGGCAAAGCAAGTCGTATCGACGGGTATCGCACCGTTTTTGAACCCTTTTGACGAGAATGCATTGGAAGCGGCCCTCCAGATCAAAGATAATCATGCCGCTAAAATCACGGTCGTCAGCATGGGGGAAAAGCTGGCCCAGCCGGTCTTAAGAAAAGTACTGGCCGTTGGCGCTGATGATCTGGTCCTGTTGACGGATTCGCAATTCAAGGACATCGACAGTTATTCAGGCGCTTATGTGCTTTTAACCGCTATAAAGCGGATCGGTCCATACGACCTGATCCTGACCGGAAGACAGTCCTCGGATTGGGGTTTCGGCATAACGGGTCTGCACATAGCGGAAATGCTTCAGATCCCTGCTGTCAGTTTGGCGCGGAAAGTGGTGATCGAAGATGGTAGCGTTATTGTGCAAAAGGCGAGCAAGAACGGCCTGGACGTGGTTAAGGCACCCCTGCCCGCGCTGGTGACGGTGAGCAACGAAGTCGGAGAGCTACGGTATGTCGCCTCCGTTCTGGCCAATCGGGCCGCCGCGAAGAAACCCATAACGATTTTAAACGCAGCGGATCTCGGCCTTGAGCAGGAATTGAAGGGAAGGGAGATATTTACGCTGTCCGTGTTTCATAACGAAAAGAAGTGCAGGCTGATAGATGGAGGCTCTGCGGAAGAGAAGGGCCGGAATCTAGCCGTTATCATGAAGGAGGATGGGGTCATTTAGGTGCAAGACAGGGAATCCGGATTTGAGGTATTGAAGTTGGCGGGGCTAAGTCGGCCAGGCCAGCGAGGGTGGGTTAGGTGGAGCACCGCTTCTGCCGAGATGCTTCAGAATGTCGATTTCTCCTTAGGCATATTTCGTTCCCGAAATGTCTCGCGCCGGTAAATGTAATCTCAAAAAGGGGGGGGTAATCATGGCGAGCAAGGAAATAACTATACGGAAGGTTTTTGATTCTGTCCCGCACACATCGTCATATCAAATCCGGGTTTGTGCTCTTTGTTTCTTGCTCACGGTCCTCGACGGCTTCGATTTGACGGTCATAGGAGTAGCGACGCCGAAGATAGCGGAGTTTCTTCATGCGAATCTTAGCGCTCTTGGCCTTGCAATAAGCGCGGGCCAGTTTGGGCCTCTAATCGGCGCCGTGGTCCTGGGCATGGCCGCCGACCGCTTCGGGCGAAAATGGATGCTCTTTGCCTCGGCCCTCATTTTCGGCGTCTTCACCCTGTTGACCGCATTTATCACCAACGTGGAGCAGCTGGCTCTATATCGTTTTATCTCCGGACTCGGGTTGGGTGGGGCTGTCCCTAACGCGTTGGCCTTCGGTTCCGAATACGCGCCGAGCCGCGTACATAAGACCTTTGTCGCCACCATGTACGCCGGGGCCGGCACAGGGGCCACGGTGGCAGGGCTTATGAGCGCATACCTCATCCCCCATTTCGGCTGGCAATCGCTCTTCATTTTCGGCGGCATTGCCCCTATCGTTATCGCCCTGATTGCGGCCGTATTGCTCCCTGAATCCCTGGAGTTCCTGGCTTGGAAAGGCAACAAGGACCAGCAGATGCGCAGGATCATCAGAAGGGTGGCCCCGGCCATCGCCAAGGACCGCGATTACCAGTTCATCGCTACCGAGAAAAAACTCCGGGGAGTACCCGTCAAGCACCTCTTCACGGGAGGACGCGCACTGATGACAATGATCTTTTGGGTCACCATGGCGGCCGCCCTGTATCTGCTTTACTTAAATGCGACCTGGGCACCAACCCTTTTACATAAGAGTGGAGCTTCGGTAGTCCAATACAGCCTAGCCTTTGCGTGTCTGAATTTTGGGGCCGTGATAGCGATTGTCATCACCGGCCATCTAATGGACAAAGGCAACCCCTTCCGGATCCTGCAGCTCCTATTTACCTTCTCGTTCATTGCCTTCGTGGTCTTCGGGATCTTCGCGGGCGGCGCGTTCATCACCATCGCGGTCCTGGCATGTTGCTGCGGATTCACCATAGGCGCCAGCTACGCCGGGCTCATAGCCGTGATGACCCTCTCGTATCCCAGCAACATCAGGGGTACGGGGGTCGGTTGGGCATACGCCATGTCCAAAATCGGCGGGACGCTCTCACCTGCCATAGGGGGCTATCTGCTCAGCCAGAACTGGAGCGTTACCGGCATTTACAGCACGAATGCCCTGGTGGCGGTGTTTGCCATCGCGTTTCTCGTTGTCCTCGGGTGGCGCATGGCTCCGGCTGCCGTGCCGAGAAACGTCCAAACCGCGTGAACAGAGGAGTGACTGTTGCCGGGTATGGCCCACCCAGTAAGCATTACGGAAAGAGCAAATACCCGGCGCCGGCGAGACGACTAGTCGAAGCGCGCTGAAGGTCTTTGCCGAGAACCCTCACAAATTCGACCTTGCCAGCATTGAGCCTATACTTCCTGACATTATGGGCCTCGACCTCGCCATCCGTTTCAGGCATATCCGGCCCGACCTTCCCGTCCTGTTCTATGCGGGATACGCTGATGAGTCTCCGTCCAATCGAATACAAGCGGACGGACACGGACAGGTAGCCCGCAAACCTTTCAGATTGAGTGAACTGGCAGCAGTGGTAAAGGAAAGACTGTCGCTGGGTCCCGTAGGGTAGCAGGTACCAGGTTTTGTACCAATTAGTCGTTGGCCTTTGCGAAAGTAACGCTTTCTGGCGGCAACCTTCACTTTCGCAGACTCCATTGAATGCGCGATTGGTGAAAGCAATTGCAGACGATGTTCCGGCTTAAGGGATTTTCGATGATTAATGCCTAAGACCAAGGGCCGCCGACCGGAGCGTACTGCTTGGTACGTGAGGATCGCGCGACCCCGCGGTCGAGCGCATCAGGCGCAAAAGGCGGCCGGCCGCCCCTACGCAGCACATGTTTCACGTGAAACATCGCGTCCCCATGTGCTATTCGCGGCCAACTACCAGTAATTATGCGCTTTCTCTTGTCGCGCTGCCCAGTCCCGCGGCTTGCGTTGCGGCAAAGAAAAAGAGGACAGGGTACTTTTGCGGGTAGTATCCCTTGAACCATTTCGTTGCATCAGTTATAATAGTTGCTATAATTGATACGGTGATAACATAAGGAGCGTGCATAATGGTCAAAAAACTTGCCGCTTTAAAAGCCAGGCAAAATCTTGGTCAGGTAATGAACGAGGTGGCATTGAGGGGCGACGAGTACATTGTGGAGAGGGCGGGCAAACCCCTCGTAGCGATCATATCCATGGACAGGTACAGGATGCTGGAACAAGACAGGGCCGCCGCCCTGGAAGCCCTGAACGAGATATGGGAGAAGATGAAGGGCGAGGAGCCTAAGGCCATCGAAGGGACAATAGACGAAGCGGTTCAGGCAGTCAGAAAAAGACGTTCATGACCCGCATTGTCCTCGATACGAACCTCGTGGTGAGCGCAATCCTTTCACCCGAGGGAAAGCCTGCAAGAATACTGAAAATGGCCCTTGAGGGAAAGCTCGATTTAGTGGCATCCCCTGCAATACTGAAAGAGATCATCCATGTCCTGAATTATCAAAAAGTCAGGAAGCTTTTGGCGAAGCGCGCCATAAGCCTGGAGGTAACAAAGGACGCCCTCCAGAAAATAGCAAAGACGGCCTTTATGACGCCCGGCAAGCTGGATGTCCATGGCGTCGACAGAGACGCGTCTGATGATATCGTGTTGTCATGCGCGGCAGAAGGGCGGGCCGATTACATTATTTCCGGCGACCATCACCTTACGGACCTTGTCTCGTTCGAGGGCATTTCCATAGTAAATCCCGATACGTTTCTGAAGCTCATAGAGAGCAAGGCATGAAGCTCCGATTGCCCCCGGTCCGCCGGATGTTTCACGTGAAACATCGCACCTCCCCATGTGCTATTCGCGGCCAACTGGCAGTAATTATTCGCTGTCTCCTGTCTCACTGCCCAGTCCCGCGGCTTACGCCGCGGGAAAGTGGGAATCCCGATTGAAAAAGACTGGATTCCGGATCGGGTCCGGAATGACGCAGTATGTAAAGTGATTTCTGAGATATTACTGCATGCTTTTTCACCTGCCGGAGAGCCATAAAGGCAATGTTGAATTTCGGGGCACCCGCCCGCGGGTCGGTCGAACGTTCAAAAAGGGCATTTTGCAAAATGAAGCATGGCTGCCATGATGAACCCAGTAAGGTCGTTTTGCGGCCGAGGCGATTTTTGATGGATGTACCACCCCCGGCCCAGCTGGTTCCTTCTTGCGCGAGGTGTGGTGCGCGGGGGTGCCCGGCAAACCGACCTGGATCTTGTAACAGAAGGGCGAAGGCGGGACCCGGAGCATACTCCACCGTATGTGAGGAATCACGCCGAGCCGGCGACCGCGCCAGGCGCAAAAAGCGCCCGGCCGTCCCCATCACTTTTGAGGCGTGAGAAACGCGGCAGTGATCCCGCCGATCAGGAACTGGACGGCCACAGAGAGCAGCATAAGCCCCATGATCCGGATGGCGACTATAGTGCCGGTCTTCCCCAGGTACTTAAGAATTGTCGAGGATTTAACCAGGATAACATAGGAAATGAGATACACGATCGCAATCGTCAGCAGCAGAATGATCCGGTTGACGAGCGTGCCCGCCGTGTCAAAGAGGACGATGCCCGTGGTCAGCGCGCCCGGGCCTGTCAGCAAAGGGATGGCGAGGGGCAGGATGCTGATCTCGTCCCTCTCGGCATAGTACCGTTCCTCGTCGGCAGAGGACTGAGTCTGTGTTTTCCGCCCATAGAGCATCTCGATAGAGACTATGGCGAGCAGAATCCCTCCGGCGATCCTGAATGAATAGAGCTCTATCCCGAGGAGTCGAAAAAAGATATTTCCCGTGAGCGTCACGACGAGCAGCGCAGCGCAGGCCACCAGAACGGCTTTCTTTATGATCGTCCTTCTTTCACCCTCTTCATATCTTTGAAGAAGCGTCAGGAAGACAGGGGCATTCCCGATCGCATTGACGATAACGAACAGGGAGACAAAAGACCTGACAAAAAACGAAACCGCGCTTGAAGCCTCAATCGATGCGAGAAAATTGACGGCCGAGTCCATCACCGGAGATTCCCCCTACGCGGTATACGGAAAGCCTTTTGATTGACCCAGGCTCTCCCGCAGATTCTTATACCAGCTTGGTCCGTCTGCGGTCAGGCATGCCTGTTGAGGTAGAACCACGGGCCTGAAGGGAGGGGTTCGGATAGCATCCTCCTCTTCAGGCCCATATGCTTTCCAACAAAGAGCAACAACTCAGACCGGCTTGGGGCCGCAAGCCTTCGATTCCGTATCGTCAATGACCCTTTCCCAGATCACGTCGGTGACGAACTTGAGCGCTTCTTCCTTATCCTTGTCCATAACTATGGCCCTCACCAGTTGTATTTGCCTGTCATCAAGCGTAACGGTCTTCATACCTATCACCTCCTCCCATAAGCGAATGCCGGCGGCATCGATAGTCACTCCGTAGACGCACGCTCCACACCGGAACGCGCTTTCAGGAGTCGTAGTCCTTCCGTGAGACCACGGACCGGGGCATCGAGGTTCGCCCATCCAGCGTTATTCCAACCCATCCCGGCCTTTTCTTAAGAATAGCGGCTTTCTTCTGTTTTTGCAACCAATAAAGGCAATTTTGCAGGGCAAACGCATTTGGAAATCCCAATTTGGGTGAGACCGTATGGCGCCCTTCCTGAGCACGTATGCGCAAGCGACCCGCAGCCAGCGTAGGCGGACCTGAGCGGCCCGAAGGGATGCTGTCGGGCGCTCGAACCCGCTCAAGTTTGCACCGTCCGACAGCAAGCGAGGGGACACCGGGCGGCCCAGCAAAGCAATATGGAGCTGGGCGCCCCGCCTATGGAGCTGGGTACGAAGCTGTGAAAAAATGTCGTCTTGTCGTACCTTCACCCCCACCCTAGCCCTCCCCCCTCATCAGGGGGAGGGGATTAGCTGTGCGATCCCACATAGTTGTCTCCCTCTCCCCGGTGGGGGGCATAAGCGCTAACTTAAGCCGTCACCCCGGTGAAAACCGGGGTCCAGAAACCTTAAGTTGCCCTGGATACCGGCTTCCGCCGGTATGACGAATCGTCGCATCCAACTCCCCCTCCTCTTATGTTAGCGCTTATACCGGTGGGGGGAGAGGGTTGGGTGAGGGGGAAGAAGACGCTTTTGATTTTTTCACAGCTTCTACCCCGCCTATGGTCGGAAGTGGAGCCGTAGCGTGCGAGGGAACGGGTGTCATGCGCTCCGGCGGGTAGACAGTTTCCAAATGCGTTTGCCCTGGGCACTCTCCCGTTGCCGCAAGGATTAGAACGTGGTATCATCTCGTATGCTCGGCTCCCCCTCCCCGGAAAAAGTGACGGACGGCGTATACCTCGTCGGAAGCTCCGATCTGACCGACGGCAGGGACTGTTCGGTCTACCTCGTGGACGCAGGGGAGCTCGTCCTCATCGACAGCGGGGCGGGCGTCACTACGGCGCAGATCGTGAGGAACATAGAGCTTCTCGGTCTCGATCCCAGCCGCCTCTCCACCCTCATCCTCACCCATTGTCACATCGACCACGTGGGCGGCGCGGCCTACTTCAGGGATCGGTTCGGGGTCAAGATCGTCATGCACACCCTTGACGCCGGCGCCGTAGAGCGTGCCGACCCGGTAAAAACGGGCGCTTCCTGGTATGACCTGCGTCTGGCTCCGCTGCCCGTCGACGTGCGGCTTGGGGAGGCGGAGGAGGCGTTGAGCTTCCGCGACGGCACGAGACTCGTATGCCTCCACACGCCGGGGCACACACCCGGCTCTCTCGCAGTGTACGGAGACCTGGGAGAGGAGAGGGTGCTTTTCGGCCAGGACATACACGGCCCTTTCCTCCCGGAGTTCGGCGCTGACCTCTCAGCCTGGCGGCGTTCCATGGAGGCGCTGCTCGGCCTGGAGGCCGACATCCTCTGCGAGGGCCATTTCGGCGTGTACCGGACGAAGGTGCGTGTGAGGAAGTATATCGAGGGTTACCTGGACCAGTATGGTGTGTAGGCGTCCGAGCCGGATGCCCTTACGGCAGGAGGCAAAGAAAAAAGGGCGCAGATGTTTCACGTGAAACATCGATTTTCCATGTGCTATTCGAGGCCAACTACAGGTAATCATTAGCGTTATTAACAGTTTCATACTACTCTTGTCATGCCGGACCGGGGTAGAACGTGTGAAAAAATTGCCTTTTTGTCGTCACCAAGCCTGCCCCGGAATGCCTGTATCCGGGGGCGGACGCCGGGGTCCAGGCCCTTTGTAACGTACTGAAAAAGCTGGATCTCCCGTCTTCGCGGGATTAATGCCCGCTTCGCTCTACCGGCTTCCGCCGGAATGACGAAGAATGGTGCGGCCTGCCGCGGAAGGTTTTTATCCGGGGCCGGTATGACGAATCGTAACAAAGAACTCCCTTTCCTCTTATAGTAGCGCTTATGCCCCTCGAAGGAAGAGGGGTGATTACCAAAACGCACCGCAATTTACTTGTACGTTCGAGCCCAATAGCGTGGGTAACACATTGATGTGTTCCGTACAATGGCGTTCTCATGGGAGAGCGCTATTTTTTTGCGTTATCCGGCCGGACGAAGGCGTCCTTGCATCCAGGTGATGGTCAAGGACGCCTTCTTATTTTAAGGGAGGAGGTTTTTATGAACACAGGTGATACAGCATGGGTTCTCATGTCCACCGCGTTGGTCATGCTCATGACGCCGGGTCTCGCCTTTTTTTACGGCGGGATGGTGAGGCGCAAGAACGTGCTCGGCGTGCTGATGCAGTGCTTTACGGTGCTCTGCGTCCTCAGCATCCAATGGGTGCTTTACGGCTACAGCCTTGCTTTTGCGCCGGGCAAGGGGTTTTGGGGCGGCTTTGACTGGATCGGGCTTGCGGGCGTGGGTCTGGAGCCGTACAAGGCGTACTCGGCGACGATCCCCCATCAGGCGTTCATGATCTTCCAGGCCATGTTCGCCGTCATCACGCCCGCCCTGATCATCGGGGCTTTTGCGGAGCGGATGAAGTTCGCGGGCTTCCTCCTGTTCACGATCCTCTGGGCTACCTTTATTTACGATCCCGTCGCCCACTGGGTATGGGGCGTGGGCGGATGGCTCAAAGACCTCGGGGCCCTCGATTTTGCCGGGGGTACCGTCGTGCACATCAACGCGGGTATTGCCGCCCTCGCGACAGCGCTCTTCATCGGCAAGAGAAAGGGCTACAACGGGAGCGCAGTGCCCCCCCACAACTTGCCTCACACGGTAATCGGCACGGCCCTGCTCTGGTTCGGCTGGTTCGGCTTTAACGCGGGAAGCGCCCTCGCGGCAAATGGTCTTGCGGTCAACGCCTTTGTCGTCACGAACACGGCAGCCGCTACGGCGGGCCTCACATGGGCCGTCATCGAATGGATCTACAACGGGAAACCGACAATTTTCGGTACTGCCACGGGCGTGGTTGCGGGCCTCGTCGCCATTACGCCGGCGGCCGGTTTCGTCGGCGCCCTCTCGGCGATAGTGATCGGCATATTCGTGAGTCTTTTCTGCTTTATCGCGGTTGCAATCATCAAGCCGCGACTGGGCTACGATGACTCTCTCGATGCCTTTGGTGTCCACTGCGTGGGCGGCATCTGGGGCGCCCTGGCGACGGGTCTCTTTGCCTCGAAGCTGATCAACCCCGATGCGGCCAACGGTCTCTTCTTCGGCAACCCCAGGCAATTCCTGATCCAGGTGATCGCCGTCGCGGTTACCCTCGTCTATAGCTTCGTCGGCAGTCTGATCCTCTATAAGGTCGTCGACTGGCTCGTGGGCATGAGGGTCAGCGAAAAAGACGAAATCATGGGCCTCGATTTGACGCAGCATAACGAAAACGCATATACTCTCTTGGAATAGGAGGCCAACGATGAAAATAATCATTGCGGTGATAAAACCGGACAGGCTGGAGGCGGTGAAGCAGGAGCTCTACAAGGTGGAGGTGAACCTCATCACCGTGAGCGAGGTACTCGGGCACGGGCGTCAAATGGGCGTCACCGAGGTCTATCGCGGCGTCAAGGAGATGGGGAACCTGTTAAGAAAAATTCAGCTCTTCATTGCCGTGAATGACACCTTTGTCGAACCGACGATCAAGGCCATTATCAAAGGCGGGAAGACGGGCGAGATCGGCGATGGCAAGATATTTGTGCTGCCCCTGGAGGAATGCGTCCGCATAAGGACGGAAGAGCGGGGCGGGACAGCCATCGGTTAACGCCGCGGCGCGACCGTCCGCTCCTTTCGCCGGGTGCGGTTACCAATGGATGAGATTTCTTACTTGTATGCGGCGTAAAGTGTATGACGCACGGGGGTTTATATCCTTATCTCAAGGATGCCCGGCGTTCCAGGGCTTTAGCCAAAACGGTTGAAAGCCTTCTGCACATGAGGTTTGCGAATGACAGGCACGGACAGCAAGAACAGGCTGAGGTTGGCCAGGATCGCCGGCGACAGCGTCCTCAATGAGCGAATTCTCCCGAAAGAGAGGCTCACTAGCGAGCTTGTGGGCGTAATCGCGGGCCAGATGAGAAGCATAGTCGGGGAGATGGAAGCGCAATGGGAATCGAACCCCGCCTCGGACGAGCTGCGAGGGGGCTTCGACCTGCTGCGCCGTTACCTCGATTGCCTGAAAAAATACCGAAAAGAGAGTACATAAAAACAAGGAGGAAAGTGATGGAGAAGAAAACCGGCACGAAAGCGAGCGGCAAATCATTCCGCTGGACTGGAGCGGTCACGGACAAAGACGTCCAGAATGTGGCGAAGCTTATCAAGCAGAACAATATCCAGGTCGCGGACCTGAAATTCTGCGACCTGCCCGGCCTCTGGCAGCACTTTTCGATCCCGGCGTCCGAGCTGGTCGAAATTGAAAACCTTGCAACGAGCATATGGGAGGACGGCATAGGTTTCGACGGTTCTTCAATCAGGGGTTTTCAGAAGATCGACGAGTCCGACATGATCCTCCTGCCCGACCCCGGAAGCGCAGTGGTCGATCCCGTCTGCACCGTGCCTACCTTAAGCGTCATTTGCGACATTTATGACCCCGTCACAAAGAAGCCTTATACCCGCGATCCCCGGTACATCGGCAAGAAGGCGGAGGCATTCCTGAAGACGACCGGCTTTGCCGACGAGAGCGCCTACGGCCCGGAACAGGAGTTTTTCATCTTCGACAATATCCGCTTCGATCAGACCGTCAACAGCGGCTACTATTTTATCGACTCCGTCGAGGGGGCCTGGAACTCGGGCCGCGACGAGAAACCGAACCTGGGCTACAAGCCCCGCTATAAGGAAGGCTACTTCCCGGTCCCGCCCACCGATTCCCTCCAGGACCTGAGGAGCGAGATCCTTCTCATCATGATAAAGGCAGGGATGAAGATGGAGGTGCAGCACCACGAGGTGGGTACGGCGGGCCAGTGCGAGATGGACATGAAGTATGCGCCGCTCGTCCAGATGGCGGACCAGTGCATGTTGTACAAGTACATCGTCAAAAACGTTGTCAAAAAGCATAACATGGTCGCCACGTTCATGCCGAAGCCCCTCTTCGGCGACAACGGCTCGGGCATGCACACCCATATATCCCTCTGGAACAAAGGGACAAACATCTTCTACGATCCCAAAGGGTACGCCGGCATCAGCCAGTTGGCCAAGTACGCCATAGGCGGCCTGCTGAAACACGCGCCGGCGCTGCTCGCTTTCGCGGCACCCACGACCAACTCCTACAAGAGGCTGGTGCCGGGCTACGAGGCGCCCGTCAACCTCGTCTATTCGGCGCGAAACCGCTCCGCAGCGGTCAGGATACCCATGTACTCGGATAATCCCAAGGCCAAGAGGCTCGAGTTCAGGCCGCCCGACTGCGCCTGCAACCCCTACCTGTCCTTCCCCGCGATCCTGATGGCCTGCATTGACGGCATCGTCAAGAAGATCGACCCGGGCAATCCGACCGATGTGAACACCTACCACATGGCGCCGGAAGAATTCGCCAAGATACCGACCGTTCCCGGCTCCCTTGCCGAGTCCATCGATGCCCTGGAGAAGGACAACGAATTCCTGCTCCGCGGCAATGTCTTTACCAAGGATGTGATCGAGATGTGGATCGACTATAAGAGGGAAAACGAGATCGATCCGATCCGGCTCCGGCCGCACCCTTACGAATTCTACCTCTACTTCGACCTGTAGGAAGGGATAAGGGGCCGTGAATGGAATCATACATGAGGGTGACGAAAACGGCGGGGCCGTCCGTAAAGGCCGAGAAAGACGGCCCGCGCAGCGCTGCGCCTTCCTGAGACAGAGGAGATTGTCCGCTCAGGCGGCGTGAAGGATGACCTGTCAACCGTTATTGACAAGAGCCCGGATCTGGTAGTACACTGACGACGGCACAGAGGGGTGTCAAAAAGACAAGGACGTCCGCTCCGGACGTCCTTTTTTCGTGGGTGGGAATATTTATGGAGGCCAACCGGCACAGCACCAACACCACAATCTTTTTCTGTCAACAGCTCGACCCCGATCAAGACACGAACAGGCGGCTCCTCGAAAAGGAGCTGGGCCGGAAGATCCGCTTTTTCCCTCTGCCCTGCAGCGGCAGGATAGACGTGCTCCATCTGCTGAAGGCACTCGAGACAGGCGCAGAAAAGGTCTACCTTATTACCTGTCCCGAAGGCGCCTGCAGGTATAGGCAGGGCAACGTGCGGGCAGGGAAGCGGCTCGAATACGCGAAAAGCTTGATCCAGGAGATAGAAATGGCGGCCGGATGCCTGGAGATTGTCCGTGCCCCCGGCACGCTCCCGCTCTCGATAGGCGGTCTCGTCCGGAACCTCCTCGGTCTGGCTCCGGCGACAGACCCTGTCCGGGCAGGGAAGACCGGCAATGGCGCCGGGTGAGCGCGCGCGACCGGCGTCTCTTCCTTTTTATGAGGGGGTGGCTCCATGAGCTTGCTCATGGAGGGGGCGACCGGGTACCCGCTTGCGGGTGTCCCGATAATTGCAAAGGAGTGACGCATGATAACCGCTGAAAGAAAACCCTTCCCTGAGATAAAGGCGAGCATCAAGCCCTACGAAAAGATCCTGATGGTGGGATGCGGCACGTGCGTGGCCGAATGCGCGGCGGGAGGCGAGAAGGAAGTGGCCCTGCTTGCGTCTCTGCTCCGCATGGATGCGGCCAGGGAAGGGAGAAAAACCGAGATCAAAGAGATGACCGTGGACAGACAGTGCGTCTATGAGTTTATCGACCAGGTCACCGCGTTGGCCGATCAGTACGACGTGATCCTCTCCCTGGGATGCGGAGCGGGAGTCCAGGCCATGGCGGAAGTGCTGCCGAAGATTCACATCATCCCCGCCCTCAATACCACCTGCATCGCAGAAACAAGGGAGGCAGGGGTCTGGCTTGAGGACTGCCGGGGGTGCGGCGACTGCAAGCTCGATCACTTTGCCGATATTTGTCCCATTACCCGGTGTGCGAAGGGGCTCTTCAATGGACCCTGCGGCGGCTCAAAAGACGGCCACTGTGAAGTCGACCCCGAGGCGTTGTGCGCCTGGCATCAAATTATCACGCGCCTTGAGGAGACGGGCCGGACCGAATCGATGGACGAGGTATATCCGCCCGCCAATTGGGCGAAAAAGCAGGGGAAGGGGCCCAGGAAAATCGTGAGGGAGGATCAGAGAGCGTGATGACCGAGAGTAGGCTTAAAAAGGTACTGACCATGGGCCATTTTGCGGTTACCGCAGAGTGTGGCCCCCCGAAAGGCGCGGACCCGGAGGTGATCCGGAGCAAGGGTCGCCTCCTTAAGGCATATGTCGACAGCGTCAACGTGACCGATAACCAGACGGGCGTCGTTCGTCTCTCCAGTCTTGCCTCATGCGTGATCTTGAAGGGAGAGGGGCTCGATCCCGTGCTGCAGATGGTGACGAGGGACCGAAACCGCATCGCCTTACAGTCGGATGTCCTCGGTGCCTCCGCCTTGGGGATCAGAAACATCCTCTGCCTGAGCGGCGACCACCAGAGCCTGGGCAACCAGCCTGAGGCAAAGGGCGTCTTTGATCTCGACTCCATGCAGCTCCTCCAGGTCGTGCGCCGGATGCGCGACAAGGGCGTGATCCTTGGCGGCGATCAACTGAGCAGCATGCCCGAGCTCTTCATCGGCGCCGTGGAGAACCCTTTCGGGGACCCGCAACACTACCGGGTCACCCGGCTTGCAAAAAAGGTGCGGGCAGGGGCCGAGTTCATCCAGACCCAGTGTATCTACAACCTGGACCGCTTCAAAGAGTTCATGCGAGAGGTGGTTAACAGAGGGCTTGACGGGAAGGTTGCGATCCTGGGCGGGGTAACGCCGCTGAAATCGGCCCGTATGGCGGAATACATGGCCAAGAACGTGGCAGGCATGGACATACCGGCAGGGGTGATCGATCGCATGAAGGCCTCACCGGCCAAAGGAGAGCGCCAAGAAGGGATCAGGATCGCCGTCGAGACCATCCAGGCCCTTACGCAGATAAAGGGCGTGCGGGGCGTCCATATCATGGCGATCGAGTGGGAAGAGGCCGTCCCGGAGCTGGTGGAGAAAGCGGGATTACTTCCAAGACCTTAAAGCGTGTGAGGAATAGCGATGCCGGCAAAATATCATATAAACACCCAGCCCATCCCCAACAGGTTCCAGCCTGTGATCCGCTCGGGCGTCATTGCCTGGGAGGAGGGGTGCCTGAGGTGCGTGCAGTGCGTCAAAAAGGAATGTGTCTACAAGGTCTACGAAAAACGCGGGCTCGATCCGCGGCAGATGCTCGACTCTCTCGACACTATTTGCAAGGACTGTTTCCGCTGCGTCCAGAATTGCCCCAACCGCCTGATCGAGAAGGGCATTAACCCTTCATATAAGGCGCTTGGAAACGAGTACTGGACCCCGGAGATCATCTCGTGCCTCTGGTTCCAGGCAGAGACCGGGCGCATACCGGTGTCCGGCGGCGGATATGGCGGCCCCTTCTCGGGACCCGGCTTCGATGCGATGTGGACCGATATGTCGGAGATCGTCCGTCCTACCAGGGATGGCATACACGGCCGCGAATATATCAGCACAACCGTCGATCTTGGACGAAAGGTAAAGGCCCTGGAGTTCGAGGCCGAAAGCGGCCGCCTCACTTCCTCCATCCCGCCCCTCGTAGAGCTGCCCCTGCCGGTGATCTTCGATGTCCTTCCCTTTTCGCCGCCGGGCCGGCTCATTACCCGGGTCATCCTCGGCGCCGCGCACCAGGTGAAGACCCTCGCGGTGGTGCGCGCCTCCGCATGGGATACCGATTACGAGCCTTACCTGAACGAGACGCTCCTTTACGTCGATGAGGAAATAGACCGCCTTGACGCGCTCCTCGGCGTACTGCGCCTCGTCGAGATCGACGACTCACCCGATGTCCTCTCCCGCCGGGCGGCCTTCAAGGCACGGAACCCTCGCCTCGTCGTCGCCATACGCCTACCCCTCGACGGCAATTCGGCGGCCAGGACGGCCGATCTTACTCATGACGGCGCCGAGGTGATCCATCTCGTTGCCGACGCCCACGGTCTCGACCGGCACGAACAGCCCATGTTCATAAAAGACCGGATGAGGCAGATCCACCTGCATCTGGTCAACGAAGGCATCCGCGACCTCGTGACCCTGATCGGCGGAGGAGGGGTGGCCATGGCCGAGCACATGGCAAAGCTGATCATCTGCGGCGCAGATTTGGTCTCCTGCGACATACCGCTCCTCGTTGCCATGGAATGCCGCGTATGCAAGCGGTGCAGCCAAGGCATCCCGTGCCCCGTGGAGATCGACACGGTCAACCCGGGATGGGGTGTGGCGCGCATCGGCAACCTTATCGCGGGTTGGCACAACCAGCTCATCGAGGTCCTCGGCGCCATGGGGATCAGGGAAGTGCGTCGTTTGAGGGGCGAGTTGGGAAGGGCCATGTTCTACGAGGACCTTGAAAAGGAGTTCGCAACACTAGGAAGGCGGAGTTAAACTCATGGCAGATCAGACCACAAACATGTCCCCCGAGGCAAAACGGACGCCCACCCGCTTCCGCAACCCCCACTCGAAATACCGTCTGATCATCGGTGAGGCGTGCGATAACTGCGGCATCTGCGTCTCCCTCTGTCCTTATGGGGTCTTTCGGAAAGGCGCGAAAAAGCCCAAGGCAATAAGCGACCACCTCTGTCTGGGCCCCGGGTGCGAGAAGGACGCCTTTTACTGTATTCGTCAATGTCCTAAAGCAGCCATAAGCATGCGCCTCAACCCGTCCTTCGAGATGCTAGGGGACAGACGCTGGACGCCCGATCTCCTTGTCAGTACGTGGTATATGGCGGAAACGGGAGAGCTCCCCTATCAGGACCTGAACTACAAAACAGGCGCTTCGCGTGGGGGGTTCGACAAGATCCGCTTTGTCTATCCCCGCCAAAACGGCGCTATTGCCGGGGCTAGCGTCGCCCCCTCCAGCGGCAAAGCCGCCGGAGCCTCCCCCTCAATGAAAAGCGCTACTGCTACCGGGGTTCAGCACCCCCTCGACGGGCAAAGCCCGTCGAGCCTCCCCGCTCACAAAAGCGCTACTGCGGCTATCAAGGCAGAGGATATCTCCTGCGCCGTCAACCTGAACCACTCAGGCGACGGGCGCCCCCAACTGCGGATTCCCCTGCCCCTCTATCTGGGGGGCATGTCCTTCGGCTCCATCAGCATCGTCTCCATGCTCTCGCGGGTCAGGGCCGCCACAGCCCTCGGCACCTTCTGCTGTACCGGAGAAGGGGGCTACCCCGACGAGCTGAAGCCCTATGACGATCACGTGATCACCCAGGTCGCGACCGGGCTCTTCGGCGTCCGGGAGGAGACGATCAAACGGGTCTCCATCGTGGAATTCAAGTATGCCCAGGGAGCAAAGCCGGGTCTTGGCGGACACCTCCTGGGCGACAAAGTGACGCCCAGGGTGGCGGCCATGAGAGAGGCTGTGCCGGGGAGCGCCTTATTCTCCCCCTTCCCCTTCCACAGCGTCTATTCCGTCGAGGATCACAAGAAGCATGTAGACTGGATCAAGGAGGTGAACCCACGGGCCCTCGTGAGCGTGAAAGTCTCCACGCCCACCGACGTGGACATGGTTGCCGTGGGGAGCTTCTTCGCGGGCGCCCATATCATCCAGCTTGACGGAAGTTATGGCGGGACAGGTGCGGCCCCTGATATCGCGAAGAAGAATATTGCGATGCCCATCGAATATGCCGTCCCCAAAGTGCATAAGTTTCTGAAGGAGGAAGGAATCCGGGACCAGGTGACCTTCGTCGCAAGCGGCGGTATCAGGACCCCCCATGACATGGCAAAAATTATCGCTCTCGGAGCAGATGCCGTCTGCCTCGGGACCGCGGATCTCGTTGCCCTGGAATGCCTCCGCTGCCACCATTGTGAATCGGGTCGCGGCTGTGCGCGCGGCATCGCTACGACCGACGACGAGCTGACGGGCCTCATGGATCTGGAATGGGGTACGCAGCGCATCGTCAACCTGTATCTTGCCTGGCGGAAGGCACTTGTCGCCATCCTCCAGCGGCTCGGCATGCGGAGCGTCACCGAGCTGACGGGCCGCACCGACGTGCTCGTCCACCTCGACTATATGAAACAGGAAGAAATTGACGGAGAGATAGACTAATGTCAAAAGTCCGATGAAAAGGCCCAAGAGAGGGGGCGACGCGAGCCCCGGTAACGAGCGAAGCGAGCTGAGCGGGGACGACCCGCAAGCAGGTGCCCCGATCAGCTTTGCTGATGGAGGGGGTGCTGAACCCCAATAATTGACTAATGAGGGTCACATGAAAGAGGAATCGTACGCCGCATTAATCGCCAATTCCCGAAAGCCCCTCAGAGATAAAGCCCCCTCGGGGCCGTTCCGTGAGGCAGAGGAAGGGGGATGCGGCGTCACCGGTTTCGCGTGCAACATCCCGGTAAGCGGCCGCCATATCATCGAGCCTTCGGTGCAGATGCACAACCGCGGCAACGGCAAGGGCGGCGGTATCGCAGCAGTCGGCCTCGGCGCGGGCCAGCTCGGCGTCGACCAGAAGACCCTCGATGAGGCGTTCCTCCTTCAGATCGCCCTTCTCGATGATTCCGTCCTGCCCGATCTCGAGCAGCGGTTCATTCGACCCCACTTCCGCGTCGACCACGAGGCGTTCATCGACACTGTCGGGGACTACCGCGACATCCCGGGCATGGAGGTCAAACCGCCCACGGTGAAGCGCTACTTTGTGCGCGTCGCGCCACACACACTCGCCCGCTTTCAGCAGGAGCATGGCCTTCAACACCTGCCCCTTGAGAAGGTAGAGGAAGAGTTCGTCTACCAGAATACCTTCCTCCTCAACCAGGCCTATTACAGCTCTCTCGGCGACAAGAAGGCCTTTGTCCTCTCTCACGGAAGAAACATGATGATCCTCAAGATCGTCGGCTATGCGGAGCAGGTCGCCCAGTACTACAAGCTGGAGGGCTTCAAGGCTCATGTCTGGATAGCCCATCAGCGCTACCCCACCAAGGGCCGCGTCTGGCATCCGGGCGGCGCTCACCCCTTCGTGGGGCTCGACGAAGCCCTTGTCCATAACGGTGATTTTGCCAACTATTACTCGGTGACCGAGTACCTCCGCCAGCGGAACGTCTACCCCCTCTTCCTCACCGACACGGAGGTATCCGTCCAGGTCTTCGACCTCCTCAACAGGGTCTACGGCTATCCCCTCGAGTACATCATCGAGGCCCTGGCGCCGACAACCGAAATGGATTTTGACCACCTGCCCGAAGAAAAGCAGCGCATCTACCGGCATATTCAGGCCACCCAGATCCACGGCTCGCCGGACGGCCCCTGGTTCTTCATTATTGCCCGCTCGATCCCCAGGGAGCGCAGGTTCCAGATGATCGGCATTACCGACACGGCCATGCTGCGTCCCCAGGTCTTTGCCCTTCAGGAAGGTGCATTTCAAGTCGGCCTCATCTGTTCCGAGAAGCAAGCCATTGACGCGACCCTCCAGAGCCTTGCCTCAGAGGACCCGCGGTTCGGTACCATCGCCGACCGGTATTGGAACGCGAGGGGCGGCAGCTACACCGACGGCGGCGCCTTCATCTTCACCATCTCCGAGGCGGGAGAGGGCCATACCCTGACCTGCACCGACAAGTTCGGCAGGGAGATAACGATACCCACCCACAAGCAGGCTTACGACTTCAGCACCTGTCCCGTCCCGGCCGTCCTTTCCGCGACCGTAAGAGCCGACCTGAAGAACGCGCATGCCTCTTCCCGCGCCGATTTTTTTCGCTATTTCACACAAGGCATTCTTACCTGGGATTTCGAGGAGATACGGAACCGCATTGCCTTCCTCGCAGGGCTCGCGGCCGAGGAGGGCTCGCGGCCGGTCGTTATCGAGCTCCTCACACGCCTTCTCGACCGCCGCTATCCCACGGGGGCAAAGAGGAGGCGCTCCCTCCTCCAGATGGTGACGGATGCCCTCGACCACATTTTCCTTGACGTGCCGCTTATCACTAATGGGACACCCGCAAGCGGGTACCCGGTCGCCCCCTCCACGAGCAAGCTCGCCGGGGTACCCGCTTGCGGGTCGTCCCCCTCAAACGAAAACCTTGAGACGCCGCAAGGCGCCTTCGTGAGAATCGATTTCCCCTCCCGGAATGGTTTGCGGCCGCCAAAAGCGGGCGAAGAAGTACTCGTGACCGATGCCGGCGGTTTCCCGGCCGAGGGCGACGAGGCCCATGCCCGGCTTGTGTGCGACGCCTACGCCCTCGGGTGGCGCCGATTCATCTGCTTCGGCCATCGGGGACAGCGCTTTCTCGGGTGCGGTCTCGGTCCCGAAACTCGCGGTGTCCGCATCGACGCCTACGGCTCGACAGGTGATTATCTCGGCTCCGGCATAGACGGTCTTGAACTCTACGTACACGGGAACGGTCAGGATCAGATCGGCCAAATCCTGAAATCGGGTAAGCTCGTCGTCTATGGCGATGTGGGCCAGACTTTCATGTATGGCGCAAAGGGAGGAGAAGTCTATGTCCTCGGGAACGCCGCAGGGCGGCCCCTCATCAACGCCGCAGGGCGGCCGAGGGTCGTCATCAACGGCACGGCCCTCGATTTCCTCGCCGAATCGTTCATGGCCGGCGACCCCTATAATGGCGGCGGCTTCGTGATCGTGAACGGCCTTGCCTTCGACGATGAAGGGCGCGTGGTCCCCCAGGAGACCCCGTATCCCGGCTCGAACCTCTTCTCCCTCGCCTCCGGCGGCGCCATATTCGTGCGCGATCCGGAAGGCAGCCTCGTGGACGAACACTTGAACGGGGGGCAGTTCCTGCCCTTCGGCGACGCCGAATGGGACCTGATAAGGCCCTACCTTGAGGAGAATGAGCGCCTCTTCGGCATCACCGTTGATGAGCTTCTCACCGTGAACGGCAGCAGGCAGAAACCCCACGAGGTATACAGGATGATAGGGGCGGTAAAGCTCTCCGTCCTCGCCGCGGGCGCGGCCGCTGCACTGCAAGAATGGGATGAGGAAGAATAGGCTGCCGGACGACCCGCGTCTCGCAGGGTTCATAGTTGCTGCAGCGCGGACGACGACGTAAGCGCCTCGCGCTACATCCCGCATCGACCCTCCGCCTCTTTCGTCACCACGCGAGCCGGCGGCCTCCCCGTACATAGTTGCCATGAACGGGTACGGCTTTTCGTGCACGGTGAATAAATTCTATTTTCATCAACACCATATCTATGATAGAAAGATATGCGAGGGAAATGTGATGCCGCGGACTCAACACGAGATGGACCAGTTGCTTCAGGACCTCGGGTCTCCGGACTGGGAGGCGCGGTTCAAGGCCGCAGAGGGCTTGGGGAGGCTAAAACGGATAAGGGCCGTGAAGCCGCTTCTTGAGGCACTCAAGGACGAAGAGGAATATGTCAGGGAAGGGGCGGTATGGGCCCTGGGCGAGATTGGCCACAAAATGGCAGTGGAGCCGCTCATCCGGGCATTGAATGACCTGGACAGATACGTGCGGGAAGGGGCGGTCGCGGCCCTCGGCAAAATCAAAGATCCCGGCGTGGTCCGACCGCTCGTCCGCGCCTTGCAGGATCACGATGAATCGATGAGGCGGGCGGCAGAGGAAGCCCTTGGAAGCCTCGGCCCGATTGCGCTCCCCGACCTCGTCACACTTCTCGGTGCTGAGGACTGGGATATCAGATGGAGGGTCACCCATGTTATGGGTCAGGCCAAGGATGGCTCCGTCCTCGCTGCGTTGTGCCGGGCATTAAAGGATGAGAACGCGTATGTGCGGGAAGGGGCGGTCGCGGCCCTCGGCGACATCAAAGATCAAAGGGCGGTAGACCCTCTGATAGAGGCATTGGGCGACCCAAATAAATATGTGAGGGAAGAGGCCGCCAACGCCCTCGGAGAGCTGCAAAACAAGAGGGCCGTCGACGCCCTCATCGCCGCCCTTCAGGATAAGGATTGGGGTGTCCGATGGGGCGCTGCAAATGCCCTCGGGGCGGTTGGGGACAGAAAGGCCATAGGCGCCCTCATCGCCAGCCTGAAGGACGAGGTGAGATACGTCCGCGAGGGTGCGGCCCTCGCACTCTCACGGATAGGCAAACAGGCAGTACCCGCCCTGATCGAATCGCTTACCGATAAAGACCGCAACATTCGGCGCTGGGCTGCATGGACCCTCGGCAAAGTGGGAGATGAGAGGGCTGCCCGTCACCTCATCGCGGCTCTCGACGATGAGGATGGAGGCGTGCAGTTCGCGGCCGAGGTCGCCCTCGCGGAAATGGAAGAATAGACAGCGCCCTCATTCTCACGCGTCTACGTACAATTAAGAGGGAAGGCCGTGGCATATTACGTGAGGGTAACGGTACCCGTCGCCGATTTGAGAAGGAGGCCGGTAGAGGCGCGCCCGTTCAACATCCACGATGAGATGCAGGAGAGCCAGGTGCTGTTTCACGAGGTCCTCCTCGTGAGGGAGGAAAGGGCAGGCTGGTTGCAGGTCGATGCGTTGGAACAGCAGAAGTCTACCCTTCGCGGATGGCAGGGCTACCCCGGATGGGTACGGAAAAAGGACGTCACGGAGACGGAAGGACCGGGGAAGCACGATGGCGTGGTAAAGCGGCCCTTTACCATGGTCCGCACCATTCCGTCCGCAGCCGGTCAACCCGTCTTTCCCCTCTCCCTGGGCACGAGACTCTCTCTGGCGGGAGAGGTAAAGGGCTTTATCGAAGTTCTCATGGACGGCAGGCAGATCGGCTGGGTGCCGAAGAGGGATATCTCCAGAACTGTTGGGGCCTTGCCCGTCCAGGAGAGAGGGGCTGACGTGGTCAAGACGGCCCGCCTCTTTCTCGGCGCAGCCTACCTCTGGGGCGGAAGGAGTATGCCCATGCCGTGGTCCCGTGGTCCTGTCATGGGTGTCGACTGCTCCGGCCTCGTGAACCTTGTCTTCCGCGCCCTTCACCTCGAATTACCCCGGGATGCCCACGACCAGTGGATGACGGCAGCCGCTATCACGGCGCAGGCCCTGAGGCCGGGCGACTTGATATTCCTTTCCCGGCCTGGAGAGGTGGGCTCGGTAAATCACGTGATGCTCTCTTTGGGGGGCGAGCGGTTCATCGAGGCAGCGGAGACGGGAGACATCGTGCGCATCACGACATTCTCCCGGATGGTAGGTCTTGATCTCCGGGCGCTCGAGGAGAAAGCGTTTACCCTGCACAACAGGAGATTCTATTTCGGAAGAATAGCGTAGTGAAAGGCAGTAATAGGTCTTATAAGTCCTCTCTACGACCTATTATTCTACAAAGGAGGGTCTTATGTCGGTTTTGCTGGAGCTGGCCATGTTCCCGACGGACAAGGGAGAGAGCGTAAGCAGCTATGTGGCGAGGATCATCGCCATGATCGATCGGCGAGACCTCGACTACCGGCTCACTCCGATGGGGACTATAGTCGAAACGGCCGATATCGACGAGGCGCTCAAGGTGGTCGCCGATGCCTACCGGGAGCTTGATCCGGACTGCGGCAGGGTCTACGCAACGGTCAAGCTGGATATCAGGAAAGGAAAGGGCGGCAGGATTAGCGGGAAAATCGAATCGGTCGAAAGGAAACTGGGGAAGAAACCAAAGACCTGAAAAGGGGCGACCTTCACACGCTCAGGTCGCCGGACGTATCTTATATTTTTCAACCAGATGGTCCGGGTTATAGGAAAGCTTTGCCTCTCTCAGGCCCGGCTCTCCCAGGTCCTGCTCCCGGTTGATGAAGCGCGTATCCGACCACTGCTTCTCGCAAAACTGCTGGTTTATGGCGGCGTAGAGGCCGCGGATTTCCGTGTTCGCCTTTTCAATGTGGACCACCGCGGTCTCCTCATTGAGTCGTTCGCCCAGGGTGAACGCCTCAACCTTGCCGTTGATCAGTATCACCCCTCCTTTTATCTGTAAGCGTCCCAAGTGGCTCAGGGCTTCCCGCGTCGCATCCCATTCACCGAGCAGGTTCAGGTCATCCTCGCATCGCCGAAGGGTGCACCAGGTTTCGGCCAGACCGAGACAGGCGTCAACGTGAGCCTCGGTAATCGGCTCATACACCATAGCGTACGAGCGAAGGAGGTAGTTAAGGTGGTTCCGTTTTGCGCGATAGGCCTTGCCCGAAAGGGCAATCAGATCCTCGGCCAGGTAGACGTAATCAAAGTGGTCCCTGACCGGCTCGACCACAAAACCTCCGCTTCCCTCCAGCTCCGATGCGAGCCTCGCGTCCGCCCTGTCTATGGCCGGCGCGGGTATGTTTCTCTCGTCCCGCATCCACCCGAGGAGCATGCGGGTCACGTCCACGCGCGACGGCGGCCCTGTCGGGGGAAGGGCCTGCACGCCGTTTCCCGCATTTGCGCCGACCACGAGCAGCCAATCACGGTAGAGAGACCATTCGAAGCCGAAGTGCGACCTCCATATGAACAGATTGGTAAAGTTGAGCTCCGATGTCTTGGGCCCGTACTCCCTGAAAATGCTGTCGATCAGGTCCCGGTCCTCGATGCCTATCGCCTTGAATGCTGGAAACTGAGGTACCATATCGTTATTATACACACCTCTCTTATTTTTCGCCCCGGGGATCATCCATCAAAGGTGAGGGAAAGCCACCCTTTGATGATCGTTCGCCTCTCCGGTCGGCTCACAGGAAAAGGACGCATCGCGGCACCGGCATCACCGGGGGTCCTTGTCCGGGATTCGGGACAACGTTGCCCGCCACGCGACCGCCTCGGCATCGCTCGGCGCGCGCCAGTCGCCTCGGGGGGACAGGGAGCCGCCGGAACCCACCTTCGGCCCGTTGGCTATGCAGCTCCGCTTATACTGGCTGACCCCGAAAAAGCGCTCAATAAATACGGACAGCCACTGCTTGATCTCGCCTATGGTGTAGGCTCTCCGCTTCTCCTCGGGGACGTCGGGCCAGAGGCCGGCCGCCTTGTCATGCCAGGCAGTCCACGAAAGAAAGGCCACTTTCGGCGGGGGGAAACCAAAGCGAAGCACATAATAGAGCGTGAAATCCTGCAGCCCGAAGGGGCCGAGCACGTCTTCGGAGCACTGTCCCGGCGCCTCAACGCTAGCGCCGGGCACAAGCTCAGGGCTTATCACCGTATCGAGCACATCGGCCAGGGCAATGCTCGCCTCCGCGCCGAAGAAGGCATTTCTCGCCACCCACCGTATCAGGTATTGGATCAGCGTCTTCGGCACGCTTGAATTCACGTGATAGTGCGCCATGTGGTCGCCCACGCCGTAGGTACACCAACCCAGGGCAAGCTCGGAAAGATCGCTCGTCCCCACTACCAGTGCGCGCCTCAGGTTCGCGAGCCGGAAAAGGTGGCTCGTCCGCTCGCCGGCCTGCACGTTTTCAAAGGTGATATCATAGACCGGCTCACCCAACGCGTAGGGGTGGCCGATATCCTTAAACATCTGGAGGCAGGAGGGACGTATATCGATCTCCTCACGGGTACAGCCGAGGGCGTCCAGAAGTCTGCGCGCCTGGCTCATGGTGCGGCTGCTTGACGCGAACCCCGGCAGCAGGCACCCGAGGACGTTGGTCCTGGGAAGCTTCATGATGTCCATGGCCCGGACGGCAACGATGAGGGCCTGAGTGGAATCGAGCCCGCCCGAGACGCCGATCACCACCTTGTCGACCCCCGTGAATTGGAGCCGTTTCGCAAGTCCCTGCACCTGGATCTCGTAGACTTCGCGGCACCTGCGGTCCTGCCCCTCAATGTCGCTCGGCACAAAAGGGAATCGCTCGTAAGTCCGGTCCGGCAGAAGCGTCTCGTCCCGCGGGATACGCGCATTGACAACGACGGGAGAAAAGTCGGCGAGGTCGCGCCTGTGGTGGTGTACGGACTGGCCGAAGCTCCCCTGCCTCATCCGGTCCTGGCTCAACCGGTCGAGATCGACATCCCCGGCCACGAGCTGTGAATCGTAGGAAAACCGCCTTGATTCCGCAAGCTTTGTTCCGTTCTCGTATATCAGCCCCTGCCCGTCCCATGCCAGGTCCGTCGTCGATTCACCAAAGCCCGCGGCCGTGTAAAGATAGGCACTGATGCAGCGGGCCGACTGGTTTGCCACAAGCTGCCGCCGGTACGCGGCCTTTCCCACCGTGATGTTCGAGCCGGAAAGGTTGACGAGCACGGTTGCCCCTGCAAGGGCAGCGTACGAGGAAGGGGGGATCGGCACCCAGAGGTCCTCGCACACCTCGACGAAGAACCGAAAAGCCGGCTGCTCTTCAACCTCGAAGAGCAGCGTGTTCCCGAAGGGCACGTCCTTCTGGCCAAGGAGGTCGAGACGTGTCGTCGGCGCGAAGTCCGCCGGGGCGAAATACCGCAGCTCGTAATATTCACGATAATTGGGCAGGTAGGTCTTGGGGGCAACCCCGAGAAGCTTTCCCCCGTAGAGGATGACCGCGCAGTTGAAGAGCAGGTCCCTCACTGCGAGGGGCAGACCCACGACCGTGATGACCGGGATATGCGCGGACGCTTCCACGACCGCTCCGAGAGCGTCCCGGCAGCCGTCGAGCAGGGCCTGCTGGTGAAACAGGTCGTCGCACGAGTACCCTGAAAGCCCCAGCTCGGGAAAGGCCACGAGGAGGGCTTTACGCCGGCCGGCCTCTTCCATCAATGAGATCGTCTGCTCTGCATTGAACGTGGTGTCGGCGACGGCCACCCGGGGTATCGCGGCAGCCACCCGGACGAAGTTATGGTTGTATAGATTGAAAAAGGCAGCGTTTTGCGTCACGTTATGAGACTCCTCCCCACACACACGTCCTGACGCCGGGATAAGGACATCAGACGGCCAGCAACTCGTTCACGTAACTCAATGCCTCAATAGCCGCCTCCGCCGGGACCCCGCCCTGAGCCATCTGAGGATTGCCCCCGCCCTTACCGTGATATTTCACCGCGATCGACTTAATGATCTGTCCCGCGTTAAAGGCGTTGACAAGGTCTTTCGTGACGGCTGCCACGATAATGCCTTTTGTCTCGTCCCTGGTGCCCACGACCACCACGCAGCTTCTCAGCTTCTCGCGGATGATATCGGTCGCTTTCCTCAAGTCGTCGGCGCTTCCGCCCGGCATGAACATGGAGACGATCGTGGCGCCGTCTTTTCGGTGCGCGCCCTTTATCGCCTCCTCGACCCGCTGTCGCATCATTTCGTCTCTCAAGCGTCCTACTTCCTTCTCCTTCGCGGCCATCTCCTCGAGGAGCGCCCCTACCCTGTCCTGCAGGCCCTCGATATCGGTCTTCAGGTCACGGCTGACGGCCCGCGCCACGGTCTCGATCTTTCTCCGGTAGGCGACTGCGCTCTTACCCGTGACCGCCTCTATTCTCCGTATGCCCGATGCGAGGGAGCCTTCGCTGATAATGGAGAAGCTGCCGATCTCTCCGGTATTTTTCACGTGGGTGCCGCCGCACAGCTCCCTGCTGAATTCGCCCATCGACACGACCCGGACCGTCTCGCCGTATTTCTCTTCAAAAAGGGCGGTTGCCCCTTCCCGGATCGCGTCTTCCCGGCTCTTCACCTCTGTCTTCACGTCAACCATGTCGAGTATTTTTTCGTTGGCGATATCTTCGACCCTGGCGACCTCAACGCTCGTGAGGCCCCGAAAATGGGTGAAATCGAACCTCAACCTGTCCCTTTCGACAAGGGAGCCCGATTGCTTGACATGGTCGCCAAGCACAGTCTTGAGGGCGAACTGGAGGAGATGGGTTGCGCTGTGGTTCCTTGCCACCGCCCTTCTCTTCTCCCTGTCCACTGTCAGGTGCACGGACTCACCCGGCCTGAACGCGCCCTTTTCCACCCTCACCGCATGAGAAAAGAGGGTTTCCTTCACCCTGGTCACATTGCCGACGCTTCCGACCGCGCCATCCCCCTCCATGATGCCGTCATCGCTTGTCTGCCCTCCGGCCTCACCGTAGAAGGGTGTTTTGTCGAAGAAGATGTGGGCGTCATCCCCCTCCCGGATTTCCTCGACGGGCTGCCCTTCCTTCAGGATAACCACAATTGCGGCGTCAGACTCAAGCGCGTCGTACCCGGTAAAGATATTCTTCATTGGAGCTGAGGCAGTATCGATCACTCCAAAAGTTTCGGAGGCCGACACGCTTAGATTTTTCATGCGGCGGTCGGTCCTCGACCGCTCCTTCTGCTCGTCGAGGGCCCTCTCGAAACCCGCCATATCGAGGAAAAGGCCGTCTTCCCTGGCCATCTCATCGGTAATGTCAACGGGAAAACCGAAGGTATCATAGAGCCTGTAAACCACATCCCCCGGAATCACCTTGTCTCCCCTCGCCGCGCTCTCTTTCTTGACGTCCTCATAGAGGCGCATGCCCACATTGAGTGTTTCGAGAAAGCGCTCTTCCTCACCTTTGAGGATGCCCAGGATGAAAGGGTAATTGTTCTTTATTTCCGGATACGCATCACCCATCGTATCGACCACCACCCTGGAGAGGCCGGAGACGAAGTCCTTCTCGATGCCTATCTTTTTCCCATAGCGCAGCGCGCGCCGCAGGATCCTGCGGAGTACGTAGCCTCGCCCCTCCCTCCCCGGCAGGACACCGTCGTTGATGATGAACGTCGCGCCGCGCACATGGTCGGCGATGACGCGGAAGGCGGTATCCACCGTCCCTCCCTCTCCGTAGACCTCACCGGAAATCTCTTCCAGGCGTCTGAGGAGGGGCATAAAGAGGTCGGTCTCGTAGCTGCCTATCCGCCCTTCGAGTACGGACACGATGCGCTCGAGCCCCATACCCGTGTCGATAGACGGGTTGGGAAGCCTCACCATGTCCCCGCCCCGGGAGCGCTCGTATTCCATGAATACGAGATTCCATATCTCCAGGTATCTGTCGCAGTCGCACCCCACCGCGCAGGTCGGCTGCCTGCACCCTACCCGGGGGCCCAGGTCGTAGATAATCTCGGAGCAGGGACCGCACGGCCCTTCATCCCCCATGGACCAGAAGTTGTCCTTCTCCCCGAGCCTCACGATCCGTGACGGCGATACCCCTACCGCTTTCCACAACTCTTCTGCGTCATCGTCCTCCCTGAAGACGGTGACCCACAGACACCGTTCGTCGAGGTTCAGCGTTTTCCTCAAAAACTCCCAGGCATACGCGATCGCCTCTTTCTTGAAGTAGTCTCCAAAGGAGAAGTTGCCCAGCATTTCGAAGAAGGTGTGGTGCCTCAGGGTCTTGCCCACATTGCCCAGATCGTTGTGTTTGCCCCCTGCCCGCACGCATTTCTGCGAACTTGTGGCCCGCACATACGACCGCCTCTCAAGGCCCAGGAACACGTTCTTGAACTGTACCATGCCGGCATTGACGAAGAGAAGACTGGGGTCTTTTTCCGGAACAAGAGAAGAGCTGGCAACAATCGTATGCCCGCGGCGTGCAAAGAATTCCAGAAATGCGCTTCGCGTTTCTTTTGACAGCACGTTTATTCCTTTCTTAAACCGTAATGAATGAGCAGTTTCGTTTCCAGGTCGCCGGCCACTTCCGGGTGGTTCTTGAGAAATTCCTTGGCGTTCTCTCTGCCCTGGCCGATCCTGACCTCTCCGTATGAAAACCAGGTGCCCGCTTTCTCCACCAGGTTCTTCTCAACGCCCAGTTCGATGAGCTCGCCCTCCCTCGATATGCCCTCGCCGAACACGATGTCAAACTCCACTTCCCTGAAGGGAGGGGCAAGCTTATTCTTGACGACCTTTACCCTTGTCCTCGCTCCGACCACCTCCTGGCCGTCCTTGATTGCCGAGACGCGCCTGATG